>Ga0136612_10000446_pt1 | contig 14706 bp, 7 predicted proteins | sample AntDryUQ224A2306_2_FD_106644 | JGI IMG/M metagenome (GOLD analysis project Ga0136612, IMG submission 106644) | Polar desert sand microbial communities from Dry Valleys, Antarctica - metaG UQ224A (23.06) | ecosystem: Environmental > Terrestrial > Soil > Desert | place: Antarctica: Dry Valley... | reverse complement strand
ATCGCCGCGCCCGGTGTGCCGGTGATCGTCGCCTGCCTCGCGGTGCTGGCGGGGCGGCTGAAGGGATGACCGCCGTGTGGACCGCCATCGCCGTGATGACGGTGATCACGGTCGCCATCAAGGGGGTCGGCCCGGTCGTCCTCGGCGGCCGCGACCTGCCGCGCTGGGCCGAGCGGCTCGTCGTGCTGCTGCCGACGGCGCTGCTCACCGCGCTCGTGGTCACCCAGGCGTTCGCCGACGGCGCCCGGCTCGTGCTGGACGCTCGCTCGGCCGGGCTCGCCGCGGCGGTGATCGCGCTCGCGCTGCGCCAGAACATGCTCGTGACCCTGATCGCCGCGGCGGGGACCACCGCGCTCCTGCGGGCGGTGGCCTGAGGACCGGCTCCGTGGGCTCCGCCCGCTCAGCGCGGAGGGGTCTCCTCCTCCGGGCGGGTGTCGCTCGACCCTCGGTGCAGGCGCTCACGCCGCGCCGACAGGTCCGCGCGCTGGACCGCGTTGGCGCTCGAGGCGATCGCCCGCTCGTAGGCGCCGTCGGCGGCTCGGAGGTCGCCCGCCCGGACGAGCAGCTCGGCACGGGCGGCGTGCAGCGGCGTGTAGTCGTCGAGCGCCGGCTCGCGGCGCAGCGCGTCGAGCAGGCGCAGCCCCGTCGCCGGGGCGTCGGCCAGCCCGGCCGCCACGGCGAGGTTGACCGCCACCACCGGCGTCGGCTCGCGCCGGTGCAGCTCGGCGTAGAGCGCCCCGATCCGGTGCCAGTCCGTCGCCTCCCAGCTCGGTGCCCGCGCGTGGGCCTCCGCGATCGCCGCCTTGAGCTGGTACGCCCCGGGGCGGCGCAGCCGGCCCGCCCGGGTGAGCGCCGCGCGCCCCTCGGCGATGCGCTCGGCGTCCCAGCGCCTGCGGTCCTGGTGCTCGAGGTCGATCGCTGCGCCGCCCGCCCCGGTCCGGGCGGCGCGCCGGGCGTCCGTCAGCAGCACGAGCGCGAGCAGGCCGAGCGTCTCCGCGTCGTCGGGCATCAGCCGCGCGAGCAGGCGGCACAGCCGGATCGCCTCCACGCAGAGATCCGGCCGGGTGAGTGCCTCGCCCTCCGAGGCGGTGTGGCCCTCGGTGAACACGAGGTAGAGGACCAGCCGGACGCCGGCCAGCCGCTCGGGCAGCAGCTCGTCAGGCGGGACCCGGTAGGGGATGCCCGCGGCGGCGATCTTCCGCTTCGCGCGCACGAGTCGCTGGTACATGGCCGCGTCGGAGACCAGGAAGGCGCGGGCGGTCTGCGCCGTGGTGAGCCCGCCGAGCGACTTGACCGTGAGCGCCGTCCGCGAGGAGAGCGCGAGCGCGGGGTGGCAGCAGGCGAACAGCAGCCGGAGACGGTCGTCGGCGAGCGCGCTGGATTCGTCCATGTCGATCGGGTCGGGGGTGTCGCCCGGGTCGCGCCGGGCCAGCGTCTCGAGCGTGCGCACCCGCGCGTCGAGCGCCCGCGCGTGCCGCAGGCGGTCGATCGCCCGCCGCCGGGCGGCGGTGGTCAGCCACGCCGCCGGGACGGCGGGGACGCCGTCTCGGGGCCAGGCGGTCAGCGCCGCCGCGTAGGCGTCCTGGAGGGCGTCCTCGGCGAGCGGGAAGTCGCCGCCGAGGTGCCGGATCAGGGTGGCCAGGACGCGCGGGCCGTCCTCGCGGACGGCCCGCTCGAGCGCGACGGTGGCGCCCGGGCTCACTCGAAGGAGACCACCGGGCGGACCTCGACGGACCCGTAGTGGATGTTGGGCATCTTCGCGGCCCATTCGAGCGCCGCGTCGACGTCGGGCACCTCGACGAGGTAGAAGCCGCCGAGGACCTCCTTGGTCTCCGCGAAGGGGCCGTCGGTGAGCAGCGTCTCGCCCGCGCGGACCCGCACGGTGGTCGCCGTCTGGTGCGGCTGGAGCGCCTCGCCGCGGCTCAGCAGACCGGACTTCGTGAGCTCCTCGGTGTACTGCATCCAGTGCTGGAACTCGGCCTGGCCCTCGGGGGACTCGTAGTCGGGGGCGGCTGACGGGTCGCCGTAGACGAGCAGTGCGTGAAGCATGGGAACGCCTTTCGCTCGGTGCCCCGGCGCCGTTCGCCGGAGCGGGTCGCTCGGATGACGGTGGAAGCTCGACCGATTCGACACCCTCCGATTTGTCCAGTTGGCGCGCCGGCGCTCTAACGCCCTCCCGCGGACCCGCGGGAGCGGCCGTCGGCGTCGAAGAGCTCGATCGCGGCCAGGGACGCGGAGCCGCCCGGCGCGTGCCACTCGCCGAGGCCCACCCGGTAGGTCCCGTCCGCGTCCCAGAAGTCCAGCGTGGTGGAGCCGTCGGGCCGGCCGCCGAGCCGGGTCCGGTTGGCGCCCGCCCCGTCGGAGAGCTCGACCCCGCTCGTCCCGTCCGCCCACAGGCCGATGCGGGCCCGGTTCGTCCCCTCGGCGTCCCAGAACTCCGCGCTCGCCGCGTCGTTGGTCCAGCTCCCGAGGCCCGTGCGGAAGGCGCCGCGGGCGTCCCACAGCTCGAGCGCGACGGCGCGGTCGGCCCGCTCGCCGACCCGTGCCCGCAGCCGACCGTGGTCGTCGAGCAGCTCGGCGCCCGTGCCGCCGTCCGGCCAGTGGCCGAAGCCCGCGCGGTAGAGGCCGTCGGGGTCCCAGAACTCCACCGAGGCCGAGCGGTCGGGCTCGGGTCCGAGGGCGAGGAGCGCGCGCTGGTGGCCCGCCTCGTCCCAGACCATCAGCCCGACGGGGCCGGGCGCCCGGTCGACGAGGCTCACCCGGTGGCGACGCTCGGCGTCGTAGAGGTCCAGGCCCGCCGAGTCGTCCGCCCAGGCACCGAGCGCCGACCGGAAGGTCCCGGCCGGGTCGGCCACCTTGAGCGAGGCCGAGCCGTCGGCCCATTCCCCGAGCGAGACCCGGCCCGTCCGGCGAAAGTCGAGCAGCTCGAGGGAGGTCGGCCCGTCGGGTGCCGTGCTCAGCAGTGCGCGGACCGCCCCGGTCGCGTCGCGCAGGCCGAGCGCGGCCGATCCGTCCGGACCGATCCCGAGCGTGATCCGCAGGGTGCCGTCGCCTCCGGCGAGGTCGACGGACAGCGAGCCGTCCTCGCCGGCCGGCCCGAGCCGGGCGCGCAGCCGGCCGTCGGCGTCGACGAGCTCGAGCGAAGTCGTGCGGACCGGTGCGGCGGCGGGATCGGGTTCCATCCGGTCCTGGGTACCAGACGCCGCCGCTACAGCGGGCCGGTGACGCGGACCCGACCCGCGAGGGGATCGAATCGCCGTCGCCGTCCGTATCCGTGGCATGAGCCCCTCCGCCCCCGAAGCCCGCCGCACCGCCGCGAGCGTCCTGGTCATCGGGACGGGCGCCGCCGGCCTCCGGGCCGCCATCGAAGTCGCCGAGTCCGGCGTGCAGGTCGTCTGCGTCGGCAAGCGCCGGCGCGACGACGCGCACACCGTGCTGGCCGCCGGCGGCATCAACGCCGCACTCGGCACGATGGACCCGGAGGACACCTGGCAGCAGCACGCCGCCGACACGATCGCCGAGGCCTACCACCTCGCCGATCCCGCCGTGGTGGAGATCCTGGCCCGCGAGGCCCCCGCCGCGATGGAGGACCTGGTGGGCTACGGCGCCGAGTTCGCCACGGAGCCCGACGGCCGCCTGACCCAGCGCTACTTCGGCGCCCACCGGTACCGCCGGACGTGCTTCGCCGGCGACTACACGGGCCGCGAGATCCAGCGCACGCTCGTCCGCCGGGCGACGGAGGTCGGCGTGGAGATGCGCGACGACGTCTACGTCACCCGCCTGCTCGTCCACGACGGCCGGGTGTTCGGCGTCTACGGCTTCGACGTCGACGACGGGACCCGCCAGACCATCCTGGCCGACGCGGTGGTGCTCGCCGCCGGTGGCCACACCCGCATCTGGCGACGCTCCTCCTCCCGCCGCGACGAGAACACCGGCGACGCGATGCGCCTGGCCGCCGAGGCGGGCTGCCGTCTGCGCGACATGGAGCTCGTCCAGTTCCACCCCACGGGGATGATCTCGCCGGAGGACGCCGCCGGCACGTTGGTGACCGAGGCGGTCCGCGGCGAGGGCGGGATCCTGCGCAACGCCTCGGGCGAGCGCTTCATGGAGCGCTACGACCCCGAGCGCCTCGAGCTCTCCACCCGCGACGTGATCGCGCTGGCCAACTACACGGAGATCGCCGAGGGCCGCGGCACGGAGGCGGGTGGCGTCCTGCTCGACATCTCCCATCTGGACCGGGAGACGGTGCTCTCCCGCCTGCCGCGCATGTACCGCCAGTTCGTGGACCTGGCCATGCTCGACATCACCCACACGCCGATGGAGGTGGCGCCGACCGCCCACTACTCGATGGGCGGCGTCTGGGTGGAGGCCGAGACGCACCGCACCGACGTCGAGGGGCTCTACGCCGTCGGCGAGTGCGCCACCGGATTGCACGGCGCCAACCGGCTCGGCGGCAACTCGCTGGCCGAGTGCGTGGTGTTCGGAAGGATCGTCGGGGCGCAGGCCGCGGGCTGGTCCGCGTCCCTCGACGTCTCGGTCCGTGACCGGGCGGCCATCACGGCGGCCGAGGAGGAGGTCTCCGAGCTGCTCGGCCAGCGCGGCGGCGAGGAGTTCCCCCGGCCGCTGCAGCGGGCGATCCGCGACCTGATGAGCGAGCACGCCGGCGTCGTGCGCTCGGAGGACGGGCTGGCCGAGGGCCTCGCCAAGCTCGACGAGGTGGAGGGGCGGGTCGGCACCATGGAGGTCCGGCCCGACATCGCCGGCTTCGACGACCTCGTCCACGCCTTCGACCTCAAGGGATCCATCCTCGCCGCCCGGGCGACGCTCGACTGCGCGCGCGCGCGCCGGGAGACCCGCGGTGCCCACAACCGCACCGACTTCCCCGCCCAGGACCCGGAGCTGACCGTCAACCTCCTGTGGCGGGCGGGCGAGCCAGTCGCCCGGGAGGCGGTCGGCGAGCCCTCCGGTGAGGTGGCCGCGCTGCTCGAGCGCCGTGAGGACATGGCGGTGGCGGGCCGGCTCCTCGAGTAGCGGTCTACGCTGCGCGCCATGGGCTCCGCCTCCGAACGTGACTTCGACTTCGACCTCCTGGTCATCGGCTCCGGGCCGAGCGGGCAGAAGGCCGCCATCCAGGCCGCCAAGCTCGGCCGCCGCGTCGGCGTCATCGAGCGGCGCGAACGCGTCGGCGGCGTCTCGATCCACACCGGGACGATCCCCTCCAAGACCCTGCGCGAAGCCGTGCTCGAGCTGATCAAGCGCCGGTCGATCGACATGGTGGCCAGCGAGCCGACCACGGAGGACTGGGAGGGCGCCGGCGCCGCCTACCTGCAGGACCGCTCCGCGCGGGTCGTCGCCCAGGAGACCGCGGTGGTGCGCGAGCAGCTGCGCCGCAACCGGGTCGCGCTCCTGTACGGCAAGGCCCGCTTCCTCGACGCCCACACCGTCGAGGTGCAGGACGGCTCGCACACGCCGCCGCAGCACTCCGCCTCGGAGATCGTCATCGCGGTCGGCTCGGTCCCGGCCCGGCCCAAGGACGTGGACTTCGACGATCCGGGGGTGATGGACTCGGACGGCATCCTCGCGCACGGCGCCGTCCCCCGGACGCTGACCGTCGTCGGCGGCGGGGTGATCGGGGTGGAGTACGCCTCGATGTTCGCGGCGCTCGGCGTCCGCGTGACCCTGGTCGACCAGCGCGAGCGGCTCCTGACCTTCGCCGACGGGGAGATCGTCGAGGCGCTGCAGTACCTCCTGCGCCGCGAGCGGGTCACCTTCCGGCTCGGCGAGGAGGTCACCGGCGTGGTACGCCGCGGCGAGCACCTGGTCATCGAGCTCGCGTCGGGCAAGCGGATCCCGGCCGACACGGTGCTGTTCGCCAACGGCCGCCAGGGCGCGACCGACTCGCTCGAGCTCGAGGCGGCGGGACTGTCGGCCGACAAGCGCGGCAAGATCCAGGCGGACGACTGGGGGCGCACCGCGGTCAAGCACATCTACGCGGTCGGCGACGTGGCCAAGGGCTCGCCGGGCCTGGCCGCCACCGCCTTCGAGCAGGGCCGCCAGGCGGGGCTCGTCGCCTCCGGTCACGACGGCCACCTGATGCCCGAGCTCATCCCCACGGGCGTCTACGCGATCCCGGAGATCGGCATGGTCGGTCGCACGGAGGAGAGCCTCACGGAGGCCTCGGTGCCCTACGTCACCGGGGTGGCGCGCTGGTCCGAGCTCGCTCGCGGGCTCATCTCGGGCGACGAGGACGGCATGCTCAAGCTCGTCGTCGCCACCGAGGACCGCTCGCTGCTCGGCGTGCACATCATCGGGACGGGCGCGGCGGACCTCGTGCACGTCGGGCAGGCGCTGCTCGGCCGGCCGCAGGGCGTCGACTTCCTCGTCAACGCCGTTTTCAACTACCCGACCTTCGCCGAGAGCTACAAGGTCGCGGCGCTCGACGCGCTGAACAACATGCAGATCCTCGGGCTGCTCGAGCCGGGGGAGGAGGGCGAGGCCGCCACCGCGCCCGACGGGACGGCCAAGCGCAACGGCAACGTGGGCAAGAAGGCTGCGCCGGCCGCCTCCAAGTAGGGTCGCCGGCATGCCCGACCCTGCCGTCGCCCCGCCGGCCGCGCCGGTGCTCGCGCCGCCCCTGACGGTCGTCGGCCCGACCCTGACGCTGCGCTACGCCACCGTCGAGGACGCCCCGGCCCTCCTCGAGCTGGCCTCCGATCCCGCCGTCACCCGCTTCTTCTCCTGGGGCCCGTACGAGCGGGTGGCGCAGCCCGAGGCCTACGTCGCGGGGCTCGAGGTCAAGCGCGACCGCGGCGAGCTGCTCGACTTCCTGGTCATCGGCGCGGAGGGGGAGCCGATCGGGGTGACCGGGCTGAGCGAGCTCGCCCGCCGCGACCGTCGCGCCACCGTCGGCTCGTGGTTCGGCCACCGCTGGTGGGGGAGCGGGGCGAACTTCGAGTCCAAGGCGCTGATCGCCCGCCTCGCGTTCGACCGGCTCGGCATCGACCGCCTGAACGCGTGGGCCAACACCCGCAACGGGCGTTCGCAGGTCGCGCTCGAGCGCTGCGGCTTCCGGCGCGAGGGCGTCCTGACGGGCTGGCACCGCCACGGCGACCGCGTCCACGACGTCGTCGTCTTCGGGATGCTCCGCGCGGGCTTCGAGCGCTCACGGCTCGCCGGGATCCCGGTCGAGATCGACGGCGAGCCGCCGGCCGCGTTCGTGGTCGGCTAGTCGAGCGATCCGCGCGATCGCGCGCCGACGCGGGCCGGCGCGCCCGAAGGCGCGTCGGCGGGAGAGCGTCTAGCGGTTGTCGGCGTCGTACGGGTCGCGGCATCTCGGATCGTCGAGCTCCTCGCGCGAGGAGCTCGACGATCCGAGATGCCGCGACCCGTACGACGCCGACAACCGCTAGACGCTCTCCCGCCGACGCGCCTTCGGGCGCGCCGGCCCGCGTCGGCGCGCGATCGCGCGGATCGCTCGACTAGCCGACCACGAACGCGGCCGGCGGCTCGCCGTCGATCTCGACCGGGATCCCGGCGAGCCGTGAGCGCTCGAAGCCCGCGCGGAGCATCCCGAAGACGACGACGTCGTGGACGCGGTCGCCGTGGCGGTGCCAGCCCGTCAGGACGCCCTCGCGCCGGAAGCCGCAGCGCTCGAGCGCGACCTGCGAACGCCCGTTGCGGGTGTTGGCCCACGCGTTCAGGCGGTCGATGCCGAGCCGGTCGAACGCGAGGCGGGCGATCAGCGCCTTGGACTCGAAGTTCGCCCCGCTCCCCCACCAGCGGTGGCCGAACCACGAGCCGACGGTGGCGCGACGGTCGCGGCGGGCGAGCTCGCTCAGCCCGGTCACCCCGATCGGCTCCCCCTCCGCGCCGATGACCAGGAAGTCGAGCAGCTCGCCGCGGTCGCGCTTGACCTCGAGCCCCGCGACGTAGGCCTCGGGCTGCGCCACCCGCTCGTACGGGCCCCAGGAGAAGAAGCGGGTGACGGCGGGATCGGAGGCCAGCTCGAGGAGGGCCGGGGCGTCCTCGACGGTGGCGTAGCGCAGCGTCAGGGTCGGGCCGACGACCGTCAGGGGCGGCGCGAGCACCGGCGCGGCCGGCGGGGCGACGGCAGGGTCGGGCATGCCGGCGACCCTACTTGGAGGCGGCCGGCGCAGCCTTCTTGCCCACGTTGCCGTTGCGCTTGGCCGTCCCGTCGGGCGCGGTGGCGGCCTCGCCCTCCTCCCCCGGCTCGAGCAGCCCGAGGATCTGCATGTTGTTCAGCGCGTCGAGCGCCGCGACCTTGTAGCTCTCGGCGAAGGTCGGGTAGTTGAAAACGGCGTTGACGAGGAAGTCGACGCCCTGCGGCCGGCCGAGCAGCGCCTGCCCGACGTGCACGAGGTCCGCCGCGCCCGTCCCGATGATGTGCACGCCGAGCAGCGAGCGGTCCTCGGTGGCGACGACGAGCTTGAGCATGCCGTCCTCGTCGCCCGAGATGAGCCCGCGAGCGAGCTCGGACCAGCGCGCCACCCCGGTGACGTAGGGCACCGAGGCCTCCGTGAGGCTCTCCTCCGTGCGACCGACCATGCCGATCTCCGGGATCGCGTAGACGCCCGTGGGGATGAGCTCGGGCATCAGGTGGCCGTCGTGACCGGAGGCGACGAGCCCCGCCTGGCGGCCCTGCTCGAAGGCGGTGGCGGCCAGGCCCGGCGAGCCCTTGGCCACGTCGCCGACCGCGTAGATGTGCTTGACCGCGGTGCGCCCCCAGTCGTCCGCCTGGATCTTGCCGCGCTTGTCGGCCGACAGTCCCGCCGCCTCGAGCTCGAGCGAGTCGGTCGCGCCCTGGCGGCCGTTGGCGAACAGCACCGTGTCGGCCGGGATCCGCTTGCCCGACGCGAGCTCGATGACCAGGTGCTCGCCGCGGCGTACCACGCCGGTGACCTCCTCGCCGAGCCGGAAGGTGACCCGCTCGCGGCGCAGGAGGTACTGCAGCGCCTCGACGATCTCCCCGTCGGCGAAGGTCAGGAGCCGCTCGCGCTGGTCGACCAGGGTCACGCGGACGCCGAGCGCCGCGAACATCGAGGCGTACTCCACCCCGATCACCCCGCCGCCGACGACGGTCAGCGTCCGGGGGACGGCGCCGTGCGCGAGGATGCCGTCCGAGTCCATCACCCCCGGATCGTCGAAGTCCACGTCCTTGGGCCGGGCCGGGACCGAGCCGACCGCGATGACGATCTCCGAGGCGGAGTGCTGCGGCGGCGTGTGCGAGCCGTCCTGCACCTCGACGGTGTGGGCGTCGAGGAAGCGGGCCTTGCCGTACAGGAGCGCGACCCGGTTGCGGCGCAGCTGCTCGCGCACCACCGCGGTCTCCTGGGCGACGACCCGCGCGGAGCGGTCCTGCAGGTAGGCGGCGCCGGCGCCCTCCCAGTCCTCCGTGGTCGGCTCGCTGGCCACCATGTCGATCGACCGGCGCTTGATCAGCTCGAGCACGGCTTCGCGCAGGGTCTTGGAGGGGATCGTCCCGGTGTGGATCGAGACGCCGCCGACGCGTTCGCGCCGCTCGATGACGCCGACGCGGCGGCCGAGCTTGGCGGCCTGGATGGCGGCCTTCTGCCCGCTCGGCCCGGAGCCGATGACCAGGAGGTCGAAGTCGAAGTCACGTTCGGAGGCGGAGCCCATGGCGCGCAGCGTAGACCGCTACTCGAGGAGCCGGCCCGCCACCGCCATGTCCTCACGGCGCTCGAGCAGCGCGGCCACCTCACCGGAGGGCTCGCCGACCGCCTCCCGGGCGACTGGCTCGCCCGCCCGCCACAGGAGGTTGACGGTCAGCTCCGGGTCCTGGGCGGGGAAGTCGGTGCGGTTGTGGGCACCGCGGGTCTCCCGGCGCGCGCGCGCGCAGTCGAGCGTCGCCCGGGCGGCGAGGATGGATCCCTTGAGGTCGAAGGCGTGGACGAGGTCGTCGAAGCCGGCGATGTCGGGCCGGACCTCCATGGTGCCGACCCGCCCCTCCACCTCGTCGAGCTTGGCGAGGCCCTCGGCCAGCCCGTCCTCCGAGCGCACGACGCCGGCGTGCTCGCTCATCAGGTCGCGGATCGCCCGCTGCAGCGGCCGGGGGAACTCCTCGCCGCCGCGCTGGCCGAGCAGCTCGGAGACCTCCTCCTCGGCCGCCGTGATGGCCGCCCGGTCACGGACCGAGACGTCGAGGGACGCGGACCAGCCCGCGGCCTGCGCCCCGACGATCCTTCCGAACACCACGCACTCGGCCAGCGAGTTGCCGCCGAGCCGGTTGGCGCCGTGCAATCCGGTGGCGCACTCGCCGACGGCGTAGAGCCCCTCGACGTCGGTGCGGTGCGTCTCGGCCTCCACCCAGACGCCGCCCATCGAGTAGTGGGCGGTCGGCGCCACCTCCATCGGCGTGTGGGTGATGTCGAGCATGGCCAGGTCCACGAACTGGCGGTACATGCGCGGCAGGCGGGAGAGCACCGTCTCCCGGTCCAGATGGGAGATGTCGAGCAGGACGCCACCCGCCTCCGTGCCGCGGCCCTCGGCGATCTCCGTGTAGTTGGCCAGCGCGATCACGTCGCGGGTGGAGAGCTCGAGGCGCTCGGGGTCGTAGCGCTCCATGAAGCGCTCGCCCGAGGCGTTGCGCAGGATCCCGCCCTCGCCGCGGACCGCCTCGGTCACCAACGTGCCGGCGGCGTCCTCCGGCGAGATCATCCCCGTGGGGTGGAACTGGACGAGCTCCATGTCGCGCAGACGGCAGCCCGCCTCGGCGGCCAGGCGCATCGCGTCGCCGGTGTTCTCGTCGCGGCGGGAGGAGGAGCGTCGCCAGATGCGGGTGTGGCCACCGGCGGCGAGCACCACCGCGTCGGCCAGGATGGTCTGGCGGGTCCCGTCGTCGACGTCGAAGCCGTAGACGCCGAACACCCGGCCGTCGTGGACGAGCAGGCGGGTGACGTAGACGTCGTCGCGCATCTCCACGCCGACCTCCGTCGCCCGGCGGACGAGCGTGCGCTGGATCTCGCGGCCCGTGTAGTCGCCGGCGAAGCACGTCCGGCGGTACCGGTGGGCGCCGAAGTAGCGCTGGGTCAGGCGGCCGTCGGGCTCCGTGGCGAACTCGGCGCCGTAGCCCACCAGGTCCTCCATCGCGGCGGGGGCCTCGCGGGCCAGGATCTCCACCACGGCGGGATCGGCGAGGTGGTAGGCCTCGGCGATCGTGTCGGCGGCGTGCTGCTGCCAGGTGTCCTCCGGGTCCATCGTGCCGAGTGCGGCGTTGATGCCGCCGGCGGCCAGCACGGTGTGCGCGTCGTCGCGCCGGCGCTTGCCGACGCAGACGACCTGCACGCCGGACTCGGCGACTTCGATGGCGGCCCGGAGGCCGGCGGCGCCCGTCCCGATGACCAGGACGCTCGCGGCGGTGCGGCGGGCTTCGGGGGCGGAGGGGCTCATGCCACGGATACGGACGGCGACGGCGATTCGATCCCCTCGCGGGTCGGGTCCGCGTCACCGGCCCGCTGTAGCGGCGGCGTCTGGTACCCAGGACCGGATGGAACCCGATCCCGCCGCCGCACCGGTCCGCACGACTTCGCTCGAGCTCGTCGACGCCGACGGCCGGCTGCGCGCCCGGCTCGGGCCGGCCGGCGAGGACGGCTCGCTGTCCGTCGACCTCGCCGGAGGCGACGGCACCCTGCGGATCACGCTCGGGATCGGTCCGGACGGATCGGCCGCGCTCGGCCTGCGCGACGCGACCGGGGCGGTCCGCGCACTGCTGAGCACGGCACCCGACGGGCCGACCTCCCTCGAGCTGCTCGACTTTCGCCGGACGGGCCGGGTCTCGCTCGGGGAATGGGCCGACGGCTCGGCCTCGCTCAAGGTGGCCGACCCGGCCGGGACCTTCCGGTCGGCGCTCGGTGCCTGGGCGGACGACTCGGCGGGCCTGGACCTCTACGACGCCGAGCGTCGCCACCGGGTGAGCCTCGTCGACCGGGCGCCCGGCCCCGTCGGGCTGATGGTCTGGGACGAGGCGGGCCACCAGCGCGCGCTCCTCGCCCTCGGACCCGAGCCCGACCGCTCGGCCTCGGTGGAGTTCTGGGACCCCGACGGCCTCTACCGCGCGGGCTTCGGCCACTGGCCGGACGGCGGCACGGGCGCCGAGCTGCTCGACGACCACGGTCGGCTGCGGGCACGGGTCGGCGAGCGGGCCGACCGCGCCGTCGCGCTCGAGCTGTGGGACGCCCGCGGCGCCTTCCGCACGGGCCTCGGGAGCTGGACCAACGACGCGGCGAGCGCGGAGTTCTGGGACGCCGAGGGGACGAACCGGGCCCGCATCGGCCTGTGGGCGGACGGGACGAGCGGGGTCGAGCTCTCCGACGGGGCGGGCGCCAACCGGACCCGGCTCGGCGGCCGGCCCGACGGCTCCACCACGCTGGACTTCTGGGACGCGGACGGGACCTACCGGGTGGGCCTCGGCGAGTGGCACGCGCCGGGCGGCTCCGCGTCCCTGGCCGCGATCGAGCTCTTCGACGCCGACGGCCGCTCCCGCGGGTCCGCGGGAGGGCGTTAGAGCGCCGGCGCGCCAACTGGACAAATCGGAGGGTGTCGAATCGGTCGAGCTTCCACCGTCATCCGAGCGACCCGCTCCGGCGAACGGCGCCGGGGCACCGAGCGAAAGGCGTTCCCATGCTTCACGCACTGCTCGTCTACGGCGACCCGTCAGCCGCCCCCGACTACGAGTCCCCCGAGGGCCAGGCCGAGTTCCAGCACTGGATGCAGTACACCGAGGAGCTCACGAAGTCCGGTCTGCTGAGCCGCGGCGAGGCGCTCCAGCCGCACCAGACGGCGACCACCGTGCGGGTCCGCGCGGGCGAGACGCTGCTCACCGACGGCCCCTTCGCGGAGACCAAGGAGGTCCTCGGCGGCTTCTACCTCGTCGAGGTGCCCGACGTCGACGCGGCGCTCGAATGGGCCGCGAAGATGCCCAACATCCACTACGGGTCCGTCGAGGTCCGCCCGGTGGTCTCCTTCGAGTGAGCCCGGGCGCCACCGTCGCGCTCGAGCGGGCCGTCCGCGAGGACGGCCCGCGCGTCCTGGCCACCCTGATCCGGCACCTCGGCGGCGACTTCCCGCTCGCCGAGGACGCCCTCCAGGACGCCTACGCGGCGGCGCTGACCGCCTGGCCCCGAGACGGCGTCCCCGCCGTCCCGGCGGCGTGGCTGACCACCGCCGCCCGGCGGCGGGCGATCGACCGCCTGCGGCACGCGCGGGCGCTCGACGCGCGGGTGCGCACGCTCGAGACGCTGGCCCGGCGCGACCCGGGCGACACCCCCGACCCGATCGACATGGACGAATCCAGCGCGCTCGCCGACGACCGTCTCCGGCTGCTGTTCGCCTGCTGCCACCCCGCGCTCGCGCTCTCCTCGCGGACGGCGCTCACGGTCAAGTCGCTCGGCGGGCTCACCACGGCGCAGACCGCCCGCGCCTTCCTGGTCTCCGACGCGGCCATGTACCAGCGACTCGTGCGCGCGAAGCGGAAGATCGCCGCCGCGGGCATCCCCTACCGGGTCCCGCCTGACGAGCTGCTGCCCGAGCGGCTGGCCGGCGTCCGGCTGGTCCTCTACCTCGTGTTCACCGAGGGCCACACCGCCTCGGAGGGCGAGGCACTCACCCGGCCGGATCTCTGCGTGGAGGCGATCCGGCTGTGCCGCCTGCTCGCGCGGCTGATGCCCGACGACGCGGAGACGCTCGGCCTGCTCGCGCTCGTGCTGCTGACGGACGCCCGGCGCGCCGCCCGGACCGGGGCGGGCGGCGCAGCGATCGACCTCGAGCACCAGGACCGCAGGCGCTGGGACGCCGAGCGCATCGCCGAGGGGCGCGCGGCGCTCACCCGGGCGGGCCGGCTGCGCCGCCCCGGGGCGTACCAGCTCAAGGCGGCGATCGCGGAGGCCCACGCGCGGGCACCGAGCTGGGAGGCGACGGACTGGCACCGGATCGGGGCGCTCTACGCCGAGCTGCACCGGCGCGAGCCGACGCCGGTGGTGGCGGTCAACCTCGCCGTGGCGGCCGGGCTGGCCGACGCCCCGGCGACGGGGCTGCGCCTGCTCGACGCGCTGCGCCGCGAGCCGGCGCTCGACGACTACACGCCGCTGCACGCCGCCCGTGCCGAGCTGCTCGTCCGGGCGGGCGACCTCCGAGCCGCCGACGGCGCCTACGAGCGGGCGATCGCCTCGAGCGCCAACGCGGTCCAGCGCGCGGACCTGTCGGCGCGGCGTGAGCGCCTGCACCGAGGGTCGAGCGACACCCGCCCGGAGGAGGAGACCCCTCCGCGCTGAGCGGGCGGAGCCCACGGAGCCGGTCCTCAGGCCACCGCCCGCAGGAGCGCGGTGGTCCCCGCCGCGGCGATCAGGGTCACGAGCATGTTCTGGCGCAGCGCGAGCGCGATCACCGCCGCGGCGAGCCCGGCCGAGCGAGCGTCCAGCACGAGCCGGGCGCCGTCGGCGAACGCCTGGGTGACCACGAGCGCGGTGAGCAGCGCCGTCGGCAGCAGCACGACGAGCCGCTCGGCCCAGCGCGGCAGGTCGCGGCCGCCGAGGACGACCGGGCCGACCCCCTTGATGGCGACCGTGATCACCGTCATCACGGCGATGGCGGTCCACACGGCGGTCATCCCTTCAGCCGCCCCGCCAGCACCGCGAGGCAGGCGACGATCACCGGCACACCGGGCGCGGCGAT
>Ga0136612_10000445_pt1 | contig 14715 bp, 10 predicted proteins | sample AntDryUQ224A2306_2_FD_106644 | JGI IMG/M metagenome (GOLD analysis project Ga0136612, IMG submission 106644) | Polar desert sand microbial communities from Dry Valleys, Antarctica - metaG UQ224A (23.06) | ecosystem: Environmental > Terrestrial > Soil > Desert | place: Antarctica: Dry Valley... | reverse complement strand
GGCGTCCGCATCTGGTACACGGAATCGGGCGCGCAGACGTCGATCGACCCGGAGAAGACGGCCCTGTATACGGGCGCGGAGACCGTCAAGACCGTGCCGGACTACGCAGGAGGCGAGCCCACCTCGCCCGCGCCAGCCGAGACGACCCCCGCTCCCGATCAGTGGACGCAGGCGCTCGACGCCATCCGCCTTGCCGCCTGCCAGCCCTACGTGAGTGCGTACTTCAACTTCCTGCTCGCCGACGAGCCACGCCTCGCAGGCTGGCAGTCCGGCGCCCTCTGGGCCGACCTGACGCCGAAGGATTCCGCGCCCGCGTTTTCCCAGGCGATCGGGGAGGCGACGACGACCGGCGTCGCGTGCGCTGCCCTGAAGGGTGGCGCACCGAGCTCCGACTTCATGCCGCCCGGCGCACCGTCGGGACTCGTCGCCACGGCAGCCACCGAGCCGCTCCGGGTGGAGCTCTCCTGGAGCGCCGCCAGCGACGAGACCGGCGTCACCTCCTACCGCGTCCATCGCAACGGCACCCACGTGGCGACGACGACCGGCACGACCTGGACGAACACGTCCGTCGCCGCCGCCACGACCTACACCTACGCCGTGCGAGCGCTGGACGACGCCGGCAACATGGGCGACGCGTCCGCCACCGCGACGGTAACCACACCGGACACCATCGCCCCCTCTGCGCCGGAGACGCCGTCGGGGCAAGCGCACGGCTCGCCCCCCCGCATCGAGCTGACCTGGCCGGCTGCGACCGACAACGTCGGCGTGACCGGCTACGAGGTCCTCCGGGACGGGACGTTGCTCGGGGCCGCAACGAGCCCGGCCTACACCGACACCACGGTCGCCAGCGCGAAGACCTATTCGTACGCGGTGGTCGCTCTCGACGCCGCCGGCAACCGCAGCCCGGCCTCTGCGGCGGTGAGTATCACCTCGATCGACTCTCTCGCCCCGAACGCGCCGACAAGTCTCGTCGCGACCGCGCGCACGGCGCCGGAGCGCGTCGAGCTCACGTGGGAGGCTGCGAGTGACGACGTCGGGGTGACCGGCTACGAGATCGCTCGCGACGGCGCCGTGCTCGCAACGGTGACGGCAACAAGCTTCGTCGATCCGGCGCCGCGCGTAGCCGTCGACCATGTCTACACCGTGCGCGCATTCGATTCGGCCGGCAATCGTAGCGCTGCGGCGACCGCGAGCGCACGGGTCCCGGACACCGTTGCGCCCACCACACCGACAGGTCTGACGGGAACCGCGTTCAAGAGCCCGCACAGGGTCACGCTCACGTGGAGCCCCGCCAGCGACAACGTCGCCGTCACGGGCTACCGCATCCTCCGCAACGGCGTCCTCGTCGCGTCCCCGGCAACGACCTCGTACACGGACTACGGAGTCGCACGGCGGACGACCTACGCCTACACCGTCCGGGCAGCCGACGCCGCCGGGAACCTCAGCGCGCCGTCGGCCGCGATCCAGGTGACGACGAAGAGCTAGCCGCACCGGCGGTTGCGCGGAGGGCCGTGAGTATCCTCCGGTCGCCCGTGCCCGCCGCCAGCCGTCCTCGCCTGCTCGTCTTCAACCAGTACTACTGGCCGGGCGTCGAGGCGACCGCGCACCTGCTGACGGAGCTCTGTGAGGCGCTGACGGAGGACTTCGAGGTCACCGTCATCACCGGCCGGCTCCGCGGGCGCGAGCACGACCCCGACCTCGAGCGCCGCAACGGCGTCGACGTGATCCGCCTGCGCTCGACTGCGTACGACCGGGCTCCGCTCCACCGGCGTGCGTCCAACTACGTGACCTACCTCGCGCGGGCGCTCCGGCGCGGCCTCCGCGGCCCGCGGCCCGACGTCGTCCTCTGCATGACCGATCCTCCGATCGTAGGCAACATCGCGCTGGCGGTGGCACGGCGCTTCGGTGTCCCCCTGGTCGTCATCAGCCAGGACGTCTTCCCGGAGATCGCGGTCCAGCTTCAACGCCTCCGGAACCCCGCGCTCGTGCGTGTGCTCGGCGTGCTCACGAGTTACTACCTGCGCCGCGCCGATCGGGTCGTGGCCATCGGCGCGAAGATGAAGGAGCGACTCGAGGCGAAGGGCACCTCCTCCTCGCGCATCCGCGTCATCCCGAACTGGGTGGACACGGCCGCTCTCGGGCCCGCGCCGCGCGACAACCCTTGGGGGCGCGAGCACGGGCTCGCCGACCGGTTCGTCGTGATGCACTCCGGCAACATCGGCAACGCGCAGGATCTCGACACGCTCATCCTCTCGACCACCTACCTGCGCGACCTCGACGAGCTCGCCGTCGTCCTGATCGGCTTCGGTGTCCGCCATGCCGACCACGTCGCGCAGGCGCGGCGACTCGAGGCCGGCGCGGTCTCGTTTCTCGAGTACCAGCCGCGCGAGGTGCTCTCACACTCGCTCTCGAGCGCCGACGTCCATTTCGTCGGCCTCGCACGCGGGCTCTCCGGCTATGTCGTCCCGAGCCGCCTCTACGGGATCCTCGCGGTCGGGCGGCCCGTGATCGCAGCGGCGGAGGACGACAGCGAGACCGCCGAGGTCGTCCGCGCGGCGGAGTGCGGGATCGTGTTGCCGCCCGGCCGTCCGGACCTCCTCGCCGAGACGATCCGTGAGCTCGCGGCAGGCGAGCACGACCTCGACGCGATGGGGCGGCGCGGCCGCGCCTACGTGGAGGCGGAGGCCGATCGGTCGATCGCGATCGGCCGCTACCGCCGCTTGCTGGGCGAGCTGGTTCCGCAGTGACGAGGCTCGCGCTCGTTCTGGTCGCGGCAGCGGCGACTCTCGGTGCCGGTGGAGCTGCGAGCGCCGCGATCGACCCCGCCTCCCTCGTGAACCCGCTCGTCGGCACCGGCGGCGACGCCGGACACACGTTTCCGGGCGCGGTCGTGCCCCACGGGATGGTGCAGTTCTCGCCCGTCTCCGCGAAGACGACGAGCCCTGGCGGCTACCGCTACGACGACCCGACGGTGCGCGGCTTCGCGCTGACGCGGCTGAGCGGAGCGGGCTGCGCGAACGGCGGCGCAGTGCCGATCATGCCGCTGCGGGAGCCGTTCCGGCAGCATCCCGCACCGCCGGCGCGCTTCGCGCACGGGCGCGAGAGCGCTTCGCCGGGCCGCTACCGGGTGGCCCTCGGAACCGGAATCGAGGTCGACCTAACAGCGACGGCGCGGACGGGGTTCGCCACCTTCCGGTTCCCCGACCGCACCGGCTATCTCGCCTTCGACGTCGGCGGCGGCGCAACCGACCAGAGCAGCGTCTCCGTCACGGCGAGTGGCCCAGCCGAGCTTCAGGGCTCGGCGACCGACGCCGGCTTCTGCGGCGGCCCCTCCTCGCCCACCACGCACTTCGCCGCGCGCTTCGACCGGCCGATCGCCTCGTTCGCCTCCTGGGGCGAGGACGGGCTCGTCCAGGAGGGGGTTGCCTCCCGTCGGACCATCAACACCGGTGGCGCCCTCCTCGGCTTCCGGCTTCCGCCCGATCGCTCGCTCAGGGTAAAGGTGGGGGTCTCCTACGTCAGCACGACGAACGCGCTAGCCAACCTCGTCGCCGAGAGCAGCGGGACGTGGAACGGAGACGTGCTGGCGAAGCAGGCCCGCGGGCGCTGGAACCGCGCGCTCGACCGCATCCGCGTCGGTGGAGGCACGACGCTCCAGCGGCGGACGTTCGCGACGGCGCTCTACCACTCGCTGCTGCACCCCTCGATCGCGAGCGACGCGAACGGGGAGTACCGCGGCCGTGACGGCGCCGTGCGCACCGCGAAGGGCTACACGCGCTACACGAATATCTCGGGGTGGGACACGTATCGCACGCAGATGCCGTTGCTGGCGCTGCTCGAGCCGCGCGTCGCCTCCGACGTCGTCCGCTCGCTCGTCGAGGGCGCAGCCGAGTCGGGCTCACTCGCGAAGTGGGAGCTCGGCGGGGGCGAGTCGGGGATCATGGTCGGCGATCCGGCTCCGCTCCTGATCGGCGGCGCGTGGGCTTTCGGGGCGCGACGCTTCGACACGGGCGCCGCCTTCGCGGCCATGGCGCGCGCAGCGACCGCTGTGGCGCCCGGCCCGTTCGTCTATCCGAGTCACGCGACCCCTCTCGACGGGAGCAGGTGGGGAGCGTTCGTCCGCCGGCCGGGGCTCGACCCGTACCTGGCCCTCGGCTACGTGCCTCTCGACCACGGCGACGGCTTCATCTGGGGGCCGGCCGCGACAACGCTCGAGTACGCGCTCGCGGACTTCGCGCTCGGCCGGTTCGGCCGCGCCACCGGACACGGAGGCGCGGAGTTCTCGCGGCGCTCGTCGAACTGGCGGCGCCTCTTCAATCCCGCCACCGGCTACCTCGAGCCCCGGCTCGCGAGCGGGTCCTTCCCGGCCCGGTACTCGCACACCGTGGAGAACGGCTTCGTCGAGGGCAACTCGACCCAGTACACGTGGTTCGTCCCACACGACGTCGCGGGCCTGAGCCGACTCCTCGGCGGCGAGCGGGCGTCGATCGCGCGGCTCGATCGCTTCCACACCGACCTCGACTCGAGCCACCTCGCGCCGCACGCCTGGCTCGGCAACGAGCCCAGCTTCGGGACCCCGTGGCTCTACCTCTGGCTCGGCGCGCCGTGGCGCACCCAGGCCGTCGTTCGGCGCGCCGTCGACACGCTCTTCCGACCCCGGCCCGCCGGCCTGCCCGGCGACGACGACCTCGGCGCGCTCTCGGCCTGGTACGTCTGGAGCGCCCTCGGCCTCTACCCGGCCGTCCCGGGCGTCGGCGGCCTCGCCGTCGGGAGCCCGCTCTTCCCGAGCGTCACGATCAGGTCGGGCCTGGGGTTTCTCCGGATCGAGGCGCCGGCTGCCCGCTCCGACCGTCCATACGTCCACGGGCTCACCCTCGACGGCCGATCGAAGGCGACGACGTGGCTCTCCGTCTCGTCGCTGCGAGGACGGCGAACACTTCGCTTCGACCTACGCGCCGACCCGGCGAGAGGCCGGGTGACGGCCCGGCCGCCTTCGTTTCCGCGGGGTTAGCAGGACGTTTTTGCGAGCTTTGCGCGTCCGCTCGAGCTGAGCAGCTCCGGGTGGAGAACGGCGTTGCGGACGGTCTCCCGCATCTTGCCGGCGTGCGGAACCGGGAAGTTGTCCCGCTTGCGCCGCGCGAAGAAGTACGCCGGGCCGAACGTGACCGTGAGGGTCTCCTGCGGGTCGATGCTCGTGACGAGTCGGACGAGGGCCGGAAAGCGGTCGAGCGGCACGTCGGTCGAGACGCTCGTCTCCACCGTCCTCGCCAGCGAGCCGAAGCTCCGCAGCACGGATACGGGGTCGAGTTGGTCGGCGAGAGCGCTGAGGAAGCAGCGTTGGCGCGCCATCCGGGTGTAGTCGCTCGACGCCTTCCGCGAGCGAACGTAGGCGAGCGCCTCGCGCCCGTAAAAGTGGTAGGTGCGACCGGGAACGACGTCGATTCGCGGCTTTGGCTCGCCCCAGGCCGGCCGGGTCACCGAGTCCACCAGGCGCTCCTTGACGAGGATCCTCACCCCGCCAAGGGCGTCGACGAGATCGGCGAAGCCGCGCAGGTTGACGAGGGCGTAGTAGTCGACGCGGACACCGAGCAGGCGTGAGACGGCCTGCTTGAGCGCCGTCGCCCCCGCGTCGCTGCCGCCAGGGAAGAGCTCGGGTTTCGTGCGGGCGAACCCGAGGAGGCCGTTGAGCGGCTCCCTGAACCGCTTCAGCCGCCCGCCCACGGGCACCTGAACAAGGTTGCGCGGGATCCCGAACGCGGCCGCGCGGCCCGTGCCGTGCTGCGCGGCGACGAGGATGATCGTGTCGGTTCGAGCACCAAAGTTGCCTGGCCCCTCGTCGGTGCCGAGCAGGAGGATGGTCGTCCACGGCCGCGCAGCCGTCAGGTCCTCGGCCACCACCTGCGGCGAGCGCTCGAGCGGCCGCGCCTCGCCGGGGCCGAGGTGCTCGGCGAGGCCGAGCTCCCAGCTGTCCGGCCCGACCTCGAGGGGCAGCTGCGGAGCCTCCGCGAGGAAGAGGCCGCGCGTCGCGAGCACGTCCCCCGGCTCGTCATCTGCGAACACCGTCTCGAGAACGTCGTAGCCGCGCACCGCCACGTAGGCGACGGCAATGTGCGGGACGACCGTCACGGCCGCGACAGCGGCGACGCCGATCCGCGCGGCGCGGACGCGACCGCCCCGTCCCGCGTCGAGCACGGCGAAGAGGCGAAGGGCCAGCACCGCGAGATTCGCACCGAGCACGGCGACGACGAGCCGCCGGTCGATCGCGACGACTCCCGGAAGCCAGACTGCCGCCGCCAGCAGGCCGATCAGAGCGAGCGCCGCGAGGGCGAGCAGCAGCAGACCTCGGCGTCTCGCTCCGGAGACCAGCTGGCCGAGCCCGGGCAGGAGCATCGAAAGGAGCGCGGTCACGACCGGCGTCTGCCTCATCGCCCCATATTCTAGGAGGGCTCGGAACCCATGAGACTGCGGTAAATCCTTGTGCGGAAACGGTAAAGCTTCAGGATGCCGTCAGAACCCCTGGCTATAGTCCGCGCCGATGATCACCTCGCTCGTGACCGGCGGCGCCGGCTTCCTCGGATCTCACCTCTGTGACGCGCTCCTCGAGAAGGGACACCGCGTCGTCTGTGTCGACAACCTCGAGACCGGTTCGCTCGCCAACATCGAGCACATGCGGGACGAGCGCTTCCGCTTCACCGTCCACGACCTGATCGAGCCGATCTGGATCGACGAGCCGGTCGATTTCGTCTATCACCTAGCAAGCCCGGCCAGCCCGATCGACTACCTCCGCCTGCCGCTGGCGACGCTCAAGGTCGGCTCCTACGGGACGCACCACGCGCTCGGGCTCGCGAAGTTCAAGCGCGCGCGCTTCCTCCTCGCCTCGACGAGCGAGGTCTACGGCGATCCGCAGGTGCACCCGCAGCCCGAGACCTACTGGGGTCACGTCAACCCGATCGGCCCCCGCGGCGTCTACGACGAGGCCAAGCGCTACGCCGAGGCACTGACGATGGCGTATCACCGCCAGCAGGGGCTCGACACCTGCATCGTCCGCATCTTCAACACCTACGGCAGCCGGATGAGGCCGCACGACGGCCGGGCAATCCCGACATTCGTGCGCCAGGCGCAGGAGCAGAAGCCCCTGACGGTCTTCGGCGACGGGTCTCAGACCCGCAGCTTCTGCTACGTGGACGACCTCGTCAGAGGCCTGATCGCGCTGGCCGAGAGCGGAGAGCACCTGCCTGTCAACATCGGCAACCCGCAGGAGTTCACGTTGCTCGAGCTGGCGGAGAAGGTCGTGGAGATCTTCGGCGGTGGCCCGATCATCTTCGAGGCGTTGCCGATCGACGACCCGAAGGTGCGCCAGCCCGACATCACGCGCGCGCGCCAGCTGCTCGACTGGGACCCGGAGATCTCGCTCGACGAGGGTCTCCGCCGGCTCCAGGCGTCGCTCCTGCCGGAGTCGGCCGTTGTCTAGGCGACGGCTGTTGTCTAGACGACTGCTAGGGACGCTGGCCGTCCTCGTTGCCACCGCTTCCCTCTGCGTGCCGGCCGCGTCCGCCTCGCGCTTCATCGAGCACGGCATCTTCGACGATGCCCAGATCCACTACGGCAATCCCGACGTCGTCTTCCCGATGCTCCGGCAGCTCCGCTCACAGCTGCTGCGAATCAATCTCCAGTGGGGCGGCGTCAACGGCGTTGCCAGGCGGCGGCCCGCGCGGCCGGCGAATCCCGCGGATCCAGCCTACGACTGGGCTGTCTATGACCGCACCGTGAACTATGCGCAGCAGTACGGGCTCAAGGTCGTCTTCGCGATCATCGGCACGCCGCCGTGGGCGAACAAGGCGGCCGGGGTGAACGTCGCGCCGAAGAACCCGCTCGACCTGCAACGCTTTGCGGCCGCGGCAGCCACGCGCTACAGCGGCACGTACGAAGCCGAGGACGGTCGCATCCTCCCACCCGTGCTTCGCTGGCTTGCCTGGAACGAGCCGAACACGCCGGTCTTCCTGCGCCCGCAGTTCCGCCTCGTGCGGGGCAAGCAGGTGATCCAGAGCGCGATCGATTACGCGAAGATCTGCAACGCGATCGTCAAGGGCGTCCGGGTCACACGCGTCGGAGCAGCCAAGGTCGCCTGCGGCGTCACCGCTCCTCGCGGGAACAACAACCCGAATACGAGCCGCCAGTCGGTCTCGCCGCTCGTCTTCCTTCGCGCCATGCACAAGGCCGGCGCGAGAGGGTTCACCGCTTACGCCCACCACCCGTACTACGGCGGGCCGAACGAGACGCCCTCCACGTCGCCGCCCGGCGGTATGCGCGGCCAGGCTGCGACCGCGGTCACGCTCGGCAACATCAACACACTGATCGCAGAGGTGACGCGCCTCTTCGGCAAGAAGCGCATCTGGATCACCGAGTACGGCTACCAGACGAAGCCGCCCGACCCGATCTTCGGTGTTTCGCTCGCCAATCAGGCCAAGTACCTGACCGAGGCGTACGGGATCGCGAAGAAGCACCCGCGAATCGACATGTTCCTGTGGTTCCTGTTGCGGGACGAGCGGCAGGCATTCATCGAGTCTGGTTGGCAGTCCGGTCTCCTCACCGCCACCGGGCGCAAGAAGCCCGCGTTCACCGCGTTCCAGCGCCTCCGCGCCCGATAATCCTCCCATGACCGTCGAGTGGCCGGGTGAAGAGCGGCGCCGGCCGTCGCGAACCGGGGCGACCTGGACCGTGCGCGCTCCGCTCGCGGCCTGGCTCATCGAGGAGGCGCGCGCCGGTGCCGGGGGATACCGCGTCCTCGACGTCGGCTGCGGCCCCAAGCCGTACTACCCGTTCTTCGCCGAGCGCGCGACGGAGTATGTCGGGGTCGACGTCGTGCATCCTGCGGCCGAGCTCCGAGGCTCGGTCGAGGCGCTGCCGGTCGGCGACGGCAGCTTCGACATCGTGCTGTGCACGCAGGTGCTCGAGCACTGCGACGACCCGGCGCAGGCGGTGCGAGAGCTCTATCGGGTGACGGCCCCGGGGGGCCGTGTGCTCGCCTCGACGCACGGCGTGCAGCTCTACCACCCCTCGCCGAACGACCACTGGCGCTGGACGCACACCGGACTACGGCGTCTCTTCGAGGACAACTGCGATTGGGCGCGGGTCGACGTGCGCGCCGGCGCGGGTACCGCGGCCTGCCTCGGAATGCTGCTCGGGACGTACGTGGAGATCGCCTGCAGACGTGCGGGGGCTCGCACAGCCGCCCGGGGGCCTGTGTGGCTCCTGAACCGGACCGCCTTCGCGATCGACTCGAAGTCGGCGCTGCTGCGCGAGCCGCGGCAGGGATCCTTGACGGCGAACTTCCACGTCGTCGCCACCAAGCCTCACTGAGTAGCGGATGCGCTTCTTCCGGCGGAACGCGCTCGGCATCTACGCGGTCTACGGAGTCTCGATCATCTCCGGCCTCGTCGTCACGCCCATTCTCCTCGGCGCCATCGGCACGGAATCGTTCGGGATCTGGGCGTTCATCGGGGCGGTCACGATCTACCTGTCCGTCCTCGACCTCGGCGTCGGACCCTCGGTCGTCCGCTTTGCGGCCGAGGCGCGCGGACGCCGTGCGCCCGAAGACACGAATGCGATCGCCTCGCTCGGGCTCGCGCTCTACGGGGTGATCGGGCTCGCCACGCTGCCGATCGGCCTGGCGCTGGCCTGGGTCGTGCCGGCGCTCGTCGACACACCAGCCGACCAGATCTGGCCCGCGCGCATCGCGACGTTCCTCGTCGTGCTCTCGATCGCGGCGCGGTTCCCGCTCGGACTGTTCAACAACCTGCTGGTCGGCCAGCAGCGGTTCGATCTCCAGAACGGCGCCAACTTTGTCTCGATGGCGCTCTACGCGACGCTCGTGGCGATCCTGCTTCCGAACGGCGGCGGCCTGATCCTGCTCGGCGCGCTGACCCTTGCCACTCAGGTGCTGCGGCTCGCGCTCCCGCTCGCGTGGCTGCGCCGAGAGCTGCCGGACCTGCGGCTGCGCCGCTCCTACCTCTCGCGCGCACGCATCCGCGAGTTGATCGTCTTCAGCTGGAGCAACTTCCTCGTCCATGTCGCGAACAAGGTGGTCTTCGCCACCGACATCGTCGTCGTTGGGATCGTGCTCGGCCCCGAGGCAGCGGCCCTCTACGCGATCCCGGCCAAGCTCTTCACGCTCGCGTTTGGCCTCGGTAGCGTCGGCACGAACCTGCTCTACCCTGCACTCGCGGAGCACGAGGGGGCCGGCGAGGACGAGCGCCAGCGGCGCCTGCTCCTCGCGGGGCTGCGCGGCGGTACCGCCGCCGCCGTCCTCCTGGCGCTACCGCTGCTCTTGATCCCGGATCAGCTGATCGAAGGCTGGGTGGGCGACGGCTACGGCGAGAGCTCGCCGGTGCTTGTCCTGCTCGCTCTCGTGCTGCTCGTCCATCAGCCCATCTATCTCGTCACGCAGTTCCTGATCGCGCGGGCGCGCCAGCGAGCGATCGCGCGCGCACTCGTCCTCGCGGGCGTCGCGAACGTCATCCTCTCGGTCATCCTGGCCACCACGGTCGGGCTCTGGGGCGTCGCGCTCAGCACCCTGCTCTCTGACGTCGCCGTCCTGCTCTACGTCGTCCCGGCGCTGGTCGCCCCGGCCGCATCGCTGCCGGTCGGCGCCTTCGTCCGCTCTGCGCTGAGGCCGGTCGTGCCCGCCGCTGCCGCAGCCCTGCTCGTCCTCGTCGCCGTCGCCCGTCTGACGGAGCCCGACACGCTGCTCGAGCTCCTCCCCCTCGGGCTCGGCTGGCTCGTCGCCTGCGGCGTCGCCCTCTGGCGCTTCGGCTTCGACGCGAGCGAGCGAGCCACGATCGGGCGCCAGCTGCGCCCGCCCGTCGCACCTGTACCGGAAGGTCTCTAGCCCGAACGCCGCGGTAGGTAGAGGTCGAGCAGCTCCTCGTACCGTCGCGCCAGCACGTCCCAGTCGAGCTCGGCGCCGGCGCGTTTCGCCGCCGCGGCGAGCTCGGCCCGCGCCGGCTCGTCCAGCGCGAGCCTGACGACGGCCTCGACGAACTCCCGCGGCGTCCCGACGAGGACACCTGCCCCAGTCTCGCGAAGGTTCTCCGTCACCTCGTAGTCGTAGGAGACCGTCGGCACGCCGAGCCCGATGAACTCCGCCACTTTGGCCGCCTGAATGCCCTTGTCCTCGGTGCGCGGGTAGAGCGCGAGATCGAACACGGACGTGGTTGCGAGCGCCTCCTCCCGCGGCAGCCGACCGAAGAGGAGGATGTCGTCGCGGCCAGCCACGCGCGTCGAGATCCGCTCGCTCGCGCCACCGACCAGCCAGAGACGCGACTGCGGCAGCCGAGCGTGGATCTCGTCCCACAGCTCGAGCAAGTGCTCGACGTTGTAGAGGGAACTGTCGCCACCGCGATCCTCCGTGGCGAGCAGATGGGCGGACATCCAACCGACGACGAGCTCGCCGGAGCGACGGCGAGCCACGGCTGCTGCGACCAGATCGTCGCGAAGCGAGCTCAGGCTGACCCCCTGGGGGATCACGTGGTAGGGCTTGTCAACGCCGAGGCTCTGGAAGCGGCGGCCCGCGCGTTCGGCCGTGACGACGTAGGCAGCGAGGGTCGGGCGGCGCATGAGCGCCACCTCCCGCGAGCTGAACGTGGGATCGTCGACGTCGGAGACCGCCCGCCCCGCGAAGTGCGCGAGCTGCTCGTTGTCGGCGGTGAACATCGTCCTGTAGCGCCGGTTCGCTAGGGCGAAGAGAGCAGGGTTCCGCACCCCCCGGCTCCAGCGAAACGCGCGGTACTGGAGGCCGCGCGGGACGCGCCGATCCGAAACCGTTACGAGGTAGCCGTCGAGCCTCGCGAGGCGCGGCACGAGCTCCGCATAGCGCGGGTTGTTGTGCCCCTTGAACCACAGGCTCGTGAAGAAGACGCGCGTGGGATCGGGTGGCGCGCCGGCGATCAGCTCGCGAAGACGGCGCCGCTGCATCGCCTGGGAGTCTACGCTCGCATCTAGAGCCCAATGCTCAACCTGCCGGCCCACCCGGGCACGACCGGCTACGCGCTGCTGGCGATCGGGGCGGTGGCCGGCCTGCTGCTCCTCCTCTTCGGCTGGCGCCCGGTCGGCGCGACGGTGGGCGACGACGGCCCGCTGACGCTGATCGTCACGGGGACGCTGGTCTTCTGCCTTGCCGGCGCTCCCTTCACGCTCTGGCGGGTCCTCGCCGACATCCGGGAGACCGCACCCGTAACGCCGGAGCATGCGGAGTACGTGGGGGCGGAGACGAAGCTGATCGACGGCGAGCTTGTTCGGCGGATCGAGCGGCTGATCCCGCGGGAGGACAGCTATGGCGTCGGCGTCTCGCCGGACGCCTATGTCGAGGTCCGGGAGTCGCTCGCGCTCTGGCTCGGCTACGAGCTCGTTCCGCGTCGGCAGGCCCGCCGTCCGCAGGAGGCCGAGTGGGTCGTCACCTGGGGAGCGACGCCTGCTGAGCTTGGGCTTCGCACGCGCCCGCCTCGCCTCGTCGGCCGTAATCGGCTCTCCGACCGGGAACCGGTCTACCTCGCGCGGACGCGCTCGTGACCCGCGACCTGCTCGCGCTCGTCTTCGCGAACGGCTGCATCCTGGCGGCCGGTCACGGAGTGCTCCGCGCGGCGGGTGTTCGGCCGGCCCTGCTCGACCTCCCCTGGGCATTCGGAGTCGCCTACGTCGCGGGAGCCGCCGCCGTCGGGGTCATCGGCTCGATCCTGCTCGTGGCCGGGCTCGCGCTGACGTGGTGGCAGCTGGTACTCCTCTGTGCCGCCATCCTCGCCGGCGGCCTCGTCCCAGGGCTTGTGTCGCAGCGACACAAGCCTCCTCGGATCGCGCTGCGGCCCCACCGGGTGGTGGTGACCGGCTGGCCCAGGCTGCTGCCGCCGGCGACGGCGCTCGCGCTTGCCGTTCTCGCTGCCGATCTCGCGGTGCAGCCGCTCTGGACGGACGACGCCTGGTCGATCTGGACGATCAAGGCCGCGTCGGTCGTCGAGCTCGGCGGGCTCGACCCGGGGTTCCTGTCCTCTGCGGCCGTCTTCAACGCGGACTATCCGCTCGTCGTGCCCGTGCTCGAGCTCGTCGCGATGCGCTTCTGCGGACTCCCGAACGAGCTCGTGCCTCTCCAGCTCGGGCTCGTCTTCCTCGCCTTCCCCGCCGCCCTCGTCGCGCTCTTGCGGGAGCGGGTTCGCCCCGTCGTGCTTCGGACGGTCGTGCTCGCGGTCGCGCTGGCGCCGACGCTGCAGATCCAGGCCGCGTCAGCGGTCGCAGACGTCACGCTGGCCGTCTTCTTCGCGCTGGCGGCCGCTGCGGGCTGGCGCTGGGTGGAGACGGGAGAGAGCCAGCTGCTCTGGCTCTCGGGTGTCTTCGCTGCCGGCGCGATCGGCACGAAGACCGAGGGGCTCGTCTTCGTCGGCGTCCTCGTCGTCGCCCTGGCGATCGTGGCCGGTGGGCGCCGGCGATCCGCACAGCTTGCGGCGGTTGGTCTCGCGGCGGGCTTGACCCTGTTGCCCTGGGAGCTGTGGACGCGTCGCCACGAGGTCGGCAACGCAATCTCAGGCGCGGGCGGAGCGAGCTTCGGCCCGGTCGACCGTGTGCCCCGCGCGGGCTCCGACATGGTGAAGGAGCTCGTCGACCCGTCGTCGTGGCTCGCCCTGGTCGCGCTCGGCTGCGCCGCGATCGTCGTCGCCTTCAGCCGCCGGGAACGGCGCGCGGCGCTCTTCACGGCCGTCGTGACGGTCGGCTGCCTCGCTGGCGTGCTCGGCGCCTACTGGACGACTCCGCTCGACTTCGACTACCACGTTGCGACCTCGGTGCGACGGACGATCGTCGCACCGGTGCTGTTCGTCGCTGCGATGACGCCGCTACTGCTGGGTCGCCTCGCGGTAGACGCTCAGCGTCCGCTCGGTCATCCGCGCGACTGAGAACTGGCTGCGAGCCCGGATCAGACCGGCGTCTCCGAGCCGCCGCGCGCCTTCCGGATCGGACAGGAGCCGGTCGAGCGCCCCCGCCAGGCCAGGCGCGTCTCCGGCGTCGACGAGGATTCCGGTTCGACCGTCCTCGACCACCTCAGGGACGGCGCTCACCTGCGTTGCCACTATAGGCAACGCTGCCAGCATCGCCTCCAGGAGGACAATGCCGAAGCCCTCCCACCGCGAGGTGTGAACGAACACGTCGGCGCGCTCGAGCCAGTCGCGGGTGTCGAGCCGACCGGGCAGGAGAACGGCATCGTCCAGTCCGAGCGCCAGCGCTCGTGCACGCGTGGCGGCCTCGAGCGGTCCGGCGCCGAGAATCGCGAGCCGCGCCTGGGGGTGCCGCTCCCTGATCAGGGCGAACGCCCGCAGAAGCGTCGCGTGATCCTTCTGGTCGATCAGCCGGCCGGCGGCGAGGAGGAGCGGCGACTCGCGCGCGATCCCGGCCGCCTCGGGCGTGATCTCAGATCGCGCAGCCGGAAGGGCGTCGAGCCCGTAGTGGATCGTCACGAGCTTCCTCGAGTCGTGACCGGCCGCGGCGAGGAACTGGTGGACTGCTGCCGAGATCGCGATCAGCCGGCGCGCTCCTCGGGCGAAGAGGCGATCGACGTAGCGGAAGGGCCCCAGCAGGTAACGGTCGTCGTTGTGGCGCGTCGAGAGGTACGGGAGCCTGAGCGCGTGGGCTGCGATCGCGCCGTAGACGTCCGCGTGCACGAGGTGGGTGTGGAGC
>Ga0136612_10000444_pt1 | contig 14722 bp, 14 predicted proteins | sample AntDryUQ224A2306_2_FD_106644 | JGI IMG/M metagenome (GOLD analysis project Ga0136612, IMG submission 106644) | Polar desert sand microbial communities from Dry Valleys, Antarctica - metaG UQ224A (23.06) | ecosystem: Environmental > Terrestrial > Soil > Desert | place: Antarctica: Dry Valley... | reverse complement strand
GCCTCGCGGACCAGCAGGAACAGCGCGTCGAGATAACGGGCGTTGAGCTCCACCGGCACATCGTCCCGCCTGAGCCGACGGTCGCCCGGGTCGAGCACGAAACGGTGGAAGCGATAGCTGCCGGAAGTCATTTTTCAGCAAAACCTCAGGGGTTGCTCATGCCGCTCACCGCCGCGCATGCCAAGTCGGAGCCTCATTCATCCAAGGAGGCAAGGCAATGGCAAAAGAAGCGGGCATCACTGGTGGGCGGCGCTCGAGCCGTTGGCGGATAGCGGGCTGGAGCATCCCGGCGCTCCTGTTGCTGCTGCCCCTGGTCGCGATGCGGTTCACCGATGAAGTGAACTGGACCGCGTCCGATTTCGTTTTCGCGGCCGTGCTCTTCGGCAGCGTCGGTCTCGCCTTCGAATTCATCGTCCGCACGTCGAGCAGCCTCGCCTACCGTTTCGGCGCGGCGCTCGCGGTTATCGCCACCTTTCTCACCATCTGGGTCAACGCAGCGGTCGGCATGATCGGGTCGGAGGATAATCCTTACAACCTCCTGTTCCTCGGCGTGCCGCTGGTTGCGCTGGCGGCCGCGATCATCGCGCGGTTCCGGCCCGCCGGGATGGCGATCGCGATGGTCGCGACGGCGATCGCGCAAGCAGCGGTCGCGGCGGGCGGCCTGACCACGGACCTGCGCGGAGCGGTCCTGAGCATGGCCCTCGCCGGGCCATGGTTGCTAGCCGCCGCCTTGTTCGGGAACGCGGCGCGCGAGCAACCTTCCGCGGGCGCGGCAAGATAAGTTGCCCGCACGCTCACCTTCGCTCTGTCTTTTTGCGCTTGCCGAAGCTTGCGCATCTGGTGTATTGCTGCCATAATACAGCATCAGGGAGGACGCAATGCGCAAGGTGATACTCACGGGCATGGTGGCGGCCGCGGCGGCTTCGGCCGGTTGCGCGCGGGAGCGCGGCGAATCGGCGGGGCCCGCGACCACCCGCAATTACCAGGTCGGCGCGTTCGATCGGCTCGAGGTCGCCGGCCCTTATGAGGTGACGGTCGCGACCGGCAGCGCGCCTTCGGTTCGCGCGAGCGGCGGCGAGCGAGCGATCGAACGGATGGTGGTCGAGGTCGAGGATGGAACGCTCAAGATCCACGCGAAGAAGCGCTCGGGGCTCAACTTCGGCTGGTCGAACCGCAGCCGTTATCCGGTCAAGCTCGTGGTTACGGTGCCGAGCCTGAGCGGCGCTGAAATCGCGGGCTCCGGCGGCATCACCGTCAATAAGGTCACGGGCGACCTGTTCGAGGCCGGCGTGGCGGGGTCGGGCGACCTCAGGCTCGGTGAGGTCGACGTCAAGCGGCTCAAGGTGGGCATCGCCGGTTCGGGCGAGGTCAACGCCGGCAAGGGCCGCGCTGCGATCGCCGACTACGAGATCGCCGGGTCCGGCGACATCGATGCCGCGGGCCTGGTCGCCGAGGTCGCGTCGGTGTCGATCGCCGGCTCCGGCAACGTCGCCGCGAACGCAACCGGCACTGCGAAAGTGGACATCGCCGGATCGGGCGACGTGCGCATGACCGGCGGCGCCAAGTGCAGCGTCAGCAAGGCCGGGTCGGGCAACGTCGACTGTTCGTAAGGCGGATATTAACCATAAGGAGGTGAAGGTGCGGGCCATGCGCACCTTCCTTCCCGCTTTCGCCATCATCGCCGCCACCGCCGCGGCCCCCGCCGATGCGGCGACCCGCAACTTCGGAGTCAGCGGTTTCGACCGCATTCGAGTCGACGGCCCGTTCATCGTCCGCGTGACCGTCGGGGTGGCGCCGTTCGCGGTTGCGAGCGGCGGATCGGCGGCGGCGCTCGACGGCGTCGCGATCGACGTCCAGGGCCGCACCTTGGTCGTCCGCAACAGCCGCTCGTCGTGGGGCGGTTATCCCGGCCAGGCCAAGGGACCGGTCGAGATCAGCATCGGCACGCACGAGCTCGGCGCCGCCTGGCTCAACGGCTCCGGCAGCCTCGCTATCGACAAATTGCGCGGCCTCTCGTTCGACCTGTCGATCCAGGGCTCGGGCTCGGCGAGCGCCGGCTCGGTCGCGGTCGACCAGCTCAAGGTCTCGATATCGGGCGCCGCCAGCGCCAGCCTCGCCGGCGTCGCACCCAAGCTCACCGCGATCGTCCGCGGGATCTCGACGCTCGACGCCGCGGGCCTGGTCTCGAAAGACGCCACCATCGGCGCGCAGGGGCCGGCCACCGTCCGCGCGACGGTCACCGGAACCGCCAAGGTCGACGCCCAGGGCGCGGCCGCGGTCGCGCTTGGCGGCGGCCCGGCCTGCACGGTGAAAGCAATCGGCTCCGCGAGCGTTACCGGCTGCCGCTAGGCGGCTTCACTGGACCGTGACGCGGTCCTCGACTCCCGACAGGAAATTCCACAACGCCCCGGCCAGCTCTTCGCCGGCGGCGATCGCTTCCGCGCGCTCGGCCGGAGGCAAGCGGTCGAGCAAGTCGCGGCACACCCGGCTGTGCTCGACGTCGGCGCTCTCGTGCACTCGGAAAAAGCGCAGCGTCGGTTCGTCGTTGATGCCGTAGCGCTCGATCAGCCCGTCGATCTTGGCGCCGGCGACCCCCGGGAACTGGCTTTCATAGGCGTAAAGCGCGCCGAGGCCCGACGCGTAGGACCTGCGCGAAAGCCGGCGGAAGGTCTCGATCAGCGCCTCGGTCTCCGGGTTGAGGCGCTGCCCGCGCACCGCGTCGTCGCTTGTCCCAAGGCCGCAGGCGAACATTATCCACAGGCTCGCATGGTCTTGCTTGCCGGCCTCGATGCCCTCCTCCTCGGCGAGATTCTCGGCCAGCATCCGCCGCCCGTCGCGGTCCGGGCAGGCGCTGTGCACCGCGCTCACCGCGCGCGGGAATGCCTCGACGTGGTGGAAATATTGCCGCGCATAATCGCGCAGCGTGTCGAGCGACAGCCGCCCCTCGGTCCACGCCTGGTAGAAGGGATGGCTGAGCATCGCCCGCTCCGCCACTTTCGCGTCGATCGCCGCCGAAACCGTGGAGTGATTGGTCATGCGTGCCTCCCTGTTGTGGTGTCGAGGCGCCGCGATAACTCGCCGCCAGGGCCGCGACAAGTCAGACCAGCGCCAGCGTCGCCAGCTTGCCGTAAAGGCGCGGTGGAAGCTCGGCGATGCCGCTGCCGTCGCCTTGTGCCGACGGAGCGCTCGCTTCCTCGAGGTAGCGCCAGCCCTGGTGCGCGCGCTTCGGCTGCGCCGGGATCAGCACCAGCTCGGCTGAGCAGACGATGTCGATCCGGCCGTCAGCGCGGTCGTCGAGGCGAAGAATCTCCTGGCACGCGACCATCCGGTGCTTGATGATCCAGTAGAGCGAGCCGCCGATCAGCTCATCCGCCCGCTTTGGGCGCATCCGCGTGATCACCCGGACCTCGCCACCACGCGTCCGCGCCAGCACGCGCTTTTCGAGCGCTTCCAGCGTTCGGCAGCCGAATGCGACCTTGGTAAGGTGGAGCATGGACACTGTATTTGAATGCAGGACTCAGTCCGTGATGACAATTGTTTAGGGGACCAGGCCCACTGCCGTCGCGAGGCCGAGGAACAAAAGGAAGCCCATCGAATCGGTGACCATCGTCACGAACACGCTGCTGGCCACCGCCGGGTCGGCGCCCGATCGCTCGAGGGTCAGCGGCACCAGCACTCCGGCTAGCCCGGCGACGATGATGTTGACCAGCATCGCGGCGGCAATCACCAACCCCAGCGACGTGCTCCCGAGCACGAGGGACACTCCGACACCGATCAGCACGGCGATGGTCAGGCCGTTGAGGATCGCGACCCTGAGCTCGCGGCCGACGGCGCGCCAGCGGTTGGAACCGGTCAGCTGGTTGGTGGCGATCGCCCGCACGGTCACGGCAAGCGTCTGGGTGCCGGCATTGCCGCCGACGCCGGCGACAATCGGCATCAGCACGGCGAGGATCGCCAGCCGCTCGATGCTGTCCTCGAACTGGCGGATCACCGCCGCCGCAACCAGCGCGGTCAGCAAATTGGCGATCAGCCACCGCACTCGGGCGAGATAAGTTTCGCTGACCGGCTCGTTGATGTCGCCGTCGCCCGCGCCGGACAGCAAGAGCACGTCCTCGCCGGCCTCTTCCTGGATGATGTGGACAACGTCGTCGACCGTGATCATGCCGACCAGCCGGCCCTCGCCATCGACCACGGCGGCGGACACCAAAGCATATTTCTGGAACCGCAGCGCGACGTCCTCCTGGTCCATGTCGACCTGGATCAGGGTCTGCTCGCGCTGCATCACCTCGGTGACCGGTTTTGCTCGCGGCGACCGCAGGATGCTCGACAGCTTGCAGGTGCCGACCGGGTGATGGGTCGGGTTGACGACGAACACCTCCCAGAAGTCGCTGGTCAGCTCGTCGGACGAGCGCAGATAGTCGATCACCTGGCCGACCTTCCAATGCTCGGGCACCGCGATCAGGTCGCGCTGCATCAACCTACCGGCCGATTCCTCCGGGTAGGTCAGCGCTTCCTCGATCGCGGCGCGGTCGTCGGGCTCCATCGCCTGGAGCACCGCGCGCTGCTCATCCTCCTCGAGATCCTCGAGGATAGCGACCGCGTCGTCGGTCTCCATTCGCCCGGCAAGGTCGGCGACCTGCTCGGGCTCGAGCGCCTCGAGCAGCGCCTCGCGGACGTGCTCGTTCATTTCCGCCAGCACGTCGGCGTCGACGATTTCGGCGAGCGCCTTGACCAACCCTTCGCGCTCGTCGCGCGCGGCGAGCTCGATCAGGTCGGCGACGTCGGCGGGGTGGAGCGGCTCGACCAGCTTGCGCGCGGTGACGTCGTCGCCGGCGGCAACGGCGTCGAGCACCTTGTCGACGAATTCGGGCCGCAGCCGGTCCTCGGCATCCATCGCGCGCTGGTCGGCGGTCGGATTGGCTTCGCGCGCGGCGCCGGCGGCGGCGATATTCTCGCTCTCGCTCATGCGCTTGACCCCCTGGAAAGCAGCCGCGGCCGACCGGTGCCGCCCTCCTATGGCCGAGCATCCTCTGGCGCAAGCGCGCGCCCGCTCCTAAATGCCGCCGCTCAACCCCTTTCAAACGGAGCTTCGATCATGGCCGACGCCGAGCGCCTGACCCTTTCCCTTTCGAGCGGCGGCGATGTCGTCATCAAGCTTCGCCCCGACCTCGCGCCGGCGCATGTCGAGCGCATTGCCTCATTGGCGAAGAGCGGCTTTTACGACGGCGTCCCGTTCCATCGCGTAATCCCCGGCTTCATGGCCCAGGGCGGCGACCCCACGGGCAGGGGAACAGGGGGCTCCGACCTTCCCAACCTCAAGGCGGAATTCTCGAGCGAACCGCATGTCCGCGGCGTCGCTTCGATGGCCCGCACCCAGGATCCGGACAGCGCCAACAGCCAGTTCTTCATCTGCCTCGACGACGCCAGCTTCCTCAACAACCAATATACGGTGTGGGGCGAGGTCGAGAGCGGCATGGAACATGTCGATGCGCTCCCCGCCGGCGAGCCGCCGCGCGAGCCGGGCCGGATCGTCAAGGCGACGGTATCGGGCGCCGAATGACGAAGCCGGTCGCGCTGATCACCGGCGCGTCGGCCGGGCTCGGCGTCAAGTTCGCGCGGCAATTGTCGGCGCGCGGCCATCGGCTGGTGCTGGCGGCACGCCGCAAGGACCGGCTCGATGCGCTCGTATCCGAGCTCGGCAACGCCCGCGCGGTGGCGATCGATTTGTCCAAGGCTGGGTCGGCGGCGAAGCTGGTTGCCGATATCGCGGGCGCCGGCGAGCACATCGACCTGCTGATCAACAATGCCGGCTTCGGCCTCAAGGGCCGCTTCGCCGAGCTCGATGCGAATCGCCAGCGCGAGATGATCGACCTCAACGTCGGCAGCCTGACCGACCTCTGCCGCGCGGTCGCCCCGGACATGGTCGAGCGCCGCTCGGGCGGCATCCTCAACGTCGCCTCGACCGCCGCATTCCAGCCGGGTCCGTACATGGCGGTCTATTTCGCGACCAAGGCCTATGTGCTGTCGTTCACCGAGGCGCTGCACGAGGAGCTGAAGCCGCACGGCGTCAAGGTCACCGCGCTGTGCCCCGGACCGACCAGGACCGAGTTCGGCGCGGTCGCCGGCTTCGGCGAGAAAGGGACATTCGACCGGATGGCGATGGATGCGGCGAGCGTCGTCCGAGCGGGCCTCAAGGGACTCGACAAGAACCGCGCATTGGTCGTCCCGGGCCTGATCAACAAGATTGGCGCGGCGTCGACCCGCTTCGTTCCGCGGCCGCTGGTCCGCAAAATCGCCGGAGCGATCAAATTTTGAAAAGCGCCTGCCGACTCCCCAATTGAACCGAATGCGAGCGCCGCCGTTACGTTGGCGGCACGAAAAGCGAGAGCCAGAGGAGCCAGCATGGCCGACACCGACACGCTAGAGCGGACAATTGCGCGCAAGGTGCAGGTGGCGAACATGGCGCCCGGCGACAGCGGCCGCGGCTTCGCCCGGCTCCCCGATGCGCTGATGCGCGAGCTCGGCGTCAAGGAAGGCGACGTCATCGAGATCGTCGGCAAACGGTCGACGCCGGCTCGCGCGCTGCGCCCTTACAATGAGGACGAAGGCGTCGACATCGTCCGGCTCGATGGGCTGCAGCGCGCCAATGCCGGCGTCAGCGCGGGCGAATTTGTTGAAATTCGCAAAGCCCAATCGAAGCCGGCGACGCGGATCGTGCTCGCCCCCGCGCAGGACAATTTCCGGCTCCACGGGTCGACCGAGGCGCTGCGGCGGACCTTCGCCGGCCGTCCGCTGACCGAGGGCGACATCGTCGCCACCCACGGCCACCAGCGGGTCAACGCCGACATGCCCGAGGAAGTGCGCAAGATGCTGAGCGCGCCGGCCTTCGCGCTGCAGGAGGTGCGGCTGGCGGTGGTTGGCACAACGCCCAAGGGCATCGTCCACATCGACGGCAAGACGCAGATCGAGCTGCTCCCCGAATATGCCAAGAAGGACGGCGAGCGCCGTGCCGACGTGACCTACGACGATCTCGGCGGGATGAAGGACACGATCGACGCCCTGCGCGAGATGGTCGAGCTGCCGCTTCGTCACCCGGAGATTTTCCAGCGGCTCGGGGTCGATCCGCCCAAGGGCGTGCTGCTGCACGGACCGCCAGGCACCGGCAAGACCCGGCTCGCACGGGCGGTGGCCAACGAAAGCGAAGCCCGCTTTTTCCACATCGCCGGGCCAGAGATCATGGGCTCGGCCTATGGCGAAAGCGAGAAGCGGCTGCGCGAGCTGTTCGAACAGGCGGCCGAAGCGTCGCCCTCGATCATCTTCATCGACGAGATCGATTCGATCGCGCCCAAGCGCAACCAGGTGACCGGCGAAGCCGAGAAACGCCTGGTCGCGCAGCTGCTGAGCCTGCTCGACGGGCTCGAGCCGCGGCAAAATGTCGTCGTGATCGCCGCGACCAACCGGCCCGAAGCGCTCGACGAGGCGCTGCGCCGGCCCGGCCGGCTCGACCGCGAGATCGTCGTCGGCGTGCCCGACGAGGCCGGCCGCCGCGAGATCCTCGGCATCCACACTCGCGGCATGCCGCTGGCGGAGGATGTCGACCTCGACGACCTCGCGCGCCGCACCTACGGCTTCGTCGGAGCCGATCTCGCCGCTTTGACCCGCGAGGCCGCGCTCGAGGCGGTGCGGAGGATCATGCCGCGCATCAACCTCGCCGACGAGATCATCCCGACCGAAGTCCTGGACGCGCTGTCGGTCGAGTTGCGCGACTTCGACAATGCCTTGAAGCGCGTCCAGCCCTCGGCGATGCGCGAGGTGATGGTCGAGGCGCCGACGGTCACCTGGGACGACATCGGCGGACTTGACGAGGCGCGCGACCGGTTGCGCGAGGGGGTCGAGCTACCGTTGAAGCACCCCGAGGCGTTTCGCCGCCTCGGCATCCGCCCGGCGCGGGGCTTCCTGCTCTACGGCCCGCCCGGGACCGGCAAGACGCTGCTGGCCAAAGCGACGGCGCGCGAGAGCGAGGCCAATTTCATCGCCACCAAATCCTCCGACCTTCTGTCCAAATGGTACGGCGAGAGCGAGCAGCAGATCGCGCGGCTGTTCTCCCGCGCGCGGCAGGTGGCCCCGACGGTGCTGTTCTTCGACGAGCTCGACAGCCTGGTGCCGGCGCGCGGCGGCAGCTTCGGCGAGCCGCAGGTTACCGAGCGGGTGGTCAACACCATCCTGGCCGAAATGGACGGGCTCGAGGAGCTCCACAATGTCGTCGTGATCGGCGCCACCAACCGGCCCGGGCTGATCGATCCGGCGCTGCTGCGCCCCGGCCGCTTCGACGAACTGATCTACGTCGGCACTCCGGACACGGCAGGGCGGCGGCGGATTCTCGCGATCCACACCTCGGCTATGCCGATGGCCAAGGACGTCGACCTCGACAGCATGGCCAAGCGAACCGAGCGCTTCACCGGCGCGGATCTGGAGGATTTGGTGCGTCGCGCGGGCCTCACCGCGTTGCGCCGGAAGCTCGATTCGGGCAACGTCAGGATGTCCGATTTCGAAGCCGCGCTGACCGAGACTCGCGCGTCGGTCACGCCCGAGATGCTCGAGGAATATGCGCGCATCCAGCAGACCCTGAAGAGCGACGCTGTGCGGCCGCTGGGTGGCATCGGCTTCGTGCTCCCCGGGATGCTTCGGCCGCGCGCCGACGACAAAGGCTGAAGCTAACGCTCGAGTCGCCGTCGGCCGGTCAGCACCAGTCCGATCAGCAGCAGCGCGGAAGCCGCGAACGGAAGGTGCGGCTCGAGCGCATACAGCGCCATTCCAAGCGCCGGCGCGGCGACGAAGCTGATGCCGTTGGCCGATGTGATCACCCCGGCGACTCCGCCTTGCTCGGCCAGCGGCACGGCGAGCGATGCGCCGGCGGTGAAGCCGGGGCGGGTCAGGCCGAAGCCGGTCGAGGCCAAAGCGAAGCCGATGGTGATGCCGTAAAGGTCGGTCGCGAGCATCGTCCAGCTGAGCCCAACCGCGGCGATCGGCGCGCCCCACAGGATCAGCGCGCGCGGGCCCGCATTGAGCCGCGGGATCAACCCCCATTGCGCCGCGAGCGTGGCCGAGGCGCCGGCCATCATGACGATCGAGATCGGCCCTTCCGAGCCGTGCGGCTCGAGCCGCAGCCGGTCGATGATGAAGAAGCCGAGGCAGGTCAGAGTCGCCGCCTGGGCATGGCCGGCGACCACCCCGGCGACGATCCACGGGCGGATGCGCGGGTCGTTCCACTTGAGGCGCGCGCGCTTGGGCGAGGTCGCGGCGACGACGCTGGCGCCGGTCGCGGTGGTCGCCAGCGACGGGTAGCTCATCGCCGCGCCGCGCCCGAACTTGCGGCCCAGCCGGTCGTCGGGAAGCCATGCCAAGATCGCCGCGAATACCAGCACGCCAATAGCTGAGAATGCGAACAACGGCCCCGGCAGCCCGACCAACGGGAGCACGAACAACGGCGCCAGCGCCGGGCCGATGATCGTCCCCAGCCCGAACGACGAGGACAAGGCCGAAAGCGCCGCGACTCGGCCGCTGCGCCGGGTCCTCGAGGCGAGATAGGCCTGGGTGGCGGACGGAGTCGCGCAGCCGAGGCCGCCGTAGACCGCGCGGAAGACCGCGAACAGGAGGAACGTCGCCGCTCCGCCGATCACGCCGTGGAGCCCGCCGACCAGGACCAGCCCGCACAGCAGCATCGAGACGATGAAGCCGGCCAGACCCATCAGGGTCAGCGCCTTGCGGCCGTGGCGGTCGCTCTTCTCCGCCCAGTACGGCGCCAGCGCCACCCACAGCAACGCCGACCAGGTGTAGGCGATCGCCACCCAGAAATCGGCGATCCCGATCTCGCGCCCGATCGCCGGCATCACCGATTGCAGCGCCGTGTTGCCGGCCGCGGCGACCAGCATCGCGGCGTAAAGCAGCAGGAAGTGCGGCGTGCTCAGCGCGGTCGCGGCGACGCGGCGGAGCGGATGGGCGGCGGTCACGGCAGCCGCCTTAGGGTCTGACCACTTTGAGAGGAACCCACTCCGCGACTTGAAAGGCTCGTCGTGAAAAGCGCTCATTTCGTGGTCCAGGGCGCGCACCGCCGTTGCAACGACGTGCCGCGGACCTTGCCAAGCGGCGGCGCATTTGCCAACGCTCTCGCCCTTCGCTGGTCCCAGCCGGAGCCTCAATGCCGATTACGTCTGCCCGGACCCTCAAACGTCCACGCCGTTTCAATCGCCGAGCCGGTCGCCCGGCGGTCAATCCGCGGCTGCAATTCCTGCGCGGGTTTTTGAAGCACCCGGTGATGGTCGGCTCGATCATCCCGTCGAGCCGAATCGTGATCGAGAAGATGCTCGGCCCGGTCGATTGGGAAAACACCAGGCTGTTCGTCGAATATGGGCCAGGGGTCGGCACCTTCACCCGCCCGATCCTCGAACAGCTCGGGCCCGAAGCAACGTTGCTGACGATCGACACCAATCCCGAGTTCACCAAGTTCCTCAAGCAATCGATCGACGACCCGCGGCTGATGGCGGTGACCGGATCGGCCGCCGACATCGGGAAGATCCTCGCCGACCGCGGCTTCGACCATGCCGATTACATCTTGTCGGGGATCCCCTTCTCGACCCTGCCGCCGGGCGTCGGCGAGGCGATCGGCGCGGCCACCGCCCAGGCGATCCGCCCGGGCGGCGCGTTCCTGGTCTATCAATTCAGTCCCAAGGTGATCGACTTCATCAAGCCGTGGTTCGACCGCATCGAGCGCGGCTTCGAATGGATCAACGTGCCGCCCGCGACCCTGTTCTGGGCCTATAAGGACGCGGCCGAAACCTGACCTTCAATCGGCCGTCAGGCCGACGTTCAGGCGGCGCGTCACGCCGTAGTCGAGGCTCGTCACCAGGAAGAACGACAGCGCCCACCGCATCCGGTTGAGCCAGGTCGCGCGTTTCTTGTGCAAGTCCGGCGTGATCGCCAGCGACTGACGGAGCTCGCCTTCAAAATAATCGCGCATCGCTTTCGCGAACTTCGCGTCGTCGACACGCAGCATCAGCTCCATGTTGAGGTACAGGCTGCGGATATCGAGGTTGGATGATCCGATGTGGACCACGTCGTCGAGCACCACGAGCTTGGTGTGCAGCTTGGTCGGAGAATATTCGTAAACCTCGGCCCCGCGCTTGATCAGGCGATTATAGGTGAAGCGGGCCGCGGCGATGGTCGCATTATTGTCGGACTTGGCGGCGGTGATGAGCCGCGCGCGGCCGCGGTTGCCGACCCGGGCGATGCGCCTCAGCAGCCCCCAGGTCGGCGCGAAATAAGCGGCGATAATTTCGACGTCGCGGCTGTGGACCAAATCCTTGCAGGTTGAGACGGCCCACGGACTGAGCCTCGGCGTGGGCCCGCCGAACTGCCAGCGCAGCGGGCCGCGGCTCTCGCTATGCTTATGAACCAGGTGGCGCAGCGTGCGGAACTTCGGCTTGGGGGACAGCGCCCAGGCGAGCAACTTGTCGAAATAGGGCGCGAGCCGGGCCGCCGCGGGGCCCTCGACGAGCAGGCCGATGTCCCGCCACGCGCCCGCCTCAACCGTACCGAAATAATCGTCGCCGATATTGAACCCGCCGATGAGCGCGCGGCTCTGCTTGATTTCGCCGTCGGCGAGCGCAAGCTTTTGGTGATTGCGCAGCAAATAGCGTCGCCCAAATGTCGGATTGAAACGGCAGAATCTGGCGCCGGCGCGCGGCAGGTCCGCGAAATAGTCGTCGGGCGTGGTGTTGCTGCCGAACCCGTCGATCAGCAGCGCAACGGAGACGCCGCGGTCGAGCGCCCGGATCAGCGCCTGCTTGACGCGCTCGCCGGAGGCGTCCCCCAGGAATGTGTAGTAGAGCAGCCGCAACGAATGCTCGGCCCGGTCGATCAGTGCCAGCAGCGCATCGAACCGCATCGGGCCGTCGGGCAGCAGTGTCAGGCGGTTGCCCGCGACCGTCAAAGGAGGTGACGAGGGTTCGGCGCTGCCGCTGCCGGCGCTTCGTCTGCTGGTTGCCCGCGGCTTCCCCATCGAGCCGGTGTGGAGCGAGTGGCCGGGCATGGCAAGCTGGCGCCGGGCTCGGCTGTCCTGCGGACACCCTCAGCGCGGCGCTTTCCTTGACTAGACGGTGCCCGCGCCCTATCTCGCGGCCTTCCTTTCAACCTCAAAGATTTGCGGAGCGACCAATGGCGCGCGTTACGGTCGAAGATTGTGTCGACAAGGTCCCCAACCGGTTCGACCTGGTGCTGCTGGCTGCTCAGCGGGCGCGCCAGGTGTCCGGCGGTGCCGACCTGACCATCGAGCGCGACCGCGACAAGAATCCGGTGGTCGCGCTGCGCGAGATCGCCGAGCAGACCGTCAAGCCGCGCGAGCTCGAGGAAGCGGCGATCTCCAACCTGCAGAAGGTGCGGGTCGACGAGGAGGACGAGACCGACGAGCTGGCATCGCTGAGCGAATCGGCCGAGGCGCTGCGCCTGACCGCGGCCGCACCGCCGCGCCCGAGCCCGTCCGGCGGCGATTACGAATAAGCTAGCTAGGCCGCCCTGCCGCCTTGCTTGAGAGGCGGCGCGGGCTCGGATTCCTCGCGCGGCATCCACATCAGTTCCTCGAGCTGAAGCTCGCGGCCATCATCGGCCTGCACGCAGATCCGGCGGATTGGCCGCTGGTTGAGGCGGTCGGCCAGCACCACCGACGCCGGCCCGTGCCCCCAATTCTCGCCCCATTGCCGCAGCGCCAGCACGACCGGCAATAAAGCTTCGCCCTTGCCGGTCAGCGCGTAGATCACCTTGCGCTTGTCGGATGGGTCGGCCGACCGCTCGAGAATGCCGCCCGCGACCAGCTTGCCGAGGCGATCGGAGAGGATGTTGCGGGCAATCCCGAGGCCGGCCTGGAACTCCTCGAAATGGTGCAAGCCGTTGAGCGCTCCGCGCAGGATCAGGAACGCCCATTTTTCGCCGATCAGCTCGACCGCCCCGGGCAGCGGACAGTGCAGCGCGGCTTCGCGGAACGCATCGATGCCCGATGTGACCCTGTCGTGCGCCAACTGGATTCTCCCGTCCGATTCCAAAGGAAAGCATAACCGCCCGGCGAAGCATAGTTGCAAATTAGAACCGGTGCGGCTCCCCATCGCACTTGCGCACTTGCCGCCGCTCGCCCCATCTAGGCCCCATGCTGCGTCAATATGAGCTGGTCGAGAAGGTTCGCGCCTATGACCCCGATGCCGACGAGGGGTTGATCAACCGCGCCTACGTGTTCTCGATGAAGGCCCATGGATCGCAGGTCCGGGCCAGCGGCGACCCCTATTTCAGCCACCCGATCGAAGTCGCCGGCATCCTCACCGACCTCAAGCTCGACGACCAGACGATCGTCACCGCGATCCTCCACGACACGATCGAGGACACGCTCGCCACCCCGGAGGAAATCGAGCGGCTGTTCGGCAAGGACATCGCCCGGCTGGTCGACGGCGTCACCAAGCTGTCGAAGATCGAAGCGCAGTCGGAAAACGAGCGCGCCGCGGAGAATCTGCGCAAGTTCCTGCTCGCACTGTCCGACGACATCCGCGTGCTGCTGGTCAAGCTCGCCGACCGGCTGCACAACATGCGCACGCTCCACCACGTGCCCGACGAGGACAAACGCCGCCGGATCGCGCGCGAGACGATGGATATCTACGCTCCGCTCGCCGAGCGCATCGGCATGTACGAGATCATGAACGAGATGCAGACGCTGGCGTTCAAGGAGCTGGAGCCCGACGCGTACGCCTCGATCACGCGGCGCTTAAAGCTGCTCCACGACCAGGGCGGCGACATCGTCAGCCGGATCGGCCTCGGGCTCCAGCTGCACCTCACCGACAACGGCCTCGAAGCCGAGGTCATGGGCCGCGAGAAGCATCCCTACTCGATCTGGAAGAAGATGGCCGAGCGCCACATCAGCTTCGAGCAATTGTCGGACGTCATGGCCTTCCGGGCGATCGTCGACGGCGAGGCCGACGTCTACCGCGCGCTCGGCCTGATCCACCAGCGCTGGCCGATGGTCCCCGGCCGTTTCAAGGACTTTATCTCGACCCCCAAGCGCAACGGTTACCGGGCGGTCCACACCTCGGTGATCCACGACGCCAAAATGCGCATCGAGATCCAGATCCGCGACCGCGGGATGCACGAGCAGGCCGAGCGCGGCCTCGCCGCACACTGGGCGTACAAGGAGGGCAAGCCGGCCGCCGATCTCCATGTCCCGTGGATCGAGGATCTGGTCGAGATCCTCGACCATGCCGAGAGCCCGGAGGAGCTGCTCGAGCACACCCGGATGGCGATGTACCAGGACCGGATCTTCGCCTTCACACCCAAGGGCGAGCTGATCCAGCTGCCCAAGGGCGCGACCCCGGTCGACTTCGCTTATGCGGTCCACACCGACCTTGGCGACAAGACTGTCGGCGCCAAGGTCAACGGCCGCGTCGTCCCGCTGCGCACGATTCTCGAGAATGGCGACCAGGTCGAAATCCTCGCGTCGGAAGCCCAGCACCCGCAGCCGGCGTGGTTGCGATTCGTTGCTACCGGCAAGGCGCGCGCCGGCGTTCGCCGCTTCGTCCGCCACAAGGAGCGCGAGGAGACCGTCGAGCTCGGCCGCAAGATCTACGACGAGATCGTCGAGCGGCTGCCGGCGATGCTCGACAAGGATGCGCAGAAACGCGCGATGAAGAAG
>Ga0136612_10000443_pt1 | contig 14722 bp, 17 predicted proteins | sample AntDryUQ224A2306_2_FD_106644 | JGI IMG/M metagenome (GOLD analysis project Ga0136612, IMG submission 106644) | Polar desert sand microbial communities from Dry Valleys, Antarctica - metaG UQ224A (23.06) | ecosystem: Environmental > Terrestrial > Soil > Desert | place: Antarctica: Dry Valley... | reverse complement strand
GAGCACACGGCGTTGCCGGACGGCGACGAGCGCGAGGGACGGCCGGCGTTCGTCGGCGATCACGGCCAGGTCGCCAACCGCGAGAGCATGCGGCCGCCCGCCGACGTCGATCCGCGCCACGATCCGCCGGCTGCGCAGGTCGAGCACGACGAGCTGCCCGCGGCTCGTGTCGGTGACGTAGGCGCGTAGCGCGTCGACGACGATCCCGCTCGGCCGCCCGAACCCGCGCCAGACCTTCACGATTCGGCGCGTGCGGGCGTCGATCATCGTCACCGCGCCAGCGGCGGGGCTCGTGACGAGCACGAAGTTGCGACCTCCGGGCTCGTGGTAGGCCGCGAGCTCCTGCGGGCCACGCGGGACGCGCACACGTGCGAGGACACGTCCGGTGCCGAGGAGGACGACTGCGAGCTCGGAAGCGGCCGGAATCGCGACGAAGGCGACCGGCGTGCCGCCCGTTTGAGCGCCGCCCGCTGCGCCGGCACCTACCAGAGCGCACAGCACGAGCGCCGTGACCGCGCGCCTGGTCACGGCTTCACCAGCCGCAGGATCGCGTCCGCATGCCGCCGTGCGCGGGCGGGCGACAGCTCTCCTGCGGGCAGCTCGACGACGAACGCAGCCTGGTTGAGGCCGTTCTGCCAGCGGGTCGCCGCACCCGGTGGCCAGCGCAGCGTGCGGTAGCGCACTCCGGCGAGGCGCGCGTAGCGGCGGGCGGCGGCCCGGCTTTCACCCCAGGCCCGAACGACCGCTTGCGGCTGATGGAACCAGACGGTCGCGTCAGGGTTTAGCCGTCTGATCAGGGCGCGCGCGATCCGCGTCTCCGGCTGGGAGAAGGCGTCGAAGTCGCGGTTGAGGTCAGCGCCGCGTGCATTCCCGCGCGTCCCTGCCGCGAGCCCGTCCGGGTTGAGGTTCTGGATCACCCAGAGGTCGAGCGCGATCGGACGGAGCAGGTTCACGAGCCGCTGGGTCACCCTCCTACCGGCGCACTCATCGCCGTGGATGCAGCCGACGATGAGAAGCCGGCGCTCTGCTCGAGGGTTGCCGATTCGGAAGGCGCGGATCGGGCGGCCCTGGTAGGAGCGTCCAAGTACGCGCCAGGAGTGGATGTTCGCCGACGCGCGTCCTAAGGCCGTAAGACGCACGCTCTCGAGCAGTGCCACCGCCTGCTCCCGGACGCGCTCCGGTGCTTCCCGGTCGAGCTTGACCGTGGCTCCGAAGACATGTCGTTGCTCTCGGAAGACGACCGTGCGGGCAGCGCCGAATCCAAAGTGCGTCTCGCGCCCGAGCTGGAGCGGCGCACTGTCCTGCTGAGCGGATCCCTCCGGACGGATGCCGGAGTCGACGAGGGAGAGGCGAACACCGCCCTGAGGCGGCGGAGCAGACGGATACCCGAGCCGTCGCGCCAGCGGTCCAGAGGAGATGTGGGTGGAGCCGGTTTCAGGGTGCGTGCGCGCCGACCACCCCTGCGGAAGCCGAAGCGCGTGCCCGGAAACTCGATTCTCCCAGCGGCGCGTCGGCGCAAGCGGCAACCGGACGTGCAGGTGGTTGTCGTGGTTTGGGAGGCGTTGCACGATTGGGCTCGGGCCGCGCAGGCCGACGGTCGGGCCGACGAAGACGCGCAGGGCTCCCGCCTGGACGAAGCGGTCGACGAGATCCTGTGCAAGCCGGCGGTCGACCTGCGCAACGATGCGCGGCGCTCGCTCGCGCCGGTCGTGGCGCGGGTAGAGGACGTCGACGTCGAGACCATTCTGGTGAGAGGCGTGACCGATCCCGCCGAAGCGCGCGCCGAAGTCGCCGCCGCCGGGCCGGCTGAGGTCGCCGATCCCGATCCGCGGTGCGGCAGGATGCGCGGCGGCGAACTCGTCCAGGACGCGGAGGACGACCCGCACCAGGCGGTCGCTGCCGACCCGCCGCCAGTCGCGGTTCGGCGCCTGCCGCCGGATGGGATCCCAGGTGAAGAACGTGCGTCCCTCGGCGGGAAGCTGCACCCCGTTCACGAGCTGTCCGTCCCAGTGGACACCCAGCGAGCGCGAGGGAGGATCGCTCGCGCTCGTCCACCCCAGGCAGACGACGGCGAGCGCGGCGAGGATCAGCCCGCGCAGCACCAGCCCTCGAGGCGCGGAAACATTCGCGAACGGAACTGAGCAGAGATGTTCGAAATCGCGCGTATCTGCTGCCGTCCGGCGACGCGGATGAAGACGAGCTGATCGGCCTCGGGCCAGCCGATAGCGAGCCAGCGGCCGTCTGGCGACCAGACCGGGTTCTCGAAGCCGCCGCGACCCGAGAAGAGCTGGCGCGTCTGGCCCGACCGTGAGATCAGCTCGACGACACTCGACCCCGCGCGTGCGCTGACGAGCGCGAGTCGCCGCGCGCGCGGCGAGAGGGCCGCGCCGGTGAAGCGACCTTCCGTCCGCAGCACGTTCTGGCTGCGGCTGTCGAAGAGGGAGCTCCTGCCTGCCGTGACCAACAGGCGTCGGTCCGCCGCCCAGTCGAGACGAACGACGTCCCGAGCCTCATCCCGAGCGATGATCGTCCCACGGTCGGCGTCGACCACCCGGACGAATCCGTTGCGGCGGCCATACGTCAGCACGTGCACCGAGCCGGGACGCCAGGCGGCCGCTGCGGCTGCCGCCTTGGGGTCGAGAAGGCGGTCGTTCTCGCCGTCGCCGCCGACCACGCGCATGGCGCTGCGCGACAGATAGGCGATCCGCGTGTCGGTTCGCGTCCCGCCCCAGCGCGGGAAACGTACGCGCGGTCGAGCGAGCGACCAGCGGATCTTTCCGTCCGGCTCGAGAGCGACGAGCTCGTCGCGCCTCGTCGCGACGACAAACCTCCCGAAAGGAGACCATGCCGCCTCGCGGTAGTCGCCGAGAAGTCGCTTCGAGCCGTCCGGCTGAACTATCCACGCGCCCGCATCAGAGGTGACGAGGATTCGCCCCGGCGACGGCAGCGAAAAGAGCGCCGGCTGCGCTTTCTCGACCCCGACCACCTCGCGCACCTCGTCGAGCACAGCGCGCCCCGGCGGGCTCAGCAAGCCGGCGATGACCACGAGCGTGAGCGCTATTGCGGCAATCGGCTTCCAATGAACTTGCGCCGGCGCCGGCTCGCGCTCCGCGAACGCCGCGCTCACAACCCGCCAGGCGCGCTCGCGTGCCTCGTGCTCACCGGGAATCTCGATCCATTCGAGCCTGCGCTTCATGCCTTCTCCTTCAGCGCGTCGAGTCCGCGCCGCAGGCGGGAGTTGACCGTCCCGCGCGGCAGGGAGAGCAGCTCGGCGATCTCGCCCGGCGTGTAGCCGAGCAGATGGCGAAGGACGACGACCGCCCGCTGCTCCGGGCCGAGCTCTCCCATCGCCGCCAGCAGCGTCCCGTCGAGCGGCGGCGCGTCCTCGGGCGCCGCCAGCGACTCGCCGAGCTCGGCCTCCGCCCGAAGTTGCCGGGCGCGCGACCAATCGATCGCGCGGTTCACCACGATCCGATGCAGCCACGGCCCGAACGGCCGTCCGCGATCGAAGCGATCAAGTGCGCGGATCGCGGCGAGAAACGACTCCTGGGCGATGTCCTCGGCAGCGGGCGCGTCATGGACGACGAGGTAGGCGGCGCGGAACGCGCGCGGCCAATGCAGGCGGAAGAGCGCCTCGAGGTCGGAGGCCGAGCCTCGCTGCGCCCCGCGCACGAGGGCGCGCTCGTCCCTGCGCTCGTTACTGGGGATGCGCATCCCGGAACGACTCTACGGCTGGGGAGTCGCAGCAGGTCCACGATTGCTCTACGAGCGAGCGGCCCCGCTAGGTCCGGGACCCGGATGAGCGCGACAGGCGTACAGATACGACACAACAAGGAGGAACTCATGCGCCGCCTGATCCCGCTCCTCGCTCTACTTGTCGTTCCGGGGGTTGCCTCTGCAAACGGCTGCCCTTCACCGTGCAGCGGCCAGATCTCCAGCCCGGACGGAACACAGCTCCTGTACGTCCAGCCGGCGGGAGTCGGCGGCCCGGTGCACGCCTACGACACAAGCTCGGGCGGCCGGATGTTCTCGCTGCCCGCTGGAATCACGTCCGCGGACGGTCGCTCGCACGTAACTGCGACCGCGCACCGAGTCGGCACCGTCGTCTCACGCCTGCGCGTCTCGAATGCGCAGGTCACGGGAACGGTTCTCGTCGATGGCCGATGGCGGCTGGCCGGCGTGGCCCCGAATGGCCGCTTCACCGCTCTCGCCCGGAAGGCCCGCGATCGGCGATCAACGGACGTGACGATCCTCGACGTCACGCGGGACCGCATTGCGCACACGCTCGACCTCCCCGGGGACTTCGAGGTCGAGACCGTCTCCAACGACGGGGAGAGGCTCTTCTTGATCGAGCGCCTCGCGTCGAAGACCAAGTACGTCGTCCGCCTGTTCGATCTCTCGAGCAACCGCCTGGCGACGAAGCCGCTGCGCGGCAAGGGCGAGCCGAGCGTGATGGCCGGCTACGCGTGGAGCGGGGTGGGATCACCGGATGGCCGTTGGCTCTTGACGCTCTACCTGAACTCGGAGCGAAAGCTCGCGTTCGTGCACGCGCTCGACCTCGTCACGAGCAAGCCGACCTGCATCTTCCTCCCCGGCCGAGGCTCTTTCACAAGCCTGAAGGGCTATTCACTGACACTGTCGCCCAATGGAAGGAAGCTCTATGCCACGAACACGGCGCTCGGCGTCCTCAGCGAGATCGATCTGGTGAAGCGGAAGGTCGTGCGTACAGCGCGGTTCGCTCGCGGCGTGCGTGGCGGCAACACTCCAACCATGAGCGGGACAATCTCGCGGAGCGGCCGGATGCTGTACTTCAGCGGCGGCCGCGATCTCTTCGCCTACGACGCTGCGTACGGCGTCGTCCGCGGCCCGTACGCGACGGGTGGGCGCCTCAGTGGTTACGGCTTCGGGCTGGGCGACCGGCGGATCCATGCGCTGCGCGCCGACGGCCGCATGCTCACGTTCGAGGCAGCCACCGGGAAGAGGAGGCGCGTCTGAGGCTCGCAGCGGCCGCCCTCTCCGTCTTTGCCCTCTCTGCCGTTGCCTGGGCGGCAGTGGGCGACCCGATTGTCGGCACACCCGCTGCCGACAGGCTCGTGGGCACGCCGAGAGCCGAACGCATTGTCGGCCTCGACGGACGCGATCGAATCAACGGTCGCGGGGGAGACGACGTCCTGATCGGCGGACCTGACGGCGATGTGCTCATCGGCGGCGGCGGCGACGATCGCATCGACGCGCGCGATCGGGAGCCTGCCCGCTGCACCCTTCGAAGTGTGCAGACGCGACTCGACTACCCGCCCTGCGTGGACGTCGTCGTGGCAGGTCTGGGAGACGACGTCATCCTCATGCGCGACGGGAGATTCGACACGATCTGGTTCTGCGGAGCGGGCGTCGATCGAGTGATCGCTGACCCGCCCGATGAGGTCGCAGGAAACTGTGAGCTCGTGCGCCGTTCCTGACCTGAAAGCTCTGTCCGGGACACGGCCGCGGGAGACCGTGTGTCGATTGAGTCCCGCACTGCCTGGTCCTGCGGCGTTACGACTTCCTGACAGCATGTTCGCGAGACTCAGGCAGCTGCCGCCGGAACCGCCTCGGTCGCCTTCGCGATCTCCTCGACGACCTCGGCGATGTCGCGGTTCGCGTTGAAGACGCGCAGCTGGCGGTCGGCGCCGTTGCCGCGGGAGAGGATCTCCGCGATCCCTTCGAGCTCGCGGTCGGAGCCCAGCTCGCGCGCGTGCGGCTCGATCTCCTTCAGCGTCCGCCGGATCAGCTGCGCTACCGGGACGCGGTTGCGCCTGCCGGTAACAAGGTCCATCACGGGCGCCTCTAGACCGTATCGAGCCGCGAGCCACTTGTTCTCGGTCGTGAGGATGCGGTGGAAGGACGGGATCTGCTCGCCGCGGTCGAACTGCTCCGACAGCAGCTTGACGAGCCCCTGGCAGTAGGCGGCGAGCGCCGTCGCGTCCTCCACCCGCGTCACCGCGTCGCAGATCCGGATCTCGACGGTGCCGAGTCGCGGGTGCAGGCGGATGTCCCACCAGATGTGCGTGTAGTCGGCGATGCAGCCGGTGCGCTCGAGCTGCCCGACGACCTCCGCGTAATCGGCGTAGTCGCGGAAGCGGGGTGGTGGGCCCGAGCGCGGGAACGCGGCGAACACCATCTGCCGCGAGGACGAAAGCCCCGTCGGCTCGCCGCGCCAGAAGGGCGAGCTGGCGGAGAGTGCGAGTAACGGGCCGAGCTGGGGTAGGAGGCCGTTCACGACCTGGATCGCCTTCTCGGGGTCGTCGACCGCAACGTGCACGTGCATCCCGAAGATCAGCTCCCGCCGTGCGATGTATTGGAGCTGGTCGACGAGGTTGCGGTAGCGGTCTTTGGCCGTGATCCGCTGCCGCTCGAACAGCGAGAACGGATGGGTGCCGGCCGAGCCCACACGCATTCCCTTTTCTCGGCCGATCTGGGTGACGTACGTGCGCAGCTTCACGAGCTCGCGCGCAACGTCACCTGCGTTCCGGCAGACGGGCGTCGCGATCTCGAGCACCGACTGCATCAGCTCGGCGTTGATGCGCGGCTCGAGCTCGTGGCCGCTGATCGCCCCGAGCACGGTGTCGATGTGCTGGACGAGGTCGAACGTCTCGCCGTCGAGGAGCATGTACTCCTCCTCGACCCCGAGTGTGTACGGGTCGGACTGCCCGAACTTGTGGTCGAGGACGCTGCCTCCGTGCAGAGCGCCCTTGCCGGTGATCGATCCCGGGTAGATCTGCTTCACGTCGCGGCGACCGGGAGGGGGCGATCGAGGGCACGCCGAAGCGCGAGCACGAGCGGGATCCCGAGGACGACGGTGGCGGCCAGCTTCGCCTCGATCTGGCCCCAGAAGAACTCGAGCGAGCCGAAGGCGACCAGGAGAAAGACGAGGGTGTCGAGCGGTGCGCTCACCGCGTTCGTCACGAGCACGCGCAGCGGGTCGGCGACGAGGTCGCGCAGGCGAGCCCCGAAGGCGTTGTCGATCGTTTCGGAGACGGCGAACGCAGCGAGACTCCCGGCGACGATCCGCCAGGTGTCGGCGAGCTCGCCGAACCCCTGTCCCGGAAAGGCCGGACTCCAGGCATCGACGACCGCGATCCACCCCGCGAGCAGGGCGGAGGCGGCGAAACCGGCCCCGATCATCACCTGCGCGTTGATCCAGCCCTCCCGTCGGGTGGGCGCCGTTCGGTGCGCGACCTCGATCAGGGCGAGCGAAACGCCGATCAGAACGGCGCCTCCGGGTGCCGAGTCACCGGTCCACGGGAGCTCGACGATCTTCTGCGCGCCAATCTGCGCGGAGCAGACGACGCCGACGTAGATGCCTGTGAGGACGGCAAGGCGCATCAGGGGAGGACGGCGTCCGCCTCGATCTCGATCCGCCAGCGAGGGTCGAGCAGGGCTTTGACGACGATCGCGGTCGAGGCCGGCCGGATCTCCGAGAAGATCTCGCCGTGGGCGCGGGCGACCCCGTCGTAGTCACCGGCGTCGATGAGATAGAGGCGCGTCCGCACGACGTCCTCGAAGCTCGAGCCTGCCTGCTCGAGCGCGCCTCCGATGATCTCGAGGCAGAGCCTTGTCTGCCCGTAGGCGTCGGTGGGCGGTTCTCCCTCGCGTGGAATGGGCGCGGTCCCGGCCACGCGCACCTCGCGGCCGACAACGACGGCGCGTGAATACCCGACCACCTGCTCGTGCGGCGAGTAGCCGGAGATGCGGCGACGCTCCACGCGACTAGTATCGCCGCCGGTGGACGCTCTGCGTCAGATCGGTGGCTGGCCAGCGGAGCACAAGGCAGCGGGCGTCGCGACCGTCGAAAGGGTGCTGGCGACGGCGGGCGAGGCCGATCACGTCTTCTCGTGGGCGTCGGTGAGCAAGCTCCTCGTCGGCTATGCGACCCTCGTCGCCGCCGAGGAGGGGACGCTGTCGCTGGACGATCCGGCCGGGCCGGAAGGCTCAACCTTTCGTCATCTCCTCGCGCACGCTTCCGGCCTCGGGCCCGACGGGGAGCTCCTCTCCGCGCCGGGACGGACGCGGATCTACTCGAACAACGGCATCAACGTCCTCGCCCGGGAGCTCGGCGCGAGCGCCGAGATGGCCTTCTCGGACTATCTCGTCGAGGCCGTCCTGCTCCCGCTCGACCTGGGCGCCGAGCTGCACGGCTATCCGGCCGGTGGCGTGATCGGCTCGCTGAACGACCTGCTCCGCTTCGGCCGTGAGCTGCTCTCCCCGACGCTCGTCGCCCGCGAGACGCTGGACCGAGCGACGAGCGTCCAGTTCCCTGGCCTCAAGGGCGTCCTCCCGGGGTACGGGCGCCAGGATCCGAACGACTGGGGGATCGGGTTCGAGCTGAAGAGCGCGAAGTCGCCCCACTGGACGGGCAGCCGCAACTCACCGGGCACGTTCGGCCATTTTGGCTCGAAACCCGGCTCGGCCACCTTCCTCTGGGTGGACCGTGAGGCGGAGCTCGCGTGCGCCGCGCTCTCAGACGTCGATTTCGGAGACTGGGCGCGGGAAGCGTGGCCAATGCTCTCCGACGCGGTGCTCGCGGAGGCGGATCAGCCGCCGACCGGCGTGGGCTTTAGCTAGCCGCGGAGGAACGGCAGCACAGCTTGATTGAACGCCGCCGGTCGCTCGAGGTTCGGTAGGTGGCCGGCACCCTCGATCACGACCTTTCGTGCTCCGAGGATCCCGCGCTCCAGGAGCGCGACGATCTCGAGCATGTCGGGCACGTCTCTAGCTCCGATGACCAGCAGCGTGGGCACGGCCACCTCGCCCAGCCGCCCCCGCGCCGGCGGCTCGGCCCAATCGACGTCGACCTCGTCCTCCACCGGCAGCTGCAGCTCGTAGGTGCGGATGGTCATGTCCCGGACGAGCACCGCGACCTCGTCGTCGGCGTCGTCGGCGAGCCACATCCGGGCCTGCGCCTCCGCCGCTCCGGCGAGGTCACCCTTCTCGATCGCCGCCTCCTCCTCGGCGAATCCCGCCCGCGCACCCTCGGCCCAGTCCCAGCCGCCCAGCCCGGGCGCGACGAGGACGAGCCTGGCGACGAGGTCGGGCCGGGACAGCGCCAGGTCGAGCGCGATCCTGCCGCCGAACGACGCGCCGACGACGGCCGAGCCTGGCGGCGTCCGCTCCGCCACCCAGTCGACGTACGACAGGCCGCCGGGCACGAGCGGCTCCTCGCCGAAGCCGGGGAGGTCGAACGTGTGGACGCGGTGCTCGGTCGAGAAGCTCTCGAGCTGCGGCTCCCACATCCGCGAGTCGGCGATGCCTGCGTGGACGAGGACGACGTCGCTCATGCGTCCTCTGCGAAGAGCGGCCGCAGGTGCTCGTCGAACGTCTCCCGGTCGCAGCTCGCGACGATGGCGGGGGTGATTGCTCGCACCGTCGCCGTTCGCGGGATGTTCATCGCGAGCGCCACCTCGCCGAAGTACTCGCCGGGCCGGAGCACTCGCCGTTCGCCCAGGCCCTCCTGGGACACATTGAGCATCCCGGCGAGGAGAACGTAGAAGCGCTCACCCGCGTCGCCCTGTGTCACCACCGGCGAGCCGGCCGGAACCTCCTCCCGAGCCATCTTTCCCGCCAGGCGGTGCAGCTGCTCACCCGGAAGGCCGGACAGGAGGCCGATCCGCGACAGCTCGTGAACCGTGGCGGGAACGTGCCTCATTCGTCGTTGTCGCCTTCGGTGCCAGGGGTCTCGGCGTCCGGCTCGAGCGAGCCGCGCATGTCCTCTTCCTCCTCGAGACGCTCGGGCGTCTGCTCGTCGTGACTTGGACGGGGATCGTCCTGCATCGCGCTCCTCTCGCTGTGGTCGCCCCGCAGTATCGTCGGCCCGTGGGCATCCTCGACGGCTGGAGCTTTTGTCCCCGCTGCGCGTCGCCGCTCACGCGGCGCCTCTCGTCGGTGAACTGCACGTCCTGCGGCTGGGTCGGTTGGTCGAATCCTGTGCCGGGGGCCCAGGCGGTCGTCGAGCGGGACGGCCTGGTGCTGCTCGGCCGGCGCCGCTCCGATCCCTCCGCCGGGCTCTGGGACCTGCCCGGTGGCTTCGTGGACGAACACGAGCATCCGCTCGAGGCGCTCGAGCGAGAGCTTCGAGAGGAGACGGGCCTCGCGATCGAGCCGACGGAGTTCCTCGGCATCTGGATGCAGCCCTACGACGACCGAAACGTCCTCTGCCTCACCTGGCTGGCGCACCCCGTGCGCGGCACCGAGCGCGCGGGCGACGACCTGACCGAGCTGCACTGGTTCGGCCGCGACGACCTGCCGGCGCCGGTCGAGCTTGCATTCTCGACCTTCGTCGAGATTCTGTCACTCTGGCGCGCGCGGGACGAGGACGCGTAGGGCCTGCGGGTCGAGCCGAAACCGCAGCGGTGTCTCCAGTTGCTCGGGCTCGCCGTCCACGGCGGCACGCAGACGAGGCTGCCCCGAGCTGATCTCCAGCTCGGTGCAGCTGCGCTCCTCCCACGTGATTCGCCGGAAGCCGTGCGGGATGTAGAGGTGCAGCAGCCCCTCGTCGAGGCGCTCGCGCTCACCGAGCGAGAGCAGCTCCGGGCTGTAGTGGTTGTTCCCGACGAGCACGAGGCGTGCCCGCACCCGCTCCCCGTCGATCGTGAACCGCTGCCGGCGGCGCCGGTCCTTCAGCGTCAGCAGGATCGCGCGTAGTCGCGCGAGCGCGTCACGGCGGCGCCGATGATGCTCGCGGCGGTGCACGAGGAGCCCGTACAGCCCGAGGGAGACGTTGTTGAGGAACAGGCGTTCTCCGACGCGGCCGACGTCGACACGCCGCTCCTCGCCGACGAAGGCGTCGAGCGCCCGGAGCGGGTCGTCACGGTCGAGCCCGAGGTCGCGTGCGAAGTGATTGCGCGTTCCGAACGGGATGCAGGCGAACGGGAGGTCTCGTTCGATCGCCACGCCGGCGACTGCCGCCAGCGACCCGTCCCCGCCCGCCATACCCAGGATATCGGCGTCCGCCTCCCGTGCGAGTGCCTCCAGGTCGTCGCTCTCCTCGAGCACGTGCACGCGGATGCCCCGCCGCTCCGCCTCTGCGCGGAGCTCGTCCGGGCTCGGGGACTCGCTCCCGGAGCGCGGGTTCAGGATCAGGAATCCGGTCATGTCGAGGGATGACGCCTGCGCCGCAAGATGGGCCGTTCGGCCCATGTTCCTACCTGGCCCAGAGCCGATCATTCGGTGCGATGAACGATCGCGGCTTCCACTATATCGACGAGGATCTCGGAGAGAGCTGGATCGAGGACTGGGCTGCAGTCGGTGTTCGTGAGCTCGAGGCATTGCTCGCGAACCACGCCGCCTTCCGCGGCTACCTCGACACGGTTGAGGAGTAGCGGGCGGGTAGTAGCACGCGAGGAGTAGCAGTCGAGGAGGAGAGAACGGCATTGGCTTCGTCCAGGGAGTAGCTCCCCTGCGTTTGCCGTTGCTTCCTCCGCGGGTAGTGAGCGAGGGTGAAGCCGGAGTACCTCCTCCGCGGGATGCCTGGCCATCCCGTGCACCCGCCGCTCACGGACGCGACGGTCGGCATCTACACGTTTGCGACCATCGCCGCCGTTCTCTCTGCGCTCGGAATCGCGGAGGACGCGGCCGCCAAGGGCTCGGCGCTCGCCCTCGTGATCGGGCTCATCGTCTCGGCGGCGACCTCGGCGACGGGCCTCATCGACTGGCTGCAGATCTCGGGGGGGACACCCCTGAAGCGGACGGCCACCTCACATCTCTTCGCCATGCTCGCAGCAACCACCTTTTTCCTGATCGCCGCGATCGTCGGTTACTCCGACGGGATGGACGGGGTCGTCGGCTCGGGATCCCTGATCCTGACCCTGATCGCCTTCGGCCTGCTCACGCTCGGCGGATGGCTCGGGGGCGCGATCGTCTTCGTCCACGGCATGCGCGTACTGAATCTCGTCGAGGAACCGACGCACCGTGCGGTGTCGCCGGTTCCCCACGCAGAGAAAGAGGCTGCCGAGAACTAGCCGCCGAGAAGTAGCCGCCGCCGGGTTTTGCCGACGAGTCGGTGTTTACGAGTCGGGGGCGAGGCCGAGTTGGCGCTCGAGGGAACCCTTGGGTTGAGCGCCCATCGCGGAGGCGGCCGGCTCACCGTCGCGGAAGAGGATCATCGTCGGGATCGATGCGATCCCGAAGCGCTCGGCAAGCGCGCGTTCCTCGTCGATGTTCACCTTCACGAGCTTCAACTCGCCATTGCGCTCCTCGACGATCTTGTCGAGTACCGGCGCGACGGCGTGGCAGGGGCCGCACCATTCCGCCCAGAAGTCGACGATCACGGGCGTCTCGCTCTTCGTGACCTCCTGCTCGAAGGTCGACTCGGTGACTGCGGTTGACATGGAAGTTGGTCCCTTCGCTGGAGTTGCTGAATCGAGCGGGGGAAAGTACCCGCCCTCCGACAATGAAAACGACAGGGGCAGACGGACTGTTCCCTAGAATCGAGGAGGTCGTGTTCAAGCCGTTCGAGGACAAGCCCGACCACCCCGCCCTCGAGCTGGAGATCCTGGAGCTCTGGGAGCGGGAGGGCACCTTCGAGCAGCTCCGCAAGCAGAACCGCGGTGGCCCGAAGTGGAGCTTCGTCGATGGGCCGGTGACGGCGAACAAGAAGCTCGCGGTGCATACGGCTTGGGGCCGCACGCTGAAGGATGTCTTCCAGCGGTACAAGGCGTCGCGGGGGTTCGACCAGCGCTACCAGAACGGCTTCGACTGCCAGGGACTTTGGATCGAGGTCGGGGTCGAGCGCTCGCTCGGGCTCAACTCGAAGCGCGAGATCGAGGAGTACGGCCTCGCCGAGTTCGCACGGCGATGCCGCGAGTTCGTCATCGGCTACTCGGAGGACCTGACGCGGGGCTCGAAGCGGCTCGGTCAGTGGATGGACTGGGGAAACGACTACTTCACCTTCAGCGACACGAACATCGAGTACGTCTGGCGGTTTCTCAAGCGCGTCCACGAGCAGGGCTGGCTCTCCCTCGGCCATCGCTCGACGGAGTGGTGCCCACGGTGCGGGACGTCGATCTCGGCGCACGAGCTGCACGGAAGCTATTCCGACCGCGCCGATCCCTCGCTCTATGTGCGCCTGCCGCTCCTCGAGCGCCCGCACGAGTCTCTCGTGATCTGGACGACCACACCCTGGACACTTCCCGCGAATGTCGCGGCGGCCGTGCAGCCGGATGCGTCCTACGGCAGGCGTGAGAACGGCGAGTGGGTCGCGGTCGCTCGCTACCCCGAGGAGGCGTTCGCCGAGCGGCTGCAGGGCGGCGAGCTGGTGGGCTGGAGGTACCGGGGCCCGTTCGACGAGCTCGAGCCGGGTGCAGGGGTCGAGCACCGGGTGATCCCCTGGGAGCAGGTCTCGTTGGAGGAGGGAACGGGAATCGTCCACATCGCGCCCGGCGTGGGGCAGGAGGATTTCGAGCTCGGTCGGATTCACGACCTGCCGGTGCTGATGCCCGTGGACGAGGCCGGCCGCTTCCTCGATGAGTACGGCTGGCTGCACGGGCTCTCGACCTCCGAGGCGGCCGACCAGATCATCGGCTACCTGGGTGAACGCGGCGTCCTCCTCGCGGCCGGGCTTCACGAGCATCGGTACCCCCACTGCTGGCGCTGCGACACGCCGCTCATCTGGCGCGTCACCGACGACTGGCTGATCTCGGTCGACGAGCTCCGCCCGAGACTCCTGAGCGCCAACGCCGAGGTCGAGTGGACGCCCGCCTACATGGGTAAGCGCATGGACGACTGGCTGCGGAACATGGGTGACTGGAACATCTCCCGGCGCCGCTACTACGGGTTGCCGCTGCCCTTCTACCCGTGCGGCTGCGGGCACCTGAACGTCGTCGGCTCGAAAGCGGAGCTGCTCGAGCGTGCGACGGGGGGTGTCGCGCAGCTGGAGGAGCTGCGCCGGCCCTGGGTCGACGAGGTACCGATCCGGTGCGAGTCGTGCGGGGACGAGGTGCGCCGCGTCCTCGAGGTGGGGGACGTCTGGCTCGACGCAGGCATCGTTCCGTTCTCGACGCTCGGGTGGCAGAGCCAGGAGTACGTCTCCGAGGGTTATGCGACCGGGGCCGCGAAAGGGCTGACGACCGCCGACCTGCCGGATCACGCCTACTGGGAGGAGTGGTTCCCGGCCGACTGGGTGTCGGAGATGCGGGAGCAGATCAGGCTCTGGTTCTACTCGCAGCACTTCATGTCGGTCGTGCTGACGGGGCAGGCGCCGTACCGGCGCGTGCTTGGCTACGAGAAGATGCTCGACGAGACGGGCCGGGAGATGCACGGCTCGTGGGGAAACATGATCGAGGCTGAGGATGCCTTCGCTCGCATGGGTGCCGACGTGATGCGCTGGCAGTACTGCACGCAACCGCCGAACCAGAACCTCCTCTTCGGCTTCGGCCCCGGTCACGAGATCAAGCGCAAGCTGCTCACGCTCTGGTACTCGATCGGCGGCTTCTTCATCCCGTACGCGAACATCGCGAGCTTCCGCCCAGAGTACGACGCACCGAGGCGGCCCCAGGCAGACCTGCAGCCGCTCGACCGCTGGCTCGTCGAGCGTACGGCTCAGCTGGTCGAAGACGCGACCGCAGGATACGAGGCCTTTCTGACCGTCGATGTCATCCGGGCGTTTGAGGACTTCGTCGACGACGTCTCGAACTGGTACATCCGCCGTTCTCGGCGCCGCTTCTGGGACGGGGACGCGGTTGCGCTCGAG
>Ga0136612_10000442_pt1 | contig 14734 bp, 13 predicted proteins | sample AntDryUQ224A2306_2_FD_106644 | JGI IMG/M metagenome (GOLD analysis project Ga0136612, IMG submission 106644) | Polar desert sand microbial communities from Dry Valleys, Antarctica - metaG UQ224A (23.06) | ecosystem: Environmental > Terrestrial > Soil > Desert | place: Antarctica: Dry Valley... | reverse complement strand
GCCAGCGACGTTGCGTGGATCCCCGCCCCCGGCGTCCGGCATCCCGACCTGCTCGGCGAGCTCGTCAGGCGCCACGAGATACGCGGCAACCTCGTGCCCGACGCCCAGCTCGCGGCACTTGCCCTCGAGCACGGCTTGACCGTGTGCTCTGCCGACACGGACTTTGCTCGGTTCCACGAGATCCACTGGGAGAATCCCGTGGGCGGTCCTCCTCGAGCCGCCGACCCGGCCGGTGGGGCCTGACTACCCTTTGAGGAGAACGACCCTTGGAGGCAGGTATGCGCTTGTTCGGAAAACAGAAGACGGTCCCGGCGCCGGAAGAGGCGCTTCCCGGCCGCGACCAGCCAATGCGCGTGCCCGAGCGCCACTTCGTGAAGGGCACGGCGCTTGCGCCGCCGTTCCCCGAGGGCATGGAGATGGCGGTGCTCGGGATGGGCTGCTTCTGGGGCCCGGAGCGTTCGTTCTGGGACGTCGAGGGCGTCTACACCACCGCGGTCGGCTACGCCGGCGGGTCCACCCCGAACCCGAGCTACGAGGAGGCCTGCAGCGGGCGCACCGGGCACACCGAGGTCGTGCTGGTCGTCTTCGACCCGGCCAAGATCTCGTACGAGCGCGTGCTCCAGCTCTTCTGGGAGGGGCACGACCCGACGCAGGGGATGCGCCAGGGCAACGATCGAGGCACCCAGTATCGTTCGGCGATCTTCACCCGCTCGGACGCCCAACTTGAGGCCGCGAGCGCATCGCGTGAGCGCTACCAGCGCTCGCTCAGCGACGCCGGCTACGGCGAGATCACGACCGAGATCGCGCCCGACGTCGACTTCTACTACGCCGAGGACTACCACCAGCAGTACCTCGCCAAGAACCCGTACGGGTACTGCGGCGCCGGCGGCACCGGAGTCTCCTGCGCGGTCGGCACGGGCGTCGCCACCGCGTAGCGTGCGCAACTTGGTCGGGTGGACGCCCGGGACGAGATGGCGGCCCAGGTAGCGCAGAGCAGTCTCCAGGAGCACCGGTCCTGCACTCCTCCGTGAGGAGCAATGCGACTCTCCCGCCCCCACCGCCGCGTCTGCTTCAATACCGGCACCAGAGAAAGGAGGTGGTCCGAACTTGAGTGACAGTTTCTTTGGGACCCTGGAGGTGTCCGGCCGGTAGATCGGAGCTGGGCCCGTCTAGCGGAGTCCACCCGTGGCACCGTCGGTCCGTGCGAAGGTCGGGATTAGTCCCTCCGTCCCGGCGCCCACCGAGCAGTGGGGCGTCGACCAGTCGCCGCCGATCAAGTCCAGTCAGGAAGTGAGCGAAGGGCGCCCCGCGGGGCGCCCTTCGCGCTTCTCGCGGTCCTTATGCTGTAGTCGTGCCGCGCTCAGCGATCCCGTATCTGATCCTCGTGCCCATGATGGCGATGGTCCTGATCGGATTCGGGCTGATCAGCAACCGCAGCTGGCTGTTCTCGATTGGGTTCGGCCTTCTGCTCGCCGGCGTCGCGATCGTGATCACGCTGCGGCGGCAGGGACCGCGCTAGGCGGCGACGAGGTACTGCTGCCACGCCGCCGGGATCCGCGGCGTCGCGACGTGCACGAACACCGTCGGGCTCGGCGCCGCGGGCTTGTTGCGTGGGTGCATGGCGGCCTGCTGGGGCAGCCGGTCGCCCTTGCGGCGATTGCAGGGAGCACAGCAGGTGACGATGTTGTCCCACCCGGACGTCCCGCCCTTCGAGCGTGGGATCACGTGGTCGACGGTGAGCGTCGAGCGCTCGCTGCCGCAGTACTGGCAGCTCCAGCGGTCGCGCGCGAACACCGCCCGGCGGGTGATCTTGCGGGAGTGGGCGTCGCGCGGGATGCGCACGTACGCGGTGAGCCTGATCACGACCGGGTGCGGCAGCGTGATGTTCTCGGCGTGAAGGCGCCACTCTGCCTCCTCGAGGACCTCCGCGCGCTCCTTGAGCAGGAGCACCGTCGCCCTGCGCACTGTGCACACGTTGATCGGCTCGTACGAGGCGTTGAGCACCAGCACCCGGCTCTTCGTGCCCCCGCGCTGCTCCGGCCGGGCGGCCGGCAGCGCGGGCCAGGGCGCTGGATCCTGGTCCACCACCCCCATCGCCGAGTCGTGGGCCGCGCTCGCCACGTCGAGTGGCAGTCTATCCGCGTGTGACCGGAAGCGGCGCGGATCGCCTCGCTTGGCGCTCAGGCCGCGGGGTAGGAGCCGAGCACTCGCAGCGTCCGCACGCGCTCGGAGAGGGCTGCCAGGGCGCTCGCGACCGCGGCGTCGCGCTCGCCCCCCTCGAGGTCGACGAAGAACATGTAGCGCCCGAGCTGCACGCGGCGCGGACGCGACTCGATCCGCGTCAGGTTGATGTCGCGCTCGGCGAACTCTCCGAGCACGTCCACGAGCGCCCCCGGCGACGAGTCGTTGAAGCCCCAGAAGACGAGCGAGGTCTTGCTCGGCCCGGGGCCGGCAGACGGTGGCGCGGCGCCCGACCCCGCTCGCGCGAGCCAGACGAAGCGAGTGATGTTGTCGGAGCGGTCCTCGATCCCCTCCGCGAGCACGGAGCCCTCGTAGAGGCCGGCGGACAGGCGCGAGCCGATCGCCGCCCACGGCTCAGACGTCGCGAGCACGCTGCGCACGGCCTCGGCGGTCGATGTCGTGGAGGCGTGTTCGACGCCGGTGAGCTGCTCGCGGAGGAAGCTCGCGCACTGGGCGAGCGCCTGCGGGTGCGAGACGACCCGGCGCACGGTCGCGAGCGCGGTCCCCGGATGGGCGATCAGGCAATGACGGATCGGGTGCACGAGCTCGGCCACGATCCGCAGGTGGGGAGCCTCGATCGCGAGCGTGTCGAGCGTCGCGGTCACCGAGCCCTCGAGTGAGTTCTCGATCGGGACGACGGCGGCGTCGGCGTCGCCTTGCTCGACCGCCATCACGGTCTCATAGACCGTCGCATGGGCCTGCTCGCGCACGCCCGGAGGGGCCGAGGCGCGCAGCGCCTCCTCCGTGAAGGTGCCCGCCGGGCCGAGGAACGCGACCCGCATCGGCGCCGGGCTAACCGCTGCGTGCCGTGCTGCCCGCCTCGAGCGCCAGCTCGATCGCCTCGCGCTCCTCGGGCGAGAGCTCGAGCTCGGCCTCGCCCTCGTGGACCTGCTTGACGTAGATCCTCGCCTGGTCCCGGTGCAGGATCGAGGACATCACGATCCCCGACCGGCGGGCGTCGAGCAGGGCGATCGAGCTCGACTGATGCCCCGACATCTCGTTGTAGGCGTCGTAGCGCACGAGCGCTCGGTAGGTGATCGCGCCGTCGAGGCGCCGTTCGTCCTCGGTCAGGCGCTCGTCGAGCCTCATGAGCGATTCCTCGACGTACTCGCGCAGCTCGCCGAACCCGCGCTCGATCCGCTCGCCGTGGGCGACGAGGTCGCGGCGCTCGTGCCCGCCGAGCACCACCAGCTGCTCGGCCCGCAGTCGCCGTAGCTTCATCGCGAGCACTGCGGCGGCGATCAGGGCGATGAGCGCGAGCCCGGCCGACGCGGCGGCGACGATCTCGCTCAGGTAGGGAATCGAGAGCATCGCCGGAGCGTAGCTAGCGGCTGAAGATCGCCGTGAAGGTCGCGCTGTTGTTGTCGCGCACGCGCTCGCCCGGCACCGGCGCGACCTGTACGCGGATCTCCACCGGCTGGCCGACCGGGGGCGTGTCGGCGAACGGGATCGTCACCGTCTCGGTCTGGCCGGCCTCGAGCGAGGGGATCTCCTCCTCGCGCGGCCGCCCGCTGCCCCTGATCGAGACGCTCACGCGCACGCCGGTCTCGGCGCTCTCGCCCTGGTTGGTGACCTGCACCGAGAAGGTCAGGCTCTCGCTGGCGGGCAGCTCGGAGGCGGCGCCCCCCTCGGCCAGCACGGTGCCGCCGGGGTCGACCGACACCTGTCCGAGCCCCGTGCCGTGGAGGCCCGGCGCCGTGGTGGTCGAGGCGTTGCCGCGGATGCGCTCGAGCCGATCTGAGACGACGTTCGGGCGCAGCCAGTCGATGTCGGGCAGGAACCGGCTGGCGCGCACGTCGGCCCCGGCCACCTGCTCGCTCGCGAGCACCGTGCGCACGCTCGGCGTGTATCGCTGCGAGTAGATGACGTCGCTCGCGAGGAAGTTCTGCATGCGCGCGGCGATCGAGGTCGTGGCGTCCGTCCGCTGTCGGCCCTGGTCGCCGAGCGCCGTCGGCACCGCCTCGCCGATCTGCGCCAGCCCGTCGCGGCGGAACTCGAGCGTCTGCACGAGGTAGCGGTGCGCGTCCGTCATCTCGTCCGAGGGCTGCTCGAGGTCGCGTGCCCGATCGACCAGGCGCGCCGCCTGCACGCGGAACCCGTTGACGTCGTTTGCGAGGTCGACCGGGCTGCGCCCGCCGCCCGGGTTGCCGAGCAGCTCGAACAGCGACTCGCTCTCCTGGTTGGACTCCTGGACGATCGCGCCGACGTCGCGGACGTAGTCGCGGTGGGCGCGCTCCTCGCGCGAGTCGAAGCACGCCCGCGCCCCGAAGACGAGCAGCAGTACGAGCACGACGAGCGCCACGACGGCGAGGCCGCGCCTGACCCAGAGCGTCTGGGGATCGGGCGAGCCGTCCTCGCGGCCGCCGCGGCGATTGGTCGGTCTGTCGGTTTCGTCGATGTAGGACATGAGTGTCGTGGGAGCGGACCGGCGCGAAGTATGACCGCCGGATCGGCGCTAGGCCCGCGCGGACAGGCAGGGAGGCGGGTTCTCGGGCCGAACCTCAACAGGGCATGGAGACGCAATCGCCCCCAGACGCTCCCCCCTCGCGTGCTCTGACGCGGCGCTTGCCGCCGGGCTCGGACGCGTCCGAGCGAGCGACGGCGACCGGTGAGCCGGTGCTTGGGCGCTATCGCCTCGAGCGCCGCCTCGGCGCCGGCGGATACGGCGTCGTCTGGCTCGCCGCGGACGAGACGCTCGAGCGCTCGGTCGCGGTCAAGGTGATCGACGTCGCCGAGGAGGGAGTCGATCGGGAGCGCGCCGTGCGCGAAGCGCGCGCGGCGGCCCGGCTGAACCATCCGGGCATAGTCGCGCTCTACGAGCTGGGTAGCGACGCAGAATCGGTGTACCTCGTCTCGGAGCTCGTACGCGGCTCTTCGCTCGCTCGCCTGATGCACGCCGGAGAGCTCTCGGACCGGCGCATCGCACGGATCGGCACCGTGCTCTGCGACGCGTTGGATCACGCCCACGCGCAGGGTGTGATCCATCGCGACATCAAGCCCCAGAACGTGATCGTGCCGAGCGAGCCCGCGTCGGGTGCGGGGGTGGCCAAGCTGACCGACTTCGGCGTCGCCCACCTCGTCGACGACGATCCGCTCACGCGCACGGGAGACGTCGTCGGCACCCTTGCATACATGGCGCCCGAGCAGGCGCGCGGACGGGCAGCCGGCGAGGCCGCCGACGTCTACTCGCTCGCGCTGACGCTGTACGAGGGATTCGCCGGCGACAATCCCGTTCGGGCCGGGGGCCCGGCGGCGACCGCGCGACGCGTCGGCCGCCCGCTTCCCCGCCTCGGCGCCCGCCGCCGCGACCTGCCTTCGCAGCTGTGCCGGGCGATCGACTCGTGTCTCGACCCGCGGCCCGCACGTCGACCCGCGCTCGCCGACCTGCGCGAGGCGCTGGTCGCGAGCGCCGCCCGCCTGTCGGACGAGGACGGCCTCGTCGGCCCGCCCAGGCTCGAGCGGGTCAGGCGCCATCCGCGCGCGCATCCGCGCCGCGTCGCCGTGCTGCGCGACGGCGAGCATGCCGACGAGCTGCCGGGTGCGCCACGCCTCGGCGACCTGTCGGCCGCACGCCGACCGCTCGCCCTGCCGAAGCGCCTCGGCGCCGGAGTGGCCGCCGGCGCGCTCGCGCTCGGCGCGCTCGTGTGGCTCGGTCACGCTGCCGCAGTGGCCGCCCCGGCAGCCGCAGTGGTGCTCGCGCTCGTCCTCGCGCTGCCTCGCCTCGGCTGGCTGGCGGCGCTCGCCGCCGGGCTCGGCTGGACGGCGCTCGGGCCGAGCGAGGCCGGCGGCAGCGCGCTCGTCGCCGCCTCGGCGCTCGCGCCGACCGCCGTGCTGCTCCCCGCTGCCGGCGCGCTGTGGTCGCTCGCCGCGCTCGCGCCGCTGCTCGGGGCGGTGGGGCTCGCCCCGGCGTTCCCGGCGCTCGCAGGCCTGGCGCACGGTGCGCTGCGCCGCGCCGGTCTCGGCGCCGCGGGTTTCCTGTGGCTCGCCGGGGCGGAGCTCTTGAGCGGTCGCACCCTCTTGGGCGCAGGCGCAGGCGCAGGCGCAGGCGCAGGCGCAGGCGCGGGCTGGGAGGGCTCGCCGGCGCGTGCCGCCTCCGAGGCGCTATGGCCGGCGCTCACTTCGGGCCGGCTTGGGCCGGCGCTCGGGTGGGCGCTGTTCGCCGCGCTGCTGCCGCTCGTCGTGCGTGGTCGCTCGCTCGTCCTCGACCTTGCAGGCGCCGCCGCCTGGGCGCTGCTGCTCGCGCTCGCGCAGGCCTGGCTCGCGGACCCGCCGGCCTCGCGCATCTGTCTCGAAGCGCTCGAGACGGGGTTGCCGGGAGCCGCCCTCGGGGCGCTGCTGGTCGTGCTCGTCAGGCGCGCCGCTCGGGGCCGCCGGCCCGGTCGCGCGCTCGCTCTTCCCTAGGATGAATCGACGGTGAGCGTTCTCAGAAGTCTCGAGGCCAAGATCGAGGGCCTCGTACAAGGCACCTTCTCGCGCGTCTTCAAGTCACGTGTCCAGCCGGTCGAGATCGCCCGCAAGCTCGTCAAGGAGATGGACGACCACAAGAGCGTCTCGATCTCGCGTGTATACGTGCCCAACCACTACTCGGTCTACCTGTCCGAGGGCGATCGAGAGCAGTTCGAGGACTACGAGCCGGGGCTCAGGAAGGAGCTCTCCGACTACCTGCTCGAGCACGCGCGGGGAGAGAAGCTCGCCCTCGCGACGCGCCCGGTGGTCGAGTTCAAGACCGACGAGCGCCTGCGGCTCGGCGAGTTCGGCATTCAGGCCCGCACCGTCTCCGCCCCAGCCGACGACGAGGGAGCGCCCGAGCAGGGCGACTTCGGACACACGATGGTCTACTCGCCCGACCGCGACGCGCGCCCGCTCGGCGCTCCGCGCTCCACCAGCCGGGCGCTGCTGGTCGGCGGCGGCAAGCGGCGGGTGCTCGGCGGCGAGGGCCTGACGATCGGCCGCAGTCATGACTGCGGCATCGTGCTCGACGATCCGAACGTCTCGCGCCGGCATGCGGAGCTGCGCCCAGAGGGCGAAGGCTGGGCGGTCGCCGACCTAGGCTCGACGAACGGAATCACGGTCAACGGCTCACGCGTCGAGCGGGCCGTGCTCCAGCCGGGCGACGAGATCGCCCTCGGACGCTCGCGCCTGACCTTCGAGCTGGAGTAGCGCGGGTGGAGGACCCGATCGCCCTCCTGCTCAAGTTCGGCTTCCTGGCCGTGCTGTACCTGTTCCTCCTATGGGTCGCCCGCAGCGCGTTGCGAGACCTCTCAGACCACGAGGCAGAGCTCGAGGTGGAGGCCGGGCCCGCCCCGTCGGCATCGCTGCGCAGCGATGGACGCCGCCGCTCGCGCCGCGACCTGCGTTCGAGCGTGAGCCCCAGGCTCGAGGTCGTCGCCGCCCTCGGGCACGAGCCCGGCTCGGCGTTCTCCATCGACGACAGCGCGACGATCGGTCGCTCCGACTCGGCCGACGTGCGCATCGACGATCCCTACGCTTCGTCCGCCCACGCGCGCATCTTTCCGCGTGGCGAGTACATGTACATAGAGGACATGGGCTCGACCAACGGCACCTTCCTGAACGGACGGCCGCTGCGCCAGCCAGAGCAGCTGAAGGTGGCCGACCGGATCCGCATCGGCGACACCGAGTACGCCTACCAGGAGTAGCGCGTGGCCCTCTCGATCATCGAGGAGACCGGTCTCAGCGACGTTGGCCGCCACCGGCAGGGGAACGAGGACTCCTACTTCATGTCCGCCCCCGTCTACGCCGTCGCCGACGGGATGGGAGGCGCCCAGGCCGGCGAGGTCGCGTCGCGGATCGCCGTCGAGCAGTTCGAGTCGATGGGCGGCCCCGGCGCCGGGCCGGAGGCGACGCTGGCGGAGATCGCTCGTACCGCCAACCGGCGCATCCACGAGCTCGCGCGCGCGGATCAGTCGCGCGCCGGCATGGGGACGACGCTGTCGGCCGCGATGGTCTCGGGGGACGAGGTCTCGATCGGCCACGTCGGGGACTCGCGCATTTACCGCTTTCGCGACGATCGGCTAGAGCGGCTGACCACCGACCACTCATACGTTCAGGAGCTCGTCAGCCAGGGGCGCCTGACCCCCGAGGAGGCCGAGGTGCACCCCCAGAGCGCGATCATCACGCGTGCACTCGGCCCCGAGCCGGAGGTGGAGGTGGACACCTTCACGATCGAGGGCCACGACGGCGACATCTACCTGATCTGCTCGGACGGGCTCACGGGGATGGTGCGCGAGGGCCCGATGGCCGACATCCTGCGCGGCGCCGGCTCGCTCGACGACGCCGCGAGCGAGCTCGTGCACGTGGCGAACGAGAACGGCGGGCGCGACAACATCACGGTCGTGCTGTTCCGGCTCGGCGAAGCCGTGGGCGGCGCCGGGGGTGACGACAAGGACACGCTCACGGGCAGCGAGGACGGGATCGACGCCCGGCGTGTGCGGGCGGCCGTTGCGGCTGCGGAGATCGAGACGGAAGCGGAGGGCTCGCGGCGTCACGGCACCCCGGACGCGGCGGAGGTCCACCAGACGGGACTCGCCTCGAACGAGGACGCCGCGCCTGTGCGCGCGGCTACGCGTGAGCGCACGCGCGGCAGACGCCGCCACCCCGCGCTCGCCTCGGTGCTCGTGCTGCTGGTCGTAGCCGGTCTCCTCGGCGCGGGCTACGGACTCGCGCGCCAGGTCTTCTTCGTCGGCGCCGGGTCCGGTGGGCTCCTCACCGTCAGCCGGGGCCTCCCCTACGCACCGCTCGGGATCGAGCTCCACCGCGCGCTCTACACGTCGACCGTGGCCGCCGCCTCGCTCGCGCCCGCGCGGCGCGCGGCCGTCCTCGAGCGGTGGCCGCGAAGCCACGCGGACGCATTCGACCTGATCCGCTCGATCGAGCGCGACGCGCGACCCGATCCCGCCCTGCGCCCGGCGCGCGCGCGCAGGCGCTCGAGCTGATGTCGGAGCGCGCGCGAGAGCTCTTCGGGCTGCTGCCGGTGACGTTGCTCGTCACCGCCGGCTTCACCGCGGTGCTGCTCTCGCGCACCGCGGACGTCGACACCGTCACGGTCAGCTACGGCGCCTTCTTCCTCGCCTGCTGCCTGTTCGCTCACCTCTTCATCCGGGCGCGCCTGCCCGCCGCCGACCCCTACCTGTTCCCGCTGGCGGCGCTGCTTGCGGCCTTCGGGCTCGTGATGATCTACCGCATCGACACCGACCTCGCGCGCGACCAGGCGCAGTGGTTCGTCGTCGGCCTCGCGCTCTTCTGCGCCACGGTGCTCTTCCTCCGCGACCACCGTACGCTCGAGCGCTACCGCTACGTGATCGCCGCCGCCGGGATCGCGCTGCTGCTGATGCCGCGGCTGCCGCTCGTCGGCACGCAGGTGAACGGAGCCTTCCTCGCCGTCAACCTCGGCCCGGTGCAGTTCCAGCCGGCCGAGTTCGCCAAGCTGGCGATCATGATCTTCCTCGCCTCCTACCTCAACGACACGCGCGACGTGCTCGTGCGGGGGCGCTTCCCGCGCGTGTCGCTCAAGCACCTCGGCCCGCTGCTGCTGATCTGGGGCGCGGCGATGTTCCTGCTCGTCTTCATCAAGGATCTCGGCTCGTCTCTGATGTTCTTCGGCGGCTTCCTGGCCCTCCTCTACGTGGCGACGCAGCGGATCTCGTTCGTGCTGATCGGGATCGCCATGTTCTTCGCGGGCGCCACCTTCTTCGCCCGCACCGTGACCCACGTGCAGGAGCGCATCGACATCTGGCTCGACCCGTTCGCGCCCGGTGTGGTCGACAAGGCCGGGTACCAGATCGCGCAGTCGATCTTCGCGCAGGCCGACGGCGGCCTCTTCGGCCGCGGGCTCGGCGAATCGTTGGTCGAGCTGCCGGGCGGCGGGCGGATCCTCCCGGCCGCCGAGAACGACCTGATCTACGCCCTGATCGCCGACGAGCTCGGGCTGTTCGGCGCTGCGGCGCTGCTGCTCGCCTACCTGCTGCTGGTGGCGCGCGGCTTCAAGACGGCGCTCGTGGCGAGTGACGGGTTCTCGAAGCTGCTGGCGACCGGGCTGACCGCCGTCTTCGCGCTGCAGGTGTTCGTGATCGTCGGCGGCGTGACGCGGGTGATCCCGCTGACGGGGGTGACCCTCCCGTTCATCTCCTACGGTGGCTCGTCGATCGTCGCGAACTTCGTGCTGCTCGCGCTGCTGATGATCGTCTCTGACTCCGCCCGGCGCGGCCCCGAGCGCTCGACCCCGCTGCGGTGAATCGCCAGATCGTCCACCTGTTCGCGCTCTTCACGCTGCTGTTCGGGCTGCTCGTCGCCTTCACGTCGCGCTGGACGGTGCTCGAGGCCGAGAGCCTCGAGCAGAACTCCGCCAACCGCCGCACGCTGCTCGCCGAGCAACGCGTGCCGCGCGGGATGATCCTCGCGCGTGACGGCACGCGCCTCGCCACGAGCGAGCGGATCGGCGCCGGCGAGTCGACGCGCTTCCAGCGGGCCTACCCTCCGGGGTCGCTGTTCTCGCACCCGATCGGCTACTCGTTCGTGCAGCGCGGCCAAGCCGGCCTCGAGAAGTCGAAGAACGACGACTTGACCGGTGACCGCAACGAGTTCACCTCGATCGTCGACCAGCTGAGCGGCGGCTCGCAGCAGGGCGACGACCTCGTCACGACGCTCGACCCGAAGGCGCAGCGCACGGCGGTGCAGGGGCTCGGGGGCCGCAAGGGGGCGGTCGTCGCGATCGAGCCTGAGACGGGTCGCGTCAGGGTGATGGTGAGCGTGCCCCAGTTCGATCCCAACGACGTGCCGGAGCGCTACGCGCAGCTCAACTCAGACGTCGCGAACGCGCCGCTCCTCAACCGCGCCACCCAGGGGCGCTACCCGCCCGGCTCGACGATGAAGGTCGTCACCGCCGCCGCAGCGATCGACTCCGGGCGCTTCAAGCCCGACTCGGTGCTCGACGGCGGCTCCCCGCGCGAGATCGGGGGCGCTCCGCTGGAGAACTTCGGCGGCCAGGACTACGGATCGATCACACTCACGGAGGCGCTCACGAACTCGGTCAACACGGTCTGGGGGCAGGTCGGGGAGCGGCTCGGCAAGGCGACGATGTACGAGTACATGCAGCGCTTCGGCTTCAACCGCGAGCCGCCGCTTGACTATCCGGCAGAGCAGGTCACTCCGAGCGGGGTGTTCGCGCGCGGGCGCCTGCTCGACGAGGACGCGGGCGTCGACATCGGCCGGGTCGCGATCGGGCAGGAGCGGCTGCAGGTCGCCCCGCTGCAGATGGCGATGGTGGCCGCGACGATCGCAAACGACGGCACGCTGATGGAGCCGCGCCTCGCCGACCGTGTGGTGGCCCGCGACGGGCGCCTGCGCGAGCGCTTCGAGCCCGCCCGGGCGACCGAGGTGCTGAAGCCGCAGACCGCCCGCCAGGTCGGCCAGATGATGGCGAACGTGGTCAAGGAGGGCTCGGGCACGGCGGCCGCGCTCGAGGGGATACCCGTGGCCGGCAAGACGGGCACGGCGGAGGTGGACGGGCGCACATCGAACCAGGCGTGGTTCGTGGCTTTCGCTCCGGTCGAGCGCCCGCGGATGGCGATCGCTGTGACCGTCGAGCGCACTCAGGGCTTCGGCGGCACGGTAGCCGCGCCGATCGCGAAGCGCGTGTTGCAGGATCTGCTGTGAGCGCGCGGAACGGAGCCGGGTAGGTGCTGACCTAGAAAGATGGCCGAGGTGGCCGACAACACGATGGTCGACTCGCGATACCGGATCCTCAACCGGATCGGCTCCGGGGGGATGGCGGACGTCTATCGCGCGCAGGACACGCACCTCGGGCGCGAGGTCGCGATCAAGATGCTCCACCGCCGCTTCTCGGCCGACGAGGACTTCGTCGAGCGCTTCCGCCGCGAGGCCTCCTCGGCCGCTTCGCTCCAGCACCCGAATGTCGTCAACGTTTTCGACCGCGGCGAGCACGACGGCACCTACTACATCGCCATGGAGCACCTGTCGGGCTCGACGCTCAAGCAGCTGATCGTCGCCGAGGCGCCGCTCGACCAGGAGCGCGCGATCGACCTCGGCATCCAGATTCTGAAGGCGGCGGGCTTCGCGCACCGGCGCAGCGTGATCCACCGCGACCTCAAGCCTCACAACGTGATCGTCGGGGCCGACGGCACCGCCAAGGTGACCGACTTCGGGATCGCCCGCGCCGGCGCCTCGGAGATGACCGAGACCGGTTCGATCATGGGGACCGCTCAATACCTCTCGCCGGAGCAGGCCCAGGGCCACTCGGTCTCGCCGGCGTCCGACATCTACTCGATCGGGGTGCTCCTCTACGAGGCGCTCGCCGGGCAGGTCCCCTTCCACGGGGAGTCCGCGGTATCGATCGCGCTCAAGCACCTGAACGAGCCGCCGCCGCCGCTGTCGCGACCGCGCCCGGACATCCATCCCGATCTCGAGCGGGTCGTGATGAGGGCGCTCGCGAAGGACCCGGCGCAGCGCTACACGAGCGCGGAGGAGATGATCGCGGCGCTCGAGGCCGCCCGGGCCGCGATCCGGGGCGCCGCGAACGGCGAGCGCACGACCGTCTTCGCACCCGTCCTCCCGCCGCCCGTTCACCGGATCGAGGAGGAGACCGAGCTGCCGCCGCCGCTCGAGCCGGACGATCGCCGGCGCCCGCGCTGGCCGTGGATCGCCCTGCTCGTGCTCGCGCTCGCGGGGATCGGCCTCGCCCTCTTCGCCGTGCTCGGCCGAGGCGACGATCCCGTGCGCGTGCCGGCGGTGGAGGGTCAGCGGCTCGAGCAGGCTCAGTCGAGGCTCGAGGCCGCGGGCTTCGACGTCGCGCAGGAGGACGTCCGCAACCGCGCCCCGGTCGGGGAGGTCGTGAGCCAGGACCCCGCCGCCCGTGCGCTCGCGCAGAGCGGCTCGACCGTGACGTTGTCGGTCTCGACCGGTCCCGGCCGGCGCGAGGTGCCGGAGGTGAACGGGCTCTCCCGTCGGCAGGCGGTGCGGGCACTGCGCGCCGATGGCTTCCGGGTCGAGGAGGGCAGCGCGAGCTCGGACTCGGTGCCCGAGGGCCGGGTGATCCGCGCCGACCCGCGTCAGGGCGAGCGGGCAACCGTCGGCTCGCGCGTGCGGATCGTCGTCTCGACCGGCCCCGAGCAGGTCGAGGTGCCGAACGTGACCGGTCTCTCGCGCGAGAGCGCGGAGTCTCGCCTGCGCGAGGAGGGCTTCTCGGCCGAGGTCTCCGAGGAGGAGTCCGAGCGGCCACGCGGCGAGGTGATCAGCCAGAGCCCCGGGGATGGGACGAGCGTCGATCGCGGCAGCGCGGTCGGGATAGTTGTCTCGACCGGCATTCCCACGGTTGAGGTCCCTGACGTGCTCGAGCTCTCCCAAGAGCGCGCGGCGGCCGAGATCAACGGCGTCGGGCTCAACGCCGAGGTGCGCGAGAAGCGCACCGAGAACGAGGACGAGGACGGGACCGTGCTCGTGCAGCGCCCGCCGCCCGGCTCGGAGCGCGAGCGGGGGCGCACCGTGGTCATCCTCGTCGGGCGCTTCGAGAGCCCCGACGGAGAGTCGCTGATCGAGTGAGGGTCGCCGTGCTCGCCGGGGGGCGCTCGGGCGAGCACGAGGTCTCGCTCGCCTCGGGCGCCGCGATCGGGGACGGCCTCGAGGCGGCGGGCCACGAGCCCCTGGCTGTCGAGATCGATCGCGACGGGCGGTGGTCGGCCGACGGTCGGCCCGTGACGATCGAGCCTGCCGGCGAGCTGCTCGGCGCGGAGGTCGTCTTCCCGGCGCTCCACGGCCCCTTCGGAGAGGACGGCACGGTCCAGGGGCTGCTCGAGGTCGTCGGAGTGCCGTACGTGGGCGCGGGGGTGCTCTGCTCGGCGCTCTGCATGGACAAGATCCTGTTCAAGGACCTTATGGCCGCCGAAGGCGTCCCCCAGGTGCGCTACGCCGGGGTGAGGAGGGGCACTGACACGGCAGCTCTCGAGCGATTGGGGCTGCCGGTTTTCGTGAAGCCGGCGCGACTCGGCTCGTCTGTCGGGATCTCGAAGGCCACCACGACGGGCGAGCTCGAGATCGCCCTGGCCGCCGCCTTCGAGCACGACTCGCTCGCGATCGTCGAGGCGATGTCAAGCGGAATGGAGGTCGAGTGCTCGGTGCTCGGCAACGACGCTCCGGTGGCCTCGCAGCCGGGGGAGATCGCGATTCAGGCGGACTGGTACGACTACGAGGCGAAGTACACGCCGGGCGGCATGGAGCTGCGCGTGCCGGCAGGGCTCGAGCCATCCGTGCGCGAACAGGTGCGCGAGCTCGCCGTGGAGGTGTTCGCGCGCGTGGGCTGCGCCGGGCTCGCGCGCGTTGACTTCTTCGTCGAGGACGGCGAGCACGTGCTCGTCAACGAGCTCAACACGATGCCGGGCTTCACCGCGACGAGCGTCTACCCGAAGCTATGGGAGGCCTCGGGCGTGGCGTTCCCGGTGCTGCTCGACCGGTTGGTGAGCCT
>Ga0136612_10000441_pt1 | contig 14742 bp, 13 predicted proteins | sample AntDryUQ224A2306_2_FD_106644 | JGI IMG/M metagenome (GOLD analysis project Ga0136612, IMG submission 106644) | Polar desert sand microbial communities from Dry Valleys, Antarctica - metaG UQ224A (23.06) | ecosystem: Environmental > Terrestrial > Soil > Desert | place: Antarctica: Dry Valley... | reverse complement strand
GCTGCGCCGTCGAACGTGAGACGCTCGTCCGGTAGAAGGCCGCTTCACAGTCGACGAACAGGATCGTCTCGCCGCCGATCGGCAGATCCAGGCCCTCCGCCCAGTTCGCCACGTTGTCCTGCGAGACCGGAACGTCGAGCACCGGCTCGCTCTTGGCGTCGAGGGTCGCCTCCACCCAGCGCTTCCAGTTCGGCTGCTCGACGCCTGATTGGACCGCCAGGGCGCGCATCGCCTTGACGACCTTCACCGTCTGCGTCCGGTTGCGGTAGAAGTCGCCGGTGAACAGCGTATTTGGGCAGCGCAGCTCGCAGGCGCCGCACTGCGTGCAATGGACGTAGTCGTCCGCCACGTCGGCGACCGTCAGGTTGCCCTGCTCCATGGCCACGATATTGGCGTGGAACGCGGTCGGGGTGTGATTCTCGTTGCGGGTCACCTGCATCACCGGGCACACCTCGCGACAGAACTTGTGCCCCGAGCTGAAACAGCCGTACGCGGCGTCGCGCCACTGCTCGACGAACTCGCCCTGGAGCTTGCCGTCGGACATCGGGTCATAGGGGGGTGCGGTCATGCCGTGCTCCTGTTGATCGCGAAGGACCGATGCGGACGGGTCAGGCTGGGGCGGTCGCTCCCTCCAGCGCTGGCATCACGCGGTCCCGGACGAGTCGCAGCTGCGCGTGCGTGTCAACCGCATTCGCGATGTCGATGCCGGTGAATGCCTTGACCAGGTAGGGATCCACGATGGCGCCGATGATGTGGTTGACCCCGGTCGAGATGATGTCCCGTTCCAGGCGCTCGACCACTTCCTCCGGCGTCCCGGCAACCGAGAACTTCTCTCCCAGCTCCGGTGTGGTCAGCTCCAAGGCCTTTGGGACGTCGCCTGAGGCGAAGGCGTCGAGGATCGGCTTGATGTCTGCACCGCTGATGCCGTGCCGATTCAGCTGCTGCTCCGGCATGGCGGACAGGTAGAACGCGGCCATGATGCGAGCCGTCTCCTTGGCGGCGACGGAGTCCTCCATGATAGACATGACCAACCAGGCGCCGAGATCGAGCTCGTCGACGTTGCGGCCGGCCTTGTCGGCCCCCTTGCGGGCGTGTTCCACCATGTACTCGTACGTCTCGCGCGATGTCCCGATCGCCTGGTGCACGCCGTCGAAAAGCTCGCCGCCAACCTCGAATGAACGCGGGCCGCCCATCGCGCCAAGCTTGATCGGCAGCTTCTCCTGTACCGGACGCGCCAAAGTCCAGAGGCCGGTGTGGTTGAAGAACTCGCCGGAGTGGGTGACCGCGCCGGTGTCGAGCAGGGTGCGCATCACCTCGCGCGCCTCGAGGACCCGAGAGAGCGGCTTCATGCCGGTGGTATCGATCCCGTGCTGGGGCAGCATCGAGATGTTGCCGAAGCTCACCACGATCTCGGCACGACCGTTCGTGAGCTGGTCGAGGGTGGCGGCCATCTGCGCCACGTGGGCAGGATCCCGAAGGATGACGTGCGTGACGTTCGGGCCCATACGGATCTGGGTCGTCTTGTCCGCTGCTGCCGCGAAGAGCAGCCACATATCCTTCCACCACGTCTCATCAACCGAGTAGGCAGCGTAGAACCCGCACTCATCCGCCGTCCGGATGATGTTGACCGACTCTTCGAGCGGATACGCCGGGACGTGGCAATAGCTGAACCTGACCATCGCGTGCCTCCTGCGGGATCTCCGGAACCCCCTGCCATGGACCGTCCATTGGATCGTTTGCTCATCATGCCATCGCGGTCAACGCCGTCAGACCGATGCGACCCCGCCGTTCTTCCAAGCCACATATACTCGAATCCGTGAGCCGAACCATCGAGCTGATCGCGGGCTTGCTTCTCGTCGTGGTCGGCGTGGTGGTCCTCGCCAGCGAGCCGCTGCTCGGCTTCCTGCGCGGGCTCGGGGTGAGCGACGACGTGCTGGTCTGGTGGCCGGTCCTCCTCATCGGCCTGTCGCTCTTCTTCCTGGTGCCCGGCTTCCTCGGCGGCCCCAGCCGCCGGCTCCGCGCGGGGATGGTGATCCCCGGTGCCATCCTTGCTGGTGTCGGCAGTGCGCTCCTGTACACGAGCCTGGGCGACCGTTGGGCCGCCTGGGCATACCTGTGGAGCATCATCCCGTTCAGCTTCGGGCTCGGGATGTACGCCGCCGGTTGGATCGCCGATGCGCCCGCCTTCAAGTGGATCGGCTCCGGCATCGCCGCGGGTGGCGTGATCGCCTACCTCGTGTTTGCGATCGCGTTTGGTGGCGAGGCCTTCCGCGTGTTCGCGGCGATCGGCATCCTGGCGCTGGGGCTGGCGCTCACCGTCGGCGGACTCGCGGAGCGACTCAGTCGCAAGTCACCGGCGTAGGTGGCGATCGAACCACCCGAGAAGTCGCTCCATGCGGTCGATCCGGCGGTCGGGCCGCCCAGAGCTCTTCATGTCGTGATGTTCGTCGGGATAGAGGATCAGCTCGACGTCGCGGCCGAGAACCTTGAGGGCCGTGAAGAATTGCTCGTTGTCGGCGGCCGGACAGATCCGATCCTCCTCGGACTGCAGCATGAGCAGCGGCGTTGTCACCTTGGCGGCGTTGCGGAGCGGTGACGAGCGCCAGAGCGCCCGCATGCCCTCGTCGGTCAGTGGATCGCCGAGGCCGGCGCGCCGGTTGTAGTGGACGCCGAAGTACGAGTTCGCCCAGGTGCTGACCTGGTTCGTGACGCCGTTCTCGCTCGATGCCGCGGCGAAGCGGTCGGTCTGACCGATGAGCCACTGCGTCAGGAAGCCGCCATACGAGAGCCCCATCACGCCGAGCCGCTTCTCGTCCGCCAGTCCGCGCTTCACGAGCGCATCGATGGCTGCCATGGCATCGTCGGCATCGACGCCACCCCAGCTGGCGGAGAGCGGACGAATCCACTCGGCGCCGAACGTCGTCGAGCCTCGGATGTTCGGCATCAGGACCCGATAGCCCGCGGCGCATAGCGCCATGGCGTCGAGCGTGCCGCCCGGGCCCCACGCACCGGTCGGGCCGCCGTGTACGTGAAGGATTGTCGGCAGGCGCCGTCGACCGCCGCCGGGGGGAGAGGCCAGCCAGGCGTGGATCGGTCCGGCCAGGCCCTCCAGCTCGAGCTCGGTCAGCTCGACCGATGCGAACCGGCGCTGCCACGCTGAGCCCTCGCGAGTGATGGCGCGCAGGACGCCGTTCTCCACGGCATGCACCTCGCCGGAGCGACCGTCGATCGCCGCACTCACGGCCACTCGCCCGCCGGCGACATGGATTCCGGAGCAGGCGATGTGCGCGGCCGGGTCACAGAGCGGCGCCGCGCCGCCGTCGAGGTCGACTCGGTACGGGATGTTCCGGCCGCGGTCGCCGACGATCACGGCCAGCGCGTCGTTCGAGAGCCAGGCCGGACCCGGCGCCTCCTCCGACATCAGGAGGTCGCACCATGCCCACTCGCCGATGGGTCGGTCGAGCGAGGCCGTCAGTGGACGTGGACGCCCGGACGGCAGCTCCATGAGCCACACGGACGGCGGGATCTCGTCAGGCGGATCGTCGACGTCGGTGCCGACGAACGCCAGATGACGGCCATCGGGCGAGAACGCCGGCCGATCGGCATCCCCGGCCAGGCTGGCGAGCTCGCGAACCCGTGGTTTCGCCGCATCGGTACCGACCGACCACAGCTGGAGGCGCGGGTAGATCGTCGCGTCCGGCCCTCGATCCGCGCTGAACGCGATACGACGCCCGTCGGACGCCCAGGCAGGGTTCAGGACATCGAAGTCGCCGCTCGTCAGCTGGCGCGGCTTCGCACCCTCCCGCGCCGCCATCAGCCACAGGTGCCCGCGCCGGACGACATGACCCGATTCGTCGTCGCGGAAGTCGAGCCGCGTCAGACGACGGGCGACGGGCGTTCGACCCTTCGGTCCATCCCTGCCGATCACGAAGCGGTGGTCGCCGGCCTGAGCCACGAGTGCTAGGCGTCCGCCGTCGGGGCTCCAGTGCACCGACGATACGCCGTGCTTCAGAGTCGTCAGCTGCCATGGCTCGCCACCGTCGAGCGGAAGGATCCAGGCCTGAGCGACCGCATCGTCGCTTCCGACGGGGGAGCGCACGAACGCGACTCGCCGCCCATCGGGGGATACTGCCGGCGACCCGTCGCGAACCCGTCCGCGGGTCAGCTGCCGGGCACGCCCGCCCCGATACGGTCGCAGCCAAAGCTGAGATTCATACTCGTCGCGGACGACCCGACGGATCGCGAAGATGACATTGGACCCATCCGGGGTCAGGCGGAAGGACTCGAGGGCGAGCTGGGCGCGCACGAGGGCGCGCGGTGTGGCGTCACTCATATCGGCCGAGTATGCCGAGCGACGCGGTGTTGGTTGCGCGGATTCCGCAAGACGGCGAGAAACGTTGACCGGATTCCGTGGGGTGTGCCATCCTCCGGCAGTCGAAGCGGCCGTCCCGCCCCGGGCATCCACGCGCCGCTGAACGGTTGGGAGGTACTGGGACGGTGCGACGCCTTCATTCTCCGATCACTGCGCTGGCGTCGCTGGCGCTCTTGCTTGCGGCCTGCACCGGCGTGCAGCAGGCGCCCACCGGCAGCGGCGGCGCGAGCGCGAGCCCGAGCGCTCCCGCGAGCGCCTGCGAGCCAGTGTCCTCCGAGGCGGCGGAGCCCGGGACCGGCGGGACCGTGCGGGTCGGGATCGGCGGGTCCGCGGACAGCCTCAACCCCGGCCTTGCGCTGCTGAGCGAGGCTTTCGAGCTTTTCGAGCTGGTCTACGACACGCCGATCTCGATCACGGCCGAGGGCGAGTACGAGCCCGAGCTGGCGACCGAGTGGTCGGTGGCCGAGGACGGCGTCACCTGGACGGTGACGCTGCGCGATGACGCCACATTCCACGACGGGACGCCGCTCACCGCCGAGGACGTCAAGTTCACACTGGAGCTGTACCGCGACAACCCGGACTTCCCGTACCAGTCGTCGTACCCCGACGTCTTCGAGACCATCACCGCAACGGATGAGACGACGCTCGAGATCGTGACGAGCGAGCCGGTCGGCAACTTCGAGTATCGAATGCTGTTCATGTACGTCCTGCCCATGCACATCTGGGAGGCTGAGGACGCCCTCACCTTCGAGAACGAAGAGATGATCGGAAGCGGGCCATTCCGGCTGACAGAGTTCGTGCAGAACGAGTCCGTGCAGCTGGAAGCGTTCGAGGACTACTACGCCGGTCGGGCGATCATCGACGAGGTGATCTTCCAGACGATCGAGAATGCAGACGCCCGGGTCACGGCGCTCACCAACGGCGAGATCGACCTGCTCGGCGAGTTCCAGGTCACCGCCATCCCCGAGCTCCGCGGACAGGAGAACATCCAGGTCTGCGTTTCCGATGTCGCCGCCGGCGGAAGCCTGACCGACATCATCTTCAACGTGGTGAGCGACGAAGACTGTCCGCAGGACGACCCCGCGACGGAGGACGAAGACGAGACCGGTGTGTGCTCCGGCCATCCGGCGCTCAAGGAGGTCGAGGTGCGCCAGGCGCTGGCCATGGCGACCGATAAGCAGGAGCTGATCGCCGTGGCCGAGGGCGGCCTGGCGACGCCGGGCATCGGCTTGGTGCCGGTTGGGCTCGGGGCCTTCTACGCGTCCGAGCTGACCGACTACGCCTTCGACCCGGACGCTGCCGCGCAGATGCTCGAAGACGCCGGATACCTCGACGAGGACGGAGACGGAGTCCGCGAGTGCAAGGCTGACCAGGATTGCGAGAATCTCACGCTGCGCTTCAACTTCCCGACCGATAGCGACAGCGCGCCTCGCGAGGCGGAGATCCTGGCATCGCAATGGGGCGCCATCGGCGTTGCACTCGAGATCCAGGGCCTGGACCCCGACACGCTCACCAGTGTCTGCTGCCCGGCCTTCGACTATGACGTGATCCTGTGGGGATGGGGCTCGGATCCCGACCCGCAGTTCCTGCTCGGCGTGCTGGTGTGCAGCGAGATCGCGACCGGCTTCAGCGAGTCTGGCTACTGCAACCCCGACTACGACGAGCTATACGAACAGCAGGCGGTCGAGACCGATCCTGAGGCTCGGCTCGAGCTCATCCATGAGATGCAGCGGATCGCGCTGGAGGAAGTGCCGTACATCATCCCGTACTACTCCGCGAGCTACGTGGCGTGGAGGACCGATTCGTTCACCGGGTGGTCCTTCGACGATCCGGGGCTCGGCCAGACGGATCCGAGCGTGCTCCGAGCGATCGCTCCAATCGCCGCGGGCGAGTAGAGGCGATGGGACCGGCGACTGCCGAGGGGGGCCGGCCGGGGCCGCCGCGCCGGCGCCTGAGCGGCTAGCGGACCGTGTCCGGGCGCGGCGGCTACCTGCTGTCCAAGGTGGCCTGGGCCATCGTCACAATCTTCGTCGTCGTCACGTTCAACTTCTTCCTGTTTCGGGTTCTTCCCGGCGACCCGGCCAAGGCGGGAACCAAGGATCCTCGCCTGAACCCGGCGTCGATCGCGGCTCTCGAGGAGCGTTTCGGCCTCGACAAGGAGGTCTTCCTCGAGCTGTCTGGGGGAAATCCGTTCGACACGCAGTACTTCGCGTACCTCGGCGCCCTCTCCCGCGGTGACTTCGGCGTCTCCTACGCGTTTCGCGATCGACAGGTGATCGACCTGCTCGGCGGTGCGCTGGTCAACACCCTGTGGCTCATCCTGCCGTCGCAGGTGCTCTCGATCGGCTTCGGGGTGATACTCGGGCTGATCGCCGCCTGGCGGCGGCGTACCGCGATCGACGTCGGCGCCCTGTCGTTCAGCCTCTTCATGTGGTCGCTGCCGACGTTCTTCCTCGGCATCATCCTGCTCTTCCTGGGTGCCAACTGGTTCGGCCTGCCAACCTCGGGGCGCGTCACGGTCGGAGCCGACTACGCGTCCTTCTGGGACGCCGCCGGCGATATCGTGAGCCACATGTTCCTGCCCACGCTGACCCTCACGCTCGTCCTCCTGGGCGAGTACATGCTGATCATGCGCAGCTCGGTGCTCGAGGTCTTCAGCGAGGACTACATCCTCACCGCCAAGGCCAAGGGGCTCTCGACCTTCCGCATCATCCGCGACCACGCGCTGCGCAACGCGATGCTGCCGCTCGTGACGCTGATCGCCATCAACCTGGGATTCACCGTGTCCGGGGCGATCCAGGTCGAATCGGTGTTCAGCTGGCCGGGCATCGGCAGCCTCACGGTCCAGGCCGTCGACCAGCGCGACTATCCGGTCCTCCAGGGAGCATTCCTGTTGATCGCCATCGCGGTCGTGCTGGCCAACCTGGTCGCCGAGATGGTCTACAGCGTGCTCGATCCGAGGGTGGTCGAGGCATGACGGCCACCACGCAGGTCATTCCGACGGCGCCCACCGAGCTGCCGCGGCCGAGACCCTTTAGCTCGTTCCTGCGCAACCGCGTCGGCGTGCTCGGCCTCGTCATGATCGGTGTCGCCGTCTTCGTGGCCGTCTTCGCACCGCTGCTGGCACCGTACGACCCGTATGCGCGGACGTCGGTAACCATCCTCGACATCTACCAGCCACCGTCCGCCGCCCACCCCCTGGGCACCGATGACGGCGGTGGCGACGTCTTCTCCAAGCTCCTGTACGGCGCGCGCGTGTCGTTGATCGTGGGCTTCGCGGCGGCCTTCATCTCGCTGCTGATCGGTGGCGCGATCGGGTTGGTGGCCGGCTACTTCGGGGGCAGGCTCGGTTCCCTCCTGATGCGGTTCACCGACTTCTTCCTCGTCATCCCGGACCTTGCCCTGCTGATCGTGATCGTGGCGGTGCTGCGCGATCGGAGCCTGGTCAACCTCATCTTCGTCATCGGCGCGCTGGGCTGGACGACGACCACGAGGCTCGTTCGATCCCAGGTTCTGAGCCTGCGCGAGCGGAAGTTCGTGACGCGCGCACGGGCCGTGGGCGGCGGCGATTGGTACATCATCCGGCGCCACATCCTGCCGCTGGCACTGCCACTGATGCTAGCGAACACGGTGCTCGTCATCAGCCTCGCGATCCTGTCCGAGTCGACGCTCTCCTTCATCGGCCTTGGCGATCCGACCGTGGTCAGCTGGGGCCAGATGCTGAATTTCGCCTTCGAGCGCGGCGCGGTTTCGGCGAGTGCGTGGTGGGCGCTCATTCCGCCCGGCCTGGCGATCGTGTGGATTGTGCTCGGCACGACCTTGCTTGGGACGGCCATGGAAGAGGCGTTCAACCCCAAGCTGCGCCGCCATTACCTCGAGGCCGATGAGAAGGCGGCGGTGGCGGACCTCGAGCCGATCGGCGTGACACCGGCGCCGGTCGCCGGACCGGATGCACCGATCCTGTCCGTCCGCGACCTCACGATCGAGTTTAATTCGCCGAGCGGACCCCTGCGCGCGGTCGACGGTGTCAGTTTCGACCTGCGACGCGGCGAGACGCTCGGCCTGGTGGGCGAGTCGGGCAGCGGCAAGACCACGGCGGTGATGGGCCTCCTGCGCCTGCTGCCGCCCGGCGGGCGCGTGGTGCGCGGCTCGGTCCTGTTCGATGGTGAGGACCTGCTGACGCTCGGCGCCGATCAGCTGCGCGCGCTGCGCTGGTCAAGGCTGTCGATCGTCTTTCAAGGGGCGATGAACGCCCTCAACCCGGTGCGCACGGTCGGGGACCAGATCTCGGAGGCGCTGCGCACGCATGAGCCGTTCCTGAGCAAGGCGGAGGTGCGCACGCGAACCGGCGAGCTGCTGCGGCGCGTCGGCATCGGTCCACGTCGCGGATCGGAGTATCCACACACCTTCTCGGGCGGCATGCGTCAGCGCGCCATGATCGCCCTGGCGCTCGCCTGCCGGCCGGATGTCATCATCGCCGACGAGCCAACGACCGCCCTCGACGTGATGATCCAGGCCCAGATCCTGGAGCTCCTCGAGGGCCTCGCGAACGAATTCGGGATGGGAATCATCATCGTGACCCACGACCTCGGGGTCGTGGCACAGGTCTGCGATCGCGTGGTGGTCATGTATGGCGGCCAGGTCGCCGAAGACGCCGACGTGGCCACCTTGTACGCGGCGCCGCGTCACCCGTACACGCAGCTGCTGCTCAGGGCGTTCCCGAACGTCGAGGACGTGGATCGCACGCTGCGCTCCATCCCGGGCACCCCGCCGCGCCTCGACGCGCTGCCGGCTGGCTGTCGCTTCGCGCCACGCTGCCCGCACGCCTTTGAACGCTGCGCAATCGAAGTCCCGCCGCCCTATGTGCAGGGCGATGCCTCGCATCGCGCCGCCTGCTTCCTGGTGGAAACGCATGACTGATCCTGTTCTGAAGGCGGAGGCGCTCGAGAAGACCTTCGCCGGTCGCCGGTCGCTGATCGATGTGCTGGCACGGCGTCCGCCGCGCCCGGTGCGAGCCGTCGACGGCATCAGCTTCAGCGTGGCGTCCGGCGAGGTGCTCGCGCTCGTTGGCGAGTCCGGCTGCGGCAAGACCACGACCGGCAACCTGCTACTGGGCCTCATGCAGCCCGATGGCGGGCGGGTGGCGGTCCAAGGACGCGACCTCGAGGGCATGCGCCGAGGTGACCTGCGCCGGATGCGTCGCGGCATCCAGATGATCTTCCAGGATCCGTATGAGTCGCTCAACCCCCGCATGACGGTCGGCGAGATCGTGGCCGAGCCGCTCCAGGTTCACGGAGTCGCCCGCGGTCGAGCCGAGCTGCGCCGCCGCGCCGTGGAGGCGCTGGCCGAGGCCGGCCTCACGCCCCCCGAGGCGTACCTCCAACGGCTACCGTTCGAGCTGTCGGGTGGGCAGCGCCAGCGAGTGGTGATCGCGGCCGCCCTTGCGCTGCGGCCGGGGGTGCTGATCGCGGATGAGCCGGTCAGCATGCTCGACGTCTCGATCCGTGCCGAGATCCTCAACCTGCTCGGCCGGCTCGCGACCGAAGGGGGCATCGCCGTCGTGATGATCACGCACGATCTGTCGACCGTTGCCGCCTACGCCGACCGAATCGCGGTCATGTACCTGGGCCGGATCGTGGAGATCGGCCCGACCGCAGACGTCCTCGGTGAGCCGCGGCACCCGTACACCCAGGCGCTGCTTTCGGTGGTGCCGGTCCCGGATCCGGCCGCCCGACGACGCCCGCTCATCCTCTCCGGCGAGACGCCCGACCCATCCCGGATCCCCACCGGATGTCGCTTCCACCCGCGATGCCCGGTGGCCTTCGACCGCTGCCCGACAGTTGATCCGCCGCTGTTCGATGTCGGCGCCGCTCACGAGGCGGCATGCTTGCTGGTGGAGGACGGCGAGCGCGGGTCGACTTCGCCACCGACCAATCACCCCGCTGCGTGACTCAGAGCAGCTGCCCGACGACGAAAACCGCGCCCGCGACTCCGACCACGAGCGCGGGAAGCAGCCGGAGCGTTCGTGAGCCGAGCCGCGCCACGGTAGCCGCCATGAGCGCGCCGATCGCCGCCCCGATCACCCCTCCGGCCGAGGCCGCGAACGCGTGGGCGAGGGTTGGGGAGGCCGACCCGATCTGGCGCTCCCCGGCGGTGACGGCGCCGATCACGATCACCACCAGGGCGCCGAACAACCCGGCCCCCAGCGTCGCTGTGCCGGCTCGAGCGGCGCCGATCTGCGTCGCGCCGGTGGCAGACGCCCCGGCGGTCAGTCCCATGGCGACGAGGTAGGTCGCCGGCAGGGCGCGCGCGGCGTCGGCTGGTGGCGACACCGCGAACCAGGCAAGGGCGATGATAGGACTGGCAAGCATTCCGAGCGCGGCGACCCAGGTGAGCGGACGCGTCCAGTCCTCGGGATCCTCGGGCGGTACGACCTCCCCGAGACGAACGCTGATTGGAACCAGGTCGTCGTTCGGATCGGTGCCGCTCATGCCGCCGTGGCGCTGCGAACCGCCGCGGGCGCGGTCGCCAGGCGAAGTCCCAGAATGCGAGCCCCGAGCTCGCGAACCATCCATCCGGCCTGCACGGCGAGCGCCTGGTCGGCGGCGTCGAGGGCCAGACGGGCGAGCGTATCGAGCTCGGGCATGGCGACCGGGGTGTCGAGGTCGTCGTCCATGGCTGCCAGGAATCGGGCACGAAGGTCGGCGACGATGGGATGCAGCGCGCCGGCGTCGGCGAGCGCCGGATCGGCCGGGGCGAGCTCCTCGGCTCGCAGACAGGCGCGGCGCAGCACTGCGGCGGATTGCGCGGACGCATCGAGATCGGCCTCGACGAACTGGACCTCTGAGCGGTAGTGGCGCGAGACGAGGTAGTGGCGGATCGCGTCGCCGGAGTAGCTGCGCAGCAGGTCGCGCACGAGCACGAGATTGCCGAGCGACTTGCTCATCTTGGCGCCGTCGTAGCCCAGCATGCCGGCGTGCGTCCACCAGCCAACGAACGGCCGGTCGCCGGTGGCGCCCTCGGACTGCGCCAGCTCCGATTCATGGTGCGGAAAGAGAAGGTCGCCGCCCCCGCCGTGAATCTCGAACTGCGTGCCCAGGTAGGTCATCGACATGGCGGAGCACTCGATGTGCCACCCCGGGCGGCCCGGACCCCACGGCGATTCCCAGGCCGGCTCATCGGCGAGGGACCGCTGCCAGAGCACGAAGTCGAGCGGATCGCGCTTGCCGGGCATGTCCGGCACGTTGCCTCGCTCGTTGGCGATCGGCAGCATCTCGTCGCGCGAAAGCCTGCTCATCTGTCCGTACGATGGATCTGCCGACACGCTGAAATAGACGTTCTCGCTGGCGGCGTAGGCCAATCCCCTGGCGACCAGCTTGCCGATCAGCTCGAGCACCTGCGGGATGTGCTGCGTCGCGCGGGGGTAGTGGTCGGGCGGCAGCCAGTTCAATGCGGCCATCTCGGTGAGGAAGGTGGTGACCCATCGGTTGCCGAGCGCCAGGTAGTCCTCGCCGGTCTCGCGCGCCTTGCGCAGCATGTCGTCGTCAACATCGGTCAGGTTCTGGACATAGGTGACGTCGTGCCCAAGGTACTCGAGATACCGATGCAGCACGTCGAAGCTGACATAGGTGAATGCATGTCCGAGGTGGCCGGTGTCATAGGGCGTCACGCCGCACACGTACAGCCCGACCCGGGCTCGGTCACCGATCGGCGCGAAGGGATGGAGGCCGTGGCGGCGAGCATCGTGGAGGCGAAGGGTCACGCTGCGGATTCTAAAGCGGTCCCTCGATTCGCGCGGAAGGCTGGACGGAGCGATAGAATCGGCCGACCGATGGGGGCGTCCGTTGCCGACCAACTGCACCGTATCGGAGTCCGAGCATGGAAGTCCTGCGCTGGTTGCTCTTCTTCGCGATTGCGATGTTCCTGATCGTGGCAGGAATTTTCCTGGTCCTGGGCCGGCCCCTGCCGCTGCCTCGCTTCTAGCGGATCACCACAGGTCGGGCTTCGTGCTCATAAGGAAGCCGATGACGCCGATGACGCCCGCCATCCCGTAGGCGACGTACCGCTGCCGCCGCGCCCGCCGCCGCCATGTCTCGTCATCGGCGGCGCTGGATCGCAGGCCGACGAGCCGGCGCAGGTTCGGGCGGCTGACGAAGGTCGCCACCGCCAGATTCAGCGCATAGAGAATCAACCCGACCAGCAGCCACGGCTGCGTGATCAGCTCCGGGCCCAGAATCGCGAGCATCGCCGTGCCGGTGACCGCCAGGCCGCCGGCGATGACCAACGTGCCGGTGCCCTGCATCGCCATCATGCCCCTCGTCAACGGGTTGTCGCCGCCGTCGCCCTCGCCGCGGCGCAGCATGAATGGCAGCAGTACGCTCGGCAGAAGGAGGGCCACGGCCAGCACGATGTGCGTGGCCAGAAGGATCGGGAAGAGGTTCATTCGTGGCCGATGCTAACGCACCAGAGAGTCACGCCTGAATTTCGTCAGATGGCACCACGAGTGCCGTTCGCTCGCTTCGGGCGAGCGGTTCCCGACGGAAGTCATCGCTGACGTGCCACGCGGTGTCTGATGCGCGGCCCGGCGCGAGATCGGTGGGCAATTTGCGGCTCGTGGCACCAGCAGTGCCGTTTGGCGAAACTTGCAGCCGCGGTGCTCAGCGGCCCTTCGTGAACCCCTGGCGGACGCCGAGTCGTCGAAGGAGGGTCGGAATGTTGACGGCCCAGCCAACGCCGAGTGGCCGTGCCGAAAACACCTTCGGAGACGCTGGGTTCCAGTAGGCAGACCGAAGCTGCTCCAGGGATGGCAGGCGGAAGTCGTATGGCACGAAGCCAAGCAGTGTGCCGTGCCATGTGCGCTGCTCACGTGGCTTGCGCAGCTCGGTGTAGAGCGCGCCGGCCACGGCACCGAACACGGCCATGCGAAGCAGCCATGCGAGGTCGCCCAGCTCGTTGCGGGCGGTACCGGCTCGCTGGGATAGGTCGTCGCGAACGTTGTCGATCATGAGTCCTCCTTGAACCGATGCTTCCGCAAGCGGTGTGCCGGTACTCTAGCGCCAGCACCGATGCCGAGCTCCGACGCCCTTCCCTTCCTCGACGGCGACCGCATCCGCCACTCCGTGCCGATGGCGGAGCTGCTGGATGCGGTCGAGTCCGCCTACCGTGACGTTGCCGCCGGCCGCGATCAGTCGCCGCTCCGCTCGCACGTCGGGCTATCCGATGGTTCGTTGCTGCTCATGCCGGGCGTCCGCGACGGGGGAGCCGGAGCGAGCGTCAAGCTCGTCACCGTCATGCCGGGGAACGCGGAACGTGGCCTGCCGACCATCCATGCGATCGTCGTCTGGTTCGACTCCCAGACCGGCCGGCCGCTGGCTCTCATCGATGGAGCCGCGGTGACCGCCATGCGGACGGGGGCGGCCTCCGGCGTCGGGACCCGCCTCTTGGCACGTGCGGATGCGGAGACGCTCAGCGTCATCGGTGCAGGTGGCCAGGCCGAGTGGCAGATTCGCGCCGTGCTGGCTGCCAGGCCGATTCGCCGAGTGCTGGTCCATGCGCGCGACTCCAGTCGACGGGAATCCTTCGCTCGGCGCATGGCCGAGGCAACCGGGGTGACGGTCGAGCCCGTCACGAGCGCAGAGGAGGCCGTTCGGGAGGCCGACGTCGTCTGTTGCGCAACCACCTCGAGCAGCCCGGTCTTCGATGCATCGTGGGTGCGCCCGGGTACGCACGTGAATGGCATCGGCGCGTTCCACCTCGGAATGGTCGAGCTGCCGCCTGAGCTGTTCGGGCGAGCCGATGCCGTGGCAGTCGATTCGCGCGAAGCGGCGATGGCGGAGGCCGGCGATGTGGTGGCCGCCATCGAAGGCGGCTTCGTGAGCGGCGACGCCCTGGTCGAGATCGGCACCGTCGACAGATCATGGGTGGGCGCGCGTGACCCGGACGCGATCACGATGTTCAAGTCGGTCGGGCTGGCGATCCAGGATGTTGCGGCCTGCGAGCTGATCGTCGGTCGCCTGCTCGACCAGGATTCGGTGGGCTAGCCTCCGGGACCGATCGGGATCGGTAGGCCGGCGAGGGCACGTTCGACCAGCAGCCGCATGACGACAAGCCGAAGGGTTTCTCGGATCGAGCTGGCCGAGGCGGTCGTCCAGGGACGCTTCTGCGCATTGTCCACGTCACGCTCGAAGCGGACGATCGCGTGGTCACTCTTGGCAGAAGCGTCGAACTCCGCGGTCACCGTCATCGGCGACCCGGCGGCCGTGACCTGGATGCTCGCGACGTTTTCGTTGCCGACCATCACGACGATCGGCTCGGGATCCGGCGGGGGCGGGGGCGGGGGAGCGGCGAGGCCGACCTGGCCACCGCCCGGC
>Ga0136612_10000440_pt1 | contig 14749 bp, 12 predicted proteins | sample AntDryUQ224A2306_2_FD_106644 | JGI IMG/M metagenome (GOLD analysis project Ga0136612, IMG submission 106644) | Polar desert sand microbial communities from Dry Valleys, Antarctica - metaG UQ224A (23.06) | ecosystem: Environmental > Terrestrial > Soil > Desert | place: Antarctica: Dry Valley... | reverse complement strand
CGGGTCGGCCGACTGGATGCCGCGCAACTTCATGCGGCGCGTCGAGGCGGTCACGCCAGTGGAGGTGCCGCGGTTGCGCGAGCGTCTTCGGCACCTGCTCGCGACCTACCTCGAGGACGATCGGCAGGCATGGGAGTTGTCCGCCGATGGGCGCTACGCGCAGCGCACTCCCGTCGCGGAGGCGCGCGCGTCACAGGCCAGACTGCTCCGCAATTCCTGGGGCGAGCAGGAGGAGACGCTGTCCCACGAGCCGTCCCGCGCCCAGCAGGCGAGCGACTGAGCTCTCGCGGGCAACCGTGTGGTCACCCCTCGATCGCGTCCACCTCGGTCGACGACAGCACGACACCGTTCTTCGCCACGATCTCCACCGGGATGCCCGCAAGTTCGGCGAGCAGTTGTGACTTCCGGTGGGCACCCCAGAGCTCGAGCCGAAGTTGTCGCGCCCCTTTCGCCGGCCGCGGCGTGATGCGGAGGGCGCGCGCGAGATAGCGGATGCCGAGCTCGCGCACGGCGCCCACGTGCCCGCGATCGAGCCCGTCAGCCACGCGCAGGATGGCCGAGAGCCGGAGAATCCGGTCGCGAAGATCCTTGTCGAGACCGCTGAAGTTGCGATGCTTCTTCTTCGGCGGCGCGCCTCGGTGATATCGGGCCACGTTCGCGATCACCACCTGCTCGCTCGGCGTGATCCCCAGCAGCTCGGCATGCAGGATGAGGTGGTACGAATGCTTGTGATGCCGGTCATAGTTGATGTGGTAGCCGACATCGTGCAGCAGCGCGGCGTCGCCCAGTGTCTGTCGCTCGTCCGGTCCGCAGCCCAGCCGTGCGCCGACCGCGTCGAACAGGCGCAGCGCGAGACGTTGAACCTGGGTGGCATGTCCCTCTTCGTAATGACAGCGTTCCGCAAACTCGCGCACCGACCGCTCTCTCGCTTCACCCGGGTCCGCCACCGTGGGAGTGATGCGGGCAATCTCGAGCAGCAGCCCCTCGCGAATGCCGTAGCGCGAGACGTGGACGTCCCTCGCTTCGAGCCGCGCCATCACTTCCGCCGCCACCGCGATGCCGGCCACGATGATGTCCGACCGCTCCGGATTCAGCCCGGTCACGCTGCCACGTTCGTCGGCCGGCATGGACGCCAGCATGTCGAGAATGTGTTCCACCTCTTCACGTGGCACCGCGGTGGCGTGCACGTTCCGGGCGACGAACATGCCGCGCCGAGCGAGGTGGATGCCGGCGAGGTTCGTGAAGGTGCCGCCGGAGCCGATGACCTGCGCGCCGCGCCAATCGCGACGCGGCAGAACGTTCTTCAACGCGTCGCGCACGTGCTTGCGCAGCTTCTCCACCGCCTTGGGGCCCGATCCCCCACGCAGATACCGCTCGGTGAGCCGCAGGGCGCCAAACGGAAGGGACACGAGGTCGTCGAGCACGCCGTCGGCGGCGAGCGCGAGCTCCAGCGATCCGCCGCCGATGTCCATGACCACCGTCCGGCCACGACCGACGTCGAAGTGTGCAAGGGCGCTCAGCCAGGAGAGCCTCGCCTCGCCCGCTCCGTCGATGATCCGCAGTTCCAGCCCCGCCTCCTGCCGAACCCGCGCCACGAACTGCTGGCCATTCGAGGCATCGCGCACCGCGCTCGTCGCCACCGCCTCGATCCGCGTCGCGCCGAGCTGCCGCGCGAGCGTGGCCATGCGCCCCACCGCCTGCGCCGCGCGCTCCATCGCCGTCGTGCCGAGTACTCCCGTGACGTCGAGCTCTGCTCCCAGCCGCGGCGCCGCTTTCATCTCGTCCACGACGGTGATCCCGCCCTCGGGCGTGACGTCGGCAACGATCTGGCGCACCGAGTTGGAGCCGATGTCGATCGCCGCGATGCGGCGCGCCCCGGGCACGCCGCGCGGCGTCCGAGCGGGTCGCGAGGAGACGGAGAGTCGCGGCGCGGTCATGTCAGGGTCAGCTCAGGAAGTGAATGTTCCGGCGCGGGCCGGATCTCCACCACCATGCTTGATGTTCTTCCCTTCCGCCAGGAAAACGGCGTCCTCGCCGATGTTCGTCGCGAGGTCGGCCACCCGCTCCAGGTTCCGGCTCACGAGCAGGTACTCGAGCGAGGGATTGATCGTGCGCGGATCGGCCATCATGTGCGTGAGCAGGATCCGGAAGACCGACTCATGCAGCGAATCCACCTGGTCGTCGCGGGCGCAGACGTCCCGCCCGAGCGTGCCATCGGCGCGCAGGAACGCGTCGATCGCGTCGCCGAGCATGGATCGCGCTCGGCGCGCCATGTCCTCGATCTCGGGATCGGGCGTGATGTTCGTGCGCTGGGAAATCAGGCGCAGGGCTGCCTGCGCGATGTTCACGGCATGGTCGCCCACGCGCTCCAGATCGCTGGTGACCTTGATCGCGCTGACGATGAACCGGAGATCCCGCGCCATCGGCTGCTGCAACGCGAGCAGTTCGAGCGCGTCGGCCTCGATCTCGATCTCCATCGTGTCCAGCTCGCGATCGGCGGCGATCACCGCCTCCGCCTTGCCCTCGTCCTTGGCGAGGAGCGCCTCGACCGACAGCTCCACCAGCGCCTCCGCCTTCTCCGACATCGTCAACAGTCGACGATTCAACGCCGTGAGCTGGTCGTGAAAGTGGCGAAATGGTGCATCCGTTGGGCTCATCCGAATCTCCCCGTGATGTAGGCTTCCGTGCGCTCCTCGCGCGGGCTCGTGAAGAGCCGCTGCGTGTCCTCCATCTCGACGAGACGGCCGAGGTAGAAGAACGCGGTACGATCGGAGATACGCGCCGCCTGCTGTAAGTTGTGCGTGACGATGACGATGGTGAGCTCGCGCTTGAGCTCGTACACCAGTTCCTCGATCTTCTGCGTCGCGCTCGGATCGAGCGCCGATGCCGGCTCGTCGAGCAGGAGCACCTCGGGATCGTTCGCGAGTGCGCGGGCGATGCACAGCCGCTGCTGCTGGCCTCCCGACAGCGCGAGCGCACTGCCGCGCAACCGATCCTTCACTTCGTCCCAGAGCGCCGCCCGTCGCAGCGCCGATTCGACGATGACGTCCAGTTCCTGCCGCGGCGGCCGCACATTGATCCGCGGCCCGTACGCCACGTTGTCGTAGATCGACTTGGGAAACGGATTCCACCGCTGGAACACCATGCCCACTCGCTGACGCAACGTGACGACGTCCATCCCCTTTTCATAGATGTTCTCGCCGTCCAGCTTGATCATCCCTTCGCGCCGTGCGCCCGGGATAAGCTCGTTGAGGCGATTGATCGAACGAAGAAAGGTGGACTTGCCACACCCCGACGGCCCGATGAACGCCGTCACCGCGCGCGGCGTGATCTGCAGGTTGAGGTCGAAGAGCGCCTGACTCTTTCCGTACCAGAACTCGAAACGCTCCACCTCGATGCGGCCGTGCCGGCGCCGATCGGGAATGGGCCCCATCTCCGGAGCCGCGGTCATCCGAACCGGCCCGTGATGTAGGCCTCGGTCCGTGGATCGGATGGCGCGGTGAACATCACGCGTGTCGGCGCGGTCTCCACCAGCTGGCCCGACAACATGAACACCGTTCGGTCGGACACGCGCGCGGCCTGCTGCATGTTGTGCGTCACGATGACCACCGTCATCGTCTTCCGCAGCTCGTACACCAGCTCTTCCACCTTCTGTGAGCTCAAGGGGTCCAACGATGCGGTCGGCTCATCGAGCAACAGCACGTGCGGCGCCGTGGCCAGCGCTCGCGCGATGCAGAGGCGCTGCTGCTGCCCACCGGAAATGCCCGTCGCGCTCGCCTTCAGCCGATCCTTCACCTCGTCCCACAGTGCGGCCTCGCGAAGCGCACGCTCGACGATCTCATCCACCTGCCGGCGATCGAGCTTGTCGCCCGACTGCACCCGGAGCCCCGCCGCGACGTTGTCCCTGATCGACATGGTGGGGAAGGGCGTCGGCCGCTGGAACACCATGCCCACGTATCGGCGCAGCGTGATCGGGTTCACGTCGTCGCCGTAGATATCCTGACCGTGGAAGAACACCTGGCCCGTGATGCGCGCGGTGGGCACGGTCTCGTGCATCCGGTTGAACGTCCGCAACAGTGTCGACTTGCCACACCCCGACGGTCCGATGATGGCCGTCACCTCGTTCGCCGGCAGGTCCAGCGAGACGTCCCGCACTGCTTGCGTTGCGCCGAAGAACGCGTTGAGGGCGACGGCCCGCAAGGCGCACGGCGCGCCGCGTACGCCGGCCGCCACCGGCTCCGTTTGCCGGATCGAGACCAGCTCAGTCATGTCCGCCGCCATGTCTGGCGCGCGTGACGAAGCGTGCAATCAGACTGATCACCAGCACGAGCGCGATGAGCACCAGCGCGCCGGCCCACGCCTGCGCGTGCCAATCGTCGTACGGGCTGATGGCGTACGTGAAGATCTGGAGCGGTAGCGCCGCAATGGGCTGCTGGAGGTTCGTCGACCAGAAGGAATTGCCGAAGGCGGTGAACAGTAATGGCGCCGTCTCCCCGGCAACCCGGGCCACCGCCACGAGCACACCCGTCACGATGCCACCGAGCGCGGTACGCAGCACGATCTGCAGCGACGTGCGCCACCGCGGATACCCGAGAGCGAGCGCGGCTTCACGGAGCGATTGCGGCACCGTGCGGACCATCTCCTCCGTCGTGCGCGTGACCAGGGGAATCATCATCGCACCGATGGCCGCCCCACCCGCCAGCGCCGAGAAGTGACCGAAGGGCCGCACGAGGAACTGCCAGGCGAAGATGCCCATCACGATCGACGGCAGTCCGTTCAGCACATCGGCGAGAAAGCGCACGAGATTCGCGAGCCGGGTCCCTCGTCGTTCGGCCAGATACAGGCCCGCACCGATGCCGACCGGTAGTCCCACGGCCGAGGCGATTCCGAGCAGCATGAGGGTGCCGACGATGGCGTTCGCCATGCCGCCACCCTCCTCACCCACCGGCTTCGGCATGCTCGTGAAGAAGTCGAGCGAGAGCGCGCCCGCACCCTGCCTGAGCAAGTAGGCGAGAATGACGAGCAGGGGAACGACTGCGATCGCCGCCGCGATGCAGGTGAGCGTGACCATCACCACGCTCACCCCTCTGCGGCGCGCGAGTCCGCTCGCGCGTGGCCGGCTTTCCGGATGACCGCGGTCGGCGGCGGTGGCGCTCACACCCGCACCTCACCGACACGTCGCACGAGGAGCCGGGCGATGCCGTTCACGATCAGCGTGATGAGGAACAGCACGAATCCGACGGCCATCAATGCCGAGAGATGGATGTCGGTCGTGGCCTCGGCAAATTCGTTCGCGATCAGCGAGGCCATGGTGTAACCCGGCGCGAACAGCGAGGCCGCAAGCTCGTGCCGATTGCCGATCACCATCGTCACCGCCATCGTCTCGCCGAGCGCGCGGCCCAGGCCGAGGATGATGCCGCCGAAGATGCCGGTACGCGCGTACGGCAGGACAGCGCCGGTGATCGCTTCCCACCGGGTCGCACCCAGCGCGAGCGCCGCCTCGCGCTGCGAGCGCGGAACGGCCATGAGCACCTCGCGTGACACCGCGGCGATGTAGGGCAGCACCATGATCGCGAGTATCAGCCCTGCCGCGAGCACACTCGGTCCGTACGCCGGTCCGCTGAAGAACGGGGTGGCGCCCAGATGCAGCGTGTCCCGCAGGAACGGCATCAGTCCGGTACGCAGCAGCGGCACGAGGAAGAACACGCCCCAGAGGCCGAACACGACACTGGGTACCGCGGCGAGCAAGTCGATCAGGAACGACACCGGCTGCCGCAGCCAGCTCGGGGAGAATTCCGAGAGAAAGATCGCGCCGCCCAGGGCCAGCGGCGTCGCGATCACGAGCGCGATGATCGAGGTGAGCAGGGTGCCAAGGATGGCCGGTGCGGCCCCGAAGTTTTCCTTGACCGGATCCCAGGTGCTGGACGTCAGGAAGCCAAAGCCGAACTGCCGGAGCGCCGGCCAGCCAGCGACGCCGACCTCGACGAAGATGAGCAGCAGCAGCACCGGCACGCACAGCGCGAAGAACAGGATCGCGCCGCGATAGATCCGGTCAGCGACGACCGAGCCCTGGATGGATGGGCAGTGGCGCGCGGGCTCGGTGGACGAGAGGATCGAAGCGCCGATCGCCGGCGGGGGCGCGGGCGAGGCGGCTGCGGCCACGGACGTGGGTGGTGTCGCGGTCACGTCGGGAGAGGGGCGCTTCATCGCACCGAAACCTCATCGAAGGGGGTCGCGAATTGTCCCCGGTCATGTAACGGTCCGGTCACGACAGCGTCTTTGGTAAACGAGCCTCCATTCGTTATATCCCGGCGACACGAGGGATCTGAGCCGCATCGAATCCCATCTTCGTCGTTTGTTCGCCATCGCAACACTCTTGACTAGTCCCCTACTCTGCCCAAGCCTCGACGGCCATGTCTCGCATGCGAAACCCGCGGTTCCCGCTCGTCGGGTTCGTCGCGCTGATCGCCTCCCCTCCGCTGGCTGCACAGACGGCGCCCGCGCAACCGGCCGCTGCCGTGCCGCCCCTGACCGTCTCCGGCCTGATCTTCGGCAGCTACAACTACCAGCTCCCCACCACGCCGGCGCAGTTGACGAACCAGAACGACAACGGCTTCATCCTCGACCGCGCGTACCTCAACTTTCGCGCGCCCGCTGGCGACCGGCTGAGCATTCGCGTCACGACCGACGTATATCAGACGTCGGAGACCAATACGCAGAACGCCTACACCATCCGCGCGAAATACGCATACCTGCAGTATGACGCGCCGAAATTTCACAACGGCGCCAGCACGTTCGCCCGACTGGGCATCCTGCAGAACGTGATCATCGAGCACATCGAAACGTTCTGGCCGCGCTACCTCAGCCAGACCGCCATCGAGCGGGCTGGCTATTTCTCCTCGGCCGACGTGGGCCTCGCCGCCGGGGCAGCCCTCCCGAACAAGATGGGCGACATCTACGCCACGATCATGAACGGACCCGGTTACACCTCGCGCGAGCGCGACCGGTTCAAGGACTACGCGATCCGGCTGTCGCTGACACCGCTCGCCAACAGGACGGACATGCCGCTGCTGCAGAGCTTCACCCTCACCGGATGGGGCTACAAAGGCGCCACCGCGAGCACCTTCGTGAACGGTGGGGCGGGACAGGTCGGCCCGGTGGGCGCGGCGCTCGAGCGCAGCCGAGCGGGTGTGTTTGTCGGCATCAGGGAGCCGCGCCTCGTGCTCGGCGGTGAGTTCGCGATGCGCCGCGACGGCCGTGACGCCGGCGCGAACACCGCTGCCTCCGCGCGCGTCGGCACCACGACTACGGGCCGGGTGTTGTCCGGGCTGACCCAGGTCCGTCCCTTTGCCTTCACCAACGGCACCGACAAGTTGCCATTCGGGTTCGTGGGGCGCTACGACAGGGTGTCGCCGTCCACGAGCACCACCGGTATCGCCGTCCCGCCGTCGACGTCGAACTCCTACCACACTCTCATCGGTGGCGCATTCTACGACCTGAACCAGCGCGCGCAGTTTGCGCTCGACTATCAGGAGTCGCTGGCCACGGACAACAGACTCTCGACCGCGCCGCCGGTACAATCAAAGGGCTACTTTCTGCACTTCATGGTGAACTTCTAACCAGAGACTGGCAGCCGCATTCGTGCTGCCCGTCGTCGATGTATGGCGACGGTTCGCGCAACCGTTACCGGACCGTGATGTTGGCGGGGTTCGTTCGGGTTGCATCGTCTCATGGTGGAACCCATCCTTCACGCTCCCGCCGCCACCGAGGGATGCATGCCCGACCCGGAGCTCCACCTGTACGCCAGTCAGCCGCTCACCCCTCGGCAGGATCGGATCGAGGCGTCCATCGAGCGCGTGCTGCGAGCGGGAGGAACCCGGAGTGAGTTGCGCGAGCTGGTCGAGGAGTTCGCCGATCTCGCGAGAATGCAGCAGATCCCGCCGGAACGCGCCATCACCATGGTGAAGGCCGTCGCGATGCGAGCCTCTCCCGCCACGACTGGTTCGTCGGTGGTCGGCGACTCGCTCGCCGACCGGCTGACGATGATCGTGCGATGGTGCACGACTCGATATTACCACGTGGACTGAGTCTGATTCGTCGCCGGGGTTCTTGCGCGACCGTGACGCGCTGTCAGAGATAACTCGCGGTCATCGCGTCGGTGGCGCGCGGCCGTGACACCGCGTCGGTCACGCGAGCAGCCAGGCCATCATCACCCGACAACGTCGCGATCAGATTTGGCGCGCTGAACGACAGTCGAAATTGTCCACGTCGACTCGCCCGCCAGTGTCGCAGGAGCGATCGGGTGGCGTCCATCGAATCGGCGCCGACGCGATCGAGCGCGTTGAGGTCGATCCGGAGCGTGCGGATCGAGGCGGGAAGGGACGCGCACTCCTCGCACAGGCGCTCCACGTCGGCGGGGCCGAGTGCGCCGGAGAGGTAGAGGGTCGCGGTCTCGCCCGTGAGCTCGATCTGGGAATGCAGTCGATCGGTCATGTACTCGCTCGCCGTTGAAGGTGACCGGACGTACGCGCGCCGGCGAAACGGACTGCCGACATCCGATGCACGATCATGTAACGGTCGCGGCGCTCAGGCCGACGGCATGGCCGGAAAAAGCACGCTGATCGTGGTGCCACGTCCCAGCACGCTGGCCGCCTCGACACGCCCGCCGTGCGCGTCGACGAGATGGCGCACGATCGCGAGGCCGAGTCCCGTTCCTCCCTGCTCGCGGGAGCGACCCGAGTCCACGCGATAGAACCGCTCGAAGATGCGCGGTACGTGCTCGGGCGCGATGCCGACACCCGTATCGCGCACGTCCACCCAGACTCCCGCGTCGCCGAGGCGCGTCCGCAGGGTCACGGCGCCGTCGTGCGTGTAGCGTACGGCGTTCTCCACGAGGTTGCTCACCACCTGGCGAAACGCTGTCGGATCGGCTTGCACGATGGCGGCGCCGGGTGGCACGTCGGCGACGAGGCTCAGTCCCTTCGCATCGGCGGTCGCGCGCACGGCCGCGAACACGTCCCGCACGCTTGCCGCGACGTCCACGTTGCCGACGTTTGGTCGCCATCCGCCGCTCTCGATGCGCGAAAGATCGAGCAGGTCGTCCACGATGCGCTGCATGCGCCACGCATTGTCGCGAATGGTCTCCACGAACCGGCGACGCTGATCGCTCGGGATGTTCTCGTCGAGTAATGTCTCGGCGAACCCGCTCACGGCGGTGAGCGGTGTCTTCAGCTCGTGACTGACGTTGGCCACGAAGTCGCGGCGGATGGTCTCCAGCTTCCGCAGCACGGTGAGGTCGAGCACCGTCACCACGGCCCCCGTCTGTGACAACGGTCGCGACGCCACGGCCACCGTTCGGTCGTGCAAGGCGATCTCCTCGGGTGGCGTGGTGCGTCCCGACATCGCGTACTCCACCGCGGCTCGCAAGGCGGGGTCGCGCGGCAGGAGTTCGCGCGGAAAGGGCAGGGGCGCGGACGCGTTGAGCAGCATGCGCGCGCGCTGATTGATGCGCACCACCATGCCGCGCTCGTCGATCGCCAGGACGCCCTCCTCGAGGGACTCGAGCACCGCGGTCATGAGCTGATCGTCGGACTCGAGCGCTTCGAGACGGGTCGCGAGCTGTTCCGTCATGCGATGGACCGCCGTCGCCAGGTCGCCCACCTCACCGGGCGCGGAGAGGGCGGGGCGGCGGCTCAGGTCACCGCTGGCGATGGCACGGGCGACATCGCGAAGCTCCACGACCGGCTGCGAGATGCTGCGCGCAAAGATCGTCGAGAGCACCAGCACACCGATCAGCGCCACGAGGCCGCTCATGAGGACGTCGCGTTGGGCGCCGCGCACCACCGACTCGAGCGGCGAGGTCGCGATCGAGACCCGTACCACTCCCACGGGATGCCGCACCGCGACGTACAGCTCCTCGACGCCGGACGGGCTGCCCCGCCCACGCGCCATCCCGAGTCCGGTCGCGCGCGCCGCGATGACCTCCACGCGCGCAGACTGCACGTCGAGTCGTCCGCGCGCCTCAGCGCCGAACTCCGAATCGCCAACGACGGTGCCGCTGGTATCGATGAGCGTCACCCCGTAGCCGAGCGCGGTCCCCGCCGCGGCGGCGAGCGAGTCGGCATTCACCTCGCGCGTCCAGCCGAGGGCGACGATACGCGCCGCGCGACCCAGCTCATCGAACTTCTCGGCAACCAGGCGGTCACGCAGCCGTCCCCCCGCGATGAGGACGACGGCGAAGACGAGGGTCGTGACGACGATGAGCGAGCCGAGGACGAGTCGGCGAGCGAGCGTCACGTGACGCGTGACTGCGGCGCGCGAAGGCGGTAGCCGAAGCCGCGCACCGTCTCGACGAGATCGCCGGCGATCCCGAGCTTGGCGCGCAGACGCTGGACGTGCATGTCGACCGTACGGGTCTGGATATCGGGAGCGGCATCCCACACCGTCTGCAGCAGATGCGCGCGCGCCTGCACGCGACCGCGTCGTTCGGCGAGAGTCAGCAGGAGCTTGAACTCGGTGGGGGTCAGCTCCACGGGCAGGCCACTCACGCGCACGACATGTGCTGCCGTATCGATCTCGAGCGGGCCGACGACGAGCTTGTCCGTCGCGTTCGTTGCGCCGGCACCGACGCGACGAAGAATCGCCGCGACGCGCAGCACCAGCTCCTGCGGGCTGAACGGCTTCGTGAGGTAGTCGTCCGCGCCGAGCGACAGTCCGCGAATGCGATCCTGCTCCTCCCGCCGCGCGGTGAGCATAAGGACGGCGATGTCACGCGTTCCCTCTCCGGCCCGAAGCTGCTCCAGCACGTCGTACCCGGAGAGCCCTGGCAGCATGAGGTCCAGCACGACCAGCGCGGGGCGCTCGCGCCGCGCGGCGTCGAGCGCGTCGGAGCCAGAGGCAGCGGTGGACACGCGGTAGCCGCTCTTGGCCAGGTGGTAGGCCACCAACGCGACGATATCCGCCTCGTCGTCCACCACGAGGACCCGCTCGCCGCTGGCCAGCGCCGTGCCGGTCAAGGCCTCGCCCCCTGCACGCTGCGCGCGATCTTCGCCACGATCATCTCGATCGCGACCGGATTGTGCCCGCCGCGCGGCACGATCACGTCCGCGTACCGCTTGCTCGGCTCCACGAATTCGAGGTGCATGGGCTGCACCGTCGCCAGGTACTGCTCGACGATCTCGGCCAGCGGACGGCCACGCTTCGCCATGTCGCGCCGAATGCGTCGGATGAGCCGGACGTCGGCGTCGGCATCGACGAACACCTTGATGTCGCAGAGATCTCGCACCCGGGCGTCGGTGAAGAGGAGGATGCCATCGATGACGACGACATCGGCGGGCGGGATGCGTACGCATGCCTCGGCGCGTGCGTGCACCACGAAGTCGTACACCGGCTTGTCGATCGCCTCGCCACTCGCCAGTGCACCGAGGTGTCGGACGAGGTGCTCCCAGTCGAAGGCATTCGGATGATCCCAGTTGACGAGCCTGCGAGCTTCGAGCGGGAGATGCCCATGGTCGAGGTAGTACGCATCCATGTCGATGAAGGCGACCGACACGTCGCCCAGTGCCGCGGCGACGTTACGCGCCACCGTACTCTTGCCCGATCCGGATCCGCCGGCGATTCCGATGATCAGCGGCTTCATGCGCGGGGGCCGATCGGCCGTCGATCGCGGCTGCACGAAAAATGACGGTCGCCGCGAGCGGACTGTAGTGGGATCGCTGTCACGGTCCTGTATCGGGCGGGTGCACTCGAGCGAGGCGCGTCTGCCTGCTCAAGTGTGACCGGCGCGTGCCGAGGCGTCAACCGCGGCTCCGCTCGCCCGGCCCGCGGTGGCCCGCTAGGTTTTTCCCATGCGGAACCGAAATCATCACATCATGCTGGTCGTCCTCTCGCTCGCCGCCGGGTGCGCGTCCGGTGGCGCGGGAGGTGCTGGCTCGGGCGGCGACACGTTCGATCTCGTCGTCGCGGGCACCACGGACGTACACGGCCGTCTGCGCGGGTGGAATTACGAGACCAACGCGCCCGATGCGTCGCGCGGACTCTCGCGAGCGGCGACGATCGTCGACTCCCTGCGACGCGTGGCGCCCGGCCGCGTGATTCTCCTCGACGCGGGTGACCTGCTGCAGGGCAACGCCCTCACGTATGTCGCGGGGAAAGTCGCACCCGCCGACGCGCCGCACCCGGTGGTGAGCGCGATGAATGCAATGAAGTACGACGGTGCGGCGATCGGCAACCACGAATTCAATTACGGATTGCCGCTGCTGCAGCGCGCCATCAGCCAGTCGCGGTTTCCCTTCATGGCGGCTAATGCGCTGCGTTCCGACGGCCAGCCAGCTTTTGCCGCGTGGACGATGGTGCAGCGCGGCGAGGCGCGCATTGGCATCGTCGGCGCCACCACACCGGGCGCGATGGTCTGGGATCGGGACAACCTGACTGGCCGCATCGTGGTGAAGGACGTCATTCCAGAGGTGAAGGCGGCCGTTGCCGATGTGCGCGCCGCCGGGGCGACGATCGTGCTCGTGACCATCCACTCCGGTCTCGACGGGCCGTCCAGCTACGACACCGTCTCCACGGGCGTGCCGAGCGAGAACGTCACCGCACGTGTCGCGCACGAGGTTCCGGGAGTCGACCTGATCCTCTACGGGCACTCGCACCGCGAAGTCGCCGACACGACGATCAACGGCGTGCTGCTCATGCAGCCGCGGAACTGGGCAGGCAGCGTCGCCGTCGCACATCTCGCACTCGTCCGCGATCCGAACGGTTGGCGCGTCGCGAACAAGCGCTCGACGGTCGTGCAGGCCGCCGGGCACGCCGAGGATCCTCTCGTGCTCGCCGCCACGGACGCGGCGCATCGTGCCACGATCGCCTGGGTCACCGCGCCGATCGGGCGCACGCCGGTCGCCTGGCGCGCCGATTCGTCCCGCGTCGTGGATACGCCACTCATCGACTTCATTCTCGAAACGCAGCGGAAGGCGGCGGGCGCCGATCTCGCGTCCACGGCCGCGTTCTCGCTCGACGCGTCCCTCGACTCGGGCACCATCACCGCCGCGCGCATGCAGGCCCTGTATCCCTACGACAACACGCTGCGCGCCGTGCGCATCAGCGGAGGCCAGCTCAAGGCATACCTCGAGTACAGCGCGCGCTACTACCGCCTCGCACCCGACGGCACCGTCGGCGTGGACCCCGACGTCCCGGGTTACAACTTCGACATCGTCGCAGGCGCGGATTACACGCTGGACGTGTCGCGTCCGATCGGGCAGCGCGTCACCCGGCTCGACTTCAAGGGACGCGCAGTCGCGCCCACCGACAGCTTCACGCTCGCGCTCAACAATTACCGCCAGACGGGGGGAGGCGGTTACTCCATGCTCGCCGGCGCGCCCGTCGTGTACGACAAGCAGGAAGAAATTCGGCAGCTCCTGCTGGATGAAGTGCGTCGGCGGGGAACGATCAACCCATGGACCTACTTCACGCGCAACTGGCGGATCGAGCCCGCGAGCGCGGTGGGGGACCTGTATCGACAGCTTCGGCGACGCGAGACACCGGAGGTGCGCACCAGCCAGGTCTCCCCGGCCGCCGCTTCAGGTGCCGCGATGTCCACTACTGCGTCAAGCGTGCGAGCGACACGGCCGGTGCCGCGCCTGCGCGTCATCGCGACGAACGATTTCCACGGAGCGCTGGAGCCGCGACCGGATGCCACCGGCCGATTGCGCGGCGGCGCGGCCCATCTGGCCGCCGGCATCGCGCGCGAACGGGCGGACTGTGAATCGCCCGCGTGCGAGACGCTGCTGCTCGACGGCGGAGACCAGTTCCAGGGGACGCCAGCGTCGAATCTCGCGTTCGGCCGTCCCGTCGTGGAGCTGTTCAATGCCATGGGATACGCGGCGGCCGCGGTCGGCAATCACGAGTTCGATTGGGGACAGGACTCACTCCGGGCGCGCATGCGCGAGGCGAAGTACGCGCTGCTCGCGGCCAACGTCCGCTATGCCGATGGTCGCGACGTTCCATGGATCCGGGACGACACGTTGATCACGCGTGGCGCGCTCAAGATCGGCGTGGTCGGCGTCGCGACGACGCTGACGCCCACGACGACGCGGGCATCGAACGTCGCCGACCTCCGCTTCATCGATCCGGTGCCGGTCGTCGACAGCCTCGCGCGCCGCCTGCGCGCGCGCGGGGCCGATTACGTCGTCGTCGTCGCCCATGAGGGCGCGTTCTGCGATCGCGATGGCGTGACGAACTGCCGCGGTGAGATCGTCGAATTCGCCAACCGGCTCCGCGAGCCGGTCGATGCCATCGTCAGCGGGCACACGCATTCACTCGTCAGCACGGTCGTCAACGGCATCCCGATCGTCCAGTCGCGGTCCAGCGGCACGGCGTTCGGCGTCGTCGACCTGGGTCCCGACGGCAGCCGGCCCCGAGTGCGAGACGTGCTTCCCGAGACCATGGCGGCTGATCCCGCCGTCGCCGCGCTCGTGCAACGCGCCGTCGCCAGGGTTGCCCCCATCGTCGACCGTCGCGTCGCGACGATCGCCGACGACCTCGTGCGCGTCGGTGACCAGTACGCGCTCGGCAATCTCATCGCCGATGCCATGCGCGCGGCGGGAGGCGGCGACGTGGCCGTCATGAACAACGGCGGCATACGTGCCACGCTGCGACGAGGCGTCGCGACCTACGGCGCGCTGTTCGAGGTGCAGCCGTTCGCGAACACGCTCTACCGGCTGACGGTGTCCGGCGCCGCGCTGCGGACGTACAT
>Ga0136612_10000439_pt1 | contig 14756 bp, 13 predicted proteins | sample AntDryUQ224A2306_2_FD_106644 | JGI IMG/M metagenome (GOLD analysis project Ga0136612, IMG submission 106644) | Polar desert sand microbial communities from Dry Valleys, Antarctica - metaG UQ224A (23.06) | ecosystem: Environmental > Terrestrial > Soil > Desert | place: Antarctica: Dry Valley... | reverse complement strand
TCGCGGTTCACGAGTCCGTCGGATACGAGCTGAAGAACCTCGATCTCACGCATCGTCGGCTCCTGCTCGAACTCACGCAGGGGTACCGCGAACGGGATCACCTCCGCGGTGCCGTTCGAGCGCCGCGCCGCTGCAGCCTCGAATCGACGACTGTGGCGCATGTAGCGACTCAGAATCTCCTTGCGCTCAGCAGCGTCCACGCGCTCGATATCGGCCTCCGCCGAGAACCGCTTTAGCTCGATCGAGGTAACCGAACTGGGTGAGCGAACCTGATGAAGCCGCGCCGGATCGAGCGCAGACTGGGGGACTCCGGTTCTTCGAGGACACCGCGCTCGTCCGCAGCATGAAGGATTCTCCCTCCGCCGAGCCAGAACGCGATGTGGGTCGCGGGACCCCCGACGCCGTATGTGACGAGATCTCCGGAACGCGGTTGCTCCACCGGCTCGGCGGCGCTTTCCTGCTCTTTCGCGTCCCGCGGCACCAGCCTGCCGAGCCGGCGGAACGCCATGTGGACGAGTCCCGAGCAGTCGATGCCACGCTCGCTCATTCCGCCCCAGAGGTACGGCGACCCGACGTACGCGCGCGCCTCGACCACGGGATCGCCGTCGCGCGACTCCGGCAGCCAGGCCCCTGGCGGCTCCAGGGAGAGGTCCTCCGCTGCGATCCACCCGGAATAGCCGTACGCCGTTTCGATCCTCGCCCAGTCGCCCCGGCGCTCTCGCACCGCCAGCGGTTCTCCGCGGAGCGCCTGGGTGACCTGCTCCGACGCGACATCAGGCTTCGCGCGCACCGGAGCTACTCCCCGCCTGCAGGTGCAATTGCCGAGATGGTCACGCAGGCGCACCAAGCGCTCGTCCCACTCGCTACCGACACGGGCGATCCAGCCGGCGGCACCGTCGAGGGGGCTGGGGTTCAAGCGATACAGCCGCTCCCGCCCGGCACGGCCAGACTCGACGAGGCCCGCGCTCACCAGCGCCGCCAGACGCTTCGGCACCGCCTGCCGGGTCACTGGCAGCGACTCCGCAAGGTCGGTGACCGACGCCTCGCGCCCTGCGAGCTCCTCGAGGAGGTGCCGCCGGTTCGGGTCGGCCAGAGCGGCGAAGACGTCGGTCACACGTAGGCTGCCGCCAGGGCCCGCAGCTCGAGGGCGATGCCCCACCCGGCGCCCAAGGTCTCGGTCACCAGCACGCGTGTGCCTCCATCGATCTCGATGAGTTCGATCTCGACCCGGCTCTCGTCCCACGAGAACGCAAACCGTCGCTCCGGCACGACCTCATCGACAACCGCACGCCGCTCGTCCCCGTTGTCCCAGCGGAAGATTCCTTCGCCACCGGGCTCGAGCGCGAGCTCCACGTTGTTGGCGAACCATTCCTCGAGCCGCTCGGGGTCGGTCAGGGCGGACCAGGTCTCCTCGAGCGGCGCGGCCACCACGAGCTCTCGCTGAACCTCCACGAAGACTCCTTCCGTCGTGCAACCCGTAGGTTGCATAACATGCAACCAGCCGGTTGCACTTTACTGGAAGGAGTCCAGGGATGCTCGTTCCGATGGTCGTGGAAGCAGATGGGCGTTACGAGCGCTCGTTCGACATCTACTCGCGCCTGTTGCGCGAGCGCATCATCTTTCTTGGTCGGGAGGTCGACGACGAGACCGCCAACGTGATCACTGCGCAGCTCCTCTTCCTCGAATCGGACAATCCGGAAAAGGACATCTCCCTCTACGTCAACTCCCCGGGCGGATCGGCCTATGCCGGCATGGCGATCTACGACACGATGCAGTACGTCCGGCCCGACGTGTGCACGATCTGCATCGGCATGGGCATGTCAGCCGCTGCAATGATTCTCGCCGGCGGCGCGGCGGGCAAGCGAATAGCGCTCCCGAACGCGAAGGTGATGATTCACCAGGGGTCGGCAGGCTTCCGCGGCACCCCGGCGGACATCGAGATTCACGCCGCAGAGGTGCTCGCGATGACCCGGCGGATGGCGGAGATCTTGGCTCAGCATACGGGCCAGCCGATCGAGAAGGTGATGGCCGACATCGACCGAGACTGCTTCATGACGCCCACGGAGGCCCGCGAGTACGGGCTCGTCGACGAGATCGTCTGCCCCCAGCCGGCTTCCGCTAGGTCTGGAGCGCCAAGATGATCTCGTCGATCTCCTCGCCGCGGGCGTTCGCGTAGCCCTTGCTCTCTCCGACGGGCACGAAGCCGCACTTTTGCAGGACCCGGATCGACGCCGCGTTGTCCTTCGCCGCGACGCCGTAGAGCGGCCGCACCGGCTCGAGCTCGGCGAAACGGGCGACCGCTGCTGTCGCGACCCCCTTGCCCCAATGTTCGCGGCCGAGCCAGTAGGTGATTTCGCGCGTCCCATCGTTGTCCCAGCTCGAGATGGTGCCCGCCACCTGCGCGTCGACTTCGATCGTCCTGTTCGTGACCGAGGAGTCGCCCCTCAGCCGCGCCCAACGCGCCTCGAAGGCTGTGCGGTCGGAGGGATCGGCGGCGGTGAACGCGGCCATCCGATTCGCCTCCGGATCGTTCCAGTGCTCGAAGAAGACGGGCAGGTCATCGTCGACGACCTCACGCAGTCGGACCTCGGCTACCATCACCCAAGCCTAGATGCTCGACTAGACGGGCGGAGGCCCGCCGACGGGCATCGCCTGCCCCGGCTCGAACACGACTTCGCGTTCCTTCGGCTGGATCTCCCCGGCCTTGATCTGCTCGGCCCAGTGACACTTGACGAGGTGCCCATGGAGCGGCCGCAGCTCCGGCTCGTCGTCCTGGCATCGCGTCGGCTGGATGTAGGGACATCGTGTGTGGAAGCGGCAGGCCTGCGGTGGTGCAGCGGGGCTCGGCAGGTCGCCCTGGAGGAGTATCGATTCCCGGCGCCGCTCGATCTCGGGATCGGGGATCGGGATCGCCGAGAGGAGCGAGATCGTGTAGGGATGGAGCGGGTTCTCGTAGAGATCGTCCGCTGGGGAGAGCTCCATGATCTGACCGAGGTACATGACGGCGATCCGGTCGGAGATGTGCCTGACGACAGCGAGGTCGTGCGCGATGAAGAGATAAGTGAGGTCGAACTCCCGCTGCAGCGTCTCGAGCAGGTTCACGATCTGAGCCTGGATCGAGACGTCGAGCGCCGAGACCGGCTCGTCGCAGACGACGAAGTCGGGATTGAGCGCGAGCGCCCGTGCCAGCCCGATGCGTTGCCGCTGCCCACCTGAGAACTCGTGGGGATACCGGGACGATGCGTCCGCGGGCAGCCCGACGATCTGCAGGAGCTCACGCACACGGGCGCCGAGGGACTTGCCGCGCCCGAGCCCGTGGACGCGCATGGGCTCGCCGACGATCCGGCCGACGGAGTGGCGCGGGTTGAGCGAGGCATACGGATCCTGGAACACCATCTGCATCCGGCGTCGCAAGGGTCGGAGCTCCGACTCGCCCAGCTTCGTGATGTCCTGGCCGTCGAAGACGATGCGGCCGTCCGTCGGCTCGTACAGTCGCAGGAGCGCGCGTCCCACCGTCGACTTCCCACACCCGGACTCGCCGACGAGCCCGAGCGTCTCGCCGTGCTCGATCGTCATCGTCACCCCATCCACGGCCTTTACGTCGCCCACGTGGCGGTCGAGCACGATTCCACTCCGGATCGGGAACCAGACCTTGAGGTTCTCGACCTCGACGAGGCTCCCGTTGGACTTCATGCGACCTGCCCCAGCCGTGACTTCTGCCACTCGTCCGCCGGCACCGGATTGAAGCAGCGGACGTACTGGCCAGGAGCGATCTCCTCGAGCGGCGGCACCTCCTGTCGCGATTCCTCGACCTCGTAGCGGCACCGTGGTGCAAACGGGCACGCCGCAGGCGCGTTGAGCATGTTCGGCGGCGTTCCGGGAATCGGCTGGAGCGCCTGTCGCCGGCCGGCGTCGATCCGCGGGACGCTCTGAAGGAGTCCGAGCGTGTACGGGTGCCGCGGCTGCGCGAACAGGCGAGTCGCGGGGCCCGTCTCCACGATCAAGCCCGCGTACATGACGTTGACCCGTTCGCACATGCCGGCGACGACGCCGAGGTCGTGCGTGATCATGATCAGGGCTGTGTCGAGCTCGCTGACGAGCGAGCGCAGGAGCTCGAGGATCTGGGCCTGGATCGTGACGTCGAGCGCCGTGGTCGGCTCATCGGCGATCAAGAGCTTCGGCTCGCAGGCGAGCGCCATCGCGATCATCACCCGCTGCCGCATCCCGCCCGAGAACTGATGTGGATAGTCCTTCAGCCGGTCCTTCGCCTTCGGGATCCCGACCTGGTCGAGCAGCTCGGTGGAGCGCCGGCCAGCCTGCTCGCGGTTCATGCCGAAGTGCACGTCGAGGGGCTCACGCAGCTGGCGCCCGATCGTCAGTACCGGGTTGAGGGAGGTCATCGGGTCCTGGAAGATCATCGCGATCTCGCGACCCCGGATCTTCCGCAGCTCCGGGTCGGGGAGCTTCAGTAGATCGCGGCCGTCGAAGGTGGCGCTCCCGCGGGTGACACGCCCATTGCGGGCGAGGATGCCGAGGATCGCGAGCGAGGTGACGCTCTTGCCGCAGCCGGACTCGCCCACGATCCCGAGCGTCTCGCCGGGCGCGATGTCGAAGGAGACGCCGTTGACGGCGTACACCAGGCCGCGGCTCGTCCCGAACTGGACGTGCAGGTCGTCGACAGCGAGAAGCGGGCGCCGAGCGGAGCTGACGCGCCTGGCGTCAGGGGCGTCAGCCACGCCCACGCAGCTTGGGGTCGAGTGCCTCGCGGAGGCCGTCGCCGATCAGATTGAAACCGAGGACGGACAAGACGATTGCAACGCCCGGGATGATCGCGAGATGCGGCGCCGTCTGCAGATAGCGCGTCGTGTCGGTGAGCATCGTCCCCCATTCGGGCGTCGACGGGTCCTGTGGTCCGAGCCCGAGAAAGCCGAGCCCGGCGACGTCGATGATCGCGGTCGCGAGCGCGAGCGTTCCCTGGACGATCACCGGTGAGATCGCGTTCGGAAGGATGTGCGAGGCGAGAATCGTGCGGCGCGGCACACCGACGGCTCGCGCCGCCAGCACGAAGTCATTGTCCCGTTGCGCGAGAACCGAGCCTCGCAGCAGGCGCGCGAAGACCGGTATCTGCGTCGCGCCGACGGCGATCATGATCTGCGTGAGGCCTGGGCCGAGGGCCGCGACGATGCCGATCGCGAGCAGCAGGCCCGGGATCGAGAGCATGATGTCCATCAATCGCATGATCACGCTGTCGACGATCCCTCCCACGTAGCCCGCGATCGAGCCCAAGAGCAGCCCGATCGAGAGACCGACGGCAACCGAGACGACGCCGATCAGCAAAGAGAAGCGGGCGCCGAAGATGATCCGCGAGAGCTGGTCTCGCCCCTGCTGGTCGACGCCGAAGAGATGCTCGGACGAAGGTCCGGGGCAGCATCTGCCCCCGAGGCGCGAGAGGTCGCCGGCCCGGGGATCCTCGGGAGCGATCAGCGGTGCGAAGAGGGCGACGAAGACGAACAACCCGACGAGCGTGAAGCCCACGATCGCCCCGGGGTTGCGACGGAGCCGCGACCAGGACTCGGAGAGCAGGCCCCCACTCGGCGCCTCGAGCTGGACCTCGCGCGATTCGAGCTCGGCGAGGGACATCAGCTGAGCCGGATCCGCGGGTTCAGGAGGGCGTACGAGAGATCGACGAGCAGATTCACGAGGACGAAGACGAGGGCGATGAACAGAATGCCGCCCTGCAGAACGGGATAGTTCCGCGCATCGATCGCGTCGACGAGCCAGGTGCCGATCCCCGGGAACGCGAACACCGTCTCCGTCAGCACGGCGCCGGACAGCAACAGGCCCGTCTGGAGACCGATGATCGTGACGATCGGCAGCAACGCGTTCCGGAGGACGTGCCGCTGGTCGACGATCTTCGGAGCCATCCCTTTCGCGCGTGCGGTTCGAACGTAGTCCTCGTTCTGCACGTCAAGAACGGCGGCGCGGGTGATCCGGGCGATGATCGCCAGCGGGATCGAGCCCAGCGCGACCGCCGGCAAGACGAGGTGCTTGAGCACGTCCCAGAACGCCCCTACATCGCCCGCCAGCAGCGCGTCGAGGACGTAGAAGTTCGTCGGATGCTCCAGATCGATGAGGACGGAGATCCGGCCGACCGTCGGCAAGAGGCCGAGCTTCACCGCAAAGATGTACTTGAGGATGATCGCGAGGAAGAAGATCGGGATCGAGATCCCGAGCAGCGACGCGATCAAGCTGCTGTGGTCGAGCCAGGTGCCGTACCGCTTCGCGGCCAGGAAGCCGAGCGGGATGCCCAGGATGACCGAGAACAGCATGGCCGCGAGGGCGAGCTCGATGGTCGCCGGAAAGCGCTCCTTGAACTCGTCGGTCACGGGTCGACGGCTTGTAACCGAATCGCCGAAATCGCCGCGGCCGACGGTCTTCACGTAGGCGTAGTACTGCTCGTGCAGCGGGTCGTTGAGGCCGTATTGCTCGTTGATCGCCTCGACCTGCTCCTGGGTGGCTCGTTCCCCGAGCAGGGTCGTTGCGGGGCTGCCCGGAAGGACTCTGATCCAGAGAAAGACGAGGATCGAGAGCCCGAGCAGGATCGGGACAAGGAGCAGGAGCCGGCGGACGACGAAACGCAGCATGTCGCCCGCCGGACCCTAATCCCTCTCTACTCCTCGAGCGTTACCGACGCGAACGACTCGTTCGTCGTCGGGCTGGCGACGTAGCCGTTGACGTTCGCCGTGAATGCAAGCGCCGGCCGTGAGTGTGCGTAGGGGACTCCCGGCAACTGATCCATGATCTGCCGGTTCGCCTCCTGGTACAGCTCCTCGCGCTTGGACTCCTCCGTCTCGATCTCCGCCTCGTCGAGCAGGTCCTCGATCTCGGTCAGCGGGGTCGTCGTCGTGCCCCAGGCCTTCTGCGGGCTCTGGAAGAACGTCCCGATGAAGTTGTCCGCGTCACCGTAGTCGCCCGTCCAGCCGAGCAGCCGGAGATTGCCGGCGTTGCCTTCGTCTGCGCGACCCAGGTAGTCGGGGTTCCACGGAGCGCTCTTCGCGGTGACCTTGAAGCCCGACTTGTTCAGGCTCGCCGCAAACGCTTCGAAGTTTCGCTTCGGATCGGGCATGTACGGGCGCGACACGTCCGTCGGGTACCAGAACTCGAGCGGTACCGGCAGCTCGTAGCCCGCGTCCTGCAGGATCTGCTTCGCCTTCTCCGGGTCGAACTCGTAGGTCGTGACGTCATCTGCGTAACCGACGACCTCCGGCGGCATGAACTGCGTCGCCACCTCGGCACGACCGGAGTAGAAATTGTCCACGACCGCCTGGCGATCGAGGCCGTACGCGATCGCCTGACGCACCTTGGCGTCGTCCGTCGGCTTCTTCGCGATGTTGAAACCGACGTAGGCGACGTTGAACGCAGGCCGGTCGATCACCTCCAGGTTCTCGTCACCTTCGAGGGTCGTGATGTCCTGCGGCTCCACGAGGTCGTAGCCCTGGATCTCCCCCGACTGCAGGGCCTGCAGACGAGCGGCGTTGTCGGCGATCGGCCGAATGATGAGCTCGTCGAGCTTCGCCTTGTCGCCCCAGTAGTCCTCGTTCCGCTTCAGGACGAGCCTGTCGTTGCGGGTCCACGAGACGAACTCGAACGGGCCCGTGCCAATGGGGTGCTCGGTGCCGAAGGTGCCCGACGGGCTGAAGATGCCGTCCGCGTCGGTGGTCCCCTCGTCGGCGTTGAACTCCTCGAGCGCCTTCGGGCTGGCAATCGAGAACGCCTGCTGCGAGAGCGCCGGAATGAACGTCGCCGACGGCTTGGTCAGGGTCAGCACGGCGGTCGTCTCGTCGGTCGCCTCGCAGCTCTCATAGAGGCTCTCCTCGGGCGCGCCGCTCTCCTTGTTGAACGTCTTGAAGCCGCCGAAGACGACCTGCCAGTAGTAGGTCGCTCCCGGGTTCTGGAGCGGTCCCTCAAAGTTGTACCAACGGTCGAAGTTGAAGCAGACCGCCTCGGCGTCGAGCGGCTCACCGTCGTGGAACGTGACGCCCTCGCGAATCTTGAACGTCCAGGTGGTGCCCGCATCGTCCGCTTCCCAGCTCTCCGCGAGGCCAGGGACCGGCTCCGTGGTGCCCGGCTTCAGCGCAACGAGTGTCTCGAAGATCTGGGTGATCACGCGGATCGATTCACCGTCAGAGACGAGCGCGCCGTCGAGCACAACCGGATCGGACGCGCCGGCGAAGACCAGCGTGCCTCCCTCGGCACCGCCTTCGGTCGTCTCGTCGGCGGTCGTGCCACTCGCATCGCCGCCCTCATCGTCGCCACCACAACCCGCCGCCAGGGCGAGCACGCCCGCAACGACGAGCAGCAGCAGCCAGTGCCACTTCGTCCTCAAGTTGACTCCTTTCGCAGGGGGATGGAATTGAGTATTCCGGAGCGTGCCGTCATCGGCAAGCACAAGGGCGGCCGCAGCAGCCCCCTTAACGCGTTCTTCTTCCGAGTCGGGCTCGAGAAACTACGCCGCGAGCGCTGCGAGATCCCGCAGCGCCGCGAGCCGCGAGAGGGCTTGGCCCTCCAGCTGCCGGACCCGCTCCCGCGTCAGATCGAGCTCGTGCCCGATCGCCTCGAGCGTCCAAGGCTCGCCCTCGAACCCGAAGCGCAGCTCGAGGATCCGCCGCTCGCGCTCCGGCAGCGCGTCGAGTGCGCGCCGGACGCCTTGCTTGCGCAGCGACTCCTCGGCCTCGTCGAACGGGTCACTCGCCTCGCGATCTGCGAAGAGGTCACCGAGCTCACCCTCGTCGTCGGCGCCAACCGTCTGGTTGAGCGAGACGGAAGCGTGGGCGGCGCCGAGCGCCTCCTCGACGTGCTGGATCGGCAGCCCCGTGGCCTCGGCGAGCTCCTCCTTCGTGGCCTCCCGGCCCAGCTCCACCTCGAGCCGCCGCGCCGCGCGTGACAGCTTCTGCTGGCGCTCGACGACGTGGACGGGCACGCGGATCGTGCGCGCGTGATTCGCGACTGCGCGCTGCACCGACTGCCGGATCCACCAGGTCGCATAGGTCGAGAACTTGAAGCCACGCCGCCAGTCGAACTTCTCGACGGCGCGATTCAGCCCGAGCGTGCCCTCTTGGATCAGGTCGAGAAACGGGACACCGAGGCCGCGGTAGCCCTTCGCGATTGAGACGACGAGGCGCAGGTTGGACTCGATCATGCGCCGCTTGGCGACGAGGTCGCCGCGCTCGATCAGCTTCGCGAGCTGCACCTCTTCGGCAGCGTTCAGCAGCTTGTGGCGACCGACGTCGGCCAGGAAGAGCTGCAGGCTGTCGGCGGCGCCACTTGCGGCGCTCGCCTCGAGGGCAGGGGCAGCATCGGCCTCTTTCTCCTTCTCGCGCTCGGCGGCGCGCGCCTGCCCGACGTCGAGGCCGATCGTCTCGAGCTCGCGAGTCAGCTGCTCCTGTTCCTCGTCGTTCAGGTCGTGCTCGAGGGCGAACGCCTCGAATTCCGAGGGCTCGATGAAACCGCGCTCCTCCGAGCGCTCGACGAGCGACTTGACCCCATCCGACTCCAACAGCTCGATCAACTGGTTCTGCGTCAAGGGAGAACGTCATTCCTTTCGAAAACTCGCTGGACTAACACTGGGCGGCTACGCAACAAACTTACTCACTCTAAGAGCTTTTTCCTGCCCCTGCCACGGGAACCGGCACCGAGCAGGTGTTACAAGCTCAAACGTGCGGCGGGTACCTGCTATTCCGGCGAGGGAGCTTGTCGGCTTGCGCTGACGACCATAGCGCGGCCGGTGCACCCTCGGAGATTGTTGACGATGTTTGGCACGGAAAGTTTGCTCTTTTTGCGCACTTTACGCAGCGGATCGGCGGTTGCCACCCCTTTTTGGGCGACTTCGCTTCGGCGCCGGCCCGCGGGAACGGCGGTCGGCGAGCAACTCGGCAGCGCGCTCGATCGTCAGCGTCTCAGGCTCGTCGCCCCGGCGCAGGCTGGCGTTCGTCTCACCGTCCGTGACGTAGGGCCCGAAGCGCCCCTCCTTCAACAAGATCGGCTTCTCGCTCACCGGATCCGGCCCGAGTTCCTTGAGCGGCGCCTTTGCCGCCACAGCCTGTCCTCGCCGCCGCTTCGGCTCGGCAAGGAGGGCGAGAGCCTCCTCGAGCGAGACGGTGTGGAGCTGCTCCTCGCTCTCCAGCGAACGCGACTCGGCTCCCTTCTTCACATAGGGCCCGTAGCGGCCGTTCTGAGCGGTGATCTCCGTCCCGTCGGCGGGATCGGCGCCGAGCGTTCGAGGGAGCGAGAGGAGCTCGACCGCCTGTTCGAGCGTGACAGCCTCCGGCGACATCGACTTGAAGAGCGACGCCGCGCGTGGCTTCTCAGTGGAGCCTTCGTCGAGCACCTCGGCCACGTAGGGGCCATAGCGACCGGTGCGCACTGCCACCGGGCGGTGCCACTCGGGATGGGTGCCGAGAACGCGTTCGCCGGTCGGCGCGGAGAGCAGCTCCTCGGCCTTCTCGACGGTCAGCTCGTCCGGAGCGAGATCCTCCGGCACGCTCGCCCGCTCCTCGCCCCGCTCGAGATACGGACCGTACCGGCCCACGCGGAGAGCGATGCCGTTCCCGATGGGAAGCGTGTTGACCGCACGCGCGTCGATCTCGCTCAAGTCGGACACGAGCTCCTTCAGCCCGAGCCCACGGTCAGCGCCTGTCGACGCTGGCGCGTCGTCACCGTCGCCGAAGTAGAAGCGGCGCAGCCAGTCGATCCGTGCCTCGCCGCCGGCGGCGATCCGGTCGAGGTCGTCCTCCATCCGCGCCGTGAAGTCGTAGTCGACGAGTTGGGCGAAGTGCTGCTCGAGCAGAGACGTGACCGCGAACGCGAGGAACGCGGGCACGAGCGCGGTACCGCGCTTGAACACGTAGCCGCGCTCGAGGATCGTGCCCATGATCGAGGCGTAGGTCGAGGGCCGGCCGATTCCGCGCTCCTCGAGCGCCTGCACGAGGCTCGCCTCGGAGTATCGAGCGGGCGGCGAGGTCGCATGCCCCTGCGAGTCGAGCTCGATCGCTGTGAGCTCGTCCCCTACCGCGAGGTGCGGCAGCGGCCGCTCGCCTTCGGACTCTGCTTGCTCGTTCGCGGGCTGCTCCTCGTCGCGGCTCTCTTCATAGGCGGCGAGGAAGCCGCGGAAGGTGATGACCGTTCCGGAGGCGCCGAACTCCGCGACGCGACCCGATGAAGTGGTGGTGGCGAAGCGCAGCGAGACCGTCAATCCGCGCGCGTCTTCCATCTGCGAGGCGATCGTGCGCTTCCAGATCAGCTCGTACAGCGCGTGCTCGTCTCGGTGCAGCTCGAGTCCGAGGGACTTCGGCGTGCGGAAAGCATCCCCGGCCGGCCGGATCGCCTCGTGCGCCTCCTGCGCGTTCTTCACCTTGCGTGTGTACTGCCGCGGCCGACTCGGGATCGACTCCGGCCCGTACAGCTCCGCCGCCTGCGTCCGGGCTGCGGCGAGCGCCGTCTCCGACAGCGTCGTCGAATCGGTTCGCATGTAGGTGATGTAGCCGTTCTCGTAGAGCCGCTGCGCGACGCGCATCGTCGTCTGCGCGGAGAAGCGGAGCTTGCGGCTCGCCTCCTGCTGCAGCGTCGAGGTCATGAAGGGAGCGGCCGGACGGCGCGTGTAGGGCTTCTCGTCTGCCGAGCGGACGGCGTAGGCGGCGCCGGCGAGCTGCTCGGCGAGCTCACGCGCCTCGGCTTCTGCGAGGACGACCGCGTCGCGTGGCTTCAGCTCTCCGTCCTGGCCGAAGTCGCGGCCCTGCGCGACGCGCTTGCCGTCCAGGCTCACGAGCCGAGCAGCAAAAGAGCCCGGATCGAACACCCCCTCGAGGTCCCAGTAGCTCGCCGAGACGAACGCCCGGCGCTCCCGCTCCCGCTCGACGACGAGGCGCACGGCGACCGACTGGACGCGGCCGGCAGAGAGACCCTGCATCACCTTCTTCCAGAGCACGGGCGAGACCTCGTAGCCGTAGAGGCGATCGAGGATGCGCCGCGTCTCCTGGGCGTCGACGAGCCGCTGGTCGACCTCCCGCGTCTCGCCGAGGGCACGATCGATCGCGTCCTTCGTGATCTCGTGGAAGACCATCCGGCGGACGGGCACCTTGGGCTGCAGGACCTCGAGCAGGTGCCAGGCGATAGCCTCGCCCTCGCGATCCTCGTCCGTCGCGATGAGGAGCTCGTCGACCTCCTTCAGCTTCTTCTTGAGGTCGTTGACTCGCTGCTTCTTGTCCGCATCCACGACGTAGAGCGGCTCGAAGTCGTGATCGACGTCGACACCGAGCCGCGCCCACGGCTCCTTCTTCAGCTTCTCCGGAATCTCAGAGGCACGGTTCGGGAGGTCGCGGATGTGGCCGATGCTCGACTCGACGACGAAGTCGCGTCCTAGGTAGCCCGCGATGGTCTTCGCCTTGGCGGGCGACTCGACGATGACCAGTCTCTTGGCGGGGCGCGACACGCGCCCACCTTAGCGACGCCTTGGGATACTCCTGCGATGCCGCCACGGCCGAGCCCGCTCTATCTCGCGGTCGGTGGGGTCAGCCTGCCGCTCGTCCGCGGCCTCTTCCGGCTACGGGCCCGCGGTCTCGAGCACCTGCCCGGCGGGGGCTTCGTGCTCGCGTCGAACCATCACTCCAACTTCGACCCGTGGCCGCTCGGAGTTCCGCTCTACCCGCGGCGATTCCTCCGTTTCATGGGCAAGTCGGAGCTCTTCTTCACGCCGCTCAAGCAGTTCATCGTCGCCTGCGGCGCCTTCCCCGTCAGGCGTGGCGAGCGCGACCTCGAGGCGATCGGCACTGCGGTCGCCCTGTGCCGCCAGGGGCACATCGTCGTCATGTTCCCGGAGGGCACGCGCCGAAAGAAGGGGCTGCGAAAGAAGTGGGAGGCGAGAGCGCACACGGGCGCGGCGCGAATCGCGCTCGAGGCCGGCGTTCCCTTGATCCCTGCAGCGGTCCTGGGTACCGATCGGCTGGCGAGGCTCGCGAGGCTGCGCGTGCTCTACGGGCCCCCCGTTCGCCTCGACGACCTCGAGGGGCGGGACGATGCTCCCCACCTCGCCACGGAGCGCCTGATGGCGGCGATCAGGGAGCTCGAGGCGTCCGCGTGAAGCCGCTCGTCGCCGTCGACGGAGACTCCTTCGCGCACCGGGCTTACCATGCGCTGCCGAAGTCGATCCGGCGCGCGGACGGCGGGCCAGCCGGGTTGCTCGTCGGGATCGGCAACCTCCTTGTGCGGCTGTGGGAGGAGGAAACACCGCGAGCGATCGTGGTCGCGTGGGACACGCTGACCGTCCCGACCTACAGGCACGTCGCCCTCGAGAGCTACCAGGGCGGGCGCGAGTTCGACGCAGACCTGCTCGAGCAGCTCGACCTGGCGCCGGAGCTCTGTGAGGCGATGGGGTTCGCGGTCGCCAAGGGGGACGGCTACGAGGCTGACGACTTCCTCGCCGCGGCCGCCTACGCCGAAGAGGCTCGCAACGGGTGCGCGCTCGTCGCGAGCGGGGATCGCGACACCTTCCAGCTCGCGAGCGGGCGGACGACGATCCTGCAGCCGCAGCGTGGCGGCGGCGCCCTCGCCCGCATCGGCCCCGCCGAGGTGCGCGCGCGCTACGGGGTCGAGCCGACGCAGGTGCCCGACTTCATCGCGCTCCGCGGCGACCCGTCCGACAGGATCCCCGGCGCGCGCGGGGTGGGGCCGAAGACCGCTGCCGATCTTCTGGACAAGTACAGGACACTCGAGCACGCGCTCGCGGAGGGCCGCTTCGAGCGAGAGGCGGAGGCGCTTCGCCTCTACCGCCACATCGCGACGATGGACACCGGCGCGCCACTGCCACCGCTCGAAGACCAGACGCCGACCTGGGGCCACGCTGCAGAGCTCGCAACGGAGTGGGGGCTCGGGCGGCTCTCGGATCGGCTCCGCGCACTGGAGGGGTCGTCGAGCTCCTGACGAACCGGCGGCTCGCCGAGCTTCACCCGACGGGAGGCTATCCGGAGCGGCAGGAGCGACTCGCGCGCCTCACCGGCGATCAGGTCGAGCGGCGGGCGACGGTCGCGCAGCTCGAGCGGGTGCACGAGGCTGCGTACCTCGAGCAGCTGCAGGCCATCGACCGGAGCCTCCTGCTCGACGGCGACACCGTCGTCTCCGGCACGAGCTGGGAAGCAGCGATCCTGGCTGCCGGGGTCGCTCTCGAGGCCGTCGACCGTGGGGGGTTCGCGCTCGTGCGCCCGCCCGGGCACCACGCGCTCGGCGGCCGAGCGATGGGCTTCTGTCTGGTGAACAACGTCGCGGTCGCGGCGCGATACGCACAGGCCGAGCTCGGGCTCGAGCGGGTAGCGATCGTCGACTACGACGTGCACCACGGCAACGGCACCGAGGCCACCTTCCGCGGCGACGACTCCGTCCTCTTCGTCTCACTGCACCAGTGGCCGTTCTACCCCGGTAGCGGCGGACCGGGGACGAGCGACGAGACGACGCTCAACCTCCCCCTCCGGGCCGGCGCGGGCGACGGCGTCTATGCGGCCGCATTCGCAGAGAGCGTGGAACCGGCCGTCCGGGCCTTCAAGCCGGAGCTTCTGCTCGTGTCGGCGGGGTTCGACGCGCACGAACGAGACCCGCTCGGGCAGATGAGCGTCACCGACGGCGGCTTCCGCGAGCTGTCGTCTCGCTGCGCAGCGCTCGCGCCCCGCGTCGCAGCCGTGCTGGAGGGCGGCTACAACCTCGAGACGCTG
>Ga0136612_10000438_pt1 | contig 14767 bp, 14 predicted proteins | sample AntDryUQ224A2306_2_FD_106644 | JGI IMG/M metagenome (GOLD analysis project Ga0136612, IMG submission 106644) | Polar desert sand microbial communities from Dry Valleys, Antarctica - metaG UQ224A (23.06) | ecosystem: Environmental > Terrestrial > Soil > Desert | place: Antarctica: Dry Valley... | reverse complement strand
TCACTGAGGTCTTTCAGGTCGGCGAGCTCCTCGCGGAAGTCGTCGGCGACGACGAGACAAAACAGGCCCTGATCCGCGATACGCTCGACGTCATTCCCTCGGAACCGCTCGCCCGCGAGCTGCAGGAGCTCACGCCCCAGGAACTGGTACGGACACTCATTGAAGGCAGGGAGGACCCACCCGGCCAACTCACCCGCGTGCTGAACGAATGCGGTTTCATGCTGCCGCCACTGCCCAACCTCTTCTTTACGCGCGACGTGGCCATGGGGCTCAACGATCATGTCATGATCGGCTCCATGCGACACGGCGTACGCTGGACGGAAGAGCTGATAATGAAGGCGATCTTCCGGTATCACCCGCGGGTCCAGAACCGCGGGATACTTTACGACGGCTCGAAAGAGCGCCGGATCAACCACACCCTCGAGGGCGGCGACGTACATCCGCTGCGGCGCGACACGGTGATGATAGGGTTCAGCGAGCGCTCCAGCCCGGCCGCCATCGACAACCTCGCTTCGGTGCTCTTCCGGGAGACCGAAGTGACCGAGCTCATCGTGGTCATCATGCCGGGCGAAGAGACTGCGATCCACCTGGATATGATTTTTACCCAGGTGGATCGCATGCTTTGCGTGGTGCATCCGCCGCACTTCATGGGTCCGGAGCGTCTGCCGATTCTGCACTGGCGCCGGAACAAGAGCAGCATCCGCGAGATGCCCAGCGTTTTTGACGCGTTGATCGAATGCGGCATTCCATTGGAGCCCATACATTGTGGCGGTGAGCGGCGAATCATGCAGGAGCGCGAGCAGTGGGCTTCGGGATGCAACTTCGTGGCGCTCCGGCCTGGCCTCGTCTTGTCCTACGCCCGCAACGAAGCGACTCTCCGCGAGATGGAGAAAACGGGATTCGACATTGTCGGCGCCAGCGAATTTCTGAGCGGAGAGCGGGCCATCGCGGAGAGTGACCGGGCCGTCATCACGTTCGACGGCGGCGAGCTGGTGCGCGGGGGCGGCGGCGCCCGGTGCATGACGTGCCCAATTACCCGCGACGATCCATGGGCGTGACGCGAGACGGAATCGAGGCGAGACCCGAGGCGTCGCTCCTCGTGGATCGCGCTGCGCGGTATCTCGAGAACGGACCTGCCGACGCGGTGGACCTGATCGGTCACATCTGCAATCTCCCCCGCGCGCCGCGAATCGTTGCCGATCACATGGCCCGGGCAATGTTTGAGGGCAGGCGGGAATTCGACCGCGATTCATCAGGCCGCTGGTTCCTCGCCGAGAGATTCCCCGCGTATGAAAAGGGCCTAGCGTCCGTGGCGCCCGCGCGCTCACGCGGAACACGCACTAAATGTGTGCCAAGTCCCGAGCCGCTTTCCGATCTGTCCTACGTCGTCGTCGACGTGGAGACCACCGGTGGCAGGCCCCCATGGGACCGGATCACCGAGATTGCGGCTGTGGTCGTGGAGAACGGAAAGGTGAGCGACGTGTTCGAGACGCTCGTCAATCCCGGAAGGCCGATCCCCGCGTTCGTCACGCGGCTGACCAACATCTCGTGGGAGATGGTGAGGCACGCTCCGAGATTCGCTGAGGTCGCCCCCCGCGTGATGCAGGCGCTCGAGGGAAATGTGTTCGTTGCGCACAACGCCGCATTCGACTGGAGGTTCGTGCGCACAGAAATGCGAATGGCTTCCGGCAGGGATCTCACCGGGCGGCGTCTTTGCACGGTGAAGCTGGCGCGCTTGCTGCTGCCACACCTCCGGCGGCGCTCGCTCGACTTCGTGGCAAACTACTACGGCGTCGAGATCACTTCCCGGCACCGAGCCGCCGGCGACGCAGTTGCCACCGCGCGTTGCCTGATCCGCCTGCTCGACGACGCTGCGCAGCGCGGATGCGTGACATGGCACGACCTGGATCTGCTGCTGGTAGCTCGATCGCGGCCGAGGCGAAAACGGTACAGCGCCCTGCCCGCCGCAGTCGACAAGGACACGACGGCGTGACCGCTCCCACTCCTCTCGTTCAGACCAGAAAGGTGGGCGACCTGACGCTCCATGCAATTCAGGCGGGCGGACAGCGCCTCGACGGTGGTGCGATGTTCGGTGTCGTGCCGAAACCTCTGTGGGAGCGAAGAATTCCCGCCGACGATCGCAACCGCATTCAGCTCGGCATGCGCTGCCTGCTCATCGAGCACCAGTCGGGGCTGATCCTCGTGGACACCGGGGCGGGCAACAAAGAAGACACAAAATTCAACGACATCTACGGCATCGAGAACGCTGGTGCCGAAGGCCGGACGCTGCTCGAGGATGGCTTGCGCGAGCTCGGCGTCGCCTCGAAGGATATCGGCATCGTCATCAACACGCACCTTCACTTCGACCACGCTGGCGGGAACACCTACCGGGACGAAAGCGGTGCGATCGAGGTCTCTTTCCCCAATGCGCGGTATATCGTGAAGCGCGGGGAATACGACTACGCAACTCACACCAACGAACGCACTGGCGCCAGCTACTTCGAGCGGAATTTCCTTCCGGTCGTCAAGATGCACCGATTCGAGTTCGTCGTCCGCGAAAAGGAAATCGTAAAAGGCGTGCGTGCGATTCCCACGCCCGGGCACACGCCCTTTCATCAGAGCGTGCTCATCGAGTCGGCGGGGGAGCGCGCCTTCTTCCTCGGCGACCTCGTGCCTACCCACGCGCATCTGCCACTGCCCTGGATAATGGGCTACGACGTCGAACCGCTGGTGACGCTCGAAACCAAACGACGAATTCTTCGCCAGGCCGAAGAAGAGGACTGGCTCCTCGTCTTCGAGCACGACGCGACTGTGCCGTGGGGCCGGATAAAGCACGACGGGAAATCATACCGGCTCTCCGCGACAACTTAAGACGCCTTCTTGCCAGCGTGCTTCAACCCGTTTACACTTGGATAGTTACAAGTTGAAAAGCAGGCGGCCCGGGCGGGCTGCCTCACCCTCTGGCCCTCGATGTTCGTGCGAGGCGCGCTGCAGGAGTTCAAGCCATGCGGCGCCGGAGGTTTGTCCGGCTGCGCCTGCGCGCGGGCTCTTTCGAGGGCTCGCGCTTTTTTTTTCAGTTCCCCTTCAATGAGGTAGCCGAGTATTCAGGACACCACAAAACGCGTGCGTGTGAACAGGCAGATCCGCATCAGCCCGCTCCGCGTCATCGCAGCCGACGGCGCGCAGCTCGGGATCATGGACGTTGAAACCGCACTCGCCGCCGCGGTAGAGCAGGGACTGGATCTGGTGGAAGTTGCCCCGCTTGCGCGTCCGCCCGTCGTTCGGATAATGGATTACGGGAAGTTCAAGTTCGAGCAGGCCAAGATGGCGCGGCAGGCAAAGAAAAAGCAGCACGTGATTCATCTCAAGGAAGTGAAGTTCCGTCCTGGAATCGAAGAGCACGACTTCGCGACAAAAACGCGGCACGCGCGCGAGTTTCTCGGAGAAGGAAACAAGGTGAAGGTGACGCTGATGTTCAGGGGGCGGCAAATCGCGCATCCCGAGCTGGGGCGCGTGGTGGTGAATCGGGTCGCTCAGGAGCTGGCCGATGTCGCGAAGGTCGAAACTGAACCGAAGTTCGAAGGAAAGTTCATGACGATGATTCTCGCCCCGAAGTAGGGTCGAGGTCGTCGGTACACAACCAATTTAGAGATAAGTCATGCCGAAGATGAAGACACACAAGGGCGCGAAAAAGCGATTCTCGATTACCGGAACCGGCAAGGTCAAGCGCATGAAGGCGTTCAAGAGCCACATCCTCACAAAAAAGTCGCCCAAGCGGAAGCGGAACCTCCGCCGATCCACGACGATCGCCACGCCGGGCGAAGCAAGAAACATCAAGCGCCTCTTGCAGGCATAAAGGAGACTCACAATGCCTCGCGTCAGATCGAACGTCGTGCGCTTGAAGCGCAAGAAACAGATAATGAAAGCCGCTCGTGGTGCCTTTGGTGCTCGAAGCAAACTGTGGAAGGCGGCCAAGGAAAATGTCGAGCGCGGCTGGAGATACGCGTACCGGGATCGCAAGAACAAGAAGCGCGATTTCCGCCGCCTGTGGATCGTCCGCATAAATGCAGGCGCCAGACAGCATGACATGAGCTACAGCGTGTTCATGAACGGACTCAAACAGGCAGGGATCGAAATCGACCGCAAGGTGCTGTCCGATCTTGCCATTCAGGACGCCTCCGCGTTCGGCGCCCTGGCAGAGAAAGCACGCGCAGCGCTTTCGGCTGTGTGATCCTCCAGGATTTTATTCGGGATCTCGAAGCTCTCGAAGCTCGCGCATCGGGGTTCGTCGCCGGCTCTGCTACGCTCGGCGAGCTTGAGTCGGTCCGCAACCAGCTCATCGGCCGAAAGAGTGGAGAGCTGGGCGTGCTCATCAGGATCCTTCCGTCGCTCGCCCCGAATGAGCGCCGCGACGCCGGGGCAGCGGTCAATCGGGTCAAGCAGGCAATCGAGTCGACGCTCGCCGGGAGGCTGGCGGCGTTGTCAGAGTCTGCTTCTACACCGCTGCGTCCACGCGACCTCACGATGCCTGCACGTCACTCCTGGAGGGGGGGAAGACACCCGGTTACACGGGTTATCGATGAAATCGAGTCGATCTTTCGTGAGCTCGGCTTCACGATCGCCCTCGGCCCCGAAGCGGAGACCGAGTGGTACAATTTCTCGGCGCTCAATTTTCCGGCCGACCATCCGACGATGGACCTGCACGACACGCTTTATCTGGGCGAGAGCGTCGTCCTCAGGACACACACGTCGCCGGTGCAGATTCGCACCATGCAGCAGTTCCCTCCGCCTATCCGCATTCTCGCACCCGGGAACGTCTACCGAAGGGATTTCTTCGACGCCTCCCACGCTCCGATGTTCGCGCAGATCGAGGGCCTCGCGGTGGACGAAGGCATCGGCTTTGTCGATCTGAAGGCGACGCTTACTCACTTCGCACAGCGCTTTTTTGGCGCAACCAGAACGCGCTTTCGCCCGAGCTTCTTTCCGTTCACGGAGCCATCCGCCGAGATGGACGTCGAATGCCGGCTCTGCAATGGAGCAGGATGCGCAAGCTGCAAGAATTCCGGATGGATGGAGATTCTCGGGTCGGGAATGGTGCATCCGCGCGTCCTCGAAGCGGCCGGTGTCGATGCGGAGAAGTACACCGGATGGGCATTCGGCATGGGACCGGCACGAATCGCGATGCTGCGCTATGGCATACCGGATATACGGCTTCTGTACGACTCCGATATGCGCTTCCTGGAGCAGATGGCCGGGTGAACGCCTCGTACGAATGGCTGCGCGAGTTCGTCCCGGTAGATCTCTCACCGAAAGAGCTGCGCGATCTTATCACTGAACGGTGCGCGACTGTAGAGGATGTCGTGCCGCTGCGCCAGGATCTTTCCGGCATCGTCATCGGCCGCGTCGTCGAAGCCGTTCCCCATCCCGATTCAGATCATCTCTGGGTGACGAAGGTCGACGCCGGTGATGGCGTGGTCCGGGATGTGGTCTGCGGGGCATCGAACGTGAAGGCGGGCGCGCTTTATCCATTCGCGGCCGTCGGTGCGGTGCTGCCGGGCGGCGTGAAGATCGAGAAGCGCAGGATCAGGGGTGCCCTCTCCGAGGGGATGCTGTGCTCTGCGCGAGAGTTGGGTCTCGGTTCGGATCACGAGGGAATTCTTGCGCTCGACATTGACGCGGTGCCGGGAACGCCGTTCCTCGATGCGATGCCGGTGGGCGATTCGCGACTGGTCATCGACGTGCTTCCTAACCGGCCGGATCTGCTATCACACGAGGGTATCGCGAGGGAGATTGCGGCCGCGTGCGGGCTCACGCTGTCGCGTCCCGGCTTGCCCGCACCCGGGGTGGCATTATCGCAGGCGGATCCCGACACGGCTGTCGTTTCAGCGGGCCGAATCCCAGTGGAAGTGACCGTTGACGACGAGGATGGGTGTCAGCGTTATATGGGAGCCCATATAGTGGGCGTCACCGTCGGGCCCAGCCCGGACTGGCTCGCCGCCCGCATTGCTGCCGTCGGCGGCCGGTCGATCAGCAACATCGTGGACGCCACGAACTACATGCTTCATGGCTTCGGGCAACCGATGCATGCGTTCGACCTGGCAAAGCTTGCTGGCGGCAGGCTCACGGTGAGACGGGCGGGTGCGGGCGAGCTGCTCCGTACGCTGGACGGGGTGGACCGCACACTAGACGATTGCATGACGGTCATCGCTGACGGAGAGCGTGTCCAGGCCATCGCCGGCGTGATCGGCGGGAAAGGCAGCGAGGTCGGCGCGACAACAACGAGCATCTTTCTCGAGGCCGCTGCGTTCAGTCCTGTCCGCATCCGGACGACCCGGCGCAAGCTCGGGATCTCCACCGACGCGAGCTACCGTTTCGAGCGCGGCGTCGACGTCGACGCGCTCCCCCTTCTGATGAAGTACGCGATCGACCTCATTATGTCCGTTGCGGGGGGAAAGCTCCAAGGAGAAGTGAGCGATACCGCCCCTGGTCCGCGCGCAATGCGCGACGTAACAGTCCGCATGTCACGAATTGCTCACGTCCTTGGCGTGCCGATCCAACGCGATGAAGTCGAGCGAAACCTCTCGGGTGTCGGCTTCGGTGTGACGGCAGGCCCGACGGACGACCATTTGCGCGTTGCGGTGCCGGGATATCGGCCCGATGTCGTCGCTGAAATCGACCTGATAGAGGAAGTTGCCCGCCTGCACGGATACTCCTGCTTTCCATCGGAGATCCGTCCCTTCCGCCCCGGAAATGCGCCCGACGCGCCGCTGGAAATTTCAACCCGCCGCGTTCGCGACTCGGCTGTCTCGGCCGGTTTGCTTGAGGCTCGGCCGATGCCGTTCGTGCGCACGGGAGATGCTGTTCATCGGGTACGGAATCCACTCGCTGAGGACGAAGCGTATCTGCGGACGAGTATTCTCGCCACGCTTGCCCGGCGCGCCGAATTCAACCTGGCACATATGCAGCGGAACGTGCGGCTTTTCGAGATTGGAGTCGTCTTCGGCACCGAATGCGACGCAGCGTCCGGCGCGCCGGCCGAGCGGATGCACGTGGGCGCAGTCGTGATGGGCGATCGGCGCCCGGCGCATTTTACTGAGCCGCGGCCGCCGCAGTTCGACGAGTGGGACGCCAGGGCGCTCGGCGAGCGTCTCGCTGTGGCCGCTTATCCTGAAGTTGACGTGCAATGCATTCCTTCAAACGAAGGAAGCCTTTGGACGATCGTGGCGAACGGCCGGCAGGTTGGAGAAGCCAGGATGCTCGCGCTCGATGCGCCGGTATGGGCATCGCACGCTTTCGGCGTGGAGATCGATATGGAAGCGCTTCTGACCGCGGTCCCCGGCGGGGATGCACCAGTGTCCGGCTCAGCAACCGCGAGTGCGATTGGATCCCCTGCGGTCAAGTACAGGCCGATCCCGTCGATGCCTGCGATTCAGGTGGATCTGGCGCTCGTCGTTCCCGATTCCCTTACCGCGTCGGCTGTAGAGCAGGTTGTGCGGCGAGAGGCGGGAGACCTGCTGGAGTCGCTCGTGCTCTTCGACGAGTTCCGGGGAGCCGGGGTTCCCGAGGGAGCACGAAGCCTGGCCTGGGCGTTGACCTTCAGGCACGCCGGGCGCACACTAAGGGAAAGGGAGACACAGGGCCGCACTGCAAGAATCCTCACTACTCTCGAGAAAGAACTTGGCATCAGACAGCGAACGTCCTGAGCTCGCGTTTGGAGAGCTGCAGAAGCTCGTACGGCATCTCGGGGACGAGCTCTCCGGTTTTCGCCGGCGCGCGCTTCAGGCCGAGTCACGGATCAAATCTCTCGAAGCTTCTGCGGGCTCGCCGCGTGTGACCCCCGAACGCGTCGAAACGCTCGAGCGCGAGAATGCCGAGCTGATAAAGCGGGTCGAATCGGCACGCACACGCACGAAGCAAATGCTCGATCGGGTTCGGTTTCTCCGCCAGCAGCACGAGGAAATCACCAAATGACGTCCCGAAAGAACGTCGTTAAGGTGAACATTGTCGGCGGAGAGTACACACTTCGTACCGAGACGAGCCCCGAGCACACGCAGGCGGTGGCGGCATACGTGGATGAGGCCATCACCGAGATCATGGGTTCCGAGTCGCGCGTCGAGACCCACAAGGCGGCGATCCTCGCTGCACTGAGAATCGCAGGTGAGTTATTCGAGGCACGGTCAGATGCGCGCAACCTGGCAGCCGGCATCGGCGGTCTCAATGACGAAATCCGGCCTTGGCTCCCCCCCGCCAAGCGTCAGGGTTAGGTTTACCGCAGACACGCGACGACTTTTCGGCGCGATTGGGGCCGCCTGTGGCGAGGCCGCGGGCTCTACATAGATCCGTTCAATGACTGAATCGGCTTGGCTCGTGGCGGCTGGCTCCGTATTCGTTGCTGTCGCCTCTGCAGTTTTTTTTCTCGTTGGTCGGCGTGCAGGCAGGGGCTCCGAAGTAACCCGCCAACTCGGCGCGCGCGCTACAGCCGAGGAGACTGCGAAGCGCGTGCTGGATGAAGCCGCGCGAGAGTCCGACTCTCTGCGCAAGACTGCCGTGCTTGGCGGAAAGGAAGAGCTCATCGGTCTCCGTGAGGAATGGGAGCGGGAGGCGCGCAAGAGGCGTGAGGAGATCGAGGCGGACGAACACAGGGTGCAGGAGAGGCAAGGCCTGCTCAATCGCAAGTACGACCTTCTCGAGCAGCGTGAGCGGGACACGAATACGCAATCGGTCCAGGTAAAACGACGCGAGGAGGCACTGAGCGCCCGCGACCAGGAGCTCGATCGTCTCGTCGCTGAGGAACGCCGCCGTCTCGAGCAGCTCGCGGGCCTCTCTGCGCAGGAAGCCAAGAAAGAGTTGATCCAGCGGCTCGAAGACGAAGCGCAGGCCGATGCTGCGAATCGGCTCCGGGACATCCGTGAAAGTGCCAAGCGCAATGCTGATCGCGAGGCGAAGAAGATCATTGCGCTCGCCATTCAACGCATCGCCGCCGAGCAGACTGCGGAAACCACGGTGTCGGCTGTATCGCTCCCGAATGACGAGATGAAAGGCCGCATTATCGGCCGCGAAGGCCGGAACATTCGCGCGTTCGAGCTGGCAACGGGGGTCGACGTCATCATCGACGACACGCCCGACACAGTTGTCGTGTCGTGCTTCGACCCGGTCAGGCGCGAGGTCGCCCGGTTGTCGCTCGAGAAACTCGTCGCCGACGGGCGCATCCACCCGGGCCGCATCGAGGAAGTAGTGGCCAAGGCCCGCGAGGAAGTCGACGCGGGTATCATCGACACCGGCGAGCGCGCGGCGTACGCCAGCGGTGTTCATGGTCTGCATCAGGAAGTGATCAAGCTGATCGGCCGAATGCGCTGGCGCACGAGCTATGGCCAGAACATTCTCAACCATTCGCAGGAAGTAGCCTGGCTCGCCGGAATCATGGCCGCTGAGCTGGGCCTGGATGTAGCGATGGCCCGCCGCGGAGCGCTGCTGCACGACATGGGCAAGGTTCTCACGCACGAGCACGAAGGCACCCATGTGCAGCTCGGCGTGGAGATGGCGACTCGGTACGGCGAGCATCCTCTCGTAATCAATTGCATCGCGGCCCACCACGATGACGTGCCACACGAGAGCGAGATTTCCGTTCTGGTCCAGGCGGCCGATGCGATCTCAGGATCCCGCCCCGGGGCGCGCCGGGAAGCTTTCGAGACCTACGTCAAGCGTCTCGAGGGCCTGGAGAAGATCGCCTCCAGCTACCGCGGAGTGGAGAAGGTCTTTGCCATCCAGGCCGGACGCGAAGTTCGCGTCATCGTCACTCCCGACGAGGTGGACGACGCGCGGATGTCGTCGCTCAGCGAGGAAATCGCGCGTCGCATCGAGTCGGAGCTTCAGTATCCGGGACAAATCAAGGTCATGCTCATCCGGGAGACGCGCGCGGTGGATTTCGCCCGCTGAGTTGGTGCATTTGCGCGCCGAGCTGTTGCATTTCGCCCGCCGGGCTGGTGGATTGTGCGCGCTGAGCTGATCGATGGAACGGGGATTGCGCAATCCATTCGCGCCGAGCTGGCACGCGATGCGGCGATACTGATTGAGAGGGGCGTGCGGCCCGGCCTCGCGGTGATTCTCGTCGGAGCCGACCCGTCCAGCACAGTTTATGTTCGCTCAAAAGGCAAGGCGTGCGAGGAAGCGGGGATGCACAGCGTCACGTTGCGTCTGTCCGGGGATACGTCGCAGACCGATCTGCTGGCTCGCGTAGCTGAATTCAACCGCGATACTGCTATCCACGGCATTCTCGTGCAGATGCCCCTCCCGCCGCAGATCGACGCGACCGCGGTTATCCGCGCGATCGATCCCGCGAAGGACGTCGACGGTTTTCATCCGGTGAACGTCGGCAGGCTGCTCTCAGGGCATCGCGATGGATTCGTTCCCTGCACACCAGCGGGCATTCAGGAAATGCTTCGTCGCGCGGGCGTGCATACGGGCGGAAGCGAGTGCGTGATCGTTGGCCGCAGCAACATCGTCGGCAAGCCGATGGCTGCGCTGATGATGCAGGACAACGCCCGTGCAAACAGCACCGTCACCGTCTGCCATCGTCACACGCGTGATCTCGCGTTCCACACGCGGCGTGCTGATATCCTGATCGTTGCCGCAGGCCGGGCCGGGCTCGTTACAGGAGATATGATCAAGCAGGGAGCGGTGGTCATCGACGTGGGAATGAACCGCATCGCCGACGACACTGCCAAGAGCGGCTATCGAATGACTGGCGATGTGGATTTCGAATCCGCACGCCGGGTCGCGTCGCGAATTACACCGGTTCCCGGAGGCGTCGGCCCGATGACGATTGCAATGCTGCTCGCCAACACGCTGCGCGCGGCCACACGGGCGGAGGCGAAGGCCGCGGGTCTCTCGCCGGCGACGGCATCGTGAAATTTCGCGATGATCATTCCGCTTCGCGGGCGGCGACACCACCCCGGCCTGCTGCCGCGGTGCAGCCACATCCGGGGACGACACGGGAATCCGCGATCACGATCAGCGAGCTCAACGAGGCAACGAAGTCCCTCGTCGATCGTTCGTTCGGCCAGTTCTGGGTGCGCGGCGAAGTGAGCGATTTCAAAAGGTACCGAAACGGGCACTGGTACTTCTGCCTTCGCGATTCCGCGGCGCAGATGTCTTGCGTCGTGTGGAGCGGTGACCAGTGGAGAATCCCCGCGCCGCCTGACGATGGCATGCAGGTGATCGGCCTCGCGCAGCTGGCGTTCTATCCAGTGAAGGGAACGCTTCAGCTCCGCATCACCAGGATGGAAGCCGCGGGCGACGGACTCTGGCGCAAGGGGATGCAGCAGACAGTTGCGAAGCTCACCGCGGAAGGGTTGATGGCGGCCGACCGCAAACGTGCGCTGCCGAAGTATCCTCGCTGCGTCGCGGTGGTGACGAGCATGAGCGGCGCAGCGCTCCGCGACATAATTGCGGTGGCCCATCGCCGCAGACCCGGCATGCGGATTGTCGTCGCGGGCACCGCAGTGCAGGGTGAAGGCGCGCCGCTGGAGATCTGCGCGGCAATCGAGCGCATTGTCCGCTGGGGACGCGCGGATGTACTCATAGTCGGCCGCGGCGGCGGGTCGCGCGAGGATCTCTGGGCGTTCAACGATGAGCGCGTCGCCCGTGCGGTCGCAGGTTGCCGCATTCCGACGATCTCGGCGGTCGGGCACGAGATCGACGTTACGATATGCGATCTCGTCGCCGACGTCCGTGCAGCGACTCCGTCGGCTGCGGCGGAGACGGCAATACCCGCGGTCACTGATATGTTGGCTGCGCTCGTCGCGCAGAGACGGCGCCTTACCGCGGCTGTCCTGCGCCGGGGTGAGTCCTCGTCGCTGGATCTCAGGACAGTCGCGCGCGAGATACGGCTCGCGTCTTTTCGTACAGCGGAGCGAAGGCGGTCACAAGTCGGCGCGGCGGCAAGTCGCCTCAACACCTTGAGCCCTCTGGCCGTTCTTGCGCGGGGGTACGCCGTCGCCCGCGCCGCCGACGGTTCCGCACTGACCTCGGCTTCCCTGTTTGACCCGGGATCGTCTTTCAATCTTTTGCTCCACGATGGCGTCGTCGACGCGCGCGTTGAGTCGGCCAGCCTCCAACCGGTGATCGCTCCGGCGGAATAGCAGGTTTACGAGCCGACTCCAGCGCTGCCGTGATTCTTGCGGTAGGAGATTGCTTTTAAAAGGAAATTCCGAATGACCGTCCCCGGAAACGGAAAACCGGCCGGAGGCCGCTGGGCCGCCGGCGTGACTCCCTACGCCGAGTTGGGACCGTCAAGCGGGGCGATGAAAACTCCTCCGCTGCGAAACGAAGTAACGAGCTAGCGCTTGAACATTCTCGTTCATTCGCCGGCACACTGACGTATGTCACTGCTGCATGACCACCGCACGACGGGACAGCATGACGGGACTATCGCTGCGCGGGTCGAGGGACTACTATCAGGAGAATAATTCCGCCTGTTTACAGTTGCAAAACTCTTTCATGTCGGGCAAGGGCGTATCAGGCATCGCGGCTACCGCGGCGTCCGGTGCAGCGTCGATTGCTGCCGCAAAGGCGGTGGGCAAGGGTGGCACGACTGGCGCGGCGGCGGCGGGTGCCCTCGGCGCCGTTGGCGGAGCGAGCGGGCTGACCAAGGCCGCGACGGCCGCAGCAGCCGCGCGTGCAATGGGAGGGGCAGGCGGGATGCCCAACGCGGCTGCAATCGCAGCAGCTCAAGCCGCGGCCACGCGTGCAATGGGTGGAGCCGGCGGGGCGCCCAACGCCGCTGCGATGGCAGCAGCTCAAGCGGCAGCCATGCGCGCGATGGGTAGCGGCGGCGCGGTGACATCGATGGGCGCGGCCCTCGGCACCGCCACCTCCGGCGGCAAGAAAATCGAGACGGTCGACTTCCGCGAGTTGAAGGCACTCCTGCCGGCATCGCTGGCGGGCATGAAACGCACGAACGCGACGGGGCAGAAGAGCACGGCGATGGGAATGCAGATCTCCTCCGCGGAAGGCAGTTATTCGTCCGACGATGGGAAGTCGGTCACACTGAAGATCGGCGACATCGGGAGCATGACCGGGCTCGCCGGCATGGCGGCCTACGCCTGGGCCTCAACCGAAGTCGACAGCGAGAGCGACAACGGGTACGAGAAGACGACGCGCTTCAAGGGCTTCAAGGCGATGGAGAAATACAACAAGCAGAGCCGGTCGGGCGAACTCAGCGTCCTTGTTGGAGGCCGGTTCGTCGTCGAGGCCGACGGCAGCAACATCGACATGGACTCGCTCAAATCAGCCCTCGGCAATATCGACCTCCGCAAGCTCGATCAAATGAAGGGGAAGGGAGTACATTAGGCCGCGGGAGGCCGCGGCAGTTTTGTTCTGCATCTCGATGCGGCCGCGGGATGTTGATTGGCCGGGGGCGCTTGCCCTCGGCCTTTTTTCTGGTAGGTCGAAATCGTCCAACAAAGGAAGCAGATGCCTTTACACGTCCTCGCAAACCGACTATTCTTAAAGGCTTAACAGGATTCCAAAGACACCAGCGCGCGACGCGCGCGGAGAGCACAGCTACAATGGCATTTCAGAAGCTCGCTACGATCGAAAAGTATCGCACGCATGGCTCGGACACCGGCTCGGCGCAGGTACAGATTGCCGTTCTCACAGAGAACATCAACTACCTCACGCAGCACTTTCGCACCCACGCGAAAGACCATCACAGCAGACAGGGTCTGCTGAAGATGGTTGGTAGACGCCGCCGTCTGCTCGACTACCTCAAGCGGACCAATCTCGAAGGTTATCGCAAGATCATCGCCGATCTTGGCCTCCGACACTAGCCGACTCTTCTGACGATGTCCCGCGCGCGGACGCACTCTGCTGCCCGCGCGCGTTTTGTGTTCTCTAGAACAAATAAGGTCAAAGATGCAACGCATTGAACGCGAGTTCGCCGGCCGCACGCTCTCCATCGAGACCGGCCGCATGGCAAAGCAGGCAGCCGGTTCCGCCCTGGTTCGTTTTGGCGACACGATGGTGCTCGCCGCCGTCACAGCCAGCGACAGGGAAAGTCCGCTGCCCTTCTTCCCGCTGACGGTCGAATACAAGGACAAGGCTTACGCGGCCGGCAAGATCCCGGGCGGCTTCATCAAGCGGGAAGGGCGCCCGCACGATTCGGAGATCCTGAAAGCCCGTATCATCGATCGTTCCATCCGCCCGTTGTTCCCCGAAGGATTCAAGAACGAGATACAGGTCTTCATCTACGTCATCTCGGCCGATCAGGAAAATGACGCCGACGTGCTGGCGCTACTCGCGACGTCGTTCGCGCTCAACGCCTCCAAGGTTCCCTTCATGGGCCCCATCGCGGGTGTAAGGGTCGGCAGAATGCAGGAAAACTGGATTCTCAACCCGACGTTCCAGCAGCTTCCGTACAGCGATATGGACATCGTCGTCGCAGGCTCCAACGATTCGATCATGATGGTCGAGGGCGGCGCGATCGAGATCACCGAAGCGGACGCGCTCGAGGCCATCAACGTTGCGCACGGCGGCATAAGGGAGCTCATCGCAATGCAGGAGGAGCTGCTGTCGAAGGGCCGCGCCGAAAAAATGGCCTGGAAAAAAGCAGAGCCTACGGACGCACTGGTAGTCCGAGTCAAGGCGCTTGCCGAGGGGAAAATCAATGAAGCAATCAATCAGGCTGAAAAGCACACCCGCATTGAGGCGGTCGAGCGTGTAAAGAAGGCGGTGGCCGAGACGCTGCTGGCGGAGTTCCCGGATAACT
>Ga0136612_10000437_pt1 | contig 14784 bp, 11 predicted proteins | sample AntDryUQ224A2306_2_FD_106644 | JGI IMG/M metagenome (GOLD analysis project Ga0136612, IMG submission 106644) | Polar desert sand microbial communities from Dry Valleys, Antarctica - metaG UQ224A (23.06) | ecosystem: Environmental > Terrestrial > Soil > Desert | place: Antarctica: Dry Valley... | reverse complement strand
GTGCGAGGCAGGCACCCAGGCGTAACCGACATTGCGCTCCAGACGAGGCGACCAGGCGCCCGCCGTGACACGGCCGATCGGCTCACCGGCCGGTTCGCGCACCGGCCAGAAGTCGTTCAGGGCTCCCTCGTCGGTCATCGGCTCGCCACCGATGTCGATGCCTACGAGCTTGCGGTCGACGCCGGTCTCGGCGAGGCGCTCGAGCGCCTCCCGTCCGAGGAAGTCGTGCGGCTGGTCGTGTTCCACGTACTTCTCGAGCCCGGTGATGTGCAGGGGCGTGTCGGCCACCCGCATATCCGAGCCGTAGTTGAAGATGCCGGCCTCGATACGACGTGCCTCGCTCGGCGCGATCACGCGCATGTCGTACGGCTCCCCCGCTGCGAAGACGGCCTCGAACAGCTCGTCGCCGCGGGCCGAGTCCTGCCCGTAGATCTCGTAGCCGACCTCGCCCGTCCATCCGGTGCGTGAGACGACGACCGGGATGCCGTCGACCGCGGCCTCGGCGCACCAGTAGTAGCGAAGGTCCGCGACCTCGTCTCCGAGCAGGTCGCGGATCACCTCCTTCGAACGTGGCCCCTGCACCTGCATGGGTGCGACGCCGGCTTCCTCGATCTCGACGTCGAAACCGCGACCGGCAGCGACGCCGGCGACGTAGAGCAACGCGTCGGAATCGGCGAGCGCCAGCCAGAACCGGTCCTCGGCCAACCGTAGCAGCACCGGGTCGTTCACGATTCCGCCCCACGCGGTCGTGAGCAGCACGTACCGCGCCTGCATGACCTCAACCTTGGTGAGGTCGCGGCACGTGATGAGGTTCGTGAGCTCGAACGCGTCACGTCCTCGGATCTCGACGCATCGCTCGACGCTCACGTCCCAGAGCGTCACGTCGTGCAACAGCGCGTTGTACTCGGCCACGGGGTCGTCGTAGAGCGTCGGGAGCAACATGTGGTTGTACAGACCCCAGCTCGTGCAACCGTGGCGCTTGGTCGCCTCGAAGTACGGCGACTTCCGGTACCAGGGCTGCACGTAGAACGTGAACGTCTCCGATGCCATCGACCGCTCCCTCCTCGACGTGCGCGGCTCGCGTTCGCGGACGATACCCGACCGGGTTCGCCGTCAGCCCGGTCTCAGTGGGCTAGTTCATCGACGGGTCGCGGGGCATCAACCGCAGCATGTCGTAGCCGCGGCCGAGCCGGCGCAGCACGTCCTCCCATAGGCGGACAGGCTCTTCGTGGAAGACGTCGCCGGGCAGCGCCGGCGCGACGATCCACGAGTCTTCCTCGAGCTCGTTCTCGAGCTGACCCGGACCCCATCCGGCGTACCCGGCGAACACGCGCGCGCGGCGGATCGCCTCGCCGATGTCGTCACCGGCCACCGGCGGCAGGAAGCCGATCGAGCCCATCGCGAGCAGCTCGGCCCTCGACGGATCGAGGAAGTCCGCGAGCACGACGACGGAAGCGGGCTCGACCGGGCCGCCGTCGAACAGCGGCTCCTCGGCCTCGACCAGGTCCCCAAGGGGCGGTACCGCCTCGCGTACGGTGACGCCGAGCGGCTGGTTGAGCACGACGCCGATGGCGCCGTCCTCGTCATGGTGGCCGATCAACACGATTGTGCGCCGGAAGTTCGGGTCGAGCAGGTTCAAGCTCGAGATCAACAGGCTCCCGGTCAGCGGTTCCATCCCAACATCATGCCGCGTCAAGCAGCCAGGTGGCGGCCTCGATGTGACCTGCGATCGGCTCGACGGCGAACCCCAAAGAGACGGTTGCGCGATCGTCCAACGACGGACCCGTTCGCGATCGAGATCCAGCTCGGCACTGACCCGATCGAGTCAACGGAGCACGGCATCGCGACCATGCCCGAGCTCCCGACCGCGCACGACCGCGGCGACCCCGAACTCCCGCTCGCCGGCAAGCGGCTTCGGGTCGATCACGAGCCACGGCTCGCGCGCTGCGGCGAGCACGTTGTGGCGTGTAGATCCTGGTTCACAAGCACCTGCTCGCCCTGGGTTGCTGCGAGCTCTGCGAACGCCTCAGTCGCCGCCCGGATCAGCCGCTCGTCGACGGAGCGCCCTGTCCGCTCCCAGTGCTCGAGCATCTCAACGGGTGAGGTCGGCAGTCTCGTCGGCGAGCGACCGGAACGGTTCAGCGGCCGGCACCCAGAGCCGTGGGAGCAGCTCGATCATGACGTCGAGGGCCTCCTCGGGATCGAGCGTCGACAGTGGCGTGCCCGGCGAGCACCGTTCGAGCAGCAGCGCACGCGCGTTGGCGTCGTGGTCGACGAGACGAACCGTGCCGTCACCCTGCCAACGGCGGAGCGCCTCCGCCTCGCGCTCCCCCTCCCGATCGGGGTACTGGACCTTGAGCACGAGGCGCTCGCCCTCGTCGCGACGGACGGCCGGCATCGTCAACGACGCCACGCTGTTGGTCCACGGCTCGCCGAGGTCGAGCGACCACCGCTCGGCGCACGCCTCGACGAGCGACGGCAACGCATCGAGCCACAGATCCCCGTGGGCGTCCCCGCGCCAGACCTCCAGATGCTCGTAGCCCATAAGACGGAGCGTACCTTCAGCTCCTGACCGGGATCTCTTTCTTCGGGTCGAGGAACGGCAGCGCGGTAACGGTCGCCGCCATAGGGCCGTCGGGAGACGAGATCTCGATGCGGGTGCCAGCAGCGGCCTTGCCGATCGGGACCCACGCGAAGCCCATGTTCACCTCGAGGCGCGGGGAGTACGACGCGCTCACGAGCCGGCCGATCCGCTGGTCTCCCTCGACGACCGGCCAGAAGTCCTCGAGCCACATGCCGAGCGGGTCGCCGTCGATCGTCACGCCGACGAGCTTCTGGCGCACCCCCTCAGCCTTGATCTTCTGGAGCGCCTTCCGCGACACCAGCTCGTTGTCGTTGTCGAGCTCGACGAGCCGCTCGAGCCCGGTGATCTCGAACGGGTTGTTCGTGATGTCCATGTCGTTGCCGTAGTTGAAGATGCCGGCTTCCATGCGGCGCTGGTCGCTCGGCGCGATCGCGCGCAGCTCGAACTCCTCGCCGGCCGCCATGATCGCATCCCACAGGTCGTGCGCGAAGCGCGAATCGCGCAGGTACACCTCATAGCCGAGCTCCGCGCTCCAGCCCGTGCGCGAGACCACCACGGGGATCCCGTTGAGCTCGGTCTGCTTGTGCCAGTAGTAGCGCTGGTCGGCAACCTCGTCACCGAAGAGCTTGCGGATCAACGGCTTCGACATCGGCCCTTGGATCTGCAACGGCGAGACGTCGGGCTCGCGGATCTCGACGTCGAGTCCTGCGAACGCCTGCACACCGAGCGCGTACAGCAGCGCGTCGGAGTCCGCGAGCGAGAGCCAGAAGTGATCGTCGGCGAGCTTCAGCAGGATCGGGTCGTTCACGATGCCGCCATCGGGCGCACAGAGCAGCACGTACTTGCACTGCTCCGGCTGCGTCCGCGACAGATCGCGCGGCGTGAGCAGCTGCGTGAACCTCGCCGCGTCGGGGCCGGTGATCTCGACCTGACGCTCGACCGCCACGTCCCAGAGGGTGACCTTCTCGACGAGGTGCCAGTACTCCTTGACGTCGTCGTCGTAGAGCGTCGGGATCAGCATGTGGTTGTACAGATCCCAGCTCGTGCAGCCAGCTTCCACGGTACGCTGGAAGTAGGGCGACTTCTTGTACCAGCTCGCGAAGTAGAACGGGAACGACGAGTTCTGCGCAGACATCGGCAGTCAGCCCTTCCGTCTCATGAGACCGCGTCGGCGGTCCTTCTTGATCTCGTGGACCATGTTGTAGGCGGGGATGCCGCTCACGCCCCCGCCGCCGTGCGTCGCGCTGGAGCACTGGTAGAGGCCGCGTATCGGGGTGCGGTAGTCGGCATATCCGGGCGCCGGCCGCATGTGGAAGAGCTGCTCCGCGCTCAGCTCCCCGTGGAAGATGTTGCCCCCGATCAGCCCCCACTCCTGCTCCATCTCATGGGGGCCGATCACCTGGCGGTGCAGCACCGAGTCGGCGAAGCCGGGGGCCAGCTCGTCGTAGCCGGCGATCACGCGGTCGGCGTAGGTTTCGAGCTCCCCGGCGTGCGGCTGCTGGCTCCACTCGTGCGGCACCCACTGGGTGAACAGGGAGACCACGTGCTTGCCCTCGGGGGCGAGCGTGCGGTCGTAGACAGTCGGCATGACGCCGTCGCTGAACGGCGCGGTGGCCGGCTCTCCCGCACGCGCCTGCTCGAACGCCTTCTCCAGGTAGCCCACGGAATGCGCGAGCTCGAACCCACCCGTGAGGTCGGTGAGCTCGGGCATCGCGGTGAACACCGGAGCGCGGTCGAGCGCGCAGTTGATCTTCACGACGCCGCTGCGCGTCTTCCAGTTGGCGATGTCGTCGACGAAGTCCGCCGGAAGGTCGACCCGATCGATGTGCTCGAGGAAGGTGATCTTCGGGTGGATCGCGGAGACCACGAGCGGCGCGCGGAGCTCCTCGCCGGACTCGAGCACGACGCCGGTCGCCGTGCCCGCTTCCACGATGATGCGCGCGACCTTGGCCTCGGTGCGGATCTCGGCGCCGAGAGAGCGCGCGCTCGCGGCGATCGCGTCGCTCACCGCGCCCATGCCGCCCTCGGGCACCGCCCATGCGCCGAGGTGGCCGTCGCCGACGTCGCCGATCGAATGGTGTGCCATCACGTAGCCGGTGCCCGGCTCGTAAGGCCCCGCCCAGGTGCCGATCAGGCCGTTCAACGCCATCACGGTCTTCACCTGGTCGGACTCGAAGAACCGGTCGAGCAGGTCGACGACCGACATCGTCATGAGCTGGGTGACGTCGGCGAGCCCGCGGACGTCGAGGCCACGGAAGCGCCATGCGAGCCGGAGCTGCTCCGTGAGATCGGAGGGTTTCAGGGAGCCGAGCCTGGGCGGCGTGGTCATCATCAGCGGCCCGAGCACCTCGGCGAGGCCACCGATCCACGCGTCCCACCGCTCGATCGCGTCCGCGTCGCGCTTGGAGAACTGCGCGAACGACTCGTAGTTCTTCTGCGCGTCATCGTCGTACTGCACGATGCAGCGCCCGTCCGGGAACGGCAGGAAGTACGGCCCGACCGGCGTCGCCCGGTAGCCGTGGCGCTCGAGCTGCAGGTCGCGCAGGATCGTGTCGGGCATCAAGCTCATGACGTAGCTGAGCGTGGTGACCTTGAACTCGGGCGCGTCGGGCCAGGGCGCCATCGTGTCGGCGGCGCCGCCCACCTTGTGGCGAGCCTCGAGCACCACGGTACAGGCGCCCGCCTTCGCCAGGTAGGCGGCCGCGACGAGCCCGTTTTGTGCCCACCGCCGACGACGATCGCGTGGTATCCGTTCATTGCGGTCATGGCGCTGCCACGCCGAGCCGGTGCCCGGCCGTCGGTCCTCTCGTCACCTGGTCACGATACTCCTGAACGGGCATTCAACCAAGTCGGGCTGTTCACCTCGCCCTGGCGCGGTTCCCCCGACCAGGATCCCTCAGCCGATTGACTCGCCGTTCAGGCCGTGTCGTTCGAGATGTTCGCGGCCGAGCGGGCGCACGAGTATGAGCGCGGCGGCGAGGCAGCTCAGTCCGCCCACCGCATACGCGCCTCGGGGGCCGAGGGCGTCGACCACCTCGCCGCCGAACGCGAACGACAACGCGAGCGCGATCAAGATCGCAGACTCCGACGCGCCGATCACGAGTCCGACGGCGAGCGGCAGCCAGGGCGCGATGCCGATCAAGCCGAGGCACAGGCCGACCAACGCCACACCCCAGATCAGGGCGCGCGATTCGTAGCGTTCACGGAGGAACCGTTGCGCGAGGAACGAGCCCAGCGCGGCGCCGCCGCCCCACCCGGCGTTCAGCAGCCCGTACCCGATCGAGCCCCCGCCAAGCTCCTCGGCCAGGGCGACCTCAGCGACGAGCGTGAAGCCTGCGCCGAGGAGCAGCACGACCCACGCGAGCGTGATCGCCCGCAGCACTCGGTCGCGGAGAAGGAAGACGACGCCGTCGCGGAGCCCGCCGAATCGATGGTCCTCATCACGCTCTCCCGAGAACGAGCCTGGCGTGCGCCCGATCAGCCATGCCGATCCTACGAACGAGATCGCGTTGGCCCCGAACACCCGATACCCAGCGGTCCGAAGCTGTTCCGGCGTGGAGTCGGGCGCGAAGACCGCGACGAGCACCCCGCCGAGGATAGGACCGATCAGGTTGCCGATGTTGCGCCCGACCGCGACGGTCCCGTTGGCCCACGAAAGGTACTCGGGGCCGGCCAGGTTCGGGACAGCCGTCGCCGAAACCGACCAGATAGGGGATTCGAGCGCGGCCGTGACGAAGGCCATCGCGAGGAGCTGTCCCGGCGTGCGAGCGAACGCCAGCCCGACGAAGCCCACGGCGGCCGCCAGGTCGGCGACGACGAGCACGCGCCGCCGGTCGAAGCGGTCGCCCAGCGCCCCGCCGAGCGGCGCGAGCACGCCCTGCGCTCCGAACGTGAGCAGCAGCGTCCACGACACCCATCGCGACTCGCCGGTCAGCTTGAACACGATGTAGGCGAGAGCGGCGAACGCAGCCCCGCTGCCCGTGAGCGAGATCAACCTCGCGGCCGCCAGCCGCCTGACGGCGGCTCGTTCCCGCATCGGCGGCACCTGGCGGGCATCGCTCACGCGAGCGTCACGGTGCGAAGCTGGTGTGCCTCGATCTCGTTCGCCACGCTCTCGAGCACGTGGGGTTGCACCTCGGTGTCGACGGTGAGGCACATCAGCGCGTCACCACCCTCTGCCTTGCGTCCTACGTCCATCGTGGCGATGTTCACGTCGTGCTCGCCCAGCATGGTGCCGACCGTGCCGATGATGCCCGGGCGGTCGAGATAGGTGAAGAAGATCATGTGTCCCGCGGGCGTGACCTCGATCTCGAAGCCGTTCACCTGCGTGACCCGCTCATGGCCCTTGCCGAGCACCGAGCCCGACACCGTGATGGCGTCGGCGTCGGTCTCGGCTCGCACCGAGATCGAGCTGACGTAGTCCTGGGAGACGGTGGAGCGCATCTCGCTCACCGTGAGGCCGCGCTCGCGCGCGAGCATGGGAGCGTTCACGAACGAGACCGGCTCGTGCACGGTGCGCGAGAGCATGCCCTTGAGGATCGCGAGCGTGAGCACCCTCGTGTCCGACTCGGCGATGCGCCCCAGGTACGACGCGACGATCGACCGAACGCCGCCCTCGGCGAGGCCGGCGGTGAGCGCGCCGAGCCGCTCGGAGAGCGGTACGAACGGGCGCACGACCTCGGTTACCTCGGCGCCGGCCGAGACGTTCACCGCGTAGGGCACGAACTCGCCCATGAGCGCGAGGCGGACCATCTCGGCGACGGCGGTGCCCGCCTTGTCCTGCGCTTCCTTCGTGGAAGCGCCCAGGTGCGGGGTCACCACGACCGAGTCGAGCGCGAACAACGGCGAATCGGTGGTCGGCTCGCTCGCGAACACGTCGAGCCCCGCTCCTCCGAGGTGGCCGCCTTCGATCGCCTTGGCCAGCGCTTCCTCATCGACGATGCCGCCACGCGCCGTGTTGATCAATCTGGCGCCCTGCTTCATCAGACCCAGCTCGCGCTCGCCGAAGAGCTCTTCGGTCTCCGATGTGCGGGGCAGGTGGATCGAGACGAAATCGGCCTGCACGAGGAGCGCCTCGAGTGACGGCATCGCGTCGACGCCCATCTCCTTTGCTCGATCGGCGCTCACGTAGGGGTCGAACGCGATCACGCGCATGCCGAACCCAGCCGCCCGCTGGGCCACCAGCGCGCCGACACGACCGAGCCCGACGAGACCGATCGTCTTGCCGGCGAGCTCCACGCCTTGCCACGCGGAGCGCTCCCACGAGCCTGCCGTGAGCGCCGCATGCGCCTGCGGGATATTCCTCGCCTGCGCGAGCAGCAGCGCCATCGCCTGCTCGGCCGCGCTGATGATGTTGGACTGCGGGGCGTTGACGACCATGACGCCGCGTCGTGTCGCCGCGTCGACGTCGACGTTGTCGAGCCCGATGCCGGCACGAGCGACGACCTTCAGGTTCGGCGCCGCCGCGAGCACCTCGTCGGTGACCTGGGTGACGCTTCGGATGATCAGCGCGTCGTACGGCCCGATCGCGCCCGCGAGGTCGCCGGCGGCGAGCTCGAGCCGCTCGTCGACCTGGAAGTCCGTCCGCAACAGGTCGAGCCCCGGAGCCGACAGCGGCTCCGTGACGAGCACCCTCACGAGCTCTGCCTCACGAGCCTCACGAGGCGCGCGAGCTGCGCGCTTCCATGAACACGGTCTCGGCTGCCGCCACCGCGGCGCCGCGCTTCACGGGGTGCCCAAGCGACTCGAGCGTCATCTCGAGCGCAGCGAGACCCCTGATGATGTCGAGCTCGCTGAAGTACCCGAAGTGCCCGATGCGGAAGACCTTCCCCTTCAACGGGCCCTGCCCGGGAGCGAGCACCACGCCGTGCTCAGCGCGGATCGTGTCACTGATGGTGTCGGCGTCGGCCGATTCGGGCGCTCGGATCGCGGTGACCGTCCAGTTCTGGTCGAGGCCCTCGCCGAACAGGTCCAGGCCGAGCGCCTTCGCGCCTTCCTTAACGGCGCGAGACAGCATCTGGTGGCGGCGCATCGCGACCTCGATGCCGTCCTGGAAGTACAGCTCGAGCGCCGCTTGCAAGCCCTGCATCACGCTGATGGCGGGGGTCCACGGGTTCTCGGGGTGAGGAAGGTCGGCGAAGCGCTTGTACGTCGCCCAGTCGAAGTAGAAACGGGGGTTCGTGGCCGTGCGCGAGGCTTCCCATGCTCGATCGCTGATCGCGACGAACGCGATTCCGGGTGAAGCTGAGAGCGCCTTCTGCGAGCCGCCAACCGCCACGTCGACGCCCCACGCGTCGAGCTCGAACGGCACCGCACCGAGCGACGAGACGACGTCGACGACGACCATCGCGCCGGCGTCGTTCGCCACCTTCGAGAGCTGTTCGATCGGCTGGATCACGCCGGTGGAGGTTTCGGATTGCGTGAGCAGCACCGCCTTGACGGGATGCTCGGCCAGGGCCGCCGCGACCTCGTCGGGCCGCACCCGTTCGCCCCACTCGTACTCGACCGTGTGCACCGTGAGGCCGAACGTCTCGGCGAGCGACTTGAAGCGCTCCGCGAAGAACCCCGCTACGGGTACGAGCACGTCGTCACCGGGCGAGAAGCAGTTCGCGATCGCCGACTCGAGCCCCCCGGTGCCGCTCGATGTCATGAGCAGCACATCGGCGGTCTCGGTTCGATAGAGCTCCTTCAGCCGCGAGGTGACCTCACGCATGATGTTCCCGAAGCCAGGACCGCGGTGGTACACGAGCGGGCTCCCTTGGGCGAGCAGCACCTCGGGCGGTATCGGCGTGGGGCCGGGAGCCAGGATGATCTCGGGCCTGTTCACGGTGCGGATCAACTCCTGCGTCGGTCGCGGCGTCGTTCGGGGCTCGAAGGCCCAGCCTAGCAGCGGCTAGAAGCGCAGGGCTTTCCAGACGTCCTCGCCACGATCGACGAGTGAATCCGGGTCGAGCACGACCGGAAGCGGGCGCTCGCCGGGCTCGCGCCTGAGCACCCGGTCGAGCATGGTGCGCTTGCCGCGGGCGCGCGCCACCGCCGCCGCCGTCCGGTCGCGCCGCGTCTCACGGATGCGGCGTTGCAGGGCGAGGTCTCAGGTGGGGTGACCGATCGCGGGACCGCCGACGTGCACCGATCAACCCTCCTCGGCCGCGGGCACGAGCGTTCGCAGGTCGACGCTGGGGTCGGCGAGCGCGTCGGTATCGGGCGCGACCTGCGCGGAGATCAGCCCGAACGATCGGCGGACGTCGCGCTTGTAGTCCAGACTCACAGTCGAGCGGACCACCCCGCCGGCGTCGAGCAGGAATGCGCAGAACGATCGGTCCTCGAGCGAGCCGCGAACGACTATGCGGTGCCAGGTGGCGGCGAACCCGGCCATCTGCACCTGCGAGTCGTACTGATCGGACCAGAACCAATGCGGATCGTCGAAGACCTCGCCGGCGCCCAGCATGTTGCGGGCCGCCGTCTGCCCCATCTTGATCGCGTTGTCGAAGTGCTCCACGCGGATCGGCCCGAACACCGGATGCTCGTGACGGGCCACGTCGCCGGCCGCGAACACACCCGGCACCGAGGTTTCCAGCGTCGGTCCGACGGGGATGCCGCCGCCCTGGTCCAACCCGGTTCCCGCCATCAGCTCGACGCTCGGCTCCGTGCCGACGCCGACGATCGCGACGTCGGCGTCGATGCGCCGACCGCCGCCCGTGACGACCGCTTCGAGCCGGCCATCGCCCTCGAAGCTCGCCACCGCCTCGTTGAACAGCATCTGCACCCCGTGGTCGCGATGGAGCCCTTCGAGCGTGCGGCCGATCTCGGCGCCGAGCACCCTGTACAGCGTGGTCTCGAACACCTCCACGACCGTGACATCGTGGCCGAGCATGCGCATCGACGCCGCGACCTCGGCGCCGATGAACCCCATGCCGACGCAGACGATCCGGGCCCCGGCGGTGGCGGCTCCCTTGATGCGCTCGGCATCGCCGGCGGTGCGCAGGTCGAAGACGCCGGGCAGCGACGAGCCGGGCACGTCGAGCTTGCGGTTGCGGCTTCCCGTCGCCACGAGCAGGACGTCGTAGGGCACTCGTTCGCCGCCCGCGAGCACGACCTCGCGGTCTGTCACATCGAGCTGCACCGCGCGCGCGCCGAACCGCGCCTCGACGTCATGGTCGCCGTACCATGCCTCGGGACGCACGTACTGATCCTCGAGCGGCTGCTCGCCGCGCAGGAACTCCTTCGAGAGGGCCGGACGTTCGTACGGTGCAAGCGGCTCGGCGCCCACCAGCACGAGAGGGCCGTCGTACCCCTCGTCACGGAGCGTGGCCGCGGCGGTGGCGCCGGCGAGCGACCCGCCGACGATCACGAAGGAGCCGACGGCCACCGGCGCCTCACGCCTCGATCTTCAAGTCGCCGCCCTCTTCCGTGACAGGGAAGGTCGCGATCGGCTCCGTGGCCGGTCCATTCACGACCTCGCCGGTCGTCATGTCGAAGATGCTGCCGTGGCACTCGCACTCGATCGTGGTGCCATCGATCTCGCCACCGAGCGAGAGGTTGCACTGGCGGTGCGTGCAGATGTCGCTGAACGCGTGTAAGGAACCGCCGACGCGCGCCACCGCGATCTGCGCGCCGTTGACATCGAAGGCGGTCGCATCTCCCTCGGCGACCTCGTCGGCCTTCCCAACGGTGTTCCACTCGGCCACGTCTGCACCTCCATGATCGACCGGCGCCCGGCGGGCGCGTTCGCACAGAGCTTACGCCGCAGTGCCCGAGGGGCGGAGCTCAAGCTGGAGGCGGCGGGAGCGTGGGCTGCGATGCCTCGTCGCTCGTCCGCAGGCGCGCCCGCAGCACCGTGCCCACCCCGAGCACGCCGTAGAACGCCGCCAGGATCAAGATGCCCACCCGGAAATCGATCGACAGAAGCACTGGGGCGAACGCACCCGCGGCCCACGCGAGCTGGAACATCACCTCGTAGCGGACGAACACGCGCCCCTGTGCCCCCGGCGGCGCGTGGCGCTGCATCAAGCTCTGGAATGCGAGCCTGCCGAGCTCGGTGGCTGCGCCGGCGACGAACGCGAACACCGTGAGTAGCGGCAGGCCGTAGAGCTCGAACGCGAGCACGGCGCCGATGCATGCGGCGCTCACCGAGGCGATCACGACGGCTTCCTCGCGTGTGGTTCGAGGTGCGCGGGGCGCGACGACGTCGGCGACGAGAGTGCCGAGCACGCCGGCGCCCGCGAGCACCGCGAACCAGTACACGGGCGCCTCATCGACACGAAGCGAGAAGGCGAGCAGGAAGAGCAGGAACCCGCTCGCGGCGCGCATTCCCACGGCGCCGACGGCAGGCACGCCGAGCACAGGCACGGCGCCGCGGCGGCCGACCTGCCTCCGGCGCGAAGGATGCCGCTCCCGAGGCTGCTGCCGGCCCGGGTGCGAGAGGCGCAGGGTGAGCAGCGCGGAGATGGCGTAGACGACGGCCGCCGCGTAGATGGCCGCCGGCGACCCGCCAAGACGGATGGCACCGAACGCGATCGGCGCCGCGAGGATCGCCCCCACGGCGGCGAGGCGACCGAGCCGAGCGTTCGCCTGCATCAGCCCGTCGCCCGCACCGGCGTACGCGATCGTGAGCCCGTTCTTCGTGATGCCGTGCACCCTCGAGAGCACGAGCAGGGCCAGCGCCGCCGGAAACAGCACCAACGTGCCGAACCGCGGCGCCGCGTAGATCGCGATCCCGGCACGTGCCGCGGCCGAGGCGAACGCGATCAGCCTGCGCGGTCCGGCACGGTCGAGCAGCGGCACGAGCAGCGGTCCAGCGAGTGCGAGCGGCAGCATCGTGAGGCCGAGATAAGCGGCCACGCGCAGCTTCGCTTCCCCGACCGGCAACGAGAAGAACACCGAGTCTGCCAAGGCGATCGCGAGCATCGCGTCGCCGGCCACGCTCGTGAAGTGGTTCAGCGCGTAGCCGTCGATGGGATCGCTCGATCGCCACATGCGCACGAACGGGTGCACGGCGCCGCGCACGAGACTCGAGAGCCCATACAGCGCGAGCTGCCACAGCGGGATGCGCTTCGGGCGGCCCGCCGGAGTCCCGGCCACGCCTGACCTCAGCCCTGCAGGCGCTCGCGCAGCAGCTCCTGCGCGAGCTTCGGGTTCGCCGAACCGCCCGAGGACTTCATGACCTGCCCCACCAGGAAGCCGATCACGCTCTCGTTGCCCGACCGGAACTTCTCTGCCGCGTCGGCGTTCTCGCCGAGCACCCGATCGACGATCGAACCGAGCTCCCCCGAGTCGGAGACTTGCCGCAGGCCGCGACGCTCGACGATCGCCTCGATGTCATCGCCTGTCTCGACGACATCCTCGAGCGCCTGCTTGGCGCCCGCGCCGCTGATCGTGTCGTCGGCGAGCAGCGCGAGCAGGTCAGCGAGGTGCCTCGGGGTGACGCGTGCCGCCGCGTCTGCGCCGTGCTTGTTCACGAAGCCCGCGAGATCCTGGGTCACCCAGTTCGCAGCGGCCACCGGGTCGGTCCCGAGCGCCACCGTCTCCTCGAACAGCCCGCATGCCGCCCGATCGCCGACCAGCACGCGGGCGACCTCAGGCTTCAGACCGTGCTCGGCGACGTACCGATCACGCCGAGCCCGGGGCAGCTCGGGCAACGCGGCGCGCAGCTCCTCGATCCAGGCGGCCGCCGGCTCGATCGCGGGGATGTCGGGCTCCGGGAAGTACCGGTAGTCGAAGGCTTCCTCTTTGGAACGCATCGTCGCGGTGGCGCCGGCGTCCTCGTTCCAATGACGGGTCTCTTGCACGATCGCCTCGCCCGATTCGAGCGCCTTGGTCTGGCGCGAGATCTCATAGACGAGCGCGCGCTCGAGCGACCGCACCGAGTTCATGTTCTTGATCTCGACCTTCGTGCCGAGCGCGTCGGCCCCGGCCGGTCGCATGGACACGTTCGCGTCGCAGCGGAGCGAGCCTTCCTCCATGCGCACGTCGCTCACGTCGAGCGACTCGAGCGTCGCGCGCAGCTCGCGCAGGTAGGCGCCGGCCTCTTCGGGCGAGCGGATGTCGGGCTCGCTCACGCACTCCACGAGCGGCACGCCCGCCCGGTTGAAGTCGACGAGCGCGGCGTCGGCGTCGTGGATGCGCCCACTCGAGCTGGAGTGGGTGGTCTTGCCGGTGTCCTCTTCCATGTGCACCCGCGTGATGCCCACTCGGCTCGTCGCGCCGTCGGGAAGCTCCACGTCGAGATGGCCACCGACACAGATCGGCAGGTCGTACTGGCTGATCTGGAAGTTCTTCGGCATGTCGGGATAGAAGTAGTTCTTCCGGTGGAAGAGCGAATGCGGCGCGATCTCGCTGCCGAGCGCGAGCCCGATCGTGATGATGCGCCTGATCGCCTCACGGTTGGGCACGGGCAGGGAACCCGGATGCCCCAGGCACACAGGACAGACGTTGGTGTTGGGCGGCGCGCCGAAGGTATTGCGGCACCCACAGAACATCTTCGTCTCGGTGCTGAGCTCCACATGACACTCCAGCCCGATCACGGCTTCCCACTCGGTCATCGCGCGACCTAGCCTACCGGGACGCCTCCGGGGACACCTCCGGGCTGCGTTCGGCGTCTGGTTCCCTATCCTGGCTCGATGTCCGATCACCTCGCGCCGACGCCGAGTGCGGCGCGCATCTGGACCGCGCTCGGCGCCGTCTACGTGATCTGGAGCACCACGTTCATCGCGATCAAGCTCGTGAACGAGACTATGCCGCCGCTGATCGCGACCGGCGTGCGGTTCTTCCTGGCCGGCGCGGTGTTGTTGCCGATCGCGCTGCGGGCCGGTGACCGGCGGGGTGACCGCCCGGGCGCAGCCGAGTGGAAGGGCGCCGCTGTCGTGGCAGTGCTGCTCATGTTCGGCGGCAACGGCGGCATCGTGTGGGCGGAGCGCACGATCCCCTCGGGGGTCGCCGGGCTCGCGATCGCCACGGTGCCGCTGTGGATCGCGGCGATCGATCGCGTGGTGCTGCATCGCCATCAACCGCCAGTGGTCGTGGCCGGGCTGGCCGTCGGCTTCGCCGGCGCGGCGCTGCTCGTCGGCGGCTCGGCGTTCGACGGCGCGATCGACCTCGGTGGGCTGCTGGTCGCGCTCGCGGCGGCAGCGTCGTGGGCTGCGGGCTCGATCTATCAGCGGCACGCGCGGCTTCCACGACGGCCGTTCGTGGCGGCGGGCATG
>Ga0136612_10000436_pt1 | contig 14788 bp, 13 predicted proteins | sample AntDryUQ224A2306_2_FD_106644 | JGI IMG/M metagenome (GOLD analysis project Ga0136612, IMG submission 106644) | Polar desert sand microbial communities from Dry Valleys, Antarctica - metaG UQ224A (23.06) | ecosystem: Environmental > Terrestrial > Soil > Desert | place: Antarctica: Dry Valley... | reverse complement strand
CTCCCGGCCGACGGCCAGCCGCTGCTTCGCCTTCTCGAGCTGAATCCGCACATGGTTCAGCTCCGCCACCGCGGTTTCGTGCTGCGCACTTGCCCGGTCGACATCGGCCTGCACCGCAGACACTTTGGCGTCGATGGCTGCCACTTCGGCGTCGAGGCTCTCCCGCACCTCGGCGGCCGCCTCCACCCGGTCGAGAAGCTCGGATTCTTCGGCCGATGCGTGGTTGATCTGCTCCCGCAGCGCCTTGATCTCGTTGGAGCGGCTCGAGGGCGCCGCATCGGCCGCGCCGGCCACCAGGACCGTGGCGACGAGAGAGACCGCGCTCAGGAAGACCCAAGCGGTTCGGGGCAACCGCATAGGGAATGGAGAGTAAACCACACCAGTCCCTTTATCAACAGGAGCCCCAAAGGATCGGGCCGGCCGCGAGCCGGTCAGACGTCGAGGAAGCGCCGCACAGCGACTGCGGACCCGATCGCACCCACGGCCGCACCCACGACCACAAGGAAGATGGCGGTGCCCGCCACCTCCCTGCCTGAGACCAGCATCTGCCGGATCAGCTGCAAGCTGGACGACTCGAGGTTGCGCTGGAGGAAGGTGCGCCCCAAGGTGACCAGCAAGGCCGCCACTCCCCCGCCGACAACCCCTTGGACCAGCCCTTCCAACATGAAGGGGATGCGGATGAACCAGTTGGTGGCACCCACCAGCTTCATCACTCCTATTTCACGCCGGCGGGCGAAGATCGCCAGCTGAATGGTGTTGAGGATCAGCAACGTGGCCGAAATGAGCAGAACACCAGCCATCGTGTAGATGGCCAGCTGGATGATGCGGGTGACCTTTAGAAGGGTGTCGATCGTGTCCTTGGCGTAGGCCACCGAATAGACCCCTGGCGTCTCCTCGAAGCGAGAACCAATGGGCTCGACGAACTCGGCTTTTTTGGGGACGACCCGGTAGGAGGGGGGCAGATCAGCTGCGGTGATCCCCTCCGTCGTCGCCGGGTCGTTGGAAAACACCTGCTGGAACTCGGCAAACGACTCGTCTTGATTCACATAGGTGACCTTGCGCACCTGAGGGAGGTTCGACAGCTCGGTCTGAACCGCGGTGTTCTGCGCCTCGGAAGCGTCGGGCTTCATGAAGATGGAGAGCTCCACCCCGCCCCGCCACTGCAGGGTGGCCCGAGTGACGCCCTGCTTGAGCAGAAGGGCCCCGCCCACAAGAGAAAGGGATACGGCCACGGTAAGCACCGCCGCCATGGTCATCAACGGGTTACGGCGGAGGTTGGAGAAAGTCTCCCGAACCGTGTAATCGAACGAAAGCGCCACGGTCAGCCGGCCGCCCCGTAGACACCGCGGGCCTGGTCGCGGATGACCACACCGTGGTCCAACTCGATGACCCGGCGGCGCATCGTGTCGACGATGCCCACGTCGTGGGTAGCCATGACGACGGTGGTGCCAGTCCGGTTGATCCGATCCAGCAGGCGCATGATGCCCTCGGTGGTGGTCGGGTCGAGGTTCCCGGTGGGCTCGTCGGCCAACAGGATCAGGGGGCGGTTGACGAAGGCCCGGGCCACGGCCACCCGCTGCTGCTCACCGCCGGATAGCTCGCCAGGAAAGTTCTGCGCCTTCTGGGTGAGACCCACGAGGTCGAGGATCTGGGGAACCGTCGAACTGATTACGTGCTTGGGCCGGCCGATTACCTGGAGGGCGAAGGCCACGTTCTCGGCCACTGTCTTGTTGGGCAGAAGGCGGAAGTCCTGGAACACGCAGCCGATGTTGCGGCGCAGCAAGGGAACCTTCCAGGAGTGCATCTGACCGATGTTGCGCCCCGCCACCCAAATGTCGCCGTTGTCGGGCGGCTCCTCCTTGGTGACCAGCCGGAGGAAGGTCGACTTGCCGGAGCCCGAGGGGCCCACGAGGAAGACGAACTCGCCCTTGGCGATATCCACCGAACAGTCACGGAGCGCGACCGTCGATGTCTTGTAGGACTTGGTGACCCGGTCGAGCTTGATCATCTGCTTCTCCCCGACCTAGCGCCCGTAGGGCTGAGTCGTAGCGGTCTGAGCCGGAAATCCACGCTACCGGTCGGATCCCTGCGAGCGGCGCCACCTCAGCCAGGATTCGATGAACTCGTCGAGATCCCCATCGAGGGTGGCCTGCACGTTTCCAGTCTCGTAGCCCGTCCGCTCGTCTTTGACTGCCTGGTAGGGCGCCAGGACGTACCCCCTGATGAAGGACCCTCCCCTGGACACGGCCCCCTGGGGGCCGGAGATCTTGGCTAACTCGTCGAGGCGGGCCTGACGGGCCCGCTCGGCCAGCTTGGCCGCCAGGATCTGCATGGCCTTTGCCCGGTTCTGCAGCTGGCTGCGCTCGTTTTGGCAGGACACCACGATGTTCGTCGGTAGGTGGGTGATGCGCACCGCCGAGTCGGTGACGTTGACGTGCTGGCCACCCGCCCCCGACGATCGGTACGTGTCGACCCGCAGCTCCTTGTCGTCGATCACCACTTCGTCGGATACGTCCTCGATGAAAGGGACGACCTCGACGGCGGCGTAGGAGGTCTGACGCCGCGCCTGGGAATCGAACGGGGAGATCCGGTACAGACGGTGCACTCCCCGCTCGCTCGACAGGAACCCGTAGGCATGGCGGCCGCGGACGATGAAGGTGGCCGACTGGATGCCCGCCTCCTGGCCAGCAGACACCTCGTCGAGCTCGACCTCGAATCCGCGGCGTTCAGCCCAGCGGAGGTACATCCGCAGCATCATCTCGGCCCAGTCCTGGGCGTCGGTGCCGCCCTCGCCCGAATGAATCTCACACACCGCGTCGCGCTCGTCGTGCTCGCCGCCGAGAAGCGATTGCAGCTCGAGCTGGTCGAGCTCGCTGGAGATGCCCCCGGCCTCGCTCGCGGCTTCCGCCTGAGAAGTCGGGTCGCCCTCGTCGGCGGCCATGTCCCACAGCGTGCGGGCGTCGTCCAGACGTTCCCGAAGGCGTTCGAGGCCCTGGATGTCGTCGTTGAGCCGGCCGTAAGCGGTGGTCACCTTGCGGGCCTCGTCGGCGTCGTCCCACAGGTCGGGGGCGGCGATCTTGGGCTCCAAGGCGATGCGCCGCTCCCTCATCCCCACCAGATCGAGATAGCCCTCCGCATCGCCCAGCCGCTTGAGAAGCACGTCGAAATCAGGGGCGTCGGGCAAATCAGCGTTGGGCAAGCCGGGCTACTTGCCGTGGCAGAGCTTGAACTTCTTGCCGCTGCCGCACCAGCAGGGGTGGTTACGGCCTGTCTTCTCGTGCTCCGACTTGACCACTGGTGCCATGGTCTCCTCAGCCGCGGCCATCGCCGGAGCGGGGCCGGCGGCTCCCTGGGCGGCTTCCTGAGCCATGGCCCCTACCGGTGGTGGGGCGGGAGCCGCTGCGGCCACCTGGGCAGCTGCGGGGGTTACAGGCGGAGGGGTGCCGGCCCGCATGGCGTCGGCCCCCTGCACCGGCCCGTCGGCCGACACGTAGTGGGCCTGTTCGAGATCCGGCCCGACGGGCTCCTCCCTGACGATCTGGGCATGCATCACGTATTTCACGTAGTCGGCGTCGATAGAACCCATCAGAAGGCCGAACATCTCATAGCCCTCACGGGTCCACTCCACCAGCGGATCCTTCTGGCCCATGGCCCTTAGGCCGATCCCGTCGAAGAGGTGGTCCATCTCGATGAGATGATCACGCCAGCGCTGATCGATGATCTGCAACATGATCTGCCGCTCGAGCTGGCGCATCTGGTCGGGGCCTTCCGGCATGGTGCGCTCGCGCTCCTCGTAGTACTCGAGCGCCTCCGTCTCCAGGCTTTGCTGGAGCATCTCCCGGGTTGCTGCCTGGCCGAGCTCCTCGGCGGTGAACTTCGAGGGGTAGTAGGCCTGAACTGCGGCCAGTAAGCCATGGGTGTCCCAGTTCTCGGGGTAGTCGTCCGGCGCGGACTCGGCCACGACGTCAGCGATTGCGGACTGCAAGATCTCGAGGGTTTCCTCCCGCAGGTCGGCTCCGTCGAGGATCTGGTTGCGACGGGCGTACACGACCTTGCGCTGCTCGTTGCGCACCTCGTCGTACTTGAGGATGTCCTTGCGGCTCTCGGCGTTGCGAGATTCCACGGAACTCTGGGCCCGCTCGATGGCCTTGGTGACCATCCCCGCCTCGATGGGTTGGTCGTCGGGCAGGCTTCGGGACATCACCCAGTTGAGGGCGTTGGTAGCGAAGAGGCGCATGAGGTCGTCTTCCAGCGAGAGATAGAAGCGGCTCTCACCCGGGTCGCCCTGACGGCCGGCACGACCGCGGAGCTGGTTGTCGATGCGGCGGGCTTCGTGGCGCTCGCTGCCGAGCACATACAGCCCGCCCAGGCTGCGGACCTTGTCGCCCTCGGCCTTGCACGAGGCCTCGAGGCCGGCGAGAAGCTCAGCCTGCTTCGCCTGGCCCTCCTCGGTGTCGGGATCGACCCCTGCGCCGATGGTTTCCTGTCGGGCCAGGCCCTCGGGGTTGCCCCCCAGAAGAATGTCGACGCCTCGTCCGGCCATGTTGGTAGCCACCGTCACGGAGTGCAGGCGCCCGGCCTGGGCGACGATGTCAGCCTCCCGGGTGTGGTGCTTGGCGTTGAGCACAGCGTGGGGGATGCCCCGCTTCTCCAAAAAGCGCGACAGCACCTCGGACTTCTCCACCGACGCCGTGCCCACCAGCACCGGCTGGCCCTTCTCGTAGCGCTCGGCGATGTCCTCCACCGCGGCACCGAACTTGCCGCCCTCGGTGCGGTAGATGAGGTCGGGCTGGTCGAGGCGCACCATGTCCTGGTTGGTGGGGATGGGCACGACAGGTAGCCCGTAGGTTCCGGCGAACTCGGCCGCCTCGGTGACGGCGGTACCCGTCATGCCGGCCAACTTCTCGTACATACGGAAGTAGTTCTGCAGGGTGACGGTGGCCCAGGTGTGGTCCTCGTCCTTGATGCGCACGCGCTCCTTGGCCTCCACGGCCTGGTGCAGCCCGTCGGACCAGCGACGGCCCTCGAGAATGCGGCCGGTGAATGTGTCGACGATCTTCACTTCGCCGTCCGTCACGAGGTACTCCCGGTCGCGCCGGTTGAGCTCCTTGGCCCGGAGGGCGTTCCCCAACTGGTGCACATAGGCGGCGGATACAGCGTCGTAGAGGTTCTCCACGCCGAGGGCCTCCTCCACCTTGGAGATGCCGTCTTCGGTGGGCACCACCGTGTGCTTTTCCTCGTCGACCTCGTAGTCGACGTCGCGCTGGAGCCCTCGAACGATCCCGGCGAACTGGTAGTAGAGCTTGGCGGCCTGGTTGGCGGGGCCGCTGATGATGAGCGGAACCCGGGCCTCGTCGATCAGGATCGAGTCGACCTCGTCGACGATGGCGTAGCGGTGGCCTCGCTGGACCTGAGCCCCCCGGGAAGGCGCCATGTTGTCGCGCAGGTAGTCGAAACCGAATTCGGTGGTGGTTCCGTAGGTGATGTCGGCCGCGTAAGACAGCCGCTTCTCGGCTGCGTCGCGCTGGGAGGGCAGCACCGTGCCGACGCTGAGGCCGAGCCAGCGGTACACCTGGCCCATCCAGTCGGCGTGAAACGCTGCCAGGTAGTCGTTCACGGTGACCAGGTGGCAGCCCTCGCCCGTCAGCCCGTTGAGGTAGAGCGGGGCGGTGGCCACAAGGGTCTTACCCTCACCGGTCTTCATCTCGGCGATCCAGCCGAAGTGCAAAGCGGCCCCGCCCATCATCTGGACGTCGAAGTGGCGCTTGCCGATGACCCGCCAGGCCGCTTCCCGCACGACGGCGAAGGACTCCAACAGCAGGTCGTTGAGGTCCTCGCCGTTGCTCAGCCGGTTGCGGAACTCCCCGGTCTTCGCCTTCAGGGCGTCGTCGGAGAGAGCCTTGGTCTCGGGCTCGAGGGCATTGATGTCGGGCACCAGGCCGCTGAGGGCCTTGATCTTCTTGCCCTCGCCCGCGCTGAGGATCTTGTTGAGAAACTTCATAAGAGGGATTCGAGTCTACGAGCCGGAGGGCCGGGGCCCTCCACACCCTGGGACCGAGCGCCTAGGACTCCTTGGCCTCGTCGGTGTCGTTGAGGTCGAGCAACTCACGGCGCATGGCGTAGAGGACGGCTTCCATCCGACTGTGCAGGTGGAGCTTCTCCAAGATGTTGCGGACATGGTTCTTGACCGTGTTCTCGGAGATGAACAGGTCGCCGCCGATTTCCTTGTTGCTCTGGCCTTTGGCGACGTGGCGGAGCACCTCGAGCTCCCGGTTGGTGAGAACCGGGCCAGCGGCTTGGTCTTTCGCATCCGCCTTCTGGGCCAGGGAGGAGAACTCGCTCAACAGCTTGGAGGCCATGGCCGGTGAAATCCGGCTCTGACCAGCCATTACATCGTGGACCGCCTCGGCGATCTCGTCGACGGCTACGTCTTTGAGCAGGTAGCCGTTGGCACCGGCCTTAATGGCGGCGTAGAGATCGTCCTCCTCGTCGGAGATGGTGAGCATCACGATCTTGGTGGTGGGGGTCTCGTCGCGGATGCGGCGGGCGGCCTCGATGCCGGTCATGCGGGGCATGCGGACGTCCATAACCACGACATCGGGGGCCAGATCGGCGGCCTTGGTGACCGCCTCCTCGCCGTCCTCGGCCTCGCCGATCACCACGATGCCGGGCTCGGTGCCCAGCATCGAACAAAGGCCTCGACGGAAGATGGCCTGGTCGTCAGCGATGAGCACCCGGGTGCCAGAGGGCTCAGTCGAGTCGGCGGTGTCTGTCATATGGCCTCGATCATGCCAATGTCGCCGTCCTCGCGGTGGTACACCACGCCGGAGCGCCCGTTCTCGGAGTTGGTGAAGAGAAAGAAGGCATGGCCGATCAGCTCCAGGTGCAGAGCTGCCTCGTCGGGGGTCATCGGCTTCATATCGAAGCTCTTGGTGCGGATGATCCGCGATGACGTGTCCTCGGGGTCCTCGATGGGCTCGATGCCGCCTTCGGCAACAGTGGCCATCGAAGCGGCCGATCCGTTGTGGTTCGGCCGTCGGGGATGTGAGCGGCCCATGAGCTTGCCCTTGAGCTTTTCCAGGCTGTGCTCGAGCTTGCCGGCGGCCCGGTCGACCGCGGCGAGGATGTCGGTGGCGCTGGCCTTGGCCCGCACTACATGGCCGTGGCCGTGGAGGGTGACCTCGCAGACCTCCTTGTCAGCAATCCGGGGGTTCTTCTCCTCGGTGAAGCGCACCTCTGCGTGGTCCATCCCGAGGAACTTCTCGAGCTTGTCGAGCCGTTCTTGGGTGTGCGCTTTCACATAGTCCGGGACTTCGACGTGCCGAGCCCTCACCGCTATCTCCAAGACGAACCTCCTGGTCGGTAGTGCCTGAACCGCGGATAACAACATGGGAACTGCACGCAGCTGACCTGGTCTTTGACCCCACACCCGCCTGCCGACTTTCCGCCGCGGCTGTCGCGACGGGGCCTGCAGGACTTACTTCTAAACCGCGCCATGCTCAGCAGCGCCCGGTTCACGAACCGGAGACCGCCTTACGTGGGTCGTTTCGCCCGCGACTGGCATCGACTTGGAACGGCAGAACCGCTCCGCAACCACAGACCTGCGCACAGCCCATGAACCGATGGTACGGCGTTCACCCGATGGTCGGGTCCCGGCCTTCACCCGATCATCCGATCCCGGGCAGGTGCCACGGCGAGAACTACCGCGCTGACCGCGTGTGCCCCCGACGCCCGCAGAGCAGCGGCCGCAGCCTGGAGGGAAGACCCAGTGGTCATCACGTCGTCAACCACGATCACCTGCGGCGGGCTCGGCAGGCACGAGAAGAGTGGGCCTGAACGCCTTGCCTCACCGCCAAGCCCCTGCTGGGGGGCGCCGTGGCGGCGCAACAGACCTCGACACTCCAAGCCGGAGCGACGGGCCACTGCCCGGGCCAGTAGCCGACTCTGGTCGAACCCCCGCCGGCCCCGGCGCCCGCGAGTGGTCGGCAACCACGTAACCACGGGGCCCACTTCTGCTTGAGTTGTGATCCTGGCCAGCTCAGCGGAGAGTTGGTCGGCCATCCGAGGGACCGCCGCCGTACCTCTTCCCCGCTTGAGCGTGAGGATCTGATCCCGCAGGCGGCCCTCGTAGCGGCCGAGAACGGCGAGCCGATCGATGCCCTCCGGCGGCGTCCAGTCCATGGTCGGCAAGCTACGCAGGGCCAGTGACAGCGATCGTGTTTTGACATCGATAGGAGCTTCGACTCTCGGGTCGGATGCCTCCGGATACGGAGCCAGATGTCCCGAGAGTGACTCCGGCCGGGCCCGGGGCATCCCGGCGCTGGCTGGGGCTACCGGAGGAGGATTCGGCCGATGCGGCGGCCGGCGATGCGCATGCCCAGGATTCCCATCAGGGCCAGGTAGGCCGCGTTGAGCAGAAGCCCCGGGCCGACTTCGCCCAGGATCAGGCTCCGCAGGAGGTTCACGCCTTGGTAAAGGGGCGTGATCTGGACAACCCAGGCAACGGCATCGGGATACCGGCTCAGCGGAAAGAAGACCCCGGAGAAAAGAAACATGGGTATCAAGCCCATGGCCACGTAGTCGAAGTCAACGAAAGAACGGATCCAGGTGGCTGCCGCCAGCCCCGCCCCGGCAAACGCCATGCCGATAAGAAGAGCGGCGGGGAGGGCGAGCACCGCCCAAGGTGAGGCAATCAGCCCGAGGGCCGCCATCGCCCCCAGGAAGGCCCCGGCTTGGAGGGTGCCCCGCATCAGGGCCCAGATGACCTCTCCACGAGCCACGTCGTGCACCCCCATGGGGGTGGCCAGTACGGCGTCGTAGCTCTTGGCGTACTTCAGCTTGATGAAGAAGTTGAAGGTGACGTCGAAGATCGAGCCGTTCATCGCTGCGACAGCCATCAGTCCGGGGGCGACGAACTCGCGGTAGGAGACGACTTGGCCCCCAGCGGTGGTGATCGACCCCACCAGGGCCCCCACTCCGATGCCGACCGAGAACAGGTAGAGGAGCGGTTCGAAGAAGGAACTCAAGAAGACCAGCCGCTGCCCTCGGTACACCAGGGCGTTGCGCTCCACCAGGTGGAAGGCGCGAGCCAGGCCGGTGCCGGTCGTAGGCCGGGACACGACGGCAGCTACGTCCGCCGAGTCGGCCGAGTCGGCGGGGAGGGTGGGAGCGCTCACGCGGCCAGCCGCCTGGTGAACGACCGCGTTCCGAAGCGCCAGCTCACGGCCAGAAGCACGATGAGCACCGTCACGTCGATCAAGGCGAGGCCCCATTGGGGCTGGCCGGTGGTGAACATGCGGGCCAGCTCCACTCCGTAGAACAGCGGAGACAGCCGCGACAAGGGCTCGGCCCAGTCGGGCAGCTGGGAGATCGGGAAGAAGGTGCCCGAGAAGAGGAACAGCGGGATCACCCCGAGGCGGAAGACCAGGGAGAAGTTGACCTCGGTGTCCTGGGTGGCCGCATAGGCCGAGAGCGCGGCGGCGAAAGTGGCTGCGGTGAGCACGGCGGTCGGGATGGCCAATAGGCCTAACGGCGAACTGATCCCCCCGAAGACCGTGGCTATGAGGAAAAACACCGACGAAGACAGGGCGATGCGGGTGGCCGTCCAGGCCACCTTCCCGGCGAACACATCGGCCGGACTGAGGGGGGTGGCGGCCATGGCATGGAAGTGGCGCATCCACTTCACTCCTGCCATCACTCCCCAAAGGGAGTCACCGGCGGCGGCCTGCATGGAGCTGGCCACCATGATCCCGGGAACGATGAAGGCCAAGTAGGTCACCCCCCCGACACCACCGCGGCGGTCGTCGATGATCCCGCCGACCCCGACGCCCATGGCGAGCAGGAACAGGATCGGGTTGACGAAGGTGGAAAAGAGGGTGCCCCGCCACAGTTTGGAGAAAAGCCGCAACTCGCGTTCGACCACCCGGGCGAAAGTGGGGAGCCGGGGACCCCGACGGGCCGCATCCAATTCGGCGGCCAGATCGGTCATTCGTCGAGGGTCCGGCCGGTGAGGATAAGGAAGACGTCTTCGAGCGTCGAGCGCCTCACCAAAATCGAGGCGGGCTCGATGCCCGACTCGGAAACGGCCGCAGCCGTGGCGTCGCCGTCGTCGCTGTAGACCAGCACCCGCTCGGCAACCGGCTCGACGCGGCTGCTCAACCGGTGGAGGCGTTCGAGGGAGTTCTCGCGCTCGTCCATCGTGGCGAACTTGAGCTCGACTACATCGCGGGTGGCGTGCTGGTCGATGAGCCCCCGCGGAGAGCCCTCGGCCACGATCCGGCCTTGGTCCATGATCACCAAGCGGTCACAGAGCTGCTCGGCTTCATCCATGTAGTGGGTCGTCAGCACGAGGGTTACCCCGCTGAGCTTGAGCTGGTAGAGCCGTTCCCAGAGGAGGTGTCGGGCCTGCGGGTCGAGGCCGGTCGTCGGCTCGTCGAGGAGCAGCAGTTCTGGCTGGTTGAGCAGACCGCGGGCGATGGTCAAGCGGCGCTTCATGCCTCCGCTGAGGGGTTCCACCCGGTCCTTGCGGCGGTCGGAGAGCTGCACGAAGTCGAGAAGCTGCTCGGCCCGCTCCTTGATCACGTCCCGGGGCAGGCCGAAGTAGCGCCCGTAGATGGCGAGGTTGTCCCACACCGACAACTCGGTGTCGAGGTTGTCCTCCTGAGGAACCGAACCGAGCCGGGCCCTGATCTCGGCGCCCTGGGTACGGGGGTCCATGCCAAGGATGCGGAGCTCGCCGCCCGACACCGGCGACACACAGCCGATCATGCGCATGGTGGAGCTCTTGCCCGCTCCGTTGGGCCCGAGGAATCCGAAAACCTCGCCGCGACGGACCTCCACGTCTATCCCGTCGACGGCGGCAAAGTCGCCGAACTTCTTGACGAGTTTTCTCGCAACGATCAGCGGCTCAGATAGTGGGACTTCAGGCAGGGGGACTTCAGGCAGGGGGACTTCAGACATGGGACCGGTCAGACTAAAGCCCTCCCGCCGCCATCCCGGGCGGGCGGGATTTCGCCCGGCAGGGGTGCATTTTCCCGCCCGCGGACCCCGGGCCCGGGTGCGGGTTTAGGTGCCCTCGGTCCAGCTGGCCAGGTACTTCTCCTGCCCGGGGGTGAGACGGTCGATCTCGATGCCCATGCTCTCGAGCTTGAGGCGGGCGATCTCCTGGTCGATGTCGCGGGGAATCATGTGGACCTTGGCTTCGAGGCCCTTGCCCTGCTTGACCACCCATTCGGCGCCGAGCGCCTGGTTGGCAAAGCTCATGTCCATCACCGAGGCGGGGTGGCCTTCGGCGGCACTCAGGTTCACCAGGCGGCCTTCGGCCACCACTAGAACCCGCGACACGTCAGCACCCTCGCCAACCAAGAACTCCTCCACGTGGGGACGAACCTGCTGACGGCGCTCGCCGGTGGCCATCTCGCCCAAGCCGGCGAGGTCGATCTCGATGTCGAAGTGGCCGGAGTTGGCCAGGATGGCGCCGTCGAGCATCGTCCGGAAGTGCTCCTTGCGCAGGACGTCGCGGTTGCCGGTCACGGTGACGAAGATCTCGCCTTCGCGGGCCGCCACTTCCATGGGCTCAACGCGGAAGCCGTCCATCACGGCCTCTAGGGCGCGCAGCGGGTCGATCTCGGTGACGACGACCTGGGCGCCCATTCCCCGGGCCCGCATGGCCACGCCCTTGCCGCAGTAGCCGTAACCGGCCACCACGAGAACCTTGCCGGCCAGCAGGATGTTGGTGGCCCGGATGATGCCGTCGAGCGTCGACTGCCCAGTGCCGTAGCGGTTGTCGAACATGTGCTTCGTGTCGGCGTCGTTGACGGCGACGATGGGGAACTTGAGGGCCCCGTCCTTCTCCATGGCTCGAAGGCGGATCACCCCGGTAGTGGTCTCCTCAGTGCCGGCCAGCACCTCAGCCACCTGGTCGGGGCGCTCGCGGTGGAGGCGTGAAACCAGGTCGCAGCCGTCGTCCATGGTCATCTGCGGGTGCTCGTCGAGCACCGCGTCGATGTGGGAGTAGTAGGTCTCGTTGTCCTCACCCTTGATGGCGAAGGTGGCGATCCCCTCGTCCTTCACCAGGGTGGCGGCCACGTCGTCTTGAGTGGAAAGGGGGTTGGAGGCGCAGGCCACCACTCGGGCGCCGCCCGCCTTGAGGGTGCGCAGCAGGTTGGCCGTCTCAGTGGTGACGTGGAGGCATGCAGCGATGGTGAGCCCCTCGAGGGGGCGCTCCTTGGTGAAACGCTCCCGGATGGAGGCGAGCACCGGCATGTTGCGGTCGGCCCAGGCGACGCGCTGCTTGCCCAGGGGGGCGAGGTCGGCGTCTTTGATGTCGAAGTTCATTGAGGTGCTTGCCTTTCTGCGGCGCTCAGGCCGGGTGGTTGGATGACGAGGACTTGAACTCGTCGAGCGTGGGGGTCGGCCCCGGGTCGATGCCCTCCTGATCAGCCAGGTAGAGCGAGAAGAAATCCCCGAAGAGGATCAGGTCGAGCAACTGGGCAAGCTCGCACTCGCCTTGGGCTCGCACCTCGTAGATATTGGAAACCGCCTCGCGGATCCAGGTGTCGAGCAGTTCGAAGCGGCGCATGACCTGGGGGTGCTCGGAGTCGTGGCGGAGGTGGATCAGGCTCACCACCTGGCGGGTCACGTCGCCGTGCTGACCCCAGCCTTCGATCTCGTTGTGGCACAGCTCGGGCTGCACGTTCCAGAAGGCCGGCGCTTTGGCGTTCTCGTTGATCTGGGTCTTCCAGCGGCGGGCCGCCGCCGCTCCGAGGGAGTCGCCCCCGTAGACCAAGGGGATGGTGCGGCCGACCTCTCTCGCCAGATCCCGGGCCGGGTTGTCGTCGGGAACGAGTTCACTGCGCCGGCGTTGTAGCTGCTCGACGGCCAGCGAGACCCACTCGGAGGCCCCAGGAAAGAAACCCATCTCTTCGAGCACCACCAACGCAGGGATGGCGACGGCACCGATGCCGACGCGGGGAGCGGGGACTTTGGGCACGCTGATCACCGGGGCGCCCCAGCCGCGGGCGAGCTTGTCGAGCTCGCCCTCGCCGGTGACAGCCACCATGCGGGCGCCCTGAATGGCTGCTTCGGAGGCCGCCTCGATGGTTTCCTCGGTGTCGCCGCTGCAGGAGACGGCGAAGACAAGCGAACTCTCTCCCACGAAGGCGGGAAGCGTGTGGGACTTGACGACCACCACCGGCACCGGCAGGAACGGGCCAGCGACGGCCTGGAGGATGTCGCCCGCAACTCCGCTGCCCCCCATACCGAGCACCACGACGTTCTCGATGCGCTCCCGGTCGGGCAGGCCGGCCAGACCCCTTGCGGCGTCGGCCGCGTCGGCGACCTGCTCGGGGGTCGACGCAGTTGCCTCGAAGAGCCCCAAGCTGTCGAGGGCGATGCCCATCAGTCCTCCGTGAACGTGGGCTGGATTCCTTCGGAAGTGGCTTTGGCCTCCAGGCGGGAGTGCTCGGAGTCGTCGACCGCCTCGGCTTCATCCACCAGCATCACCGGGATGTCGTCACGGATGGGATAGCGCCGCTTGAGGCGGGGGTTGTAGAGGCTCGACTCGTCTTGGAAGTAGAGAAGCGGGCCTTTGTCCTCAGGACAAGCAAGTATCTCGAGAAGCTTGGGATCTAGCGCCACGGCCTAAGCCTCGCGCACTCGCCCGAGCACTTCATCCAACTTGGCGGCGCAGGCGTCAGAGTCAGCTGCCTCGAGGTTGAGTCGGAGCAGCGGTTCGGTGTTGCTGGCCCGCAGGTTGAACCACCACGAGCCGCCGTCGATGGTCAAACCATCGAGGCGATCCTGACCCTGCTCGCGGTAGAGGTCGGCGATCCGTTCGATCGTCGCCGCCGGGTCCTCTACCCGGGAGTTGACCTCACCGGAGGCGGCATAGCGCTCGAATGGTCGGCGCAGAACCGACAGCGGCTCACCGGTCTCCGCCATCAAATCGAGGACGAGTACCGAAGCGATGAGCCCGGAATCGGCCCGGTAGTTGTCCCTGAAGTAGTAGTGCGCGCTGTGCTCTCCGCCGAAGACGGCATCGGTCTCGGCCATGACCCCCTTGATGAAGGAGTGGCCCACCCGGCTGCGGATCGGCCGGCCCCCACTTTCGCGGACTACCTCCGGAACGCTCCGCGAACAGATCAAGTTGTGCACCACGGCGGCGCCCGGGGCGTCGCGCAACAGGCGCTGGGCCAGCATGGCGGTGACCGTTGAACCAGAGAGTGCCTCGCCCTTCTCGTCCACCACGACGGCCCGGTCGGCGTCGCCGTCGAAACCCAGGCCGATGGCCGCGCCCGACGAAACCACCCGCTCCCGCAGGTCCTTCAGGTTCTCGGGCACGGTCGGGTCGGCCGGGTGATTGGGGAAGGTGCCGTCCAGCTCGGGGTACATCAGCTCCAAGTCAACGGGCAACCCCTGCATGACGGCGGGGACCACCAAGCCGCCCATGCCGTTGGCGGCATCAGCCACCACCCGAACCGGCTTCAAGGCTTCCCTCAGGGCTCCGGTGAAGTTGCGGACGTGGTCGGCGTATTCGGCGAGGACGTCCTTCTCCGTCACCCGGCCCTTCGACGTGGCCGACGCCGTGATGTCCTGCTCGACCATGGCCTTGATGTCCCGCAGGCCGGATTCCTCGCCGACCGGAGCGGCGCCTGCCCGGCACAACTTGATGCCGTTGTAGCCCGCGGGGTTGTGCGACGCGGTGAACATCGCGCCTGGGGAGTCGAGCTTGCCCGCGGCGAAGTAGAGCAGGTCGGTCGAGGCGAGTCCCAAGTCGACGATGTCGGCG
>Ga0136612_10000435_pt1 | contig 14794 bp, 14 predicted proteins | sample AntDryUQ224A2306_2_FD_106644 | JGI IMG/M metagenome (GOLD analysis project Ga0136612, IMG submission 106644) | Polar desert sand microbial communities from Dry Valleys, Antarctica - metaG UQ224A (23.06) | ecosystem: Environmental > Terrestrial > Soil > Desert | place: Antarctica: Dry Valley... | reverse complement strand
CGTGAGCTCGTCGATGGTCTTCGAGCGCGCCACGTCGTTCCCGACCCGCGAGGACCACCTGCCGGACTGCCCGGTCCCGCTCAGCGCGTACGGGTTCTCCAAGCTGACCGGCGAGGTCTACTGCCGCGCCGCCCACGCCGAGCACGGGCTGCGCTACACGATCTGCCGCCCGTTCAACGCCTACGGGCCCGGCGAGATGCCCGAGGACGAGCCCGGCATCGCCCACGCCGTGCCCGACCTCATCCGCAAGTCCCTGGCCCGGCCCGCACGGCTCGAGATCTTCGGCGACGGCACCCATACGCGCACGCTCACCCACGTCGACGACATCGCCGACGGGATCGTCGCCGCGACGGGCGCCGACGCCGGGCTCAACGAGGACTTCAACGTCTCGGCCTCCGACGAGCTGACGGTGGCGGAGATCGCCCGGATCTGCTGGGAGGCCGCCGGCAACGACCCGGCCGCGCTCGAGTTCGAGCACCTGCCCAGCTTCACCGTGGACGTCGTCCGGCGCTGGCCGTCGGTCGAGAAGGCGTCGCGGCTGCTCGGCTGGGAGGCGCGGATCGGGGTGCGCGAGGGGATCGCGGCGACCGTGGAGTGGCTCAGACGACAGGAAGGGATGGCGATCGCCCATGGCTAAGCGCGCGCTGATCACCGGCATCACCGGGCAGGACGGCTCCTACCTCGCCGAGCTGCTGCTCGAGAAGGGCTACGAGGTGCACGGGATGGTCCGGCGGGCCTCGACCGAGAAGTTCGAGCGCATCGAGCACCTGCGCGAGCGGCTGACCCTGCACCAGGGCGACCTGCTCGACCAGCGCTCGCTGGTCGACACGCTGCGCGCCTCCGCGCCCGAGGAGGTCTACAACCTCGCGGCGATGAGCTTCGTGGCGGTCTCCTGGATCCAGCCGACGCTGACCGCGGAGTTCACCGGGGTCGGCGTCACCCGGATGCTCGAGGCCATGCGGGAGGCCGCCCCCGAAGCGCGGTTCTACCAGGCGTCCTCGTCGGAGATGTACGGCAAGGTCCGCCAGGTGCCGCAGACCGAGGAGACGCCCTTCTACCCGCGCTCGCCGTACGGAGTGGCGAAGGCCTACGGGCACCACATCACGGTCAACTACCGCGAGTCCTACGGAATGCATCTTTGCTCCGGAATTCTGTTCAACCACGAGTGCTGTCGTGGCACGACGCCACTCGTGGTCAGGGAGAACGGCGTGCTCGCGGTTCGGACCCCGGCGGATCTCGTTGCCTTCCGACATAAGGGAACGTCGGTGCAGAGCTTCGCACCCAACGGTCTGCTCGAGGTCTGGGACGGCGAGGACTTCACCCCGGTGCGAACGATCACCGCGACGAAGCGCCGTGCAAGAGATCCCGACCATCGCCTGCTCAGCGTCGAGACTCGCGCCGGAGTGGTCGAGGTCACCGCGCATCACACGATGCTCGACGAAGACCGGAACGACGTGCGGGCGAGCGCTGTGGAGGCCGGCGACCGACTCGCGCTCGGTGGCACCCCCGCCGAAGCTCCGGCCTGGGCCTCGTTAACCGAGCCGATGGCGGAGTTCCTCGGGCTGATGTGCGCCGACGGCTACGTCGAGCGCGAGGGGCACCGCATCGTGTTCACGAACAACGACGATGCGCTCCGAGCGCGGGTGGCCGAGCTCTGGTCCCGTTGCTTTCTGAAGCCGACTCACCGCTGGACCGGTCGCTCCGGCTTCGTCGAGGGCGGCACGGTCGAGAAGCTCAACCTGACCGGCGGCGCGACGGTCGCCCCCTGGCTCCGCGAGCAGCTCTACACCCCGACCGCCTACAAGCAGGTCCCGCCGCTCGTTCTGAACGCCGACGCTCCGACCCAGCAGGCCTTCCTGCGGGGCTACTACGCCGGTGACGGGCTCAAGCGCGGCAACGGCATGTCCATCAAGACGAACAGCCCAGTCCTGGCCCAGGGCCTCTGCTGGCTCTACGCGCTCGACGATCAGCCCGCTTCCGTCTACGTCGAGCATCGGGCCGGGAAGACCTACTACCAGCTCAACCTCGCCTCGGCGGTCAAGGTCGGCGCCAAGGGACAGCACCTGGCGAAGGACCCGGCGGAGGTCCGGCGGATCGTCGAGGTCGAGCCGGAGCCTGACGAGTTCGTGTTCGACCTCGAGACCGAGTCCGGGGTCTTCTGCGCCGGCGTGGGACGTCTCGTCGTCCACAACTCCCCCCGCCGCGGGCTCGAGTTCGTGACCCGGAAGATCACCCACGCCGCGGCGGCGATCGCCGCCGGGCAGGCCTCCGAGCTGCGGCTGGGCAACCTCGACGCCCAGCGCGACTGGGGCTACGCGCGCGACTACGTGGAGGCGATGTGGCTGATGCTCCAGCAGGACGAGCCCGACGACTTCGTGATCGCCACCAACGAGACCAACTCCGTGCGGCGCTGCGTCGAGATCGCCTTCGAGCGGGTCGGGCTGGAGTGGGAGCCGTACGTCGTCATCGACGACGCGTTCAAGCGGCCCGCCGAGGTCGACCTGCTGATCGGGTCCTACGCCAAGGCGGAGGCGCAGCTCGGATGGAAGCCGACGACCACCTTCGAGGACCTCATCACCCTGATGGTCGACGCCGACGTCGAGCGGCTGGGAGGCTAACCGTGTCGGTCGGGATCGTCGGACTGGGCTACGTCGGACTGCCGCTCGCCGTCGCCTTCGCCGAGGCGGGGCTCGACGTCGTCGGGGTGGACTCCGACCCCGGCAAGGTGGCCGGCATCCGCGCGGGTCGCTCCTACGTCGAGGACATCCCCGACGACCGGCTCCGGGCGGTCGACGGACGCATCTCGGCGACCACCCGCCTCGTCGAGCTGCACGAGTGCGACGCGATCCTCGTCTGCGTCCCGACCCCGCTCAACCTCAACCGGGAACCGGACCTCGGGCCGCTGCTCGGTGCCTCCCGGGCGCTGGCCGGGGTGATCCGCGCCGGGCAGACGATCATCCTCGAGTCCACGACCTTCCCGGGGACGACGCGCGAGCACCTCGTGCCGTTGCTCGAGGAATCGGGCCTCGAGGCGGGCCGGGAATTCGCCCTCGCCTTCTCCCCCGAGCGAGTCGACCCGGGGCGCACGGACTTCACCCTGCGCACGACGCCGAAGGTCGTCGGCGGGCTCACGCCGGCCTGCACCCGGGCGGCGCTCGACGTCTACGCGCCGGTCTGCGACCACCTCGTGCCGGTCTCCACCCCGGAGGTCGCCGAGCTCTCCAAGCTGCTCGAGAACATCTTCCGCTCGGTGAACATCGCGCTGGTCAACGAGCTCGCCGTGCTCGCCGACCGGATGGGGATCGACGTGTGGGAGGTCATCGACGCCGCGGCCACCAAGCCCTACGGCTTCATGCGCTTCGAGCCGGGGCCGGGGATGGGCGGGCACTGCCTGCCGGTCGACCCCTTCTACCTGACCTGGAAGGCACGGGAGTACGACCTCTCGACCGAGTTCATCGAGCTGGCCGGCAAGGTCAACCAGTCGATGCCCTACTTCTGCCTGGAGAAGATCGAGCGGGCGCTCAACGACGCCGCCAAGCCGGTGCGGGGCGCCAAGGTGCTGATCCTCGGAGTGGCGTACAAGGCGGGTGTCGCCGACGTCCGCGAGTCTCCGGCGCTGAAGATCCTGCGCCTGCTCGCCGACCGCGGCGCCGACGTCCGCTACCACGACCCGCACGTGGCCGAGCTCACGGAGCTCGGACTCACGAACCTGGGGCTCGAGGAGGCGCTCGAGGACGCGGACCTTGCGGTGATCGTCACCGCGCACCGGGAGGTCGACCACGGCCTGGTGGTCGAGCGGGCGCCCGCGGTGCTCGACCTCCGCGGGGTCACGCGGCGGCTAGAGGCCACCAACGTGCGTCAGCTGTAGATCGCGCGCAGCTGCCGCGCGATGACCGCCGGGGCGGTGCGCTTGCGGGCCGTGGCAAGCGCGCGCTCGCCGGCGGCCGCGTCGCCGTAGGCTTCGCGCGCCCGCATGGCGAGGGCGGCGACGTCGCCGGCCGGGTAGCGGGCGGCGTCAGGGACGAGCTCCCGCAGGCCGCCGGAGTCGGCCGCCACCACCGGCAGCCCGGCGGCCATGGCCTCGAGCGCGGCGAGCGGGAGGATCTCCGCGTAGCGCGACGGGACGATGGCCAGGGCGGCGTCCCGACGCAGGGCGGCGAGCGCCGGCGGCTCGATCCGGCCGGTGAAGCGCACGTCGTGACCGCGCGCCGCAGCCTCGAGCGCGCCGCGCTCCGGGCCGTCCCCGGCGACGACGAGCGGGAGCCGCGCCGCGCCGCAGGCCGCCACCGCGTCGGCCACGCCCTTCTCGGGGGTCAGTCGCGCGGCGACGAGCGCGAAGCGGCCCTCGGCGGCGCCGGAGCGATCGGCGAAGGAGCGCTGCACGCTGGGCAGGACGACCGCCCGGTCGCCGACCGGGGCGCCGAGCTCGCGCAGCCGGCCCAGCGCGAAGGCGCTCGGCACCACGAAGGCGCCGACCTGGGCCGCCAGGCGGCGCTGCCAGAGCGCGAGCCCGGCGCCGTAGGCGGCCGCCTCGACCCGCGCGCCGCCACGGCAATTGAGCCGGACGCCGGGTGCGGTGTTGCGGCCGTGGCAGCGCGTGCAGTCCTCGCCGCGCGTGAAGCAGGTGCCGACCGCGCAGACGAACCGGTAGTTGTGCAGGTGCAGGACGACCCGCGCGCCGGCGTGGCGGGCGGCGGCCAGCGCCCGCCAGCCGAGCGTGGGGTGGACGTTGTGGGCGTGGACGACGCGCGCGCCGGTCCGCCGGACGGCGGCGCCGACCTCCTCCGGGGACAGCCCGCCGGCGAGCAGGCCGGCGGCCGCCCGCCCCCGGCCCAGCGAGGCCGACGAGCGTTCGAGGACCTCCACCTCCTCCCCCAGCTGGGTCTCGATCAGCCAGGCGAGGTCACCGACCGCCCGCTCCTCTCCTCCGGGATGACGGTAGCGGTGGTGAAGGAGCAGGATCACGCCGGGCGACCGCCGCGTTCGAGCACCGCGGCCAGCGTCCCGAGCACGGCAAACGCGAGCCCGACCAGCGCGAGCGCCGCGAGGAAGAACGTCGTCCGCGCCTCGACCGCGGTGAGGAGCTCGGGGGCGCGGGCGACCGCGAGGATCGTCCCGACGACGAGGATCGCGGCGAAGGCCGCGGCCAGCACCACCGCGGCCGCTCGCCGGACGCCCGGTTCGAGCGGGGCGGCACTGCGCAGCGAGGGCCGGGCGCCCAGCGCGGCCACCACGAGACCGGCCCAGAGCGCGACCACCAGGTAGCCGCCGGCGACGTCGCTCGGGTAGTGCCAGCCGATCAGGACGAGGCCGACGCCCACCGCGGCGGCGTAGGCCGCCCCGCCGGCGGCGACCACCCGGCGCAGGCCGGCCGGGGCGACGAGCACCAGCGCGACGGCGAGGGAGGCGGCCACCGTCGCGTGGCCGCTGGGGAAGGCGGCGGGGAAGTCGCGACCGACATCCCCGCCCGTCGGGTCCAGGCTGCCGAGGAGCGGCTTGAGCAGCTGCGAGGTCAGATTGGCGGCGGCGATCGACCCGAGCGCGCCCAGCGCCAGCGCCGGCCGCCGGCGCAACAGCGCGAGGCCGGCCACGGCGGCACCGAACAGGGCGATCGAGATCACCGAGATCGTGTCGAGCAGCGATTCCGTCGCGCGGTAGACGCGCGGGGCCGCATCGGGATCGAGGGCGATGATCGCGTCCCGGTCGAGGGCCGCGCCGGTCTCGGTGCCGACCGCGACCACGTAGAGCAGGAGAAGGGCGCCGAGCGGGCCGAGCGAGAAGGCGACGGCCCGCGCGGCGCTCACGCGCTCGGGACGCCCAGCCCGAGGCCGCGGGCGGCGTCGGCAAGGCGGTCGTCGAAGGTGGCGATCGCGTTCGCCCCGGCGTCCTGCGCGGCGAGCAGGACGCAGCAGTCGGGGAGCTTGAGGCCGGTGGTGACGCGGAGCGAGGCGAGGCGGCCGGCGGACCCCGGCGCGATCGGTTGTTCGTCTACGAAGAGCCTGCGCAGCGTCTCTCGCGCCGCGTCCACCGACCCGACCTGCACGTGGCGCACGAGCACCTCGGCGAGCGTGACCGTGCTCACGACGAAGCGTCGACCGACCCAACCTTCGAACGACTCGACGGCCCGTACATGGTGCGCGTCGTCCCGATCGAACTGAGCGATGAGAACGCTCGCGTCGAGCGCGATCAATCCGGCCAGTCCTTGCGAAGCTCCTCGAGGTATTTCGGCGGATACAGACCGGTGAAGATCCCGGCGGTCTCATGGACGCGACGACGCCAGTCCTCCGCCTGGGCGGCCTGGTCCTCGCTCACCGCCCGGTGCCCCGCCTCCACCAGCCGGAGCAGCAGCCGGCTGCGGGCCCCCTTCTCCTCCGGCCAGCGGCGGGCCGCGTCGTCGAGCGCCCGGGCGACCGCGTCCGTCTCGGTGATCGTGTACCGCGGTCGGGTCGTCGGCATGACACCGAAGTGTAGCTCCGCAGCGTCTGGTGCAGCACCGCTAGGCTCCCCTTCCGTGCCGCCCTCCGCTTCGATCGTCATCCCCACCCGCCGCCGTCGCGGGTACCTTGCCGTGGCGCTGGGCAGCGTGGCGCCGCAGGCCCGCGAGCACGGGGCGGAGATCGTCGTGGTGGAGGACGACCCGGCCGATCCGGCGACCGAGGCGCTGGTCGTCGGGCACGGCGGCCGCTACCTCGCACAGGGTCGCGCGCAGGGGATCAACGTCGCCCGCAACGCGGCGGCGGACGCGGCGCAGAGCGACCTGCTGTGCTTCCTGGACGACGACGTCGCGGCCTGGCCGGACTGGCTTGCCGCGATGCTCGCCGGCGTCGCGGCGCGGCCGGAGCACCTCGTGTTCGGAGGGCCGATCCGGGCCCGGCTCGAAGGGACGGACCTGCACGCCTGCGGGCGCGAGCCGCTCCCGGTGACCACTCTCGACCTAGGGCCCGAGGATCGCGACGCCGAGGTCGTCTGGGGCGCGAACCTGACCCTTCGCCGGGAGGTCTTCGCGCGCGCCGGCGGGAGCTTCGACGAGACGCTCGGCGGCGCGGGCGACGAGGAGGACCTCCAGCGGCGCTACCGGGGCGCCGGAGGCCGCATCCGGTATCTCGCGGCGGCGGGTGTCGACCACCGCCGCGCCGGTGCGGACGCCCGGATCGTCGCACTCTCCCGCGCGGCCTGGCACCGCGGCCGGGCCGCCCGGCGCTACGACGCCCGCAAGGGGCCCGTCCCGACCTGGCCCGCGGAGCTGCGGACGCTGGCCGGGTGCGCGGCCCACGTCGTCCGCTTCCGGTGCGGCACCGGGATCGTCCTCACCGCGCAGACCGCGGGCCGCATCCGGGAGGGGCTGGCGGCGGCGCCCGTGCCCCCGGCCGCCGGACCCGAGTACCTCTCGGGAGAGTCCGGGACGCTGAGCCGCCGCACCGAGGCCCGCGGCCGGGCGCTCGACCTGGTCGCGGACGCGGTGACCGCGCCCGAGCGGGCCGGGCTGCGGCGGGCGGCACGGCGCGCGCCACCGCGCCGCCGGGTCCTCGTCCTGTCCGTGGCCCGGCCCGCGCACGCCGCGCTCACCAGGGCCGCGGTCGCGGAGCTCGAGCGCTCGCGCCACGACGTCCGGGTCGGCCTCGTCGCCCCCGCGGCCGGAGCGGGCAAGTGGGCCAACCTCAACGCGGCGCTCGGAGGCAGCGGCGGCGTCGACTGGCTCGTCCTCCTCGACGACGATGTGATCCTCCCCCGCCGCTTCCTCGACCCGTTCCTGCTCGCCGCCGAACGGCTGGACCTCCGGCTCGCGCAGCCGGCCCACGCGTTCGCCTCCCACGCCGCCTGGCGGGTGACCCGGCGGCGACCCGGCGCGATGGGGCGGCGGACGCGGTTCGTCGAGATCGGACCGGTGACCGCCCTGCACGCGGACACCTTCACCGCGTTGCTGCCCTTCCCCGACCTTCACATGGGGTGGGGACTCGACGCCCACTGGAGCGCGCTGGCCGAGCAGCGCGGGTGGCGGATCGGGGTGATCGACGCCACCCCGATCCGCCACACCCGCCCCGTCGCGGGCGACTATCCGCGAGCGGCGGCGCTCGCCGAGGCCGAGGCGTTCCTCGCTGGGCGGCCTTACGTCGCACGCCACGAGGCCCAGCGGACGCTGGCCACCTCGCGGGCCTGGCGATGAAGGTCGTGGTCGTCGCGGAGTACTACCCGCGGGCGGCGGACCCGGTCCTGGGCATCTGGGCCCATCGCCAGGCGCTCGCCGCACGCGACGCCGGCGCCGACGTGCGGGTGCTCGTCCTGCACCGCCCGGTCCCGCCGCGGGCCGCCCTGGCCGGCCGCGACCGGCGGGCGCTGCTCGCCCCGCTGCGCCAGCCGCTGCGAGCCGAGCTCGACGGGCTCGAGGTCACCTACGTCCCCTTCCTCGCGCCTCCGCGTCCGCGCGGCTACGGACGCTGGGGCGCCTGGGCGGCGCCGGCGCTCGGGGTGGCGTTGCGTCGCCTACGGCGGCGGTTCGCCTATGACCTCGTGCACGCGCACTACGCCTCTCCGGCCGGGGAGGCGGTCCGCCTGGCGCGCGCGGGCGCCCCGGCCCTCGTCTCCGTGCACGGTGGCGACGTGCTCGCCACCGCCCAGGACTCCGCCGCGGGCCACGCCGCCGTGCGCCGCGCCCTGGGCGCCGCCGCCCTCACGCTGGCCAACTCGCGCTGGACGGAGGCGAAGGCCCGAGCGCTCGGAGCGCGAAGCACACGGGTGGTGCACCTGGGCACGGACATCCCCGCCGACGCCCCGACGGGCAAGGGGGGCGGCCTCACCCTGGTCACCGTCGCCCACCTCGTCGCCCGCAAGCGGCACGCCGACGTGCTGAGAGCCCTCTGGCTGCTGCGCGATTCGCACCCCACGCTGCGGTGGGTCGTCGTCGGTGACGGGCCCGAGCGTCCTGCGCTCGAGCGGCTGGCGGGCGAGCTGACGCTCGCCGATCGCGTCGAGTTCCGCGGCGCGCTCCCCCCCGACGCGGCGGTGGCCACCGCCCAGTCGGCCGGCGTCTTTGTCCTGCCGAGCGTCGACGAGGCGTTCGGCGTCGCCTACGTCGAGGCGATGGCCGGCGGCGTACCGGCCATCGGCTGTCGCGGCGAGGGCGGGCCCGAGGAGATCGCGGCCGCCGGCGGCGGGATGCACCTTGTGCCTCCAGGCGACCCCGAGGTGCTCGCCCGGGCGCTCGCCGCGCTGTTCGACGAGCCCGGCTACCGACGCGAGCTCGGGGCGGCGGCACGGGCCACCGTGGCGGAGCACTTCACCTGGGAGCGGTGCGGGCGCGAGACGGTCGCCGCCTACGCGGCAGCGCTCGCGTGAGACCGGTCCTCTTCGTCACGAACCACGCGCCGGCGTACCGCGTGCCGGCCTTCGCGCGCCTGCACGAGCGCGAGGACGTCGAGTACGCGCTCATCGGGGGTGACGTGCGCCACGGCGGCGGCGGTACCGCCCCGGCCGCCGACACGTTGCCGGCCCGCCACCTCTCCGAGCGCGACGTCTTCGCGCTGGCCGCCTCGGGCCGCCACCGGGCGGTGGTGGCCGGGATCTCCGGCCGGGTCGCGCTCCCGGCCGCCTACCTGGGCGCCCGCCGGGCGCGCGTCCCCTTTCTCCTCTGGGCGACCCTCTGGGCCCATCCGCGGACGGCCGTCCACGCGCTCTCCTACCTGCCGCTGCGCCACGTCTACCGCCACGCCGACGCGATCGTCACCTACGGCCCGCACGTGAGCGCCTACGTCCGCGCCAAGGGAGCGCGCGGGCCCGTCCTCGAGGCGGCACAGGCGGTCGACGGCCCCTTCTGGGGCGAGACGACCTCGGCGCCGGACCGCCGTGCGCCCTTCCAGGCACTCTTCGTCGGACGCCTGGAGCGGGAGAAGGGGGTGCCGGTGCTCACCGACGCCTGGCGGCGGTCGGGCCTCGGCGCGCCACACGCCACGCTCGTCCTGGCCGGCGGCGGCCGGCTCGAGCCGGGCGCCGCCGTCCCGGGAACACAGGCCGCAGGGCCGCTCGCCGCCCCCCAAGTCCGCAACCTCTACGCGGGCTCGGACGTTCTCGTCCTGCCGTCGATCCCCCGCCCCGACTTCCTCGAGCCGTGGGGGCTCGTCGTCAACGAAGCCATGCACCAGGGACTCCCCGTCATCGCCACCGACGCCGTCGGGGCCGCCGCCGGCGGCCTGGTCGAGCACGGGCGGACCGGCCTCGTCGTGCCGGCGGGCGACGCCGCCGCGCTGGCCGCCGCGCTGCGCCGCCTGTACGAGGAACCAGGCCTGCGCGACCGCCTCGGCGCGGCCGCACGCGAGCGGGTCGCCGCGTACTCCTTCGACGCCTGGGCGGACGGGATGGTGCGCGGCCTGGCCGCGGTCGGCGCAGCGCGGAGCGCCGAGGGGGCGTTGCTAGCGTGAACTCCCCCATGTCCCGACCACGACCGCCGATCGTCCGGTTCGTCGTTGTCCTCGCTGCCGCATGGCTGATGGCTCTCGCCGCCCCGAGCCTCGCCGGCGCCGCCAGCCGCGCGCAGATCCTGCGCGACTGCGAGGACGACTCGAGGCTCTCGGGCACCTACACGCCCGCCGAGCTGCGCGACGCCCGCGACAACCTCGGCAGCGACAAGTCCGCCTACACCGACTGCAACGACGTCCTGCGCTCCGCGCTGGCCGCGAGCGCCCGCCCGCGGGCGACCCAGAGCGGCGCGAACGGCGATGCGAGCGGCGGCACGGACGCGGTTGCGCCCGGCCGGTCGCCCGCGGACGCCTCTGCCGGTGACGCCCCGGCCGCCGAGCTCAACGCGCAGGACACCGAGGCGGGTGGGCTTACCACCCCGGTGGCGTCCCAGGACGACCTCAAGGAGCTGCGCACAGCGCGCGAGAACCTCCCCGAGGTTGACATCCGCGGGCAACGCGTGGTGCCCGGCGTCGAGGGCGTGGCCGGGCGAGCCGCCACCGCCACCGTCCCCACCTCGCTCGTCGTGGTGCTCGTCCTGCTCGGCGTGACCGCCGTCCTGGCCCTGGTCCCGCCCGCGCGCCGACGTGTCCTCGCTCGTCGGGCCGGCTAGCCCCGCGCGCCGCCTCCGGGGCGCGCTGCCCTCGTTGCGCGGCCGGGCCTTCGCCGTACCGGCGGTGGCGGCCGACGGCGCCGTCTGCGGCGGCGTCGCGACCGTCCTCGCCGCGGTCGCCTTCGGGGCGAGCGGGGGCACCGAGCTGGCTCGTACCACGGTCGTCGAGGTGCTGCTGATCCTGGCCGGCGCCGTGCTCGTGGCCACCGCGCTGCTCCTGCCCCGTCCGGGCGGCCCGCTGCGCCTGCACGGGGCCGGGACGCTCGCAGGCCTCGCGGCGCTGACCGTCCTCACCGCCCTGTCGATCACCTGGTCGCTGGATCCGGGCGCGTCCTGGCGGGAGACGAGCCGGATGCTCGCCTACCTTTCGGCGTTCGCCGGGGCGCTGGCCCTCGTCCGACTCGCGCCGGGGCGCTGGGGCGGCGTGCTCGGCGGCGTGGCGCTGGGCGGCGTCGTGATCGTCGTCGGCGCGCTGGCCAGCAAGGTCGCGCCGGCCACGCTGGCGCCGGACGAGACGTACGCCCGACTGCGCTCGCCGTTCGGGTACTGGAACGCCACCGGCCTGACCGCCGCGCTCGCGGTGGTGCCCCTCCTGTGGCTGGCGGCCAAGCGGTCGGGCAACCTCGCGCTCAACGCGCTGGCCTACCCGGCGCTCGGCCTGTGCTTCGTCTGCCTGCTGCTCTCCTACTCGCGCGGTGCGCTCCTCGCGCTGCTGGTCGGCGTCGCCTTCTGGCTCGCCGTCGTCCCCCTGCGGTTACGAGCGGTCACCGCATTCGTCGTCGCCGCGCTCGCGGCCTTCCCCGTGGTGGCCTGGGCGTTCGCCCGGGAGGCGCTGACCGCGGACGAGGCGATCCTCCTCGCCCGCTCGGAGGCCGGCCGTGACCTCGGTGCCCTGCTGCTGCTCGAGACCGCCGTCCTGCTGGCGGCGGGCCTGGCCATCGGCTTCGCGGCGGCCAACCGGCCACCGAGCCGGCGGATGCGACGGCGGGCCGGCCAGGGGCTGGCAGCCGTGCTCGTCGTGGTCGCCCTCGCGGCGACCGGCGCGCTCGCGACCAAGCCCGGCGGGCTGGACGGGCAGGTCTCCAAGGCCTACACGCAGCTCACCGATCCGGACGCCGGCACGCCCGGCAACGCACCGAGCCGCCTGACCGCCACCGCGTCGGTCCGCTCGCGCTACTGGCGCGAGGCGCTCGAGATCTTCGGCGCCCGGCCGGCGACGGGGGCCGGCGCCGGGTCGTTCGGGGTCGCGCGGACGCGCTACCGGACGGGCCTGCTCATCGTCCGGCAGGCCCACGGCTACGTTCCGGAGACGCTCGCCGCCTTGGGGCTCACCGGGCTCGCGGTCTCCCTCGCGCTGCTGGTCGCCTGGCTGCTGGGCGCGGTCCGGTCCACCGGCTTGCGCCGGCGCGACCGGGACCTTCCGATGGACGCCGAGCGCGTCGGCCTCCTCACGCTCACCGCGGTGGTGGTGACCTTCGGAGCGCACTCGCTGATCGACTGGACCTGGCTCGTCCCCGGCACGTCGGTGATCGCGCTCGTCTGCGCCGCGTGGGTGGTCGGGCGGGGGCCGCTGCGCACGCGACGTGGCGGCGCCCTGGCGACGAGCGCCGGCGAACCCGGGCCGGGTGAAACCCTCTCCTCCCGCGCGCCCGTGCGTCGCCCGCTGCGCCTCGTCGCCGCGGTCGCCGTGCTGGCCGTCGCGCTGGCCGCCGCCTGGTCCGTGGTGCAACCCCTGCGGGCCGAGCGGGCGATCGATGTCGCCTACGACCGCCTGGACGCCGGCGGCTCCGTCGCGGCGGTCAGCGTCGCGCGAACGGCGGTCCGGCGTGATCCGCTCGCACTCGGGCCACGGCTGGACCTCGCCGCGCTGCAGGACGCGGTCGGCGACCGGGCGGGCGCCGAGCGCACGCTCGAGGCGGCCGTCGAGCGCCATCCGGCTAACGCCGGTGCGTGGCGACGGCTCGGCGAGTACCGCGCGCTCCAGCTCAACCGCCCGAGGACGGCGCTGGCCCCGATCCGCGCCGCCTACTACCTCGATCCGCAGTCACCCAAGACGACGGCCTCCTTCCTCCTGCTGCGTCGTCAGCTCGCCGCGGTCGAGGCGCAAGCCGCGGCACGGGCCGCGGCACGGGCAGCGGCACGGGCCGCAGCGCGACGCAAGTCCCGCTGACCCGCGGCATCCTGGCCACGCGGATCGAGGCTCAGGGCGCGCCCGCCCGGGCGATCAGGGTCTGACGCACGAACGGCACGCCGCCGGCGGTGCGGACGGTCACCGGATCGAAGCCGTGAGCGGTCAGCGCCGCCGCGAGCGACGCGCGGCTAAAGAACCGCAGGTGCTGCCCGAGCGGGTCGAAGTGGGCGTCGAACCGGCCGAGCACGATCGCGGCGCGGCGCAGCCGCTCGTGGGCGGGCGTCGTGACCAGCAGGCGCCCGCCGGGCAGCAGCACCCGGCGGACCTCGTCCATGAGATGGGCGGTGTCGGCGACGTGCTCGAGTGTCTCCGAGCACCAGACGAGCCCGCACGAGGCGTCGGGGAGCGGGAGGTCTGAATCGGGGTCGATGCGGTGCAGCTCCGCCCCGGGGGCGTTGCGCCGCGCGCGCTCGAGCGCGGCGTCGGCGATGTCGACCCCGACCGCCTCCGCGCCGTGCTCGGCAAGCGCCCGCAGGAAGCGACCGGCACCGCACCCGAGGTCGAGCACACGCTCACCCGGTCGCGCCTCGGCCAGCAGCCACCGCCGCCTGCGCTCCCACGCCCACGGCTCGGGATCCGCGGGTGCCCGCTCCCACACCTGCTCGTACCAGTCACGCACTCACCGGCAGGCTACGTGCGAGCATGCCTCGGGCGTGCAGCGGATCTGCGTGTTCATGGGCTCGAACCCGGGCCGGCATCCCGACTACGAGGCCGCGGCGCGCAGCTTCGCGCGGCTGCTCGTCGCGCGCGGGCTCGGGCTGGTCTACGGCGGCGCGCGCATCGGGTTGATGGGGGCCGTCGCCGAGGAGGTCGCGGCGCAGGGCGGCGACGTGATCGGCGTGATCCCGCAGGGCCTCGTCGACCGTGAGGTCGCCGCCACCGACCTGGCCGACCTGCGCGTCGTGGGCTCGATGCACGAGCGCAAGGCGCTGATGGCGGAGCTGTGCGACGGGTTCGTCGCGCTGCCGGGTGGCCTCGGGACCTTCGAGGAGCTCTTCGAGATCCTGACCTGGAGCCAGCTCGGACTGCACTCCAAGCCGTGCGGCGCGCTCGACGTCCGCCGCTACTACACCGGCCTCGGCACCTTCCTCGACCACGCGGTCGCCGAGGGCTTCCTCACCCGGGCCAGCCGCGAGCTCCTGCTCATCGACGACGACTCAGAGACGCTGCTCGACCGGCTCGGCGCCTGGCAGCCGCCCGGCTTCACGAAGTGGCTCGCCGACGAATCCGAGTCCTAGTGGGCGGCTGGTAGATCTCCGATACACCTCGAGGGGTGCCCGCCCGCGCGCTCGCCGTCGTCCTCGCGTGCGCCGCGGTCGCCGCCGCATCGCTGCTGCTGCCCTGGGCGCTGGCCTTCGACCCCTACGCGTGGCTGGTCTGGGGGCGCGAGGTCGGGCGGCTCGAGCTCGACACGAGCGCCGGACCGTCGTGGAAGCCGCTGCCGGTGCTCGGCACCACGGCGCTGGCACTGCTCGGCGAGGACGTCGCGCCGGCGGCCTGGGCGGTGGTCGCCCGGACCGGCGCGCTGCTGGCCCTTGCGG
>Ga0136612_10000433_pt1 | contig 14811 bp, 16 predicted proteins | sample AntDryUQ224A2306_2_FD_106644 | JGI IMG/M metagenome (GOLD analysis project Ga0136612, IMG submission 106644) | Polar desert sand microbial communities from Dry Valleys, Antarctica - metaG UQ224A (23.06) | ecosystem: Environmental > Terrestrial > Soil > Desert | place: Antarctica: Dry Valley... | reverse complement strand
TCCCCTGCGCGGCAACGAGCAGCACCACCGTCCACCCTCCCATCACCAGCACCGCGATGTGCGGTGAGCCATGCCGGGGGTGGACTTCCGCCGCCCTGCGAAAGAATACGCCGTCTCGCGCCATCGCGAAGACGATCCGAGGCGTCGTGAGCAATACCACGTTGAGAAACCCGAGCATCGACAGCATGGCGGCCACCGTCATTGCCGTCGCACCGCCGGTGCCGAGCATGCGCGTGGCAGTGTCCACGGCGACCGCACCGCTCGAGGCGAGCCCGTCCCGTCCCAGCGCGCGCAGATAGACGACGTTGGCGCCGAGATAGATGGTGATCACGATGGCGATTCCGAGCAGCAGTGCCCGCGGAATCAGCTTCGATGGCTCACGAATCTCGCCGGCCACCATGTTCATCTGCTGCCACCCGCCAATCGTGAACAGCACCGGCACGAACGCGGCGGCCAGCCCCACGAGCAGCGAGGCTCGCGGCGCGGGCGCCGAGGGCACAGCGGGTGCGCCACCGATGCGTGTCCAGAGCAGCAGTCCGCCGACGATGAGCAGGCCAAGCGCAACAATCTTCGCCACCGTGAGCGTATTCTGCGCGATGGCGCCCGGCCTGATGCCGAAGTAGTTCAGCGCCGTCACCGCGAGGACAGTGATGATCGCCACCGGCAGCGGCCCTCCCACGGTGGCGATGTTCACGAAGCTCCCCATGTAGTTGGCGAAGCCGAGTGCGACGGCGGCTTCGGCTCCGGTTGCGATAATGCCCAGGAGCATCCAGCCGTAGAGAAACGCCGGCAGTCGTCCAAACGCTTCGCGAATGTAGACGTACGCGCCGCCGGCTTCGGGAAACAGGGCGCCGAGCTCCGCATACGTCAGCGCGCCCGCAATTGCGACGACGCCACCCAGCGCCCAGACGAACAGAATCCAGCCACCCGACGGCAGCGCCTTCGCGACCTCTGCCGGAGTAAAGAAGATTCCACTCCCGACAATCCCGCCGACGACGAGCAGAACAGCCGAGAACAATCCCAGTTCCCGCCTGAGCGATCGCTCCCCGCTGGACCGCTCGAGCGAGGCCTCATAGCGGCTGGAAATGGCGCGTACTGGCGTCGTGTGCCGGTCGTTCATACTACGAGCAGATTGCGCTGATAATCCCTGGGTGTGACCAGCAGTTCTCCATCGCGAACGACCGCGTTCACTTCGGACCGGACGCCGAGCTCGCCCGGCAGATAGATGCCCGGCTCAATGGAGAAGGCCACTCCCGGGAGCAGCAACCGATCCTCCCGGCTCTCGAGGTTATCGATGTGCGGTCCGGATCCGTGGAGCTCGCGCGAGTCGATTGAATGCCCGGTGCGGTGGATGAACTGCTCCCCGAATCCAGCCGTGGTGATAACCGCGCGTGCCGCGTCATCGAGCTCGCCACCACGCACCGGCTGGCGCGCCCTCAGCCTCGATTCTCCGAGAACAATGGCCGCGTCCCTCGCATTCCGGACCGTCTCCCACACGGTGACGGAACGTGCGCTCGCAGCCCCAAGCGAAGCGATCCAGGTCTGATCGGCGAAGACACCGCCGGGCTCGCGCGCCCAGAGATCGATGAGCAGCATGCTCCCGCTCGCGATCGCCGCAGACCGGGTAGCTGATGGTGCATAGTGGGCGTCGGCAGCGTTGGGCCCGATGGCGACGATGGGACCGTGGTCGGGTGTCTCGAGGCCGGCACGCGTGAACCGCTCGAGAATCCACTGCTGCAGCGCGTGCTCGGTGATGGGGGCTCCGCCGCGCGCGCGCTCCCCCGCAAGGGCCATCGCATCGCGCGCCACGCCGGCAATGAGCTCGGCCGCTCGCTCGTGCGAGGCGACGTCGGCCAACGACAGCTGCGCGTAGAACTTCGACACGAGCGCGCCCGATGTGACGACCTCGTTCGCGCTGGCACGCACGAGATCCAGCACGCCGGCAGGCACCCGATCCACGTACGGCACCGCGTCGCCGGGTGAGTACTCCATGGCGATGCGTTTTCCGCGCACGAGCGACGCCACCAGCGACTCGAGCGTGCGCCACGAGCTGTATTGCTCGCGTCCCCACTGCTGCGGCCAGTCACGCCACGGACTCTGTTCGATAGCATGCGTAATAGCGACCGGGGTACCGCTGGCCGGAATCCAGCCGAAGATGCGCCGGGTGACCATCCCCCTCAGCCCAAGCATGCCGATGGCAATCGGATTCACACCATGAAAATCGAACAGCAGCCACCCGTCGAGTGAATCCTCGACGAGCGCCTGCTGGATGCGCGGCAACGTCTCCGGCGTGAGCAGCGTTACATCCTCGCTTTGGGGCGCTCGGCGCTCTCCTCGCTTACACCGCCCGGCTTGTCCACGGGCCGCCACTCCGCGCGCCACTCGCAACTGCCTTCACCACGAGCGCTGCAGCGCGTGTGTTCCACGGCGCCCTGGTTCCCGATCAACAGGCGCAGCAGCTCTCGCAGCGAGGATTCGTAGTAGGCACATCCGGCCGAGTGCGGAGCGCTGCCGATGGTGACCGACCGGGGGACGTCGAGCAGGAGAAAGCTTCCCACTCGCTTGAGGGTGCCGTTGAGGTATCGCTCGGCGATGCGCCGCGCCTGCCGCAAGGCGATGGGCCGGGCAATGAGCGAGGGGAGGAGCATCATGGACCGCCGGCGAACCGGCGAAATCGTGAGATACGACTCCCGCGCCAGGAATCGGCCGGCGGCCCGAAATACCGCTTCAGCGTCGGGACGGCGTCCCAGGAGGCGTGCCAGCGCGACGGCCTCGTCCTGTCCGGCGCGCAGGTTCTGTTTCACGGCGTCCGTGTACCGGCGGATCTGGGCATACACGGTGTCGCTGAGCCCCAGGCGCTTGTTCCGAAGCTCCGCGACATATTCCGCGTCGGAATCAGCGTCTGGGGTATCGACATCGCGCACAGCTTCCAGGAAGCTCAGCGGCAGCAGCGCATCGACCGTCTGCGCCAGGTGGGGGGTACTCGTCATCTCACCGCGAAGCTAACGGCGCGCCGAACCGGCTTCAAGGACACACCCTCACATCTCGATTTCCGCGTCTTCGGGAACGTCGGTACGACTCTCGCAATTCCATCTGTCATGACCGATCAGCAGGAATCCGGCGGAAGTGCGCTTTCGTGCTCTGCGGTGGTCGCGCGCGCCTTCGAATATCTCGACGGCGAGCTGCCACCCGCCGAGTTCGCGAGTCTGGAGGAGCACGTCACCCGCTGTCCGTCCTGTAGACGGCACCTGGAGCGCGAGCGAACGTTCCTCCGGACGTTGCGAGCCGGCATGGCGGGAGAACCCTGCCCCGAACTGGTTCGCGAACGGATCCGCGAAGCCATGCTCAAGCGCCGGGAGGCACCGTCGGCGCAGTGACGAGTTCCATCCTGGTCGGCCTGGTCGTCTCCATCGGCATCTCGCTGCTCGCGCTCAGCGTGGGAGTGCTGCGGGCCAGTGGTGCGATGGCGGCGGTCGTGGTGGGGACCATCAGCGTTGCGGCCGGGTGGGACTGGGTGTCGGGGCTGCTCGCGTTCTTCGTGGCGACGTCCGCGCTTTCCGCCATTGGCGCAAGTGAAAAGCGCGGGCGCACCGAAAGCATCGTGGAAAAGCTGGCTGGGCGGGACGCGTGGCAGGTGCTGGCGAACGGGGGCGTATTCACCGGCGCCGCCGTCGCGTTTATCCGGACTCGCGATCCCAGCTGGATGATCGCAGGCTTCGGCGCGCTGGCGGCGGCGACGTCCGACAGCTGGTCCACCGAGATCGGGACGCTCACCCGGGCGGTACCCCGGTCCATCACCACTGGTCGCTCGATCCCCGCGGGAACATCGGGCGGCATCACCATCGTTGGCACGCTTGCCGGGGTGGGCGGCGCCGCGTTCATTTCACTCGTGAGTCTCATGGCGGACTGGGGTCCGTGGGTCGCCGCCTGCGTCTTCATTGGCGGCATCATCGGATCGACAGTGGACTCCATCCTTGGGGCCACGGTCCAGATGCGTCGCCGCTGTATCGCATGCGGCGCGTTCACGGAGCGCCGAGTGCACAATTGCGGCGGGTCCACCAGACTGGTCCGGGGTATCAGGGGATTCGACAACGACGGGGTGAACGTGGCGGCAACTCTTGTCGGCGCGCTCATCGCCTACCTGTTTTCGCTGGTCGTGCTGCGCTAGCCGGAGCCCTGCATCATGCGTCCTGGATCCCCGAATCTGATTTCTGCCGCTATCGTCGCCGCTCGCTCGGTGACTGTGACGCCATGAGGCTGCCGAGTGTTCGTCTGCTCCTGGCGATGGCAGGTGCCGTTGCACTCGGCTGCGGCGAGATCCGCCCCACCGCGCCGGGCCGGATCGTCGGCACGGCGGGAAGCCCGACCACTTCGCCGTCGCTTGTCGGCAAGTGGTCGTTCACACGGTTGTTCACAGACGACATCGGGGCGGCGCATCTGTCCCAGACAGTGTGGTCGTTCGCCGCCAACGGAAGCGCGACGCGCACGGTGTACTCCGACAATCTGACGGCCGGCGTGGGCGACGTGATCGTGACGCAGGGCCGCTGGTCATCGACCCCGACCGTGCTATCCGTGGTGTTCGACGGCAGCACGACGCCCAACCGCTACGACTATCGGTTTGAGGGCGGCGCACTCATCCTGGCGGGAACAGCCTTTCGTCCGCTGGCGCAGTGATCGATCGCGCGGGACGGTCGTTGTCGACGCGACCGCGCGTGCTGCTCGTCAGTACCAATCGCGAACGTTCGCCGCAGCCGGTGGTGCCTAACGGCGTGGCGTGCGTCGCCTCCGCGCTCGACGCCGCGGGCCACGACGTTCGCGTCGTCGATCTCTGCTTCGCATCCGATCCCGAGCGCGCCATGCGGGAAGCGGTGGCCGCGCTCAACCCTGATGTCATCGGTGTGTCGGTCCGGAATCTCGACAACAGCGATGCGCTCGCGCTGCGCCACTACACGCCGGAAGCCGCGGGGATGTTGCGCACTCTGCGCACCTTGGCACCGGACGCCACCGTCATCGCTGGCGGCGCCGCGTTTGGCGTCGCGCCGCAGTCGCTGTTTCGGGAGCTCGACGTGGATTACGCCGTCGCCGGCGATGGCGAGCGCGCCAGTGTCGCGCTGATCGACGAGCTGGCGGCTGGCCGGACGCCCGGCGCCATCCCCGGGCTCGTTCGCCAATCGGGCGATGGCGGCAGCGCCTTCACGCCTCCCGGCGAAGCGGCGGACCTCGATTCGCTCCCTCGCGTGCACATGCACCGATGGCTGGACCTCAAGGCGTACGAGCGGCGCGGCGCAACAGTACCGGTCCAGACCAAGCGCGGGTGCGTCTACAAGTGCGTGTACTGCACTTATCGCAATGTCGAAGGGTGGGGCTACCGGCTTCGCGATCCCCTGCTCGTCGCCGAAGAAATCGCCGAGCTGCACCACGAAGGCGTTCGGCATTTTGACTTCGTGGACTCGACGTTCAATTCGCCGCCAGGCCACGCAATCCAGGTTTGTGAGGCCATCGTGGCGCGCAATCTTCGCGTGCAGCTCGACACGACCAACTTCACGCCCGCGGCGGTGTCCGACGAATTGCTCGCGGCGATGAAGCGCGCCGGCTTCCGCTGGCTGGGCATCACTGCGGAAAGCGCCAGCGATCCCGTGCTCGCTCGTTTGGAGAAGGGCTTCGACGCAGCCAAGGCGCACACCGCGGCTGAACGCATCGAGGCCGCCGGTATCGGAACGCTCTGGATCTTCCTGCTCGGCGGTCCGGGGGAGACCCCGGAGACGGTCGAGGAAACACTGCGATTCGCCGCCTGGCGACTGGGTCGTGGCGATGCGGTTTATCTCACGGTGGGACTGCGAATCTACCCGGACACGACGCTGCATCGCATTGCGCTGAACGAGGGTGTGATCGAGCCGGGCAATGCCCTGCTGGCGCCGAGCTTCTACTTCTCGCCATCGCTGGATTTCGTGGCGACGGTGGAGCGCCTGCGCCGCTTCGCCGCCAATCATCCCCGGTTCATGTTCTCGGCGGATTCGCGGTCGGCCATCCTGCCGCGCCTTACCCGCATCGCCTCGCTGGTGGGGATGCCGCGCCCGCACTGGCGCTACATGGGCGTCTTTCAGCGCCTGGCGCGAGGTATGGCGCGCTTTCGCGCGGCGCCTGTCATCGCAGCTTCACCGTTCGCCGCGCGGCAGGCCCGATAGCGTGACGCCCGAGCAGCCGGGACTCGCGCGGGTTTCGCATCCGCTCCAACTCCATTCCGAGTCGCCGGACGCACGCACCGAGCGTAGCGCATCGGTCATTGTCGTGGGCGCGGGCCCGGCCGGCGCCGCGACTGCCTTCTTTCTCGCGACCGAGGGGGTGGATGTGCTGCTGCTCGACCGCGCGCGCTTTCCGCGCGAGAAGGCGTGCGCGGAGTACCTGAGCCCGCAGGCGGCGCGCATTCTGAGTGCGATGGACGCGCTGCTTCCGCTGGAGACGGGACAGCACGCGACGCTCGCGGGCATGAGCATCCGGGCTCCGAACGGCGTTCGCCTGCGAGGCGACTTCGCCGCGCAGCATGGCTTTCAGGGATTCCGCGATCGCGGCCTCGCCATTCGGCGCACGCTGCTCGACGCGACGCTGGTCGATCGCGCGCGTGCCGCCGGCGCGCGCGTCGTCGAGGGAATTCGTGTCACGGACGTCATCCGGGGCTCCGACGGCCGCGTCGCCGGTGTAGTTGCGCTGAATCCCGATGGCGCTTCGATACGGCTGACGGCGAACGTCGTCGTCGGCGCCGACGGCCTCCGCTCGGTGGTGGCTCGACGCCTTCGGCTGCAGCACAGGATGCGGTGGCCGCGTCGCCTTGCCCTGGTCACTCATTACCAGGGTGTCGAATCCATCGGCGATTACGGCGAGATGCATGTCGAGCGCGACGGGTACGCGGGGCTCGCCGACGTCGGAGGTGGCGAGACGAACGTTGCCGTCGTCGTACCAGCCTCCGAGGCGCGCACGGTCGCGCTCGATCGTGGTGCGTACATGGCCGCCTGGCTGAATCGTCGCCCGCAGCTCGCCGCACGCTTTTCACGTGCCGAGCGTTCGGGACCGGTGATGGCGACCGGGCCGTTTGCGTCGCACGTGACGCGCGCGTGGGCACCCGGCGCCGCGCTGGTGGGAGATGCCGCCGACTTCTTCGATCCATTCACCGGTGAAGGCATCTACGCTGCGCTCCGCGGGGGTGAGCTGCTCGCGTCGTATCTCGCCGATACGGTGGTCACGGGAGGCAGCACCAACGCCGACGGCGCGCTGAGGGCGTACGAGGCCGCGCGGCGGCATGAGTTTGGTGGAAAATGGATGGTCGAGCGGATGGTTGGCCTCGCGGTGGGATGGCCTCCGCTGATGAACCATGTCGCCGGTGTACTCGCACGGCGAAAGGACATGGCGGACCTCCTGGTCGGCGTGACGGGCGACTTCGTGCCGGCACGCGCAGTGTTGCGCCCGGGCTTTCTCGCGGGCCTGCTGTTTCGATGACCATCGACGAGGCCACGTTTCGCAGCGTACTCGGCCGCTTCGCCTCCGGCGTGACGGTGATCACGGCACGAACCGCAGACGGTCTTGATCACGGCATGACCGTGAGCGCGTTCTGCTCGGTGAGCCTCACCCCCCCACTCGTGCTCGCGAGCGTGGCCATGGATGCGGAAATGTGTGGCATCCTCCGAAGCGTGGACTTCTTTGGCGTCAGCATTCTCGACGTGGGTCAGGAAGCCATCTCGCGGCGGTTCGCGGAGCACGAGGGGAACCGGTTCGATGGCATCGGCTACCAGCGTGGCAAGTCCGGCGTGGCACTGCTCGACGGTGTACTGGCTCACGCCGAGTGCCGCATCGTCACCCGTCAGGACGCCGGCGACCACACTGTGTTTATTGGCGAAGTGGAAGACGCGACCGTCAGCGGTGACCGGCCCCTGCTGTACTACCGGGGCGGCTACACCCAGTTGGAGCGCTAGGATGCGCGTCCTCACCCCTCCGCGTGTCCGTGGTGTCGAGATTCTCGATGATCCGGCCGTGGACCCGGGCCTCGTCCGGCGCTCACTCGCCGATGTCGTTCGGTCCAATCAGCTGTTCGGCGGCACGAGCGCCGCCATGGCGGAGCTGCGTCCACTGCTTCGCGAATCGCGGACACTGACGCTTCTGGACGTGGGGAGCGGCGCCGGCGACATCGCGGCCACCGCACGCGAGCTGGCCGCCCGAACGCGAGTGACGATGTCGTCCTTTGCCATTGATGCCTCGGAGTGCCTCGCACCGGTGAGTCGCCGTCGCGGGAACATCGTCGTGTGCGGCGACGCGCGAGCGCTTCCCTTCCCGGACCGGTCGGTGGACGTCGTGCTGTGCTCGCAGACGCTGCATCACTTCCCCGACGACGAGGCGATCCGGGTGATTCTGGAGCTCGACCGTGTGGCGCGAAAGCGTGTGATCGTCAGCGATATCCGTCGAAGCTGGATCGCGGCCGCCGGCATCTGGATGGCGTCATATCCGCTGGGATTTCACCCCGTGAGCCGCCACGATGGCGTGGTGTCTGTCATGCGAGGCTTCACCACGGGCGAGCTCCACCAGCTCGTCTGGAGTGCTCTCGGGCGGCCGCCGCAGGTGCGGCGTCGACCACTTTTTCGTGTAACTGCCTGCTGGAGCCCACGAGGCGAATGACAGCACCACCGCTAACCGAGCCCTTCTCCCTCGGCGGCATGCCGCACGGGAAGCTCATGCGTACCGTGGATGAACAGATCGTCCATTCCACCATGAAGGACATCTTCGACCTCGCGCGCTTCGTGGACGCGTGGCCGAAGCACCTGAAGCACTACCGCTACGTGCGATTCCGCGGCCGGACCACCGATGGGGGCGGTATCGTCGAGATGTCGGCGAACCGCCCGTTCGGTCCGCTCAACTGGCCGACGTGGTGGGTCTCCGAAATGCAGGTAGTTCGCGAAGGCGGAAAGCACGGCGGCAGTCACCCGACGGTCCGTTTCCGGCACATCGAGGGTATCACGACGGGAATGGATGTCGAATGGAGCTTCGTTCCCGTTGACGCGGGCATCCGCGTGCGTGTCACCCACGTGTGGGATGGCCCGAAGTGGCCGGTCATCGGTGCCTTCAGTGCAACCAATGTGATCGGTCCGGTGTTCGTCCACGGGATCGCGAAGCGAACGCTCGCCGGGCTGGCGGCATCCGCCGAGCGCATGGCCCGCGAGCGTCTCCCTGCCGTGTTCAAGGAAAAGCGATGAGCCACATCCGACGCGTCGTCATTACCGGCATCGGCGCCGTGACGCCGATCGGAACGTCCAGAGATGGTCTCTGGGCGGGACTTCGCGCGCAGCAGTCGGCGGTGCGGTCGCTTACGCGCTTCGATCCCACGCCGTTTCGCAGTCACAACGCGGCCGAGGTCCCCGATTTCGTCCCGACGGATTTCCTCGAGCACCGCAAGGCCAAGAGGCTCGACCGCTACGGGCAGTTCACCATCGCGGCTGCGCGCCTGGCCATCGAGGATTCCCACCTCGACCTCGCGGTCGAAGACCGCGACCGCATTGGCGCGATGATGGGCACCGCGCTCGGCGGCGTCGGCTACGCCGAAGAACAGCTTGGCGTCTATCTGGAGCGCGGCCTGAAAGCCGTGGATCCACTGCTCGCGCTCTCGGTGTTCGGGGGGGCGTCGAGCTGCAACGTGGCGATCGAGTTTGGAGTCACCGGGCCAAACAGTACCAACTCCATGAGCTGCGCGTCGGGGACCATCGCGGTGGGCGATGCGTTCCGGCAGATCCGCGATGGGTATGCCGACGTCATGATCGCGGGAGGATCGGAGGCGCCATTGATGCCGCTCTGCTATGGCGCGTTCACCCTCGTGCGTGCGATGTCCACCCGCAACGATGATCCGGCGCATGCGTCGCGTCCCTTCGACGCCGATCGCGACGGCTTTGTGATGGGAGAAGGGTCGGCAGTCCTGATTCTCGAAGAGCGCGACCGCGCGGTGGCGCGCGGCGCGCCGATTTACGCCGAAGTGCTCGGGTACGGAACGACGAACGATGCGCATCACATGACCGCGCCTCGACCCGACGGGTCGCAGGCGGCGCGCAGCATTCAGCGCGCGCTCGATGACGCGCGCGTCTCGCCGGGCGAAGTGGGATACGTGAATGCGCACGGCAGCTCGACCACGCTGAACGACACGACCGAGACGACGGCGATCAAGCGAGTCTTTGGCGAGCACGCGTATCGCCTCCAGGTCAGCAGCACGAAGGGCTACTACGGGCACGCACTTGGCGCGTCGGGCGCGATCGAGGCGGCCATCTGTGCGCTGGCGATGAGTCGGGACTGGCTGCCCCCGACGGTGAACCTTCAGCGTGCGGATGGTGCATGCGATCTCGATTACATCCCGAACGAGGGTCGCGAGTCGCAGGTCGAGCACGTCGTCAGCAACTCGTTCGGGTTCGGCGGCATTAACGCCGCGATCGTGCTGCGCCGGGCGGGTTAGGCTCCTTCCTTCGCGGCCATCGCTGCGAGAGCCCAGTTAGGCTCCAGTCCTTCCACCGCGTCCATCGCCTGAGCAGATTCCCCGCTTCGCCGATGCTGTCGACGGTCCAACTCTCCGAGGAGCCCTTCCATGCGCGATAGCCTGCGCCACGCCACCGCCGAGTTCATCGGTATCTTCGCTCTGGTGTTCATCGGGGGTGGCGCCATCATGATGGGCAAGGACGCGCTCGGAGGGCGTCTGGAAGTTGCGCTGGCGCACGGGCTGATTCTTTCGATCATGATTACCGCGACGATGCGAGTGTCCGGGCACCTGAACCCCGCTGTGACGCTTGGCTTCCTGGTGACTCGGCGGATCGAGCCCATGATGGCCGGCATCTACATCGTCGCGCAGCTCCTCGGCGCCATGGTGGCCGCGTATGCGCTGAAGGCGACTTTCCCGGATGCGATGTTCCTGGCGACGCGTGGCGGCGGGCAGATGATCTCGCTCGACATCACCTCCACCCAGGCGATTCTCCTCGAGGCCATCGCGACATTTTTTCTGACGTTCGCGGTATTCGGCACGGCGGTCGATCCGCAGGCGCCGAAAGTGGGTGGGTTCGCGATCGGGCTGGTCGTGGCGGTGGATATTCTTGCCATTGGCCCGTTGACCGGCGCTTCCATGAACCCCGCGCGGTCATTCGGACCGGCGGTGGCGAGTGGGATTTTCGAAGGGCAGTTCATTTACTGGGTGGGCCCGATCATCGGGTCGTGCCTGGCTGCACTGCTCTACGATCGCCTGTTCCTTCCGCGGGCGGCCGAGGAGTTAGCGCATGGCGCGGTGAGGCCCGCGGGCGGGGCGCCGAGGGTGCATGGAGCGTAAGGCCTGTTTTACGGCCCCTGCTGCTCGAGATACGCCGCCGAGTACCGGGCGATCGACTCGTTGATGATCTCGATTGCCTTGTTGCACTGCTCCCACCCCAGGATCTGCACGCGCTTCCCCTCCAGATCCTTGTAGACGTGGAAGAAGTGCTCGACTTCCTTCAGGAAATGCTGGGGGAGATCCGCGATGTCGAAGTATTCCGTACTCCGGGGATCGGTCGCCGGCACGCCAAGGATCTTGTCATCGGGCTCGTTGCGATCGAGCATTCGAAGCACACCGATCGGGCGCACGTCGATGAGGCAACCGGGGAAGGTGGGCTCATCGGTGCGAACGAGCACGTCCAGCGGATCGCCGTCCTCATGCAGCGTGCGCGGCACGAAGCCATAATCGCCCGGATACACCATCGCTGAATAGAGCACGCGGTCGAGGCGCACGAGCCCGGTGTCCTTGTCGAGCTCGTACTTGTTCCGGCTGCCGCGCGGAATTTCAACGATGGTCGTCACCTTCTCCGGCGCTTCGGCGCCCGGAGACAGGTCGTGCCAGAGGTTCAGCATGAAGTCGCGTAGGTGGCGTGGTGGTACACCCCAAAGGTAATGCCATGCTTTGGACGGCTACTGCCGGCGGCGCCTTACCCAGATACTCACGGCGTACATCACGTACACGACGGCCGCGACCACGTACGCCGCGTAATAGTATCCCGCGTTGTCAGGCATCATGCGACACTGTCCTGCAGGCGGTCGCGTTCCTCGGCGAGCAGATAGCGCGCACGCAGGAGCGCGACGTACAGCAACGTGAAGGACGCGAATGCCAGCAGCAGCGTCAACAGCATCTCGCCGGGCAGTGATGGCCGGCTCGCCTTCATGACAATCGGCAGCGGATGCAGCGTCCGGAACATGTAGACGCTGAGGTGAATGAACGGGATGAGCAGCGCGCCCAGAATGCCGAGTACCGCCGAGTAGCGCGCGCGAACCGCGCGGTCGTCGACGGCGCCACGCATGACGAGATAGCCGACGTAGATGAACCACAGGAAAAGCGTCAGCGTGAGCCGGGCGTCCCACGTCCACCACGTCCCCCAGACCGGCCTGCCCCAGAGCGGTCCCGTCACCAGCACGACCGTGGTGAACACGACGCCAACCTCCGCCGATGACTCGGCGAACCGGTCCAGTCGCTCATCGCGGAGCCAGAGGTAGATGCCGCTGGCGATCGCGACGAGGCCGAAGGCGAGGAATGCCACCCAGGCCGCGGGTGCGTGAATGTAGAAGATCTTCTGCGCCGGCCCCTGAATGCGTTCGAGGGGCGTGAACCAGATGGCGCGGACGAACGTCGCGGCCACCGCGATGAATGCCGCGATGGACAGGGGATCGATCGCGATGTGTGCCTGATCAGGCGGGAGATGTGCACCGCTCCAGCGCAAAGCCACCAGCTACTCCTCGATCGTGTAGGGGAACGCCAGCGCGCACGCGGCGACGAAAACAATGTCGAACGCCAGCAGGACCTTCAACCATGCTGCGGCCTCGGCCACCGGCCGTCCGGCGAGCAGTGAGGCGGTGGCCTGCGCTGCCGGCATGACGATCGGGACGAAGAATGGGAGCGACAACATGGGCAGCAACAGCTCCGCGAGTCGGGTATTCACTGCCATGGAGCTGAAGAGCGTGCCGATCGCGACCAGCCCAATGGCAGCGAGTACCGCGATCGCCGCAACCACCGCGAACCCGCCGCTGACGGGGACGTTGTAGAAGAGTACGACCGCCGGGAGCGCGATTGCCTGTACGGCGAGCACGAAGAGCAGATTCGCGAGGCCCTTTCCAAGATAAATCGCCTGCCGCGACACCGGCGCGAGTAGCAGTCCGTCGATGGCGCGCTCCGATTGCTCTATGCCGAATGACCGGTTGAGTCCCAGGAGCCCGGAGAAAGTAAAGATCACCCAAAGCACGCCCGGTGCGAGGTCGAGCGCCGGAATCGCGGTGGGATCCCACGCGAAATAGAAAATGACGATGGCGAGCAGCGCGAAGACGAGCGACGACAGAAACGCCGTGCGCGTCCGGAATTCGATCGCCAGATCCTTCCGTGCGATGGCGAGCGCCGCGGAGATGGTGTCAGGCGGCATCGGAGAGTCCGCACAGCGCGCGATACCGCGCCGCATAATCGGCCGGCGCAACGCCCGAGGTTGGCTCGACGCCGGCCAGTTGTCCGTCGCGCATCATGGCCGCGTGTGTCGCGTGGCGCAGTCCCTGTGCGATGTCGTGCGTGATGAGGATGATGGCGGATCCCCCTGACCGCATGCGTTGCAGGAGCTCGGCGAGCGCCCGGGCCCCCGATTCGTCGAGTGCGCCGAAGGGTTCGTCGCACAGGAGCAGCTTCGGCCGGTGCACCGTGGACCTGGCGATCGCCACGCGCTGCTGCAGGCCCCGGCTCAGAGCTCGCACCGGCACCGCGGCGCGGTCCAGGATTCCCACGCCATCGAGCGCGTGCCGCGCCACGTTCGCTGCATCGGGCAGTCCGTGCAGCCGGGCGGCAAACTCCACGTTCTCTGCTGCGGTGAGCGCCGGGTACAGCATGGAGTGGTGTCCGATCATCCCAACCTGAGCGCGCGCGGCGGTCCCACCCCGCAGTGCCACGCCGGCCACTGACGCGCTCCCTGATGTGGGACGCAGCAGTCCGGCAAGCATGCGCATCAGCGTCGTCTTGCCCGCTCCGTTCGGCCCGAAAAGCGCGAGGGATTGGCCCGCCAGCAGCTCGAAGCTGACGCCCTCGACGGCGCGCCGGGCGCCAAACCGCCGCGACAGCGCCTGCGCGAGGACAATCGGGGTGCTGGACATTCCGGGCAATCTACGGGAATGCGCTGTTGGGACGTTATCCCTCGTCAAAGAGTTGCCCGGTTGGACGTTATCCCTCCTTCGTGGGAATGCGCTGACGGGACTTTCCCCCCTCTACTTCCCTTGCGGCTGGAAACAGCGCACAATCTCTCCATGACCGACATCGACGTCCTGCTCCACGAGCATCGTCGCTTCAAGCCCGACCGCGCGTTCGCGCGAAAGGCGAACATTGCCGGCCGGCAGATGCATGACTACGCCGAGTCCGATCCCGAGGGCTACTGGGCGGGGATGGCGCGCGATCTCGAGTGGATCGAGCCCTGGACAAAGGTGCTCGAATGGACGCCGCCGCACTCGAAGTGGTTCCTCGGTGGAAAGCTCAACGTCGCGGTGAACTGCGTGGACCGCCACGTGCGCACCCTGCGCCGCAACAAGGCCGCATTGATCTGGGAGGGCGAGCCCGGCGACCGGCGCACGCTCACGTACTGGGACCTCTACGTCGAGGTGAATCAGTTCGCAAACGTGCTGCGCAGTCTGGGAGTCGCGCGCGGCGATCGCGTCGCCATCTATCTGCCGATGATCCCCGAAGCGGTCATCGCCATGCTGGCCTGCGCGCGCATCGGGGCCATTCACTCCGTCGTATTCGGAGGCTTCGCTCCCGAG
>Ga0136612_10000432_pt1 | contig 14812 bp, 13 predicted proteins | sample AntDryUQ224A2306_2_FD_106644 | JGI IMG/M metagenome (GOLD analysis project Ga0136612, IMG submission 106644) | Polar desert sand microbial communities from Dry Valleys, Antarctica - metaG UQ224A (23.06) | ecosystem: Environmental > Terrestrial > Soil > Desert | place: Antarctica: Dry Valley... | reverse complement strand
GACCCAGTACCGCTCCGGGATCTACGTCGGCGACGAGCGTCAGCGCGAGGTCGCGGAGGCGTCGCGCGAGCGGTTCCAGCCCGAGCTGACGAAGGCTCGGCGCGGCGAGATCACCACCGAGATCGCCCCGGTCGGCGAGTTCTACTACGCCGAGGACTACCACCAGCAGTATCTGGCCAAGAACCCGAGCGGCTACTGCGGCCTCGGCGGCACGGGCGTCTCCTGCCCGATCGGCGTGGCCTCGGCGAGCCGGTCCTAGCCGGCCAGCTTCGCGCTGACCTCGCCGGGCAGCAGCCGGTCACTTCCGGCGTAGGTCACCGTCAGGCGCGCACCGCGGATTCGCGACAGGCGCTTGGGCAGCCGGCGGGCGATGTGGAGCGTCGAGCGCGCGATGGGCACCGAGAAGCGGAAGGAGCTCCCGCCGGTAAGTAGGCGGACGGTGACCCGGCCGCCGCGTGCCCGGGGGCGATCGAGACGCGGAGGGTGAGGCGGCCGGCCATCAGCCGGGCGGCGCGCAGGCGGAGCCCGGCAGAGGCGATTGTCGGTGCGGGGCGGCTCGCCGGAACGGGCATCGCGCCGCCGGTCTGCGGCGGGGCCGTCGTGCTTCTGCCGCTTGACCGCCGGCCGGTCGGCACGCGACGGGAGCGCCGGTGGCCACGGCCGCTCGATCGCCCGCTCCGACCCGGGCCGGGATCCTACGCCACGCTGCGCAGCCGGCGGAAGGGCGCCGAACCGCCCTCGCGCAGCGCCTTGGCGACCTGGTCGACCACGCCGGCCTCCTCCGCCGGGCGCCCGTCGGTGATCGCGCCGACCACGCCGCGCTTCTTGGCGATCAGCTCGGCCATCGTCTCGTCGATCGTCTCCGCCGCCAGCAGGTACCAGGCGGTCACCGCGTCGCGCTGGCCGATCCGGTGGCAGCGATCCTCGGCCTGGTCGTGGAGCGCCGGGGTCCACTCCAGCTCGAGGAAGGCGACGTTCGAGGCGCGGGTGAGCGTGATGCCCTGGGAGGCGACCTGGGTCGAGCCGATCAGCAGCTGCGGCCCGTCCTCGGCCTGGAAGGCCTGCACCGCGGCCTCCCGGGCGCGCGTCGAGTCGGTGCCGAGGATGTGCGCGGCGGTCGGGAAGCGCCCGAGCACGGCGGCCTGCACCTCGGCGTGGTGGGCGAAGACCACCAGCCGCTCCTCGGAGGCAAGGAAGGCGTGGATCCACGCCAGCGCCGCCTCGAGCTTTCCCCGGGCGGCGAGCCGCTTGAGCGTGTTGAGCTGCGCGAGGCGCTCGGCGCGCAGGGTGGCGGCGATCTTGGCGTCCAGCTCCGAGAGGTCGAGCGGCTGCTCGCGCAGCCAGGCGATGACGTCGCGCTCGGCGAGGCGGTACTCGCGCTCGTTGTCGAGCTCGACCGGGACGACGGCCTGCCGCTTGGCGGGAAGCTGGGGGAGGACCTCGGACTTCAGGCGCCGGATGAAGCAGGTGCGCCGCAGGTGCCAGTGGATGCGCGCCTCCGCTCCGATCCCCCGGAAGCGGCGGGCGAACTGTGCGCCCGAGCCGAACTCCTCGAGCCGTCCGATGATCCGCAGCTGGGAGATCAGCTCGTCCGGGCGGTTGAGGACCGGGGTGCCGGAGAGGGCGAGCTTCAGCGCTCCGGGCGGGAGCGCGTCGGCGAGCTTGCGGGTCGCCTGCGTGCGCTTGGCCCGCGGGTTCTTGACGAAGTGGGCCTCGTCGAGGACGAGCGCCTTCGGGCGGCGGAGCACGAGCCGCTCCCGGTGCTTGACGACCACCTCGTAGTTGAGGACGACGACGTCCGCGGTGCCCAGTGCCGCGCTGCGCCCACCGCCCGAGATCACCGCCACGGAGCGGTGCGGGAGCCAGCGCTCGATCTCACGGGCCCAGTTGAGTTTGAGCGAGGCGGGGCAGACGACCACGGCGGGGTAGGCGTCATCCGCCTCGAGGGCGGCCAGCGCCTGGATCGTCTTGCCGAGCCCCTGCTCGTCGGCCAGGAACGCGCGCCGGGCGGTGAGCAGGTAGTCGACACCGCCGCGCTGGAACGGCTGGAGCTCTCCGCCGAGCCGCGCCCCGACCTCCTCCGCCAGCTCGGGCCCGCCGCGGGCGCGGGAGCGGCGGATCGCCTCGATCGCCTCGTCGTGCTGGGCGCGGATGGTGTCGAGCGCACTCCGGGCGTTGGGCGAGACGGTGACCGCGTGCTCGGCCAGGAAGCGCTCGAGCGGCTCCACCAGGAACGGGTCGACGGGAAGGGTCGGGCCGTGACCCTCGGCGCCGGGGAGCTCGCGGAAGGCCGCCCGCGCCTCGGGGTCCCAATTGACGTCGAGCCCGAGCCGCGGCTCGGCGACCCCGGAGGCGAGCGTGAGCGTGGCGGGCGGCGGGACCAGGCCGACCTGCAGGGCGGTCGCGCAGCGGGTCGCGCGGGGGTCGAGCCGGGCGCCCGCGAGCTCGAGCAGAGCGTCGGCGACCTCGCGCTCGAAGGGCAGCCACTCCCGTCCGCCGCGGTGGGCGGCGGCGCCGGCCAGCTCCTCCGGCAGCTCGTTGGCGATGGTCTCGGCCACGAACCAGCCCCGGCCGTCGTAGCGCCCGGCGCTCACCCGGCCGACCCAGGTCGACGCGTTCTCCGCGAGCCAGACGTCGACCTCGGGCGCCACGGTCAGGTCGCCGAAGCGCTCGACGACCCCCTTGACGTAGGGCGCGGTCGCCTCGTCGGCGGTGGCCCACCACTCCTTCGCGTCCCAGTCGAAGCGGCGGCCCGGGATCCCGCGCACGGCGTCGACGACCTCCGCCCGGTAGGGGAAGGCGAGGACGACCACCCGCCGGCCGTCGGGAGTGCCCCGCAGCGTCACGTTGGGCACGGGGTCGGCGAGGCGGACGGCCACGCCGTCAACCGTATCCGCGCCGCCGGTGGACTCCCGCGCCCGCTCTGAGGCGGGCCGGGCGGGACGGGTCGAGGGCGCGCTCGGGAGAGGATGAACCGGCGCCTTCGGACCCGGTTTCGTGACGTCTCGCGCCGCTTTGATCGCCGAGGAGTCGATCCACCACCCATACCGGGACCAAGCGACGACTCGCGGCGAAGCGATCGCTGAGCCGTCGATCCACCCCCATACGTGCTGAGCGCGTCGGGCGCGAGTGCGGGGTAGCGTTCGCCGCATGACGCAGATCCAGGAGCTCGACCACGTAGGCGTGATGGTCGCCGACCTCGAGGCCGCCGGCGCGTTCCTCGCCGACACGTTCGGCCTCGAGCTCGACCGCGAGGCCGACGTCCCCTCGCTCGACGTCCGCGCCCGCTTCTATCGCGCCGGGCCGGTGACCATCGAAGTCTTCCAGCCCAACGACCCGGCGGTCGCCGAGCGCGAGCTGGGCGGCCGGCTCGCCAAGCTCGAGCACGTCGCGCTCCGGGTCGGCTCGCTCGACGCCGCCCTGGCCGAGCTCGGCGAGCGGGGCGTGCGCTTCAAGCACGACGAGCCTGTCGTCACCGGCCCGAACCTCTCCGCCTACACGACGCCGGAGAGCAGCGCCGGGATGGTCTTCCAGCTCTTCGCGCCCAGGGAGGGCTAGCCCGTGATGGCCGCGACGGGGTGCCCGCTCGGACGCCACCGCGGCGTGCGGGTCGGCCTGCGCGTGGACGGTCTCCCCACGGCAGGAAGGCCAGTCCCGCCTCCGCGTTGAACATGGCGCCCTCCACCCCGAGGTCGGCGTCCGCGATTCCCTCCGGCGGCGGGGAGAGGTAGGCGTTAGCGGACCCTAACCCGGCGGAGGCAGCGTGTCAGCGCACCTGCGGTGCCGGCGTCCCGAAGCGCCCCGCGAAGACGAACGATCCGAGCGGGTCGCGAACGCGCGCCGCGCCCTCCCGCTCGCGCATCCGGTCCGGGAGTCGCGCCGGATCCCCCAGGTGGCCGATGGCCATGGCGGAGACCGGCTCGCAGTCGTCCGGGATCGCGTACCGTGCCCGTGCCGCGGCAGCGTCGTAGCCCGCCATCTGGTGCACGAAGAGCCCGAGGGACGTGGCCTGCACGACGAGCGAGCCGACCGCCTGCCCGACGTCGTACCGGCCGAAGGCCATCGGCGTGCCGTCCTCGGCTCGCACCCGGGCCACGCCGAGGGCCAGCACCGGCGCCCACTTCGCCCAGCTGCGATTGCGCTCGCTGAGGACACCGGCCAACCGCGCGTGCTCGTCCGGCTCCGCGGCGGTGGCCACGATGAAGCGCCACGGTTGCGAGTTGCTCGACGAGGGCGCCCAGCGGGCGGCCTCGAACAGGCTCGCGAGCTGCGCGGCGGTGACGGGCCGGTCCGCGGCGAACGCGCGTGGGCTCCACCGGGCGGTGAGAACGTCGGCGATCGGATGGTCGGTCGGTGCGGCGCGGTCCATGGCCCGATCGTAGGCGCGTTCCGGACTGCATCGAGAGCCATCGGCGCCCGGTTGATCGGCGGGGGCGCTAGGCCGTCGACGCTGCCGCTGCGCGCCGACGGCCGAACCGACCTTGGGAGATCGCCACTCCGAGCAACACGATCACGGCGCCTACGGGCTGGTGCCAGGTGAGTGCCTCGCCGAGCAGGGCGATACCGAACGCCGTGGCGAAGAGCGGGATCAGGTAGGTGACGCTCGAGGCGGTCGACGGCCCGACCGCGCGCAGGATCCCGAAGTTCAGGACGTACGCGAGGCCGGACCCCAGCGCGCCGAGGGCGAGCATGCTGCCCACCACGTCGGCGCTCAGCGCGGCCGGGACGCCCCCGAGCACGATGAACGGCGCGAGCTGCACGGTCGCCCAGCTGAGCTGGGCGGCCGCGAGCGAGACGCCCGACTCCGCCCCGCCGCTGACGAAGCGCCGCAGGTAGGCGAAGCCGATGCCGTAGCACCCGGCGGCGAGCAGGCAGGCGAGCTGGGCGAGCACGGGACCGCCGCCCTCGACGTCCCAGGGCCCGAGCACGACGACGACGCCCGCGAAGCCGACGAGCAGGGCGGCGATCCGCTCGCGGGTCGGCCGCTCGCTGGGCACGAGCGCAAGGACTCCGAGGATGGTCATCAGCGGCGTCGCGGCGTTGTAGATCCCGGCCACGATCGAGGAGACCTCCTGCTCGGCCCACGCGAAGAGGGAGAACGGCACGGAGCAGAAGAGCAGGCCGGCCACGGCCAGGTGGCCGAGCAGGCCCCGATCGCGTGGCAAGGCATCGCGGGTCGCGGCCAGCCACCCGAGCAGGACGAGGGCGCCGATCGCGCAACGGGTCCAGGCGACCTGCAGCGGGGCGAGATCGCGGACCCCGACCTTGATGAACAGGAAGCTCGCGCCCCAGATCGCGGCGAGCGCGACGAAGGCCGCTTGCCAGCTCCTCATGCGGCGGAAGCCGGTGACGGGAGCTACGTCCCGAACAGCCGGTCGCCCGCGTCGCCGAGTCCGGGGCGGATGTAGGCGTCCGCGTCGAGCTCGCGGTCCAGGGTGGCGCAGACGATCTCCACCCCCGGGTGCTTGGCCTGCACGGTGCGGACGCCCTCGGGCGCGGCGACGAGGCAGACGAAGCGGATGCGCTCGGCCCCCGCCTCGCGCAGCCGGGTGAGCGCGTGGACGGCGGAGCCGCCGGTGGCGAGCATGGGGTCGACGAGGACGACCTCCGCTCCTGGCGTCTGACGCGGGAGGAGCTCGTAGTAGCCGACGGGCTCGGCCGACACCTCGTCCCGGTAGATGCCCAAGTGGCCCACGCGGGCCTCGGGCACGAGCCGCAGGAAGCCCTCGACCATGCCCAGGCCGGCGCGGAGGATGGCGACGACGACGATCTCGTCCGCCAGGCGCGCACCGGCGGTGGTCTCGAGCGGCGTCTCGACTTCCTGGTCGGTCACCCGCAGGTCGCGCAGCGCCTCGTAGCCAAGGAACGTCGCGACCTCGGCCAGGGCGGCCCGGAAGACGTCCGAGGGCGTGGTCCGGTCGCGCAGCACGGAGAGGTGGCGGGCGACGAGGGGGTGGTCCACGACGGTCACACCATCCATGCCGGCCGGACTCTAGTCTCGCGGCGGCATGCGCAACGTCGAGCTCAAGGCGATCGACCCGGACCCGGAGCGCACCCTCGCCGCCGCCCTCGCGCTCGAAGGCGTCCGCGACGCCGGCCTTCTGGTGCAGCGCGACACGTACTTCGCCGGGACGCGCGAAGGCCGCCGGCTCAAGCTGCGCGAGGAGGAGGGCCACGAGGCGGTGCTCATCCCCTACGCGCGGCCCGACGACCCGGCCGTGCGCGTCTCGGACTACGCGCTGGTCGGCGTGCCGGACCCCGGTGCGCTTTGCGACGCGCTGGGCGAGGCGCTCGGCGTCCGGGTGGTGGTGGACAAGCGCCGGCGGCTGCTCGAGTGGAAGGCCGTGCGCATCCACCTGGACGAGGTCGAGGGGCTCGGGCGGTTCGTCGAGCTCGAGGCGGTCGCCCCACCGGACTCCGACCTGTCGGTCGAGCGCGAGCGGGTGACCCGGCTGCGCGACGCGCTGGGGATCGGCGACGACGCCCTGCGCGAGGGCTCCTACTCCGACGCGCTGCTGGCGCGCGAACCCGAGCCCGAGCTCGTGGCGATGGCCCGCGCCGCGGCGGCCAACGCCTACGCACCCTACTCCGGCCTCGCGGTCGGCGCGGCCGTCCGGACCGCCGACGGCCGGCGCTACGCGGGCGCCAACGTGGAGAACGCCGCCTACCCGCAGAGCCAGTGCGCGGAGGCGTCGGCGCTCGGCGCGATGGTCGCCGGCGGGGGCGGCCCGGTCGCCGAGGTCGTCGTCGCCGCGGACGCCGCCGGGCTGGTCACCCCGTGCGGGGGCTGCCGCCAGCGGCTGCGCGAATTCACGCCGGCCGACGCGCCCATCCACCTCGTCGGCGCCGGGCGGGTGCCCCGCAGCACCTCGCTGGCCGAGCTCCTGCCGCTCGCGTTCGGACCGGCGGCGCTCGCGTGACGCGCGCCGCCGAGCAGGCGTCCGAGCGGGCGCCCGGCTTCACGCCGCGCGTGGGAGTGGTCCTCGGTTCGGGCCTCGGCGGCGTGGCGGCGGCGGTGGCCGACGCCGTCCGCGTCCCCTACTCGGCGCTCGAGGGGTTCCGCTCCGCGACGGTCGCGGGCCATGCGTCCGAGCTCGTCCTCGGCACGCTGGCCGGCACGCCGGTCGCGGTGCTCAACGGCCGCTCGCACCGCTACGAGGGGACGTCCGCCGAGGAGATCGCGATGCCGATCCGCACGCTGGTGCGTCTCGGGATCGAGAAGCTCCTGCTCACCAACGCGAGCGGCTCGCTGCGACCCGGCGTCGGCCCTGGGGCGCTCGTCGTGATCACCGACCACATCAACCTGCTCGGCTTCAATCCGCTCACGGGTCCGAACGACGACGCGGTCGGCCCCCGCTTCCCTCCGCTGCGTGACGCCTACGACCCGGCGCTCCGCGCGGAGCTCCACGCCGCCGGGGTCGCCACCGGGACACCGCTGAGCGAGGGGGTCTACCTGGCCACGCCGGGTCCGAGCTTCGAGACGCCGGCCGAGATCCGGGCGTTCCGGACGCTTGGCGCGGACCTCGTCGGGATGTCGACCGTGCCCGAGGTGATCGTCGCCCGGCACGCCGGGGTACGCGTGGCGGCGGTGTCCGTGGTGACCAACCTGGCCGAGGGCCTCTCCGCCGAGGCGATCTCGCACGAGCAGACGCTCGCGGCCGGCGCCCGGGGCGCCGCGGCGCTCGCACCGCTGATCGAGCGATGGGTGGCCGATGGCTGAGCCGAGGCCCGCGCACGCCGCCGAAGCGCCCGGCCCGGGGGCGAGCCCCGGGCGGGCGGAGGCCGCCCGGCGCCTGATCTCCCTCGTCGACCTCACCAGCCTGACCGGCGAGGAGACCGACTCAGAGCTCGACGCGCTGTGCGCCAGGGCGACGACCCCGGCCGGCCCGGTCGCCGCGGTCTGCGTCTACGGCGACAAGGTGGGGCGGGTCCGCGCGTCGCTGCCCGCTAGCGCCGTCCGAATCGCCGCGGTGGCGAACTTCCCGGAGGGCGACGCCGACCCCGCCCGGGCGCGGGAGGAGAGCGCCGCCGCGGTGGCGGCCGGGGCCGACGAGATCGACGTCGTCCTGCCGTGGCGCGCCTGGCTCGCCCGCGACCACGGAGCCGCCCTCGCGGTCGTCGAGGCGGCCCGCGCGCAGGCCCCGGTGCTCAAGGTGATCCTCGAGAGCGGCGCGCTCGGGGAGACGGTCAACGTGGCCGCGGCCGCGAAAGCGTGCCTGGCCGCGGGCGCCGACTTCGTGAAGACCTCGACCGGCAAGCGCGAGCCCGGCGCGAGCCCGCAGGCCGCCCGGGCGATGCTCGAGGCCGTCCGCGACCACGGGTCGGGCGGCTTCAAGGCGTCCGGCGGCGTGCGTGACACGCGCGCGGCGACGGAGTACCTCACCCTGGCGGACGACCTGCTCGGCTCCGGCTGGGCGAGGCCCGAGACGTTCCGCATCGGCGCATCGAGCCTGCTCGACGCGCTGCTCACCGACGCGGGATGATCCCCCAGGAGCTCATCCGCCGCACCCGCGACGGCGCCGCCCTCGCCGACGAGGAGATCGCCGGGCTGGTCGCCGGGATCGCCGACGGCTCGCTTTCCGACGGCCAGGTCGCCGCCTGGGCGATGGCCGTCTTCCTCCGCGACCTCACCCAGCCCGAGCGGGTCGCGCTGACCCGGGCGATGACCCGCTCCGGCACCGTCCTCACCTGGCCCGGCGACGGAAGCCCGGTCCTCGACAAGCACTCCACCGGTGGGGTGGGGGACAAGGTCTCCCTCGTCCTCGCCCCGATCATCGCCGCCTGCGGCGGGCGGGTGCCGATGATCTCCGGCCGCGGCCTCGGCCACACGGGAGGGACGCTCGACAAGCTCGACGCGATCCCGGGCTACGACACCACGCCGTCGCTCGAGCGCCTGCGGGCGGCCGTGGAGGAGGTCGGCTGCGCGATCGTCGGCCAGACGGCCGACCTGGCGCCCGCCGACCGCCGCCTCTACGCACTGCGCGACGCCACCGCGACCGTCGAGTCGGTCCCGCTGATCGTCGCCTCGATCCTCTCCAAGAAGCTCGCCGCCGGCCTCGATGCGCTCGTCATGGACGTCAAGGTCGGGTCCGGCGCCTTCCTGCCGGAGCCCGCGCGGGCGCGGGAGCTCGCCACGGCCATCACCACCGTCGCGCGGGACACGGGCCTGCCCTGCGCGGCGCTGCTCACCGACATGGACCGGCCCCTGGGCCGCACCGCGGGCAACGCACTCGAGGTCCGCGAGGCGATCGAGCTGCTCACCGGCGCGGGCCCGATCCCGCGCCTGGTCGACGTCACGCTCGAGCTCGCCGCCGAGCTGCTCGTCCTCGGCGGCCTCGACCCGACCGCGGCCGACGCCCGCGACCGTGCCGACGGGGCGCTCCAGTCGGGCGACGCGGCCGAGCGCTTCGCCCGCATGGTCGCCGCGCTGGGCGGGCCGGACGACCTGCTCGAGGACCCCGGGCGCCATCTCCCGCGGGCGCCGGTCACCCGTGCCGTGTACCCCGACTCAGAGCTCACGGTCGGGCGGATCGACGCCCGCGCGGTCGGCCTCGTGGTCCTCGAGCTGGGTGGCGGACGCCGGCGCGAGGACGCCGCGATCGATCCCGCCGTCGGCCTCGCCGAGATCGCCACCCTCGGCGAGGCGGTCGGCCCTGACGTCCCGCTCGCGGTCGTCCACGCCCGCACCGACGCCGACGCCGAGCGCGCGGCCGCCTGCCTCGGCGACGCCTACGTGCTCACCGACGGCCCGCTGCCCGACGCGCCACCGCTGATCGAGCGACCCTAAGAGAGCTCCTTTGCGCCGGGTCGCGCGTTGTAGCGGCCATGAGAATCCTGACGACGTGCCTCGCGGCCGCGGCCGTCACCGCGGTCCTCACGGTCCCCGCTGCCGCCGCGCCGCAGCTGCTGGCCCGCGAGCAGGCCCCGTTCACCGCCGCGGCCGCCCGCGGCGTCGTGGCCTGGAGCGCCTTCGACCCGGGAACGGGGCGCTACCGGCTCAAGCTCCTGCGCGACGGGACGGTCTCGACGCCGGCGATCGCCGACCGCGGGGCCCCGTTCGACGTCGACCTCGGGCGGCTCACCGGTGGCAACGTGGGCGCTGTCTACTCGCGCTGCGCGGACGACGAGGTCCGGGGCGGGTGCGACCTCCACCTCTTCGACCTCGACGCGGGGAGGGAGCGCAAGCTGACCAGCGTGTCGAGCCCGTCGCGCTCCGAGCTGCACCCGAGCCTCGACGGCGGCCAGGTCGCCTTCGCCCGCCGCTACGGGAAGCGCACCGTCCTCTACCGCGGGCCGATCGACGGCGAGCCGAGCTCGGATCGCCAGCCCTCGCCACGGCAGGGCGGCGTCGACGACCTCGAGCTCAACGTCAACCGCCTCTACTACGTCTGGGCGGACGAGGGAGGCACCGAGTTCGGGCGCGACTCGCTGTACCGCGTGAGCGGCGAGCGGGCCGTGCGCATGTATGCCACGGAGTCGGGTGGGGCCAACGCGTCGGACTTCATCGGCCTGACCTACACGGGTGGCTACGTCTACTTCGGCGAGACGAACAACGGCTCGGGCACCGGCAATCGGCTCTACCGCGCCACCACGGGCGGCGGTCGCCTCCAGGAGACGATCGGCTCGCCGTCGTTCCTGTCGGCCGACTGGACCGGCGACCGCTTCGTCACCGCCAGCGGCTACGACGGGTGCGAGGCGAACTCAAACGATCCTCCGCAGGCGTCGGACTGTCTCCTCGAGCGCACCGACCAGATCACCTGGAGGCCGGCGACGAAGCTTCCGTAGGCTGGCTCGCCATGGTTCCCCAGGCCGAGCTCCACGTTCACCTCGAGGGCACCGCGCCGCCTGAGCTGATCCGCCGGATCGCGCAGCGCAACCGGCTCCCGGTGCCCGACGGGCTGCTCGCCGACGAGAAGACCTTCCATTACACGGACTTCCTGCACTTCCTGCGCGCCTACGACGCGGCAGCGAGCGTGATCCGCACCCCGGAGGACTTCCGCGACATCACCTTCGAGTACCTCGTCGCGCGGTCGCACGAGGGGGCGATCTACGTCGAGCTGATCGCCGCCCCGCAGGCCGCGGAGGCGGTCGGGCTCTCCGACGCCGATCACGTCGCCGCCCTCGTCCAGGGCATCGACGACGCCCGCGCGGAGACGGGCGTCGAGGCGCGCATCCTCATGAGCGCGATCCGCAACCTCGGTCCGGAGGCCGCCGAGGACGTGGCGCAGCGCACCCTCGCCCATCCGCATCCCTACGTCACGGGCTGGAACCTCGGCGGCGACGAGGCCGGCTTCCCGCCCGAGCTGTTCACCCGGGCCTACGCGACCGTCGCCGAGGCGGGCCTGGGATTGAGCTGCCACGCCGGCGAGTGGGCCGGCCCGGAGAGCGTTCGCGGCGCGCTGGCACTCGGCGTGAGCCGGCTCTCCCACGGGGTTCGCGCGATCGAGGACCCTGAGCTCGTGGCCGAGCTGGCCGAGCGCGAGATCGTCCTCGAGTGCTGCCCGACCTCCAACGTCGTGCTCGGCGTGTACCCGGACTTCGCGGGCCACCCGTTCAACCGGCTGCGCGAGGCCGGCGTCCGCCTCACCCTGGGCTCGGACGACCCGCCCTACTTCGACGCGACCCTGGCCGGGGAGTACGCCGTCGCCCGGGAGGAGTTCGGCCTCTCCGACGCCGAGCTGCGGGCCCTGACCCGCACCGCGCTCGAGGCCGCGTTCGTACAGGACGACGTCCGCGAGCGCCTCCTCGCCCGGGTCGGACGCTAGATTCTCGTCCGTACTCCCGGGCGCCGGGTCCGCGCCGGGCCGTTGATTCGATCCTGAGGGGAATCTCCGTGACGCACTCTGGGACGCGGCTGGCAGCGGCCGTCTGCGCGGTGGCCATGCTGGCCGCCTGCGGCTCCGACGAAGAGGGCGGCGGCGGCGCGAGCGCCACGCCCGCCGCGAAGAAGCTCAAGGTGGCGATGGTCACCGACATCGGCGGACTGAACGACCGCTCGTTCAACGCCCTGGCCTACAAGGGCCTCAAGGACTCAGAGGCGCAGCTCGGGACGGAGATCCGCGCGGTCACCTCCAAGTCGAACGCCGACTACGTCCCGAACCTCTCCAGCCTGGCCCGCCAGAAGTACGACGTCGTCTTCGCGGTCGGCTTCCTGATGGCCGAGGCCACCGACACGGTCGCCAAGTCGTTCCCGAACACCAAGTTCGCGATCATCGACTTCCCCCAGGCCGGCCTCAAGAGCAAGCCGAAGAACGTCCAGGGCCTGCTGTTCAAGGAGAACGAGGCGGGCTACCTGGCGGGCTACCTGGCCGGCCTGTACGTCAAGGAGAAGGGTGGCGAGCAGGTCATCTCCTCCGTCGGCGGCCAGAAGATCCCGCCGGTGGACGGCTACATCGCCGGCTACCAGAAGGGCGCGAAGGACGCGAACCCCGACGTCAAGACCCTCAACGGCTACTCGCAGGACTTCGTCGACCAGGCCAAGTGCAAGGAGCTCGCGCTCAACCAGATCGAGGAGGGCTCCCAGGTGGTCTTCCAGGTCGCCGGCCTGTGCGGCCTGGGTTCGCTCGACGCCGCCAAGGAGGAGGGCGTGCAGGGCATCGGCGTGGACGCCGACCAGGGGTACCTCGGGGAGCAGGTCCTCACCTCGGCGCTCAAGAAGATCGACCTGGCCGTGCTCCAGACGGTCAAGGACGTCCAGGACGACGCCTTCAAGGCGGGCACGGACATGACCTTCGACTTGAAGTCCGACGGCGTCGGGCTGGGCAAGGTCAACGCCGAGGGCCAGGCGTACGCCTCCCAGGTCCAGGACGTGCAGAAGCAGATCGCCGCCGGCGAGATCTCGGACATCCCGGCCGAGGTCAAGTAGGGGCTCAAGGCCACGCGCTGATGGCCGCGTCGGCCCTCGAGCTCAGCGGCATCACCAAGCGGTTCGGCGCCGTCGTCGCGAACGACGGCGTCGACCTCGACCTGCGCCGCGGCGAGGTGCACGCGCTCCTCGGGGAGAACGGCGCCGGCAAGTCGACGCTCATGGGCGTGCTCTACGGGCTGCACCAGCCCGACGCCGGGGAGGTCCGCATCGACGGTGCGCCGGTGCGGATCGGCTCACCGCGCGAGGCGATCGGGCTGGGGATCGGGATGGTCCACCAGCACTTCATGCTCGTGCCGGTCATGACGGTAGCCGAGAACATCGTCCTGGCCGACGAGCCGCGCCGCGGCGCGCTGCTGGACCGGCGGGAGGCGGCGGAGCGCGTGCGCGAGCTGTCGGAGTCCTTCGGCCTCGCGGTCGATCCCGACGCGAAGGTGGCCGACATCTCCGTGGGCCAGCAGCAGCGGGTGGAGATCCTGCGGGCGCTGTACCGCGACGCGCGGATCCTCGTCCTCGACGAGCCGACCGCCGTGCTCACGGCCCAGGAGACGGCCGAGCTGTTCCGCGTCCTGCGCACCCTCACCGCGCGGGGGACGTCGGTGATCTTCATCTCCCACAAGCTCCCGGAGGTGCTCGCGATCGCCGACCGGGTCAGCGTGCTCCGGCGCGGCCGGAAGATCGCCACGGTGGAGGCGGCCGCAGCGACCGAAGCGTCCCTGGCGAAGCTGATGGTCGGCAGGGACGTGCTCTTCGAGGTCTCGCGCGAGGGCCGGACGGCCGTCGGCGCCGGGCCGCTGCTCGAGGTGGAGGAGCTCGTCGTCCGCGACGATCGCGGACTCGAGGCGGTGCGCGGGTTGTCGCTGAAGGTGGGGGCGGGAGAGGTCGTGGGCCTGGCCGGGGTGGACGAGAACGGCCAGCGCGAGCTCGTGGAGGCCCTCACCGGCCTGCGGACGCCCGAGTCCGGCGTGGTCCGGCTGGCCGGGCGGGACGTCACCGCGCTCGACGTGCGGGAGAAGCTCGCGGCGGGGGTCGGCCACATCGCCGAGGACCGCCAGCGCCGCGGCCTGCTGCTCGACTTCACGCTCAGCGAGAACCTCGCCCTGCGCGGCTACCGCAGGGCGCCCTTCGCCCGCTTCGGCCTGCTCTCGGCGGATCGGATGCGGGCGCGCGCCCGTGACCTGCTCGACGAGTACGACGTGCGCGGCGGGGGCTGCGACGCGCTGGCCTCCTCGCTGTCGGGCGGCAACCAGCAGAAGTGCGTCATCGCCCGCGAGGTGGCCGAGGCGCCGCAGGTGCTCGTCGCCGCCCAGCCGACCCGTGGCCTCGACGTCGGCGCCATCGAGTTCGTCCACCGGCGGCTGCTCGACCAGCGGGCGGCGGGCCGAGGGGTGCTGCTCGTCTCGCTCGAGCTCGACGAGATCCGCACGCTGGCCGATCGGGTGCTGGTCATCTCGGACGGCCGGATCGTGGCCGAGCTCCCGCCGGACGCGAGCGACGAGCAGCTCGGCGTCGCCATGGCCGGTGGGCGGCGGATCGGCGGCACCACCGCCGCATGACCGTCCGCCTCGGCGCCTACCTGCGCGGCGGCGGCGTCCTCGTGCCGCTGGCCACCGCGTTCATCGCCCTGGTCGCGGGCGGGCTGGTGGTCACCGTCACCGGCTCGAACCCCTTCTCGACCTACCAGGCGGTCTTCAACGGTACCGGGTTCAACTGGCTGTTCCCGTGGATCTCGGCCGAGGACCGGCTGCTCGCCGGCCAGAACCTGCAGCAGACGCTGATCCTCACCACGCGGCTCATCCTCGTCGGGCTTGCCGTCGCATACGCCTTCCGCGCCGGCCTGTTCAACATCGGCGGGCAGGGCCAGTACATCGTCGGGGCGATGACTGCCGTGATCGTCGGCTCCTCCTTCGAGGGGCTTCCGGCGGTGCTCCACGTGCTGCTCGGGAT
>Ga0136612_10000431_pt1 | contig 14818 bp, 18 predicted proteins | sample AntDryUQ224A2306_2_FD_106644 | JGI IMG/M metagenome (GOLD analysis project Ga0136612, IMG submission 106644) | Polar desert sand microbial communities from Dry Valleys, Antarctica - metaG UQ224A (23.06) | ecosystem: Environmental > Terrestrial > Soil > Desert | place: Antarctica: Dry Valley... | reverse complement strand
GTACTTGGCCGGGATCAGCTCGTCGATCGCGGAGTTGATGGCGGCGTACTCGCCACCGATGCCGGCACCGGTGAGGAACCGGCAGGCGAAGTACCACATGGGGTTCATCGAGAACGCTGTCAGCACCGTGGCGATCATGTAGACGCCCAGTGTGATCATGAACAGCTTCTTGCGGCCGAAGCGGTCGGTGAGCTGACCGAAGAACAGCGCTCCCAGGCACGCGCCCGCGACATAAACGGCTCCGGCCAGGCCGACGTCGGCAGCACTGAGCCCGAGGCCCGTGCCTTCTGGCTCAAGCGCGGCAGACAGCGATCCGACGATGGTGACCTCGATACCGTCCAGGATCCAGACGGTGCCGAGCCCGACGACGATCATCCAGTGCCACTTGGACCAGGGCAACCGGTCCATCCGGGCCGGAATGTCGGTCGTGATCCGACCGGTTTCGACTCCTGACATGTGCGGTTCTCCATCCTGCTCGTTCTTCGAGGACGTGTGCGTCCCTATCGTTCCCTGGCGGGACCCTGTGTGACCTTACCCACAATAGGGCGTTCCCTGCAGCAACAACCACGCGCACGCTCTCCTTACTTCGGGTACGGCTGCAGGTGCTCGGGCCGCAAGCCGACCCCGATGATCCGCGCGGGAACCCGCTGCAGCGTCGGTAGACGTCGCAGCAGCCGGCAACGGTGCCGGTGCGGTGACAGGCCCTCAGGCGGCGAGGACACGCGCGACCACGAAGCGCTGCGCTGCCCGCTGGAGCAGCGCGGTCCCGGGCGATACGATGCGGTCTCATGATCTTCATCGCCGCCAAGTTCCAGGTCGTGCCCGAGGACGCGGATCGGTGGCCCGACATCGCCGCTGACTTCACCGCCGCGACACGCGCCGAGCCGGGCTGCCTGTGGTTCGACTGGTCCCGGAGCCTCGAGGACCCGACGGAGTACGTCCTGGTCGAGGCGTTTCGCGACGAGGCGGCCGGAGCCGCGCATGTCCGGTCCGAGCATTTTCAGGACGCGCGACGCACGCTGCCGACGCACCTCGCCGAGACACCGCGCATCGTCAACATAACGCTTCCTCAAGAAGACTGGGACCGCCTTGGCGAGATGGCCGTCCCCGAACGCTGACCGCCGCAGGCGGTACGAACGAGCTCCGCGAGCTCGGTCCACCACTGCAATCGGTCGGGACGACCGTCGTAGTCCCTGCGCTGGTTTGCGCCACTGCTGCTCGGCAGCACGAAGACCCGCGCGCCAACTATCGCCCAGTCCTGCTCGCCGAGTCCTGGCTTGGTGTGGCCCAGAGCCCGCGCCACCGCGTCACCTGCCTTCTTGCCGTTGAAGGCGACCCAGCGCGGCCGGTGCTCGGCCATCATTGCGATGAAGCTCGGTACGTCGATCGGTCCGCCGTTGCCGTCGGCGGGTACAAGGTCGACCAGGCCCAGGCCGAGCTCGGGCAGCGAATCGTCGGCTTCCGGGGTGAGTCGGCTCGAGGTCAGTCCGGAGTCGTGGAGCAGCTGCCAGAAGGAGTTGCCCTGGCCGGCGTAGTAGTGACCGCGGTCAGCCGAGCACGGCACCGCGACGCCGCAGACGACGGCCGCCAAGTCCGCCTTGATGATGTCGGGAAGGGTTCGCACGCTGCCATCCTCACTCGAAGTGCAGAAGCTCCTCGACCTCGGCCGGTGTGGACCCGCTGGCGAACAGCAGGTCGGCAGCCAGTGATCGCACCTGCGCCACCGTGGCCGAGCTGTTCAGCGTCGCAGCCTTGGGCAACGCGAGGGTAGCCGCGCGCGCCGCAGCGACGAGCTGCTGCTGCGCCTCGTCGAACTGGTCCTGCTCGGCCAGGTCGTCACTGAAGATCCGTACGGCCGTGGCCAGGGACGCGACCGCCTGCTCCATGTCGTCTGGGGGGACCTCATGCTGACGGATCATCGTCTCGACCCGCCGCGCCAACACCCGGGCGTCGCGTACGGCGTTGTCGATGTCACGCACCGTGCTCGCGTACAGCCGTACGTGCCCGCGCTGGCGCCAACGGATCGGCGAGATGCGCGACAGCTCGTCCGCGATCGAGACCGTGGAGTCCAAGTCGTCCAGCGCCGGCTGCATCGCCCTGGCACTTTGCAAGGCAGTCCACGCGGGGCCGGGATCCTGGAGCCGCATCGACAGCGCCACCTCGTCGAGCACGTTCGCGAGGTCCGCGAGGATGTCCTGCACCACGCGGTCGACCGCCCGCACCGGGTTGCCGGGGATGACCGCCGTCACGACGAGGCCCACGGCACCGCCGATGAGGGCGTCGGTGAACCTGTTGATCGCGGGGTTGCCCGACCCGGCGATGGGGACCACCGCGGAGATGAGGATCGCCGAGGTCGTCGTCTGCGTACGGGCAAACCCCTGGAGCCCAAGAAGCGAGGCGGTGGTCGCCGCGAGCGCCACGATGACGGCGATCTGCCAAGCGCCGTGGCCGATCCACAAGATCAGGAACTGGCCCACCAAGATCCCGATCGACACACCCAGGACGAGCTGTAACAGCGTACGGCGGCGCTGGCCCACGCTGGCGTAGATCGTCAGGACGGCGGCGATCGGCGCAAAGAACGGTTGCAGGTGCCCGACGAGCTGGTTCGCGATGAACCACGCCACCGACGTCCCGATCGCGAGCTGCGCGATCGGCGTGCGCTGGAGCTTGAGGTCGGCGAGTCGCTGCTGCAGGGAGCGCGGGATGCGGGTCGCGCGCCGGTCGGGGTTGTCGGTCACCGCCGCGGGCAGCGCCGGGACCTTACGACGCCAGCGCGCCACGGGGTTCGCGCTCATCGCGGCGTAGTCAGTCCTTCATGACCTTGCGGACCACGACCACCAGGGCGATGAACGCCACGACGCCGCCGACGACGGGGACGATGGTCTCGAATCGCGGCGAGCCGCTGGAGTCGACGAACTTGGCCTTGGCGGCTTCGACATTGCGGCGGGCGATGTTCTTGGGATTGGTCCGGTCGACCAGTGCGTCGACGGTGCCGGCCAGCCGTTCACGGATCACGTCGATCTCGTCGACGAGCTCGTTGGGGTTCGCGTTTTCGTTGCCGCTGGCCACGACACTCTCCTGATGATTGGGGTACGGGAGCGTACTGCTCCACACACGTTACCGATACGCAAGGATGACCGCATGACCACACGCCTTCAGCCCGGCGATCGAGCCCCCGCCTTCACCCTGTCCGACGACGAGGGCAACCCGGTCAGTCTCTCGGACTTCGCCGGTCAGCGCGTCATCGTCTACTTCTACCCGGCCGCCATGACGCCGGGTTGCAGCAAGCAGGCGTGTGACTTCACCGCCACCCGCGAGGCGTGGAGGTCGGGAGGGTACGCCGTGGTCGGTATCTCCCCGGACCCGCCGGAGAAGCTGGCGACGTTCCGCCGACGCGACGACCTGTCCATCGTGCTGCTCTCCGACCCCGGCAAGGAGGTCTTGGTCGCGTGGGGGGCGTACGGCACGAAGCAGCTGTACGGCAAGGAGATCGAGGGCGTCATCCGCTCCACCTTCGTCGTCGGCGAGGACGGCATGATCGAGCTGGCGCAGTACAACGTCAAGGCCACCGGCCACGTCGCGAAGCTCCAGCGCGACCTCGGGGTCCCTGTCGGCTGACCCACGCGCACTCAGCGTGCATTCAGCCAGCGTTCAGGCGACGCGTGCCACAGTGAGACCGTGCGTGTCCTGGTGGTCGACGACGACAGGAGCCTGGCGACGGCGATCCGTCGCGGCCTCGTCGGCAAGGGTTTCGCCGTGGACGTCGCCTTCGACGGCACCGATGCGCTCTGGTACGCGACCGAGAACACTTACGACGCGATAGTCCTGGACATCATGCTGCCCGGGCTGACCGGGTTCGAGGTCTGCGCCCGCCTGCGTGAGGCGGGCAACTGGGCGCCGATCCTGATGCTCACCGCCCGCGACGGCGAGATCGACGAGGCGAAGGCTCTCGACACCGGCGCCGACGACTACCTGTCCAAGCCGTTCTCCTACGTCGTGCTGGTGGCACGGCTGCACGCATTGCTGCGCCGCGGCCAGCAGGTACGCCCGTCGGTCCTGCGCGTCGGCGACCTGGAGCTCGACCCCGCGTCCCACACCCTGCACCGCGGCGACGAAGCCATCTCCCTGACGCCCCGACAGTTCTCGCTCCTGGAGTTCTTCATGCGGCGCCCTGGTGAAGTCATCTCCAAGGCGGAGATCCTCAGTCATGTGTGGGATTTCGCCTTCGAGGGCGACCCCAACATCGTCGAGGTGTACGTCGCGCAGCTGCGGCGCCGGATCGACACACCGTACGGACGGTCGGCGCTGCGTACCGTGCGTCTTGTCGGCTACCGGCTCGACCCGGACGGCGGCTGATATGGACGGCCGAGGCGTGCTCGCCCCACTGCGGACGGTCCGGGCGCGGACCACGATCTTCGCCACCCTCGCGGCAGGGACCGCACTTGTCATCGCGGCACTGGCTCTGCTCGTCACGCTCCAGGCCCAGCTCGAACAGGGCAACGACGCCGCCGCCAAGGGGCGGGACCGTGACGTCGCTGCTCTGGTGCAGACCGGGGCGCTCCCCCGGTCGCTTCCCCTCACCCAGGACGACACCTTCGTGCAGGTCCTCGATGCCGGCGGCAGCGTCGTCGCCTCCACCCCGATCGAACGTTCGACCCCGGTCGTCGACGACATACCCGCAGGTGATGCCTTCGAGCTGCATGTCGTGGACGCCGAGGTGGATGTCGGCGAGATCGACGAGTTTCGCGTGTGGGCCCTTCGGGTGCCGAGCGCCGAGGTCGACGTGGTCGTCTACGCCGGATACAGCACCGAGTCCATTCAGGAGGCGACGACCGTGGTCCGGCGCGCGCTGCTGGTGGGCACGCCGCTGCTCGTCGCGGTCCTGGCGGCGGTGATCTGGCTTCTCACCGGGCGCGCGCTGCGTCCGGTCGAGTCGATCCGGTCCGAGGTCGAAACGATCTCCGAGACAGACCTGGGCCAACGCCTCCGGGTGCCGGCGACGAGCGATGAGATCGAGCGGCTGGCCACCACCATGAACACCATGCTCGACCGCCTCGAAGGCTCAGTGACCCGCCAGCGCAAGTTCGTCGCCGACGCCTCGCACGAGCTGCAGAGCCCGCTCGCGGCGCTGCGGACCCGGCTCGAGGTCGCCCGTACCCCTGACGAAGAGGTCTCGCCCGAGCCCGCCGAGTCCTTGCTCGACGACGTCGGCCGGATGGAGCAGCTGGTCAAGAACCTGTTGTTCCTCGCCCGGCGGGACGCCGTCCAGCCGGCACGGCCAACACAGGACGTCGACCTCGACGACGTCGTGCTGGAAGAGGTCCAGCGGGCACAGAGCCAGACCCGCGTACCGATCGAGACCAGCACCGTCTCGGCGGCTCCGGTACGAGGCGGGCGGGAGGACCTGGCCCGGTTGACCCGCAACCTCCTCGACAACGCGGTACGCCATGCTCGTCGGCAGGTGCGGGTCGCGCTGGGCGTGCACGGTGACCACGTGGTGCTGAGGATCGATGACGACGGGCCGGGTATCGCCGAGGCCGACCGCGAACGGGTCTTCGACAGGTTCGTCAAGCTCGACGACAGCCGCACCCCGGCCGTCTCGGGCTCCGGCCTCGGCCTGGCCATCGCGCGCGAGATCGCGGAGCAGCACAGCGGGACCGTCACGGCCTCGACCGGAGCCCTGGGCGGCAACCAGTTCGTGGTCACGCTGCCTGCACAGTGACGTTCAGCGAGCCTTCAGCGTGCCCGGTCAAGACTCAAGACATCCCCGAGCTCGCAGGGAGACCGGGACGTCCCTAGGAGTGACCATGAAGACCACATTCGCAGCCGTCTCGGCAGTTGCAGTCGCGGCGGTGCTCACCGCTCAACCCAGCATCGCGACCGCCCCCCTCTCGCCGGCTCAGGCGCAGGACGGGGGTCGTTGTCGCCTGCCCGGACCGTACGAGCTCCCCCACGCCGGGCAACCGGTAAATCTGCGTCCAGATGACTTCACGACGAAGATCGACAACGTGTACTGGCCGATGCGGCCAGGCACCATCTGGCGCTACGTGGAGAAGGTCGGAAACGCCACCGAGCACATCAAGGTCCGGGTGACGCACCGCACCAAGATGATCCGCGGGATCAAGACCCGCGTCGTGCGCGACACGGTCACCGAAGGCGGTGAGCTCGTGGAGGACACGCGCGACTGGTTCGCCCAGGACTCCGGCGGGAGCCTTTGGTACCTCGGGGAGAACACCAAGGAGTACGACAACGGCGAGTTCGTCGGCACCGAAGGATCCTTCGAGTACGGCAAGCACGGCGCTCAGGCCGGTGTCATCATCCCCGCGGAGAGCCGACCCGGATGCGCGTACCGGGAGGAGTTCAAACGCGGCGAGGCCGAGGATCGCGCGAGGATCCTGTCGACCAAGGCCTCGATCAAGGCGCCAACGGGCTTCTACCACCGGATGCTGAACACGGCGAACATCACTCCCCTGGAGCCGAAGATCCTCGAGCACAAGTTCTACGCCCGCCATGTCGGACCGGTGCTCGAGCTCGGTATCTCACCCAAGCCGTCGCGTGCCGTGCTCGTCAAGATGACCCGTCATTAGCACCTAGCGGGTCTCGGCAGTGCCCGAAGGAATCGACTTGGTGGTTGCTAAAGCGACCATCAGGTCGATTCCTTTTCGCGTGCGGACGAGGACGTGCCGCACTACCGGTTCTAGACTTCTGGTGCGCCGAAGTGGTGGAACTGGCAGACACGCAGGATTTAGGATCCTGTGCCTTCGGGTGTGCGGGTTCGAGTCCCGCCTTCGGCACGCAGGGTCAGCCCGAGCGTGGCCAGGTGATCGGGTGCGCGGTCAGCTCCTTGAGCACGTCGAGGAACGCGGCGGTGGCAACCGGGAGCGTGGAACCGCCGTACGTCGCGACCTCGACGACACGCGCGTCGCCCGGTAGTCGGTCGATGCGTACGCCGGGGTTGCGGCTGGCCCGCAGAGCCAGCCCCGGCAGCGTGCTCACGCCCAGGCCGGCGGCAACCAGGGCCTGGGTCGCGACGAAGTCGTCGGTCTCGAAGCCGATCGTCGGGCGGAAGCCGGCCCGCTCGCACGAAGTGAGCAGATGGGTACGACACCGGTCGCAACCGCCGATCCAGCGCTCGCCCTGGTACGTCGCCAAGTTCGTGCGCTCCCCCGACCAGCGGCGGGCGGCGGCAGTCACGACGTACAACGGCTCGCTCAGGACCGGGCTCGCGGTGACGTCGCGGTACGCCGGCGTCTCCGCCTCACCGTGACGGAACACCACGGCGACGTCCACCTCACCCGACCGCAGAGCGGTGATCGCATCGGGCGGTTCGGCCTCGGTCAGTGCGACGTCGATCGCCGGGTACAGCGTGGCGAACCTTGCCGTGGCCAGCGGAACGATGGTCGCCAACGCCGAAGGGAACGCCGCCAGTCGCAGTCGACCGGCGGTCAGACCCGCGTACGCGGCAACCTCACTGCGAGCGGACTCGAGCTGACCGAGGATCTCCTCGGCGCGTGCGGCGAGCAGCCGCCCCGCCTGGGTCAGCTCCAGTCCGCGGCCCACGCGGGTGGTCAAGGTGACGCCGACCTCGTGCTCTAGCCGCGCCAGATGGTGGCTGATGGTGGGTTGGGAGTAGTTCAGCGACTCCGCGGCAGCGGTCACCGATCCTTCTCGGGCGACCGCGGCAAGAGCGCGCAGCCGGGCGAAGTCCATACGCGATCATAAACGGTCTCGATGAGTCCAGTGAAAGGATTCATTGGACTTATGTGTCGGCACACGCCATCGTCGCAGGATGAACACCACGGCGATCCCGACCCTGGACGACATCCAGGTGGCGCAACGACTCCTGGCGCTGTATCTGCCGCCGACCCCGATGTGGTCCTACCCGGCGCTGGACGCCGCTACCGGAGCACGAGTCGCGGTGAAGCTCGAGAACGTCCAACCCGTCGGCGCCTTCAAGGTCCGCGGCGGTCTCAACCTGGTGGCCAACCTCAGCGCGACCGACCGCAAGCGCGGCGTCGTCGCCTACTCGACCGGCAATCATGCCCAGTCGATCGCCTACGCGGCGGCGCAGCTCGGAGTGCCGTGCGTCATCGTGATGCCCGAGAACCCCAACCCGATCAAGGCAGCGTCGGTACGCGCCCTCGGCGCCGAGCTCGTCGAGCACGGACCGACGTTCGACGAGGCGTCGGCGTACGCCGTGAGCCTGGCGGAGCGCCGCGGCAGGTACCTCGTCAGCGCGGCGAACGACGCCCGGATACTTGCCGGCGTCGCCACGCTGTATGTGGAGATGCTCGAGAAGCAGCCCGACCTCGACGTCATCGTGGTGCCGGTAGGGAGCGGGACTGGCGCGGCGGCCGCGTGCCTGGTCACCCGCGCACTCGCACCGGGCTGTCGGGTGATCGCCGTCCAGTCATCGGCGTCCCCTGCCGGTCACGACTCCTGGCACGCTGGTCACTGCGTCACACGGCCGAACCGCACCCGGGTCGAAGGCATCGCCACCGGGTCGGGATTCGAGCTCACCCAGCAGATCATGCGCGAGCTCCTCGCGGACTTCGTCCTGGTGCTGGACGACGACATCACCGCCGCGCAACGGATGATGCTCCGCACCGCCCACACACTTCCCGAAGGTGCGGGTGCCGCCTCGCTCGCGGGGGTGCTCGCGCTGGCTGACGAGCTGTCGGGTCTCCACGTCGGAGTCGTCTGCACCGGCGCGAACGCCAGCGAGGACGAGATCCGAGCGTGCCTTCGGGCCGATCGACTAGCGTGACGGCACCATGTCCCGGATCCTCTACTTCGAGCCCCGCATCCCGCCAAACACCGGCAACGCGATCCGCCTGTCGGCGGCGACCGGTGCGGAGCTGCACCTGGTGGAGCCGCTGGGGTTCGACCTGTCCGACGCCAACCTGCGCCGTGCCGGCCTGGACTACCACGACCTCGCCTCGGTGACCGTGCACGCGGACCTCGACGCAGCGTGGGCGGCGCTACGACCGACGCGCGTGTACGCCTTCACCGCCCAGGCGTCCACGTCGTACGCCGACGTCGCTTACCTCTCTGGCGACGTTCTGCTGTTCGGACCCGAGCCGACCGGGCTGCCCGAGCACGTCCTGGCCGACCCGCACGTCACCGCACGCCTGCGGGTGCCAATGCTGGCCGGGCGCCGCTCGCTCAACCTCGCCAACACGACTGCGATCGTGGTGTACGAGGCATGGCGTCAGCACTCCTTCGGCGGAGCGACCTAGGCGTTCGGAGCGAGCACGGTGCCGACATGGGGCGCGATGGCGCGAAGCGCCTTGCCACGGTGGCTGATCGCGTCCTTCTCCGCCGGTGACAGCTCAGCGGTCGACACGTCGTACCCGTCGGCGCAGAACAGCGGGTCGTACCCGAAGCCGCCGTCGCCCCGCGGCGCACGCAGGACACGGCCGGCCATGACCCCGTCCTCGACCACCTCAACACCCGGGGCGCACAGCGCGACGGCGCACCGGAACTGCGCGCCGCGCTTGTCGTCGCCGAAGTCGGCGATCTGGGCCAGCAGCAACGCGTTGTTGGCGGCGTCGTCCCTGGCATGGCCGGACCAGCGGGCCGACAGCACCCCCGGCATCGCGTTGAGGGCGTCGACACAGATCCCGGAGTCGTCGGCGAGCGACGGCAGGCCGGTCGCGGCCAACGCTGCCCGCGCCTTGATGAGCGCGTTGCCCGCGAAGGTCAGCTCGGTCTCGGCAGGCTCGTCGAACGCGGTGACATCGTCCAGCCCCAGGACCTCGATGCCCGGGACGACGGGCGTGAAGATGCGCCGCATCTCGATGAGCTTCTTGGGGTTGCGACTCGCCAGCACGACCTGGACAGCCGGCGCAGGGCTCACCCGAGCGCCTCACGCTGCATGCGGGTCAGGTCGGCGCACCCCTTCGCGGCGAGGTCGAGCAGGCTGTCCAGCTCGGACCGGTCGAACGGTGCGCCCTCGGCCGTGCCCTGAACCTCGACAAAGGTCCCGCTGCCGGTCATCACGACGTTCATGTCGGTCTCGGCGCGGACATCCTCCTCGTACGGCAGATCGAGCATCGGCGTGCCGTCGATGATCCCGACCGAGACAGCCGCGACCGAGTGACGCAACGGCTCGCCCTTGAGGGCGCCCTGGCCGCGCAGGTGCGCGACGGCGTCGGCCAGTGCGACGTACGCGCCGGTGATCGCAGCGGTACGGGTGCCGCCGTCGGCCTGGAGCACGTCGCAGTCGATGACGATGGTGTTCTCCCCGAGCGCCTTGTAGTCGATCGCGGCGCGCAAGGACCGACCGACCAACCGCGAGATCTCGTGGGTCCGGCCACCGATCCGCCCCTTGACCGACTCCCGGTCCGAGCGGGTGTTGGTCGCTCGCGGCAGCATCGCGTACTCAGCGGTGACCCAGCCGAGCCCGGAGTCCCGGCGCCAACGCGGCACACCGACGGTGACGCTCGCGGCGCAGAGCACCCTGGTCTTGCCGAACTCCACCAGCACCGAGCCCTCGGCGTGGTCGAGCCAGTTGCGGGTGATCGTCACGTCGCGGAGCTCGTCGGTCGCGCGGCCGTCCTCGCGCACGGCGGGTGTCGTCTCGGTCATGCACCGACCCTAACGTCGCTCAGATGTCGTACGTCGCACCGGGCTGCACGACTTCGAAGCTCCCGTCGAAGGTGGTCTTGGTGTCTGCCTCGACCTCGCTGCGGTCGGTCCAGGCCGGCAGGTGGGTGAGGAGCAGGCGGCCCACACCTGCCCGCGTCGCATGGTCGCCGGCCTGTGCGCCGGTCAGGTGCACGTTGGGCGGGTTGTCGCCGGACTCGACGAACGACGCCTCGCACAAGAACACGTCGGCGTCCCGGGCCACCTCGACGAGCAGGTCCGTCGGTCCGGTGTCGCCGGAGTAGACGAAGGTGCGCGATCCGGCAGAGACACGCAGCGCGTACGCCTCGACCGGGTGGTCGACCCGCACGGCGGTGATCTCGAACGGACCGACCTGCTGCGTGGGCTTCCAGGGCCGGAAGTCGAACTCCTCGCTCATCCCCGGGGCGAGCGGCAGGTCGTACGCCGACGCCAACCGGGCAGCGGTCTCGGCGGGGCCGTAGACCGGGATCGGTGCCATCGGTCCGGCGGGGTGGTACTTGCGGAAGACGTAGAAGCTGCACAGGTCGATGCAGTGGTCGACGTGCAGGTGCGACAGCGCCACGGAGTCGACCGCCTCCAGGTCGGTGTGACGTTGCAGGTAACCGAGCGCACCGTTGCCGAGGTCGATGAGCAGGGAGTACGTTCGGCCCTCGTGCGGTGCCTGCAGCAGGTAGCACGAGGCCGGCGAGTCCGGGCCTGGGAATGAGCCCGCGCACCCGACGACGGTGAGCCGCATCGCGGCCGTCACACGCCCACCCACGAGAACTGGTCGACCGACTCGACCTCGGGGCCGAGGAAACGGCGACCGAGCTCGCCGAACTCCGCCGGCTGCCCGGTCGTCATGAACCGGTGCCGCGGGACGGCCGTCGGTTCGCCGTCAAGGCCGTGCCGCGCGAGCAGGGCATAGACATCCTTGGCGGTCTCCTCGGCACTGGAGACGAGCGTCACCGCGTCGCCCATGACGTAGGAGATGACACCGGTCAGCAGCGGGTAGTGGGTGCAGCCGAGCACGAGGGTGTCGACGCCGAGGTCGGACAGCGGACCGAGGTAGTCGTGTGCGGCGGCGAGCAGGTCGGTGCCGCCGGTGACACCGCGCTCGACGAACTCGACGAACCGTGGACACGCCACGACGTGCAGGTCAATCTGCGGCGCGGCGGCGAACGCGTCCTCGTACGCCATCGACGTCGCCGTCGCGCGGGTGCAGATGACGCCGACAGTGGCGTTGCGGGTGGCGGCGACGGCGCGGCGGGTCGCCGGCAGGATCACCTCGACCACTGGCACGTCGTACCGCTCGCGTGCGTCGCGGAGCACCGCCGCGCTCGCTGAGTTGCAGGCGATCACGAGTGCCTTGACCCCCTGGGCGACCAGGTGGTCCAGGCACTCGAGGGCGTGCTCGCGCACCTCACCGATCGGTTTGGGACCGTACGGCTGCCGCGCCGTGTCGCCGAGGTACAGCACCGCCTCATGCGGTAGCTGGTCGATCACCGCGCGCGCGACCGTCAGGCCGCCGAAGCCGGAGTCGAAGATGCCGATGGGAGCGTCGTTCACGGGTATGACACTAGGTCGACGTGCCGACGATCCGGAAGCAGATGCGTCGCATCCCACATCGGCGACGAGGCGATCAGAACGGCAGCTTGGGCTGGGGCGGCCCGTGTGCGGGGTCGACGCCATCGAACAACGAGCTGATCGACTCACCGGCGTGGATGCGTGCGATCGCCTCGCCGAACAGCGGCGCCACCGACCGTACGGCGAGCTCCGGCCAGCCGATCGGCATCGGCACGGTGTCGGTGGTGAGCACCTCATCGATCGAGGGGTGCGAGCGCAGACGCTCGACGGCAGGACCGGTGAACAGGCCGTGGGTACACGCGACCGACGCCCGGTGGCACCCTTCGTCGGCAAGTCGGTCCATCAGCTGCACGATCGAGCCGCCGGTGGCGATCTCGTCGTCCAGGACGATGGCGCGCTTGCCGTCCACGTCTCCGACGATCGCGTCGATCACCACCTTGTCGTCGCTCAGGCGCTGCTTGCTGCCGGCGGCGACCGGCACCCCGAGCAACCGGGCGAACTGGGTCGCGGTCTTGGCGTTACCGAGGTCCGGGGAGACGACCACGACATCGGACAGGTCGCGGCTGCGGTAGTGGTCCGCGAGCTCGCCGATCGCGGTCAGGTGGTCGACCGGCACGGAGAAGAAGCCGTGCACCTGCGGAGCGTGCAGCGTCATCGTCAGCACCCGGTCGACGCCGGCTGTGGTCAGCATGTCGGCGACGAGCCTGCCGCCGATGGAGATCCGGGAGGCGTCCTTCTTGTCCGATCGGGCGTACGCGAAGTGCGGGATCACGGCGGTGACGGACTCCGCCGACGCACCGCGTGCCGCGTCGATCATCAGCAGCAGCTCCATCAGGTGCTCCTGCGTCGGCGGCACCAGCGGCTGGATGATGTAGACGTCGCGCATCCGGCAGTTCGCGTGCAGCTGCACCTGCAGACAGTCGTTGCTGAACCGGGTGGTGGCCGCCGCGGACAGTGGCGTGTCGAGCTCGGCGCAGATGCGGGCCGCGAGATCGCGATGCGCGCTGCCGGAGAAGACGACGATGTCGGGCACGGGGCAACTGTGCCTCATCCGAGCCCGAGCGGCAGAGTCGGTGCCGCGGTCCAGCGTCGAATCAGGCCCAGAGCTGGCCGTCCAGCCGCTCCGCTGCCTCCTCGACGGTGCCCTCGTAGGCACCGGTCGAAAGGTACTTCCAGCCGCCGTCGCACACGACGAACACGATGTCGGCGCGCTCGCCGGCCTTGACCGCCTTTGCCGCCTGGGCCAGCGCCGCGTGCAGAATCGCACCGGTGGAGATGCCCGCGAAGATGCCCTCGGCCTGCAACAGCTCACGCACCCGGCGCACGGCGTCGCGCGGCCCTACCGAGAACCGGCCGTCGATGAGGGCGGCGTCGTACAGCTCGGGCACGAAACCCTCGTCGAGGTTGCGCAGCCCGTATACGAGCTCGCCGTAGCGGGGCTCGGCGGCAACGATGCGCACCTCGGGCTTGTGCTCGCGGAAGAAGCGGCCGACACCCATCAGCGTGCCGGTGGTGCCGAGGCCGCCGACGAAGTGGGTGACCGTCGGCAGGTCGGCGAGGATCTCCGGTGCGGTGCCGGCGTAGTGCGCGTCGGCGTTGGCCGGGTTGCCGTACTGGTAGAGCATCACCCAGTCCGGGTGTTCTGCGGCGATCTGCTTGGCGACGCGCACCGCCTCGTTGGACCCACCGGCGGCCGGTGAGGAGATGATCTCGGCGCCCCACATGTCCAGGAGCTGCCGGCGCTCGACCGACGTGTTCTCCGGCATCACGCACACCAGGCGGTAGCCGCGCAACGTGGCGACCATCGCCATCGAGATACCGGTGTTGCCGGACGTGGGCTCCAAGATCGTGCAGCCGGGGCGCAGCTGCCCCGTCTCCTCGGCGCGGACGATCATCGCCAGTGCGGCACGGTCCTTGATCGAGCCGGTCGGGTTGCGGTCCTCGAGCTTGGCCCACAGCCGCACGTCAGCTGACGGCGACAGGGTCGGCAGTCCCACCAGCGCGGTGCCGCCGACGGAGTCCAGGAGCGAGTCGTACCGCATCGTCAGGCGGAGCCGCCGGCGACGGCCGGCAAGATGACGACGACGTCGCCGTCGGACAGCTCTGTCCCGAGGCCATCGGAGAAACGGATGTCCTCGTCGTTGACGTAGACGTTGATGAATCGGCGCACCTGGTCGTCCTGGACCAGCCGTTCCTTGATGCCGGTGTGCGCGTCCTCGAGGTTGTCGATGGCTTCTGCGACGTTGGCACCGGTGGTCTCGACGGCTTTGGAGCCCCCGGTGTAGGTGCGCAGGATCGTCGGCACGCGAACTTCGATCGGCATCGTCGGTCTACTCCTTGGTCGCTGGCTGCGCCACGTCGGCGTCTGTATAAGAGTCCACGACCCGGATTTCTTCCTCGCTGACCTGCTCGTCTGCGATCCGGTACGACCGGAAGTCCACCGGGCCGGCACCGCTGCCGCACTCGCGTGTGGAGACCAGCACGTAGTGAGCGCCAGGCTCGGAGGCGAGGTCGATGTCGGTACGCGAGGGGTACGCCTGCGTCGCGGTGTGCGAGTGGTAGATCACAACCGGCTCCTCGTCGCGGTCGTCCATCTCGCGGTAGAGCGCGAGTAGGTCGGTCG
>Ga0136612_10000430_pt1 | contig 14895 bp, 15 predicted proteins | sample AntDryUQ224A2306_2_FD_106644 | JGI IMG/M metagenome (GOLD analysis project Ga0136612, IMG submission 106644) | Polar desert sand microbial communities from Dry Valleys, Antarctica - metaG UQ224A (23.06) | ecosystem: Environmental > Terrestrial > Soil > Desert | place: Antarctica: Dry Valley... | reverse complement strand
CTTCCGGTACCGTCGCAACCGCGGGGGGCGCGGGCGGGGGCGGCGGAACCGCCGTGTACCACAACACATCGTCCCGCCGGAGTCGCTGCGCGAGCTCGATCCGCAGCGAGCGCGCCGGTTTGACCCACGGGCTCCGCGGGTACTCGCGCTCCAGGCGCCGAATCGTGGCGACAGCCGCGGCCGCGTCGCGCGCCTGGCTCTCACAGTGCGCGAGCCAGAACAACGCCTCGTCCCTGTTGGGTTCCTTCGGGTCGGCGGCCGCGGCTCGCAATTCGGGAATCGCCGGGGACCACTGCTCGTCAGCGATCAGGTCCTTGGCGCGGCCCAGCCGCTGCGACTCGGCAGCCGCCCCGGCGATACCGGGGAGCGCCAGAAGCGCCGTGCAGATGCAGAGGCCACCAGCCCATAGAGCCCGTCGTCGATGCGCCATGATTTTCTCTCCCGCCCTTGACTACGATCCGGCCATTGCCACTACATCCATCTTCGCCACGAGGTCGCGCCTGCGAATGAGCCCCTGGATGCGCGAGAGCGCCTCGGGGTCAGCGGCGTCGGTGAACGACGCCTGGATGAGCACGAGTTCCAGGTCGCGCATCACGCCCGCGATCGACAGGAGCCCCCGATCTTCAGCGGCCATCCGGTAGAGGCGGGTGTCGCTCAGGAGCCGACCTGCGAGCTCTCGCTCGTACGTCCAGTCGGCCGACGTCGCGCGTGCCGAATCCTTGGCCGCGAGACCGAGCACGACCAGTTTCGACCGTCCGAAGTGCTCGCCGCTGAGCGCCGCGAAGCCTGGTTCACCGTCGGGACGTTGTCGCACCCCACCGGGAACACTCGCCGCTCCGACTGGCGGCGAGGACGGGAAGCGAGACCGCATCGCGAGGTTCACGCCCGTGCCGACGAGCGAGAGCAGCGCCGCCGCGGCCACCAGTCCGGCAGGCGACCATCGCCGGTGGCGTACGTTGGTGCCCGCTGCGAAGCGCGGGCGGTGCGGCAGGTCGTCGGAGGCAAAGTTGTCGCGCGCTCTCCGTGCATCGGCGGGGATCTCCCGCGCGAGCCTCGCCATGAATCCGGACCAGTCGCCGCCGGGTGGCGCGAAGGCGGCGAAGCGATCGTCCACAACGTTCCGGATCTCAGAGAGATCCTCGAGAAGCGCCCGGCAGTCGGCGCACGTCGCCAGGTGCGCGTCGACCTGCGCCCGACGGTCCGCCGGAAGCTCGCCGTAGAAGTAGACCTCAATCGTGCCGGACGCCATCACCGCGCAGTGCGTCATACGCGCTCTCCTGCCGTGACCCTCGCGACCGTCAGCGCGCGGCGCAGCCGGTGGACCGCCGCGTGCAGCTGCCGCTTGACCGTGCCTTCCGCAAGCCCGAGCGCCCGCGCGATCTCGGACAGCTTGAGTCCTTCATAGTGCCGCATCAGGAACACGACGCGCTGACCAGGCGGCAGCCGTCGAATCTCGCACTGGAGGACTTCATTGAGCTCGCCCGCGTACGCCCGCGCCTCAGGCCCGGGTGACGCTTCCGGCGTGTTCAGCACGCGCTCCTCCTGTTCCGGTCCGCGGATCGGAGCGCCAGCCACTCCGTCCCGCCGCCGATGATCGATACACGCGTTCATCACGATCCGGTACAGCCACGAGCTCAACTGCGAATCCTGACGGAAGCGGTCGAGCGATCGATAGACCTTGAGGAACACCTCCTGAGCAATGTCTTCCGCGTCGTGGTGATTGCCGGCAAACTGATACGCCATGCGATAGACCATCGAACGATGCTGCTCAACGAGCCGCTGGAACGCCGATGCGTCGCCGGACGCAGCGCGCGCAAGGAGGCCGGCATCAAAAGCCGGCATTGAAGGCGCCTCGCCGCCGGGCCCCGCATCTCGACGCCATGTCATGTATATGACGCGGAACCATCCAGCCTGGTTGATCGCGGCCGCCGGGGGGCAGCCATTTTGCACGAATACACGTCTAACACACGGGGTCGCGCCCAGCCCCTGGACTCAAACATCGTGGAGGAGACAGCATGCCGTCGTCCGTTCGATACGTTCGTCCTTTTCTTGCAGTCCTGGCCATTTGCGTGGCTCCGTGGCCAGCCGCGGCCCAGGCGACCACCGAACCCAAGACGGTGACGATCACACCCTTTCTGGGCTCCGTCTTCGGCACTTCGGAGGATCTGGGCGGGAGCCTCGGCCTCGGCGTGGCGATGACCTACGACCTCACGAGCAGACTCGGCGTCGAGGGTGAACTGGCGCACGCATTCGATGTGCTCGGGGACGACGCGAATGTAGATCTCTCGGTGACGAACGTCAGCGGGAACGCCGTGTATAACTTTCCGGTTCCCCGCGTCACTCCGTACGCGACCTTCGGCATCGGGATTGAGCGGACGAGCCTGGACGTGAAGTCGCCGGACCCGCTGGCGCTCTACGCGCCGGGGAGCACCGAGGTGAGCTACAACTTCGGCGGGGGCGTGAGATACCCGGTTTCGGAGCTCTTCGTGGCGCGCGCGGACGTGCGTCGATTCCAGGCCAACGATCTCGCGCCGGATTACTGGCGGGTCTACGGTGGTCTGACGTGGTGGATTAAACGTTAGGGATTCGGGACCGGGGATTCGGGGCTCGGGGTATACTGGTGAGATGCCTTCAGGCCTGAAAACGTCCCCTACGATAGCGAACCCGCTCCGACGCAACGTCGCCATAATCGCCCACGTCGACCACGGCAAAACGACGCTCGTGGACGCGCTGCTCCACCAGAGTGGCATCTTCCGGGCGAACGAGCGCGTGGCCGAGCGCGCGATGGACAACACGGACCTCGAGCGGGAACGCGGGATCACGATTCTCGCCAAGAACACCGCGGTTCACTATAAAGACGTTCTCATCAATATCGTCGATACGCCGGGGCACGCGGATTTCGGCGGCGAAGTCGAACGAACGCTCGCGATGGTCGACGGCGTGGTCCTGCTGGTCGACGCCTCGGAGGGGCCGCTCCCGCAGACGCGGTTCGTGCTCCGCAAGGCGCTCGAGCGGCGGCTCACGCCGATGGTCGTGATCAACAAGATCGACCGCCCGGATGCGCGCGTGCAGGAAGTGCTCAACGAAGTGTACGACCTGTTCATCGACCTCGACGCCACCGAGGAGCAGATCGATTTTCCCGTCCTGTATACCAGCGCACGGGCGGGCACCTCGAGCCTTTCGGCGACGGAGCCCGGACAGGATCTGCGCCCCCTGTTCGAGGCCATCGTCAACTACGTGCCGCCGCCTCGGGGGGACGCGGACGCGCCACTCCAGATGCTCGTCGCCAATCTGGACTCGAGCGACTATCTCGGCCGCATCGCCATCGGGCGGGTGTTCAACGGCCGGATCAAGGTGGGTGACCAGGTCGCCGTCTGCAAGCTCGATCGACGCGTGCAGGAGACCAGAGTCACGAAGCTCTTCGCGTTCGAGGGGCTGAAGCGCATCGACATCACCGAAGCGGCCGCCGGCGACATCATCTGCCTCGCCGGTATCGAAGACGTCACCATCGGGGAGACAATTGCCGACGTCGAGCATCGCATCGCGATGCCCGTCATCGCCGTCGACGAGCCTACGGTGTCGATGATCTTCGGGGTGAACACGGGACCGATGTCCGGGCGCGACGGCACGTTCGTCACCTCACGTCAGATCAAGGACCGCCTCGAACGGGAGCTGCTCGGCAACGTCTCCATCCGCGTGGAGCCGACCGACACGCCGGAACAGATGAAAGTGCTCGGCCGCGGCGAGCTCCAGCTGTCGATTCTGATCGAGATGATGCGCCGCGAGGGGTTCGAGATGCAGGTGTCCCGGCCCGACATCGTCACCAAGGAGCTCGACGGCAAGGTCATGGAACCGATCGAAGATCTCGTCGTGGACGTTGCCGAGGAGTTCCAGGGCGTCGTGATCGCCCAGGTGGGGACGCGGCGCGGGACGATGACCAAGATGGTCAACCACGGCAGCGGGCGCGTCCGGCTCGAGTTCCGCATCCCGGCGCGCGGCCTGATCGGCTTCCGTTCGCAGTTCCTCACGGAGACGAAGGGCACCGGGATCATGAATCACCTCTTCGCCACCTGGGAACCGTGGCATGGCGCGATCGCGTCGCGCGCGACGGGCGCGCTCGTCGCCGACCGTACCGGAATTGCGACGGCGTTCGCCATCTGGAATCTGCAGGAGCGCGGTGAAATCTTCATCGAACCGGCAGCCCCGGTCTACGAGGGGATGATCATCGGCGAGAATGCGCGGGCGAGCGACATGGACGTCAATGTCACGAAGGAAAAGAAGCAGACCAACATGCGCGCCTCGAGCGCGGACGAGGCCGTCCGCCTCATTCCGCCGCGCAAGCTCGGCCTCGAGCAGGCCATCGAGTGGATCAACGACGACGAGCTCGTGGAAGTGACGCCGCACAACATCCGGATCCGCAAGCGCGTGCTGCAGGCGAACATGCGCCCCCGCCGCGCCGACTGATGACGCAGGGCGCGGAGGGCCTGACCGCAGCCCGCTACAGCTTCAGCCAGCGCACCCTGTTCGGGCGCGACCCGAGGAAGCGCTCGAGATCCGCGACGCTGACGGTCACGCTCGCCGTGTTGACATTCGGGTGGAAGATCAGCCGTTCCGCCCCCCGCAGCTCCTCGTCCACGATCACCTGGAGTGCGCCTGAACCCTCGTGGAGGAGGCCGAACGGGGATACCGAACCAGGCGTGACGCCCAGTTGCGCCATCAGCCGATCGGCAGACCCGAAGCTCAGCCGATCATCGCCAATGACCTTCACGAGCTCGGAGAGATCCGCCTGCTTGTCGATCCGGAGAACAACGAGGTAGTGGCGATTGCCCTTCTTGTTGCGCAGGAAGAGATTCTTGACCGGTGTGGCCGGTATCGGTGTCCAGTGTGCCGCCGCATCGTCGGCCGTGAAAACCGCCGGATGCTCGTACACCTCGTAGCGGATGCCCAGCGCGTCGAGGGCGCGGTAGACCTGCTGCGGATCGCTCACTGGTGCATTCTAGACCCTCAGCGCAGCGAGACCCGCTTGACCACGCCTCCGTCCACATCCGCGAGCGGGTGCGACGTGACGAATGCGTTCCGATCGAACTGACGGACGATCGTCTTCACCTTCCCGATCTCCAGCCGCGTAACGACGCAGTAGAGAATCTCCTGCTCTTCGTCACTGAGGCCCCCCCGGCCCTTGTAGACCGTTACGCCGCGGCCGAGGTGCGTCATGATCCGGGCGGCAATGTCGCCGTTGAAGCGCGACACGATGGTGATGGCCGTGTACTCCTCGATGCCGTGTATGACGAAGTCGAGCGTCCGCGCGGCGGCGACGTAGGTCAGGATGGAATACAAGGCTTCCTCGACGCCGAGAACGGACATCGCGAACATGAACAGCACGACGTTGAAAATCAGGATGACATCGCCCACCTTGAGCAGGTGACTTCGCTGGCTGATGAGCAGCGCGGCGATCTCCGTTCCGTCGAGCACCGCGCCGCCGCGAACGGCAAGGCCGATGCCGGCGCCAATAAAAATGCCGCCGAACACGGCCGTCAGCAGCAGATCCGGCGTGATGTTCGGGAGGTGAATGAAGGCGAGCGACAGCGACAGGGCGGTGATCGCGAGGGCGCTACGGACCGCGAACGCACGGCCGATGTGCCGGTATCCGACGGCGATGAACGGCAGGTTGACGAGAGGCAGCCAGATGGAGAGCGGCATGCGGGTCACCTTCGAGAGCAGCATGGAGATGCCGGTGACGCCGCCGTCGATGAAATTGCTGGTGAGAAGGAAGCCTTCGAGACCCACCGTCGCGGAAAACACGCCGAGAACGATCAGTGAGGCATTCAGCAGCTCGCGCCCGGCACGCTTCATCGCACGATCATATGCCGAGAGACGCGATTGTATCGCGAGGCGACGAGCGCAGTGGCGTTCCTACGCGGCAGGTTGCTCGATCCTGGCGCGCAGCGATGCGATCGACGCGGCGATCTCCCGCAGCTCCTGCTCCGTGGTCCTCAGTTTCTCTCCCTCCGATCGCACGAAGCGGCTGTAGGGAGCGATGCTCTCCTGGATGCGCTCGCCGCTCTTGGCGATCTCGCGCGAAAACTGCTGGTGCAGCGCTTCGGACAGGCGCTGGCGCACGGCGGCGATCTTCTGACGCATCTCCTGTTTGCCCTTTTCCCGCTTGGCCGGAAGGATGAAGAATCCGAGCGCTACCATCACCGAGGCCATGACCAGCCCGGTAATGTCGGCAGCCATCGTGGTTGCCGCGGCCGCGACGATGGCGCCGAGCCCCAGCGCCCCCGCGCTGACAGCGGCAGCCGCCGCGACCGCGTTGCGCGCGCCCTCCGCCAGTTCAGTCGCCTCCTTGCGGCGGTCGTAGGAGTCGATGGCGCGCTGGGACTCACGGGTGACCGCGTCGATGAGGCGCGTGCGATCGTAGTGGAACCGCCCCGCGTCGACGTCGCCGACGATGCGATTCTCGTACTGCCGGCGGCGCTGGGCGAGGTGCCGGGTCACGTTCTGCCACTGCCGCAGGTCGGCGTCCACCAGCCAGTCGACGAGCTCCCCGACCTTGCGCTCGATCTGCTGCGGTGCGTCCGCCACGACCTGCTGCTCGAACCCCTGCTGCATCCGGCTGCGGTTCAACAAATCCATCACCCGTCCGATGCGCATCGTGTCGTCGAAAAATTCCTGGCCGCGCTTCTCCATCTCGAGCAGGATCTTGTCGATGTCGGCGATCCGGAACCCGAAGTCGCGGAGCAGGTCCTGCTGATACACCGCGACCTGACCGTCGACCTCGTCCAGCGTGGAAAAATCCTCCTTGAGCAGCGTCGCCCGATCCTCGATCGCCTTGGACAGCCGCGCCGTCACCGCCGCGCCAACCCCGAGCGGATTCAGGAGCTTCAATTGCACCCGTCCAGGCGAGTCGAGCGTCTCCCGAATGTAACGTTCGAGCGCCTCGAAGCGGCTGGCCCCCCAGGCGGCGGGATCACCCTGCTTCGCCCGCAGGGCAAGCCGCGCGCTCACGGGAAAGATGTCCGGCTGAAATCCGAGCAGCGCCCGCGCGTTGTCAGCGACGAAGGCCGTGATCTCATCCACCTGCGCCTGACCCTCGAGGATGTCGACCTTGTTGATGACGATGACGACTTTCTTACCCCAGCCGCGCACCTGCTCCAGAAACGCACGTTCGGTCTCCGTGAACGGGCGATCGGCGGACGTGACGAACAGCACGAGATCCGACCGCGGCACGAACTCCGCCGTGATCGCCTCGTGCTCCCGCATGATCGCGTTGGTGCCCGGCGTATCGACGATGTGAATCTCGCGCAGCAGGGGCACAGGGGCCGTGATGACGCGCAGGGCAGGGCCGCGCACCTCGTGCTGCACGGTGTCGCCATACTGCAGAACGTTGATCTGGGCGGTGGTCGGCGTCACCCCCTCGAGAGCCACACGGCTCCCCACGATCGCGTTGATGAAGGCACTTTTACCGGCGTTGAACTCCCCGACGATGACGAGAAGGAACAGCTCGTCGAGCTGCTCGATCGACCGCTCGAGCGCAAGCTGCTGGTCCAGGGCCGCATCGAACCGCACGAGCGCTGTGCGAAGCCGCGCAAGGACCTGGCGCTCCTCGCGGACCAGCTCATCCTGCGGGTCCGACAGTATTTTCGTCAGCATGGCCGGCTACAGGCGTGCAGGATCGCTGCCAGCACAACCTTTAAAACGGGCGGCTGAAGACTTCCGGTGGAACTCCCGGTTGTGTTCCCGTGAGAGGGCGGCGGCCAGCTCGGCGCGATGCGCAACGGCGGCTGCGAGGTAGCGGCGGTGTTTCAAGGGTTAGGGGGATTCCAACTGGTGTCCGGGTTCTGGGTTCGGGGTTCCCGGAACCCTGAACCCTTTGATCATTCCGCCGGAGCAGCGACCTTCTCTGCGCGCACCCGAGTCAACCCCACGCCCGCCAGGACGGCGGCGGCGCCCAAAAGCTTGCGAAGTCCCAGGGACTCTCCGAGAAAAATCACCGCGGCGAGCATGGCAACCACAGGCACCAGGTTCGAATAGATGGAGGTGCGCGCACTTCCAATCTCGCGTACCGCCGCGTACCAAATCGTGTAAGCAATGCAGAGCGCGAAGAGCGCGGAATAGACGATGGTGACCCACGTCATCGCGGTGATCCGCCCGACCTCCAGGGGCCGCAGGTGCGGCCAGACGGCCGGCACGTACAGGACGCAGCCGATGAGCATCGAGAGCCCCGTCACGCCTACGGGCGAATGACGCCGCATCAGCGGGCGCGCGCCCAGCGTGTAAATGGTCCAGCAGACGACGGCCGCGAGCATCGTCGCGTCGCCGCGCAAAGAACTGCCGCCCACGCTGGCGCCGAGGCCGACGACGATGTACACGCCTGCCACGGAGAGCGCGGCGCCGGCCCAGTGGGTCCAGCTCACCGGCTCTTCGCCGGAGAGCGCCGTCGTCATCGCGATGAGCACCGGTGTAACCGCCACGAGGAGAGCGCTGTTGGCGACGCTCGTTTGTGACAGTCCGGCGATGAAAAAGTACTGGTACATGCACTGCCCGACTACCCCGAGACCGAGAAGCCCTGCCCAGTCGCGGCCCGTTATCCGTTCTGTCGAGTGGAAGATGCTGCCAATCGCATGCGGTTTCGCACCCGCCGGCACCCCCCTGACCGGCCGCGCACGGCTCGATCCGGCGCGCCACCGCACCCACACCATGACGGCGGCGAACGTGGCCGATGCGACGATCATCCGCAGCGCATTGAACGCCTGCGGGTCCATCTCCGTGAACGCGTGTTTGACGATGACGTAGTTGGTGCCCCAGATGAGCGTCATCAGGAGCAGGAGTACGTCTATGGGAGCGAGGCGCCAGGAGGTTCCGGACATCGTCAAGGCCAGCGAATGTGACCCGGCAGCGGGCGGGAGACGTTCTCCTGCCGGCCACCGGGTGACGAGTTCTCCGTCCGTCCGCCCCTGCCCCGCGGCAGCGGTCTATTGGAACGGCGGGAGGAAGAAGAGGATGAGCGAGATGAGCAGCACGTAGATGACGAGCGACTCGATCAGCACGAGTCCGAGAATGAGCGCGCCTCGGATGTCACCGGCTGCTCCGGGGTTGCGCGCGATCGCCTCGGCAGCGGCGCTGACGCCACGTCCCTGAGCGAGCGCGCCCAGGCCGGCCGCGAACGCGAGCGCAAACCCGGCGGTGATGATCGACCATTTGGCGATCACGGTGTTGCTGCCGCCACCGGCGGCCTCCTGAGCGAAGACCGGCGCAAACGCGCCGGCGCCCAGGACGAGTGCGAATGTCAGAACTGAACGTTTACTCACGACCCACGCCTCCTAAGAAACTCTGAACTCTGAACTCTGACGCTTGAAGCACGCCATCGAAAATCAAGACGCCAACCGCCACCGACGAAAGATCGACGCTCAGGCCGCCGCGGGCGCATGGTGCCCGCTCGGGGAATGCGCGTGTCCATGCCCGTCCACGTGTTCGTGCTCCACTGCAACCGCCCCCTGCAGGTAGATGATGGAGAGCAGCACGAAGATGAATGCCTGCAGCCCGCCGGTCACCAGGCCCAGGAACATCATCGGGAGCGGTGCGAGGAACGGCACGATGCTGAACAGGATGATGATCACGAGCTCCTCGCCGAAGATGTTGCCGAAGAGTCTCAGCGACAGCGACAGCACTCTGGAGGAATGGCTGATGAGCTCGATGACGAGCATCAGCGGAGCCATCCACACGGGGGATCCAGGGGGTACCGCGAAGTGTTTCAGGTAGTTGACGAACCCCTGCTCCTTGAAGCCCTGGAAATGATAGTAGACCCAGATGGTGATCGCGCACCCCAGGGTGACGTTGATGCTGCTGGTCGGCGCCATGAGACCGGGCACGAGGCCCATGTAGTTGCCGCACAGGATGAAGATGCCGAGCGTGCCGATGAGGGGCAGGTACCTGCGGCCCTTCGGGCCGATCCACTCCTCCAGCAGACCGACGACGGCGCCGATGCCGTCCTCCATGATGATCTGCAGCGTTCCCGGATTTTCGACGCTCAGACGCGAGCGGACCAGGAGCGACAAAATCGTCAGGCCCGCCACAATCAGGAGGACCATGACCATGAACGGCGGAATCACGTAATGCCCCGTGAAATGAAATCCCATGGGCTCGAAAACCGCCCGCACGAGCGGCCCGAGCAGGGCGTTCACCCATTCCACGATGACCAGCGGATGTTCGAGCTTTTCCATTCGGGTCGAAAATCAGGATGTCTTCTTCAGAAGAAAGCGGAAGGCTTCGATCGACACAGCCGCTACGACCGAGGAGGCACCCGCCAGCAGCCCCAATGGGGGCAGGCGCAAACGCGCAATCATAACGTACGCCAGAAGAGCGAGTAAAGCGTACCGGCCGGCCACTTTCGCGGCCGTGAGGGTCGGGTGCGCGACGCGCGCCGGAGTTACCGACTCCGCTGGTGGGGCCGGCCCCGTCGCCAACGGCGCGAGCGTGTCGGCCATCGCGCCGGCGCCCGCGACGATCAGCCGATAGCTTACCAGCGCCAGCACTCCCCCGCAGAGGACAGCGAGCGCCGGCAGGGGGCGCCCTCCCGCGAGTGCGAGCGCCGCAAGGGACATCACGGCGCAGACCGCCACGGCGGTCCGCTCCACCCGTTTGAGGAGAGCGTCAACCTGCACGGGTTCACCTGCCGAACGCGCGGTACACGTTCAGGATGCCGGCGGCGACGCCGATGGCAAAAAACACCAGGAAGGCCCAGGGAGTGCTTCCGAGCCACTTGTCGAGAGCTAGACCGATTCCCGCGCCCATCACGATGGCGAGGACGAACGAGATGCCGACAGATGTGAGCGGCCCAAGCGTGCGGACGGTATCGGCAAGGCTCGACGCTTTGCGGGGCGGTTGCTCGTCCATGCGCTATCGTAGATCCGAGTGCCCCTCCCGAGCCTGAAAAGTAGCCGCAAACCCCCTGTGTACAACAATTTTCGGTGATCAGGCGTTCTTGACGGTCCCCGCGGCCGAAGCCTATACTCGACAAGAGGTTCCCCACATGACGAACTCCCTCCTGGCGCTGGGGCTCGGCGCCCTGGCCCTGGCTTTCGATGCTGGCGCGCAGACGGCCTCGCGCGGCGGCTCAGAGGCGGCGCGCACGCAGGACGTCTACGTGAGCGTGCTCGGAGCGAAGGACGCGCCCGTCACCGGCTTGACGGCTGCCGACTTCGTCATCCGTGAAGATGGGGTCGCCCGCGAAGTCCTGAAGGCTGAACCCGCGACCGATTCGATGCAGATCGTGCTGCTGGTGGACGACAGCCAGGCGGCGACGGACGCGGTGCAGCCCACACGGGAGGGGCTCACGGCGTTCATCGACAAGCTCCAGGGCCGCGCCGAGATCGGCATCGTGACGATCGGCGATCGTGCCACTACCCTCGTGCCGCCAACGACCGACAGCAGCGCGCTCAAGAAGGGCGTCAACCGGATTTTCGCCCGTTCGGGCGCCGGCGCCTACCTCCTGGACGCCGTCATGGACGTGAGCCGCGGATTCGAACAGCGTCAGGCGACCCGTCCGGTCATTGTTGCGCTCACGATGGAGGGGATCGAGTTCAGCAATCTCCAGTACGACACGGTGCTCACGCAGCTCGCGGCCAGCGGCGCCTCGCTGCACGTGCTCGCGGTCGGGACCCCGAGTTCCTCGATGGCGGACGAGATGCGGAACCGCAACATGGTGCTGGCCGAGGGCACTGCGCGAACGGGAGGACGGCGTGACCAGGTGCTGACGCCCTCCGGCATCGCGGAGGCGCTTCCGCGCGTCGCCGGCGAACTGCTGAATCAGTACAAGGTCACCTACAGCCGGCCCGAGACGCTCATTCCGCCCGAAAAAATCCAGGCCACGGTCTCGCGGCCCGGCGTGACCGTCCGCGCACGGACGCGGACCTCGAAGCGGTGAGGGTGATCGTGCACCATCGCGTGGCAGGGTGCATTGCCGCGTCCTTGTGCCTCTTCGGCGTGTCGGTTGCGGCGCAGCAGGGTCGCTTCCGCGCGGGTGTCGAGCTCGTCTCGCTGAATGTCACCGTCACCGACGGCGCGAAGTACGTCACCAACCTCGAGCAGGAGGACTTCGAGGTGTTCGAGGACGGTGCGCGGCAGGCCATCACCTTCTTCTCGCGGATCCAGCAGCCCATCGCCCTCGCGATCCTGCTCGACACGAGTAACAGCATGGAAGACAAGCTGGCGACGGCCCAGGAGGCGGCGATTGGCTTCGTCCGCCGAATGCGGAAGGAGGACGCCATGGAGGTCATCGAATTCAACAGCCAGGTGCGGATTCCGCAGCCGTTCACCAGCGACGCGAGCGCGCTCGAGCGCGCGATTCGGCAGACGACCGTCAATGGCTCCACGGCCCTGTACAACGCCATTTACGTGTCCCTGCGGGAGTTGAAGAAGGAACGCGCCGCGTCGGCGGAGGAAATCCGTCGTCAGGCGATCGTGGTGTTGTCCGACGGCGACGACACGTCGAGTCTGGTCGAGTATGAGGAAGTACTGAACCTGGCCAAGCGCTCTGAAACCGCCATTTACGCGATCGGCCTGCGCCAGTCGGAGTCGGGCCGGCCGCGCTTCAGGGAAGCAGAGTTCGTCCTCCGCCAGCTGTCGCAGGAGACCGGCGGACGCGTGTTCTTCCCGACCTCGGCTGCCGAGCTGCCGAAGATTTACGAGCAGATTTCGGAAGAGCTCGCCAGCCAGTACAGCATCGCGTACTCCTCGAAAAATCCGATGCGAAACGGCGTTTGGCGCCGCGTGGATGTGCGCACCGGCAGACCCGGTCTGACCGCCCGCGCGCGCCGCGGCTATTACGCCCCCGATACTCGATAGGGCCCCTCATGCATCTTCTGCCGCTCGTGCTCTACGCCGCCGCGGCCGCCGCCTACGTCGCGCACTTCGCCTGGCGCGACGCACGCACCGGCCGGCTGGCAACCGGCACCCTGGGCGCGGGTGTCCTGGCGCATACATTCGTCATCGGCATGCAGACGATGGAGGCGGGGCATGCGCCGCTCGTCGGCACCAGCGCGGCAATCTCGGCCTTCGTGTGGATGCTCGGCCTTTCGTACCTCTACGTCGAGCTCACGTCGGACGAGCGGTCGATGGGCATGTTCGTCGCGCTGCTGATGGTACTGCTCGACGTGATCCCCGCGCTCGATCCCGCGATTACCCCCCGGCCGCCGCTGCTCCAGAGCCCTCTGTTCACGATTCACATCGTCTCCGTCCTCTTCGCGTACGCCAGCTTCGCGCTGGCCTTCGTGCTCGGCCTCACGTACGTGCTGCTGTTCAAGGAGATCAAGGCCAAGCAGCTCGGCTTCTTCTACATGCGGCTGCCCTCGCTTCAGGCCCTCGACGTGATGAATGCCCGGGCGGTCACCGTTGGCTGGCTGTGTCTCACGCTCGGCGTCGCGGTAGGCGGCATCTGGGCGACTCAGGTGCAGGCCTCGCCGGACCCGCGGGCGCAGGCGATGTCCGTGACGGATCCGAAGATCCTGGTCGCCCTCGTCTCCTGGGCTGTCTATTCCTTTGCGGTGGTCGCGCGACGGGCCGCCGGATGGAGCGCCCGGCGTGCGGCGTACCTGTCGGCAATCGCATTCGTGCTGGTGCTGCTGAACTTCGTTCCAATCGGCTACTTCCTCACGAAGAGCCACAACTTCTGAGATGCGTCTGTTTGCCATCGGTCTCAGCCACCGAACCGCGCCCGTCGACCTGCGGGAGTGCGTGGACTTCGCCCGCGGCGGCGTCGATGTCGCGCTCTCGGCGCTCGCTTCCCGGGGTGTCGGTCCCGAAGTCGTGGTGCTGTCGACATGCAACCGCGCGGAAATCTATGCCGTCGGCGACAGCGATGCCACAGCCGAACGCGTCGGACGTTTTTTCAGCGAGTATCACAACGTCCCCCACGCCCGCGTTGCAGAACACCTGTACCTGAGGCGGGGCACCGAAGCCGCACGGCACCTCTTCCGCGTCGCGGCGGGGCTGGACTCGCTGGTCGTCGGGGAACCCCAGATCCTGGGCCAGGTCAAGGCTGCGTACTCGACCGCCAGTGACCTGCACTACACCGGCGCGCTCACGAACCGCCTGTTCCATTCGGCGTTCGCAGCGGGCAAGCGCGTGCGCACCGAAACGGGGCTCGGCGAAGGGGCCGTGTCCGTCAGCTACGCGGCCATCTCTCTTGCGAAGAAGATCTTCGGCCACCTGAAGGGACGCAGCGTGCTGATCCTCGGAGCGGGCGAGATGGCGAAGCTGACCGGCGTTCACCTGCAGGCGCAGCAGGTCAAGGCGATCGCCATTGCGAGCCGCACGTTCTCGACCGCGCAAAACCTCGCATCGACGCTTGGTGGCCGCGCCGTGCCATGGGAAGCCCTCGACGACGCGCTCGCGGAAGCCGACATCGTCATCACCGCAACAGGCGCCGCTGAAGTCGTCCTGTCCCGCGCGCGCCTGGAAGATGCGATGCGTCCCCGCCGGAACCGGCCGATTTTCATCATCGACATCGCACTGCCTCGCGACGTCGAGCCGGCGGCGGGTAACCTGGATCAGGTGTTCCTCTACAACATCGACGACCTGCAGTCGATCGTCCAGGAGAATCTCGCGAGACGCGGGGGAGAGCTGCGTCGCGCGGAGGCCATTGTCGAGGAAGAGGTGGCGCGGTTCACCTCCTGGATGCAGTCGCGCGAAGTCGTCCCGACGGTTGTGGCGCTGCGTCAGCGATTCGAAGCGATCCGGCAGGGGGAGCTGGCCCGGCTCGAGCCGAAAATGGCGGGGCTTCAGCCGGAGGCGCGCGCCCGGATCGACGAGATCACGCGGTTGATTGTCGAAAAGTTACTGCTGACGCCGACAGAGCAGCTGAAGGCGCTCAACGACGAAACGACAGTGGTCGCG
>Ga0136612_10000429_pt1 | contig 14907 bp, 13 predicted proteins | sample AntDryUQ224A2306_2_FD_106644 | JGI IMG/M metagenome (GOLD analysis project Ga0136612, IMG submission 106644) | Polar desert sand microbial communities from Dry Valleys, Antarctica - metaG UQ224A (23.06) | ecosystem: Environmental > Terrestrial > Soil > Desert | place: Antarctica: Dry Valley... | reverse complement strand
GTTCCCTAATGGGTAAGGGGCCGTCCCCCGGAGCGCCGTAACGATGCTGATTCGGTCCGTCTCCAGGCGGAGGACCCGCCTTATGCCACCCGTGTCGAGGGACCCACCGGACCGCTGTCGAGCTGGTTTGTCCTGTAAAAACGCGCGGAGACGTGGGGTCTTTGGACGTGATCAGCCCGGCAATCGATTCACCCACCAGTTCACGTCGTAGTTCTTGCAGACACTCCGTGTGATGTTCCGCGCCGAGCGACGCCTCGAACCGAGACCCCAGAAAGTGCTTGTCGTGGACGACTACGCGGATTTGCGTTCGATGTGGCGCGTATGGCTGAGCATGTGGGGGTTCGACGTACGCGAGGCGTCCGACGGCCAGATCGCCACCGAAGTCGCCGTGTCTCAGCGGCCCAGGCTCGTGCTGATGGACTTCAGCATGCCCGTCATGGACGGCCTGAGTGCGGTCCAATGCCTGCGCGCCGATCCCCGGACCGCGAACACGACAGTGATTGGGGTGACGGCGCACGGAAGAACGAACCCGGCGGTGATCGAGTTCGGGGCCGTCTGCGACGTGCTGCTCGAGAAGCCAATCGAGCCCGAGGAGCTGCTCGGGCATCTACGGCGAGCCCTCAAGTCCGGCCCCCCGAATTGAACCCTGTAAGGCGCACCGGGTGTGCGCTGCGTCGGCCTGTTGGCTCTCAGTCGGGACCGGCGTCCGCCGGCCTCACCGGCGCGCGGCTGGACCACTCCCGGCCGCACGTCCTGCAACGATAGCTGAATACCTCAGGGCTCATCGGCAGCACCATCTCGATCTGATCCGACAAGCAGCCGTGACACGACAGGCGTAACTCCTCACGCTTCGTCGTCGGTTTGCTCCTGCTACCGAACCACTCGCTGAGCGCCTGCCGGATTTTCATGTATGTGGCTGCGGATACCACCAAGGCCTCCATGGTACTGGAGGTGCGGGCGATCGCGGCGACAAGTCACGCGTCGGCGGGATCCGCTGAATCCGAGGGTTCACCCGGACGGCTGGAGCGCCGCGCTCGGTCGACGGGTATTTCATTCCCACGCTCGTGCGACGACACGCTACACGCCGGACCCTTGGAATCGAGGAGACCCATCACCGCGCCGTCGTACATCTCGTAGATGCCCAGAAGGCAGCCACAGTCGAGGAGACTGCTCGAGAGTCCGCGAAGAATGCGCGCCATGCCGGATTAGACAGCGTCGCGGGGTCATGAGTTCGGTTCTTCGGCGCGATCGCCCGCTGAACACATGAAGTTTCAGGACGAAGGTCCTTGGAATCTCACCGTAACGACACCTCAAGCTTAACCAAAAGTCTTCGTCCCGATGGTTAATCGGTCGGTCCCTCGACGTTTTCCCATATATTTTACAAATGTGTAATGGATTCTCATTTGCACACCGGCGCGCATGCCTGCACGCATCCTCGTCGTGGACGATGACCTGGGGTACCTCAGCGTCACGAAGGATCTGCTCGAGCAAGGTGGGCATGAAGTGCTCGTCGCAAGCACGTTCCACGAAGGCCGCCGCGTTCTGCGCGATGAGGCGCCCGACCTGCTGATTGCGGACGTGCGGCTGGGCGCTTTCAATGGCCTGCAGCTGATTGCCACGGGAACCGCCCGCATCCCCACCATAGTTGTGAGCGGCTTCGACGATGCCGTGCTGCAGGCGGATGCAAAGGCATTCGGAGCCGAGTACCTGGTGAAGCCGGTCTCCGCCGCGTCGCTGCTTGAATTGATCGGGCGGAAACTGGCCGACGCCACGCGACGCGTGGTGCCGTCCTGACGATCTGAACGTGCAACGCGCAACGGGCCATGTGCACTGTGCAGCCGGTCAACGTGCTGAGTGCCACGACGGGGCCGGTGCCAGGTTGCGCGGATAAATGTGTTGCACGTTCCGACGTCGCACGTAGACAAGCGGCACGTTCCACGTTGCACCTGGCACGTTGCACGTAACTGCACGTCGCGCCGTTGCCTTTCGCCGCCGGATGCCGGTTTTCGTGCTATAGTCCTGTCACTCCCCACATCTCTCTGACGGCTCCGAACGAGTGCTGCCGAAGGTCCCATCGAATTCGAGCAGGCTTGGCGGGCACAGGCGTGCCGCCTGGCGGGTGACACACGATGAACGCAGTCCAGAACCGTATCCTGGTGGCCCTCGCGGTCCCGACTTTCCTGGCCGCCGTGCCGCTCGGCGCACAGGCACCGGTGCAACGCCCGCAGGCGACGTTCCGCAGCTCGGTGGATCTCGTGAGCATCCAGGCGTCTGTCCGGGATAAGCGAGGACGTCCCGTGAAGGGGCTCACGACCGCTGATTTCGAGGTCCGCGACAACGGGTTGCCGCGGCCGATCCTCTCGATGCGATCCGACCATGGTTCCCCCGTCAGCCTGGCCATTCTGGTCGATATGAGCGGCAGCATGCGCGTTGGAGCGAAGATGGCGATGGCGCGTCAGGCGTTCGCCACAATGCTGTCGCAGCTGCGCGGCGGGGAAGACGAGATCGCGCTTTTCACCTTCGATTCGGCCCTGCACGAGCGTCATGCCTTCACCTCCGATCTCGCGCGCCTCTCCGGGGCGCTCGACGACCTGCGGCCGTTCGGCGCCACGTCGCTCTATGATGCGACGGCCGCCACCGCGCGGCGGCTTGCGGACCGTCCGGCCGCTCACAAGGCGATCGTCATCCTGACCGACGGCATCGATACGAGCAGCGCCCTCACGCCCGCGGAGGTCTCGGGGCTTGCCAGCTCGATCGACGTGCCCGTCTATGTCATTGCGACTGTTCCGGCTGTCGACCAGGTGGCGATGATCGAGGAGGCAAGCCGTTCCGCGCCTGGCGAAGGGGCGGATCTGAGAGATCTGGCGGAATGGACGGGGGGACAGTTGATGTTCACGCACAGCCCCGTCGACAACGTCGCGCTCGCGTCGAACCTGCTCGCGGAACTGCGCCAGCGATACGTGCTTGCGATCGAAGCCGCGGGAAGCCAGTCGAACGCCTGGCGGCGGCTGGAGGTACGCGTGCGCAAGTCGTCGGCTGTCGTAAAGGCGCGCAGCGGCTACTTCGGAGGCTGACGCGCGCTTCAGCTCCGCGACGAGCGCTCGACTCCGCGATCCGACCACGATGCTCACAGCGCTCATCGTCACCGCCCGGATCGCCGCAAACCCCGTCTCGAACGTCTTCCAGAAACAGCTGGCTCAGCGCGGGGCCCATCCGCTGTTCATCATCGGAACGACCCACGCGCTCCTCGCGCTCGCATGCGCCCCGGTGCTCCTCGATGTGTCGAGGCTCCAGGCGCCGGCAGCCTTCTGGACGAGCATCGTCATTGCGGCAGCGCTCGCGGTGGCTGGCAACGTGCTCCTCGTGCACGCGCTCGAGGCGGGCGACCTGTCCGTGCTCGGCCCGATCAACGCCTACAAGCCGCTCCTCAGCGTCGTCCTGGGGATTGTGCTGCTCGGCGAAGTCCCCACGCTCATGGGCGTGGCGGGCATGCTCCTCATCCTCGCCGGCAGCTACTTCGTGGTCGACAGCGCCGCCACGCGGAGCGAACGCAGCGTGTTCGGGCACTTCTTCCGCAGTTCAGGTGTGCAGTTCCGTCTCGCGGCGCTCGCCCTGTCGGCGACCGAGGCCGTGTTCCTGAAGCGCGCCCTGCTCCTGTCGACACCACTGACGACGTTCGCGCTGTGGTCGGTCCTCGGTTTGCCGATCGCGGCGGTGGTCGCGGCCGTGCTCCTGCGCGGACGGATCAAGCAGGAGTTGGTCGTCTTCGGCCGGCATCCACGCACGTTCCTCTGGCTGGCCCTCGCGACAGGGGTCATGCAAACGACCACCATCGTGACGTTCGGGAGGCTGCAGGTAGGGTACTCGCTGGCGCTGTTCCAGCTCTCCGCACTCATCAGCGTGTTCCTGGGCCATAGATACTTCCAGGAACGCGATATACAAAAGCGCCTGGTCGGCGCCGCCGTGATGGTCGCCGGCGCGGCGACCATCGTGACGTTTGGGCAGCGGTGAGGCGAACGCCTTGGTCGCGTGCGACGTGCGATGTGCAACGTGCGGCTTGTCATGTGCGACGTGCGACACCTCACCCGGGCGCTCACAGGACACGGGAGTCAACCGCCGCGCGTTTCGTCGGAATCCGTGAGCGGCGGGACCTGCATGTCGTCCAGGGGCTTGGGGTCCTCTGGTCCCACTGGCGGATGCGCCGAGGGGGGAAGATCTTCGACAACGGCGTCTGGTCGTTCGGCGAGGGGTTCGTCGGTCATACTCAGCTTTCCAATCTGCACGTAGAACGCGGCACGTTGACAAGTCGCACCTTGCACCTTGCACGTGTCACGTCGCACGTGCTTGGTTCGCTATGGAACCTGCCTCAGGACCGCGGCCACGATGTCTTCCGGCGCCACGGGCTCGACGAGGTACTCGCAGGCCCCACCGAAGACCGCCGCCTGTTTCGCGAACTCGTCGCGGTAGATCGCCGAAATCAGGATCACGGGGACGCCCGGCTGCAGGGTCCGCATCTCGCGGCAGATCTGGAATCCATTGCCGTCCGGCAGCTTCACGTCGCAGAGGATCACGTCGGGGCGCTTGGCGCCGACGGACGCAATCGCGTCCCGGACGTTGCTCACATTCGACACCTGGCATCCCGCGCGGCGGAGTATCTCTGAGCGCAGATGCTGGGTAGGCTCGTGGTCCTCGATGTGGAGTACCGAGAGGGTCCGGGGCCGCTTGGTCATGGCCAGATTCTATCCCGCAGGGGCCCGAATTGTCCCAATCGGGGGTGAAGGATGGAACGTGGCTCGACAGCTGAGAGCTGAGTGCTGGTCTAGTGTCTTTCCACGTTCGGAAGAAGTCTTTGCAGCTCGCCGACGAGGTGCGCCGGCATACAGGGCTTCACCAGCACCGTCCGCATGCCGCATTCGGCCGCCCGCGCGCGCACGTCGACGTCCCATTGTCCGGTCATCCCGATCACCGGCAGGTGCCGCGTGCGGGTATCCTGGTGGAGGGCCGCCGCCAGTGCGAACCCGTTCAGTCCCGGGAGCGTGATGTCCGTCACGACTGCGCCGGGGGGGTTCTCCAACGCGAGGCTGAGGGCGTCGACGCCGTTCGAGACGCCCGTGGTCTCGAATCCTGCGGCGGTGAGGAACTCCAGGTAGCCGCTGAGCGCATGCACGTCGTCTTCGACCACCATCACAACTGTGGCTGCCATGACCTTCATACCTCGTTGATCGTTCACGTGGAAATTCCCGTGTTGAAGCGTCGGTTACGATCGAGTCAGTGTGTCTGCTGCCAGTCGGTTGCGCGGCGTCCGCTCGGGATCGTGTGCCGGCGATCCGGACGCTTCGTATCGCGCCGTTCGTGCAGCCGCACCACTTCCGCGGCGTCCGCCGTCCTGACGCCAACCGGGCCCGTCGGCGTCTGCGAGCACACGCGATTACGTCCGGCGGCCTTCGCGGCATATAGCGCCGCATCGGCGCGTCCGAGCACGGCGTTCACGTCTGCTTCCCCGGGCAGCGCCTGCGCGACGCCGAGGCTGGCCGTCACGCGGACCGCCCCCCGCGCGCAGAGAATCGGCGTAGCGGCGAAGCGCGCGCGGAGGTTCTCCGCAACGCGGCAGGCCCCCTCGCTCGTCGTATCCGGCAGCACGATCAGAAACTCTTCACCGCCGTAGCGGCAGCGTTCGTCGCTCGTCCGCAGTGTCTCGCGCAGGATGCGTCCGACGCCCGCGAGCACCTTGTCGCCGCACAGGTGCCCGTTCCTGTCGTTCACGGATTTGAAGTGGTCGAGGTCCAGCATCACCACCGAGATGGGCATGTGGGACCGCTGCGCACGTCGCAGTTCGCCGCCGAGCCGCTCGATGCCGTGATGCCGGGTGACGCATCCCGTCAGCGGCTCGAGGACGGCCAGGTCCCGCACCTTCCTGAACAGCTGTACGTTCTTGACCGCCACCGTCAGGAGCGCGGCGGCCGCCTGCAGAACCTCGCGTTCCGCAGCCGTGAGGTCCAGGTCCCCGTGACGTACGCCGAGCACGCCGACGAGTTTCTGCTGAGAGAGGAGTGGGAACGTGTGCCACGTGGCCGCCTGTTGCGTTCCGCCGATGCGCGCTTCGAGCGGTCGTGCGCCGACGATGGGTTGCCAGCCGCTCTCTTTCGTGGAGAGCCAGATCTCGTGGCCCGGCACAAGGGGCTGCAGGTGATCGAGGATGACCTTCTTCAGCGACTCGGTGTCCAGCGCCTGGCCGAGCGACTCGGCCATCCGCATCATCATCTCGAGCTCGCCCGCGCGGTTCTGCAGAAGAAGATTCGTTTCGCGGAGCGTCCGGACTTCCCGGTCCTTCACGCGATCGCGCGACCAGCGTGCGCGCAGCAGCAGCCCTGCGGCGATCGTCACGAGGACGAAAGCGGCCGTGGTGATGATGGCGAGCCGCGATGGTGAGAGCGTTGCAATCGCGTTCTGCAGCGTGCGTCCGAAGGCCGCCGTGACGACGATTCCCACCAGAGCGGCGGCACACAGGCTCAGGACCAGGCGCATGCCTGGACGGCTGTCACTGTCGCGCAGCGTCGATTCGTCTGCCTGGAGTAGGGACACGCAGGGCACTGCTCAGCAATGGAAGTGCCGAGGTGACTGACGCGGCTAAGTGCGTTACGCGCCGCGCGTTACGCCGATAACGAAAACGTATTCCCCTCCTCTGGCGCTCCGGACAGTTCCCTTTTGGAACATACCGGAACGGTTTGGAGCCCCGGCATCGCCTCGGATCCCGGCGTCCTGGCGGGCAACCGGTCACCAGCGATGCGATTCGATTCGCGGCCGCCGGGTGTGCGGGCCGCGCAGGGGACCAACCGCGATGCGCAATGGAGCCCTTCTTTGCCCGTGCCGTGCAGCATTCATTCGGCGGAACGGCAACTTATCCGTCCGCAGGCCGACCTTTTGCGCCGCCGGCTGAGAGTTCCGTCGCGCCGCCCTGTTTGCACATGGCACGTGACAAGCCGCCCGTTGCGCCGTGGCACGCGCAACGGAGCAAATGACCTGTGCCGCGTTGGGCGGCATGCTAAACTCCGGCGCCGTCCACGTCGTTCAGCGATCAATAAACATGAAGACCATCATCGTCACCGGAACGAGTACAGGGATCGGGTTCGCCGCGGCAGTCGCGCTCGCGCGTGCGGGGCACGATGTGTTTGCGACGATGAGGGAGCCGGGGAGGTCGCCGGAATTGGAAAATGTCGCGAGGAAGGACGGGGTGAGCATCACCGTCCTGCCGCTCGATGTCGACAGCGATGCGTCCGTGTCGGCGGGAGTCGCGAAGGTGCTGGAGGCGCGGGAGCGCATCGACGTCCTCGTCAACAATGCGGGGATCGCCAGCGTCGGGTCGGTCGAGGAGACGCCGATCAATGAGTTCCGGCGTGTGATGGAGACGAACTATTTCGGCGCGCTGCGGTGCACTCAGGCCGTCCTGCCCGGTATGCGGGTGCAGCGGAGTGGCCACATCATCAATGTGTCTTCGGTGGCAGGGAGAATGGCCTCGGCGGGGCAGTCGGCGTACTGCGCGTCGAAGTTCGCGCTCGAGGCGCTGAGCGAATCGCTCGCAACGGAGGTCAAGCCCTTCAACATCCGCCTCTCCATCGTCGAGCCCGGCGTCATCGCGACGCCGATCTTCGGAAAGGATCGTGACGTCTCGCGCGATGTGTATCCAGGCGCGCGGAGGATGAGCGCGATTTTCGCGGCGGCGCTCGAGCAGCCGGTACCGGCGTCGGTGCTGGGCGATCAGATCAGGGACATTGTGGCCGACGAGAGCTGGCAGCTGCGGTATCCGGGCGGTCCCGCCGCGGCCGGCATTCTCGGCTGGCGCGCGAGCCTGACCGACGAGCAGCACGTCGCCCTCGGCACGCTGGACGATGGGGCGTGGTGCGACTACGTGCAGAACAATCTGGGGCTGAACGTGCGGAAGCACCTGGCGTCAGCCGCCCTGGATTAGCCTCGTCAGCGCGGGGAGGTGGCCCAGCATGCGGGCGTAGAGGGCGATCTGCCCGCGGTGGTACTCCTCGTGCGCGATTGCGTGGTGCAACCAGGTGAGGCGCGTGGCGGGCTCCCCGTTGAACTGCACGATGGGCCGCATCAGGAGCAGCTCACCCGCGTCGCGTAGGCGTGCTGTTGCTTCCTCGTGGATCGTCTTCAGCAGCGCGATGAGCGGTTCCTTGGCCGTTGCCCGCGCTCGGGTGCCGGCGTATTCGTCGATGAAGCCCGGATAGTCCTGCCGCTGAAAGTTCCCGTCCGGCCGCGCCAGCTCTCCCGCCGCCATCAGTGCTGATTCCGCGATGTGCTGTCCGAGCTCCGCCAGCGTGCGGCTGTGAGGAGACGGCTGGAAGCCGAACTCGTTCCCGGGGATGTTCTCGAGCTCGGCGATGACGCCGTCGCGAGCGTAGGTCCAGGCCACGAGCGCTTCGTCCAGGAGGCTCGGTGGAGAGGGCATCGTTGGCCCGCTTTCGTCGTCCAGCATGCCAAGATCCTAGCACCCGATCCGTAGTCTGGACGGGCGAGCGTCCGAGCGCCTTCAGGATCGCGGGGCGCAAAGCGCGCGAGCGAAGATAGGGCGTATGACCCGCCCTGTCCATACCCTCCGCTACTCTGCACATGGAAGGGAACGAGACCCTTCCATGTCAGAGAAGGAGATGTCGAATGTCCCCAGCAGTCCGTCATCGTCTTTACCGTCGGTGGAGCCGCCTGTGCGTCGAGTGCCGTGAGCAGCCGGCGCGGTTCAAGTATCGCGGTCGCGTCCGGGCCGACCGCGATCACACGCTGTGCTTCCGGTGCTTCCGCGCCGAGCGCGATCGGCAGCGAGCAGTGCGCGACTTCCGTTCACGTGATTTTCGCGTTGAGGCGGAAGGAGCGTCAGGGCTGGCAGGCGGCAGGACTGAAGTACCGATGCGGGCAGCTGCGTGATGTGTGCAAAATGGCACACGTCGCGGATGTGGTTGACACTCCTCGGCGGCAGCCCCAGTATCGGGGTGATTTTCTTCTCGTCCCCGGGCCCGCACTCCTCGGAGAGCATCTCCCCGGCCTCTTTCGTTTTCGGCAGAAGCTGGTAGCGGTATCACCTATGGATCTGTTCGTACAACAGCTCGCCTCGCTGTGCCTGGCGCACCCTACACGCTCGAAGTGGGTGTTCGTGCCGAGTCACGCCGTCGGCCGCACGATCGGCGAGCGCATCGCGCTCGGCGGGACCAACTGGCTGAACCTGCGCTTCGTGACGCCGCTCGACATCGCGCTTCGCATGGGCGCGCCGTTCCTCGTCGAGCGCGGCATCGACCCGTCCGAAGAAGGGCTCGGCCCGGCGCTCATCATGCGCCTGCTGCTGGAACTGCCGGCGGTTAGCGGCGACGGATCACACGCGGGTGGCGGCGAACGGGGCCGCCCCGCAGGAGCCTTCCTCCTGACAAATGCGGTTGGCGCCGAGGACGGGTTGGGCTGTCAGCCGACAGGACCCGCCGGTGACGGTTCGTGCGCGAGTGGCTACTTCCGCCCGCTCGCCGACCAGCCCACCATGGCGCAGGCGCTGTGGGCCACCATCCGCGAGCTGCGAATGGCGGGTGTGAAGTCCGACGACCTGAGGGCCGAGGCGTTCGAGTCCGCTGCGAAGCACGCTGAGCTGCGCGCGCTGCTTCGTGCCTACGAGCAGTTCCTGAGATCGAACAAGCGCGGCGACATGGCGCTTGTCTACGAAGAGGCGTTGCAGCATCCCGACTGGTGCCCCATCCAGCCGCAGGACTGCTGGACCGAGCTGCCGGAGGTCATCTGGACCCCGCTCCAACGCCGACTGATGGACGTCATGCCGGGCGAGCGCATCCTGCCACAGGCGATCGCAATCTCGGGGATGACGACGCCGAGAAGGCTGCAGGATGCCGCCGTCGAGCGGATCAACGCCGATGCCGCGTCCAATCCACTGGCGTTCCTGATGCAGCCCGCCGGCGAACCGCGAACCAGCCAGGCGAACCCGGAACCCCGAACCCCGAACCTGCACCCGGAACCCGGAACGGGATCGGCGAACCCCGAACCCGGAACCCCGAACCTGCACCCCGAACCCGGAACCCGGAACCCGGAACCTGCGGTAGCCTCCCGAGCCCCGAGTGTTTCTCTGTTTCACGCGGGAGGCCGCGAAGCAGAGATTGAGGAAGTCTTCCGCCGCATCGTCGCCGGCGGTGTCTCGCTCGACCAGGTCGAAATCGCCTGTGCCTCGGATGCGCACGTGGCGCTCGTGTGGGAGAAGTCGCTTCGGCACGAGTGGGCTGTCACGCTGGGTTCCGGGATCGCGGCAACTGCCATTCGTCCGGGACGCGCGCTGATCGGATTCTGCGACTGGATCGAAACCGACTTTTCCGCCGCGCATCTCCGTCACCTCCTGCAGTCCGGCGACATGGGGTTGGAGAAGCCTGAAAAACATGCTGAGGGGTTTACCGCGGGGGAGGCGGCGCGGACTCTTGCGCGCGCGGAGGCGGGGTGGGGCAGGGCCACATACGGCCTCGCGCTCGGCGCTCTGCGCAAGGGATACGAGAAACGCGCCGGAGATCCTGACATCTCCGAGGACGATCGCGAATCGGCGCGGCAGAAGGCAAAGCTCGCCGCCGGCGTGCTCGCCTGGATCACGAAGGTCGTCTCCTCGGTTCCTGAGCCGACCAGTTCCGGACAGGTCTCGCTCCAGGCCGTCGTGGACGCGGCCCTGGATTACCTCGATCGTTCCACGGCGCGCAGCAGCCAGCTCGATCACCGCTCCGCCGGCGCTCTGGCCGAGTACATCGCCGAATTGCGCGCCCTTGGGTCGTTCTCCTGCTCGTTGCCAGGAGCGCTCCGATTCATCCGTGAGCGAGTGCAGTCCCTGCAGGTGGCGCAGGAACGTCCTCGACCAGGCCACCTATACGCCTGCACGTTACCGCAGATGGGCTACTCAGGCCGCCCGCACCTCTTCGTCGTCGGTCTCGAAGAGGGAGGGGTCTTCCCGTCCGCCACAGAGGATCCCGTGCTGCTCGACGCCGAGCGCGAGGCCATCTCGTCAGCGCTCCGCCGATCCAACGACAAGATCGACGAGGCCGTGTACTTCGCCCTCTCGCGCCTTGCGACGATGGGGGATGCCGGTGCGCTCGAGTCTGATCGCTCCGGAACCCTGATCCCCAGTCCCCAGTCCTTAATCCCGACAAACATCACGTTCAGCTATTCAGTAAGAGATACCCGCGAGTTCCGAGAGACCTACGCCTCCTGGCTGATGCTCCAGGCGTATCGCCTTCAGCAGAGTGATCCAGCGGCGTCATATCAACAGATGAAGGCGGCGCTTGGTGAGCCCGCATCGAGCATTCCCGCCAGGAGAGACGCGGCAATGTCCGAGGCCGGCTGGTGGCTCCGCAGCGTCGTCGGCACGGGGGACCCGGGTGTAGCCGCGGTTGAAGCGACGTTCACGGGCGTAGCTGGAGGTCGCAAGGCGGAAGCCGGGCGCGGGTCGGAGCGATTCACGGAGTTCGACGGATACGTGCCGGACGCGGGAAAGGTCCTCGATCCCTGCGCCGCGCAGAATGCGTTCTCGGTCACCGATCTCGAGAGTGCCGCGGCGTGTCCCTATCGCCTCTTTCTGAAGCGGGGACTTGGTCTGCGTCCCGTGGACGAGCGTGACCGCGACAAAGATGTCTGGCTGGATCCGCTGGTCCGCGGATCGGAGCTCCACGACATCTATGCCGCGGCGCTCCGGCGTTGTCGCGACGCGAAGCGCCGGCCGGAGCAGTCGAAGGATGGCGGCTGGCTCAGGAAGCTTGTGCAGGAGCGCCTGGCCGAGCTGCGGCAGGAAATGCCGCCTGCGACCGAGGAGATTTTCGAGCGAGAGTCGAAGGACTTCCTCGCGGATGTCGAGTTGTTCCTGGACGGCGAGTGCGGGGATTCGACCTCCGAGCCCGTCGGCTTCGAGGTGTCGTTTGGGCGTGCGCTGGACGACGAGGTGGAGGTGCTTGCGAGGGCGGAGCCCGTCGAGATCGATCTTGGCGGCGGGCTCAGGTTCCGGGTTGCGGGCCGGATTGACCGCATCGACAAGGTTGGGGACGCGTCGTTCGAGATTCTCGACTACAAGACCGGTGGCTACTGGCCTGGGGACTGGACCGGCACTTTCAAGGGAGGCCGTCGTCTGCAGCACGCGCTCTATGGGCTCGCAGCGCTCGAGCTGCTGAAGGCGCGTTACAGGAAACCGACGCTGACGCGCGGGGTGTACTACTTTTCGAGTCACAAGGGTGGCCAGAAGCGGGTGGAGATTGCGACTCCTTCGCCCGCGGACATGGCTCGCGTCCTCGCCGATCTCCGGGAACTGATTGTGAGCGGCACATTCGTGCACACACCGGAAGAGCGGGACTGCACGTTCTGCGACTACAAGGCTGCGTGCGGGGGTGACATGCACGCGCAGGCCGAAGCCAAGCTGGAAGATGCGAAGCTGAAAGCGTACCGGAGGCTCGCTGCCCATGTCTAGCCGCCCAACCACGCCAGTCGCCGCCCCCTCAATCAAGCCATCCCGCAGCATCGACCAGGAGTCGCGGCGCATCATCCGTGAGGAGCTGCTGACCAATATTCTCGTCGAGGCCGGTGCCGGGTCGGGCAAGACGCAGATGCTCGCCGAGCGCATGGCTGCCGGCGTCGCCTCGGGTGTTTACCAGATCGAGCACCTGGCCGCCGTGACCTTCACGCGCAAGGCCGCCTCCGAGCTTCGCGGCCGCTTCCATCTAGCGTTGGAAGCGCGCGTCCACGCCGAGCTGGGCAATTTGGAACGCTTTTTCGCCGGCACCATCCACTCCTTCTGTGCCCGCCTCCTGAGAGAGCGCCCCGTCGAGTCCGGCGTTTCGCCGGGATTCAGCGAGCTGGACGAGCAGCAGGACGTGGAGCTCCGGAAGCGCGCCTGGCGCGACTTCATTGCCAATGCGCGGTCCGTCGGCGACCCGCTGATGATGGAGCTGCTCGAAGCCGGGGTGAAGCCGAAGGACCTCGACCCGGCGTTCGCGACCATCTGCCTCAACGACGATGTGGAGTTTCCGCCGGGGGATGGAGTGCGTCCCGATCCCGGAGCGGCGTGGAAGGGGCTGGAGAGCTTCTGGAAGGAGCTCCAGAAGCACCTGCCGGTGAAGCTTGATCCGGAGAGCAGCTGCGACATCCAGGGGGCCGCGCTGAAGTTTCAGCATCGACTCCGAGTGGACCGGACCCGGGTCGACCGGCCCGCAGTCATGGCTTCGTTGCTGGCTCTGTGGGATTGCGAGTCGAAGATCACGCAGAACCGGTGGGCGGAGTCGGCGGCCGACAAGAAGCGGTTCAAGGAGCTGATCAATCCGCTGCACGAGGCGTTTCGGACCGACGTGGTCACGCCGTATCTTTCGCAGTGGCGGCAGTACGTCTACCGGTTGTCCGTCACCCTGCTCATGCGCGCGCGCGAACATGCCGCCGCCGAGCGGCGCCGGCTGAATACATTGAACTACGGCGACCTGCTGAATCTGACCGCGAAGGTGTTGCGCGAGAACCCGCAGGTCCGCCGCGCGCTGCAGCGCAAGTACCGGTATCTCTTCGTCGACGAGTTCCAGGACACCGATCCGGTGCAGGCCGAGATCGTCTTTCTGCTCGCGGCAGATGAATCCACAGCCGGGAAGGCGGAAGCTATCGCAGGTTGGCGTACCGTCTCCCTTCGTCCCGGTGCGCTCTTTGTAGTAGGTGATCCCAAGCAATCCATCTATCGCTTCCGCCGCGCCGACATCGAGATCTACAACACCGTCCGCGAGCGCTTCAGCGATCCTGCAATCGGCCGCGTGCTGCCGCTGACCAGGAACTTCCGGTCGGTCCCGGAGCTCTGTCGCTGGGCCAATGAGGTATTCGAGACGCGGTTCCCCAAAGAGCCGACCGCGTACTCCCCTCGCTTTGCCGCGCTCGATCCACAAACGGACACACCGAGTGCCGGCGGCGTCTTCACGCTCACGCACTCCGGCGACAAGAAGGACGTTGGTGCGGAGGATGCGCGGAGGATAGCGACCTACATTCGAACGGAGGTCGACGCGGGCCGGCGCAAGTACAGCGACTTCCTGATCCTCACGCGGAAGAAGAAGGACCGGATTGCCCCGTACACAGAGGCGCTCGAGACATTGAACGTCTCGATCGAGGTAAGCGGTGCCGGGGCGTTTGGCGACTCGGCGGAGGTCAAGGTGTTGACCACCCTTCTGCGCGCCATCGCCGACCCGCAGGACGCGCTGACGCTCGTCGCCGTGCTCCGAGGCCCACTGTACGGCATCAGCGACCCCGAGCTATTCGCCTTCAAGCAGTCCGGCGGCGGGTTCAGCATATTTGCCTCCGGCCCGAACCCCGGCAGCGCCGCGGTAGGAGAAGCCCTGGCGGCTCTGAAAGAGTATTACCGCTGGACGCGCGTGCTCCCCGGCTCCGCCGCGCTCGAGCGGATCCTCGAGCACACCGGCTATCTCGCGCTCGCGGCCACCGCGCCCGGCGGAGTCCAGGCAGGCGATCTCCTGCACGCTGTCGATCGCGTCCGCCAGGTCGTGGAGGAGGGGGGCAGCCTTTCGGACGCGGCCGATTCGCTGGAGGACGATGCGGATGATTCCAGCGAGGTGGAGTCGCTGCCGCTCGAGCCGGGGCGCACCGATGTTGTCCGGCTGATGAACCTGCACAAGGCGAAGGGCCTCGAGGCGGACGTCGTGTTCCTCGCCGATCCGTGCGGAGGCTTCAAGCCGCGCGTAGACGTGCACATCGAGCGGCGTGGCGACGTAGCGCAGGGCTGGTTCGAGGTCGTCAGCAAGTCCGAGTACTCTTACGCATCAAAACTACTAGGCGCGCACGCCGACTGGCCGCAACACGAGCTCGCAGAGAAGCCCTATCTCGACGCGGAGCAGGACCGGCTCCTCTACG
>Ga0136612_10000428_pt1 | contig 14919 bp, 16 predicted proteins | sample AntDryUQ224A2306_2_FD_106644 | JGI IMG/M metagenome (GOLD analysis project Ga0136612, IMG submission 106644) | Polar desert sand microbial communities from Dry Valleys, Antarctica - metaG UQ224A (23.06) | ecosystem: Environmental > Terrestrial > Soil > Desert | place: Antarctica: Dry Valley... | reverse complement strand
TACGCCGTCGCAGTTCATGGGCGCGGTCGCCGAGGTCGCGCGCACGTGGCCCGGCGCACGGCGTAGCGAACATCCGCAGGTCTCGTTCGCTGCGATCGGGCCGCAGGCGGAGCAGATCTGCGCCGGGCACGCGCTCGAGAGCGGCTTCGGCGAGCGCTCGCCGGTCGCGCGCGTGCACGACCGCGACGGTGATGTCCTGCTGCTCGGCGTCGGACACGACTCCAACAGCTCGCTGCACCTCGCCGAGCACCGCGTGCCCGACCCGCCGCGCGAGCGCTCGAGCGCCGCGGTCGCGACGCCCGCGGGGCGGCGCTGGCTGAGCTGGGAAGACGTCGTCGCCGACGCGGACGACTTCGAGCAGCTCGGCGCCGCGTTTGACGCCAAGGGCCGCACCGGGGTCGGACGCGTGGGGGAGGCGGAGACCCGCCTGATGGGCCAGCGCGAGCTGGTCGAGTTCGCCGCGGGCTGGCTCGTGGCGAACCGGCCTGCGGGTGGTTAGCGTCTTTCCGAACGTTCAACTGCGGCAGTTGACACGGCGGCGACCATCAGCGCCGAGCGTCCGTGTGGTCCCGGATCCGGCGCCGGCGCCCGCGCGGACGCTGCCCGCCCGCGAGCCACGTTCTCGCTTCGTCATCGACATGCCGTCGCCGAGGTGCTTCGCTTGATCGATGACCCGCCACGCCGTAGCGACCACCGGCCTGACCGCCGCCGTCAGCGCCCTGCTCTGGGCGCCTGCCGCGACGGCGCGGATGCCCGACGAGCCGTCGCGCTCGGCGGCGTCCGCGCGCGCCACGGTGAAGGTGGCCGAGTCGCGCTTCGGGCGCATGCTGGTCGACGGCCGCGGTCTCTCGCTCTACCTCTTCACGCGCGAGCAGGACCGCAAGAGCCGCTGTTACGGCGACTGCGCGAGGGCCTGGCCGCCATTGCTCACGACGGGCGAGCCGCGCGCCGGCCGCGGCGCCCGCGAGCGTCGGCTGGGGACGACGCGGCGGCGCAGCGGCAGGCGTCAGGTCACCTATCGCGGGCACCCGCTCTACTTCTACGTCGACGAGACCAGCGCGGGCCAGGTGCTGTGCCAGGACGTGTTCGAGTTCGGCGGGACCTGGCTGGTCGTCTCCCCGCCGGGTCGCGCGATCCGCTGAAGTAGTCTGTCGCTCCGAGGGCTTGGCGCCGACGAAGACGCCGAAGGGCCTGGATCCGGGCAAGTACACGTACTTCTGCCGCGTGCACCCGTTCATGCGCGGCGCGTTCGAGGTCAAGTCGCGGAGCTGATCCGCGCGGCGGCGTCGCTCCGCGACGGTCCGCGGTGCTCGGGGACGGGGCGCAGCAGGGCGGGAGCGGTGCGCACGACGCGTGCGGCGGCGCCGGCGAGGTTGACCGCCAGCGCGCGGACGTCGCCGCCGGCGCGGCCCGGCAGCCCGCCGCTCGTGCGTGCCGCGGCCGCCGGCTCCCAGAGGGCGCCCGGGACGTCGGCCGGGATGGTGCCCGTGCGAAACCAGCGGTCGACGAAGACGAGCAGCAGCTCGCCGGCCGGACGGGCGTGCCGGTAGAGGCGCTCGGCCAGCCACGACTCGGCACCGACGATGCGCTCGTGCCGCGGCGCCAGCACGGCGTCGACCAGGGCGTCGGCCACCTCGCCCGGGTGGTAGGCGTCCGGCAGGACGGCCGGCCGCAGGCCCGTGGCGCTCGTCGCGCGGGCGTAGATCGGCGTGTCGACCGGGCCGGGGCTCACCATCGCCACGCGCACGCCGCTGCGCTGCTCGCGCTCCTCGATCGCCAGCGTGGCCAGGAACCCGCGCAGCGCATGCTTGGAAGCGGCATAGCTCGAGAAGGCCGGCAGCGGCATGCGCGCCATGATCGACGACGTCGCCACGACCACGCCGCTCGATTCCCGCAGCGCCGGCAGCGCGGCGCGGATCACGTTGACCGCGCCCGTGAAAGTGACCGCGACGGCGCGATCGAAGTCGTCGGGCGCCACCTCGAGGAAATGACCGAACGACACGGCCGCGGCGTTGGAGACGACCGCGTCGAGGCCGCCGAGGGCGTCGCAAGCCGCCTCTACGGCCGCGGTCGCGGCCCGGCGGTCCGCTATGTCGGCCGGGAGCACATGGGCTGCGACCCCGTGCTCGCGCGCCACCGCGGCCGCCTGGGCGAGCGCCGTCTCGCCGCGGGCGACGAGCGCCAGGTCGGCGCCCTCGCGCGCGAAGCGCTCGACCGCGGCCAGGCCCACACCGGTGCTGGCGCCCGTGATCAGGATCCGCTGTCCTCGAAGTCTCGTCATAGCTCTAGTACGGCGCGCCCGCCGCGCCGGGCCACCAAGCGGACCGGGTGTTCCGCCAATGCGGTCGCCGCTGCTACATCTCTCGTGCGATGAGCACCCGGCCGAGCTTCACCGTCGAGTACCTCGAGCCCGTCGCCATCGAAGCCGAGTCGCTGCCCGAGGAGTTCTCGGCGTCGCGCCTGCGACGTTCCCTGCTGGTGCTGGGCGCCGTCGTCGCGGTGGTCGTCGCCGCGATCGTGCTCGTCCCCGGCCTGGGCTCGCTGCGCGACCGGTTCACGGGCGCCCGGCCCGAGCTGCTCGTGCTCGCCGCCGTGCTCCAACTCGGGTCCTGTGCTTCCTACGTGGTTGTCTTCCGGGCCGTGTTCTGCCGTCGTATGAGCTGGCGCACCAGCACCGAGATCGGGCTCTCCGAGCTCGCTGCGAACTCTGTCTTCTCGGTTGGCGGGGCGGGCGGCCTCGCGCTCGGCGCCTGGATCCTGCGACGCGGAGGGTTGACGGCGGCGTTCATCGCCCGCCGCACGGTGGCGTTCTTCCTGCTGACGAGCCTGGCCAACGTGACCTTCCTCGGGCTGGGCGGCGTGGCGCTGGCCACCGGGGCGCTGAACGGGTCGCCGGAGCTGCTGCTCGGGCTCCTCCCGGCCCTGGCCGCGGTGCTTGCGATCGCGTCCGCGCTCGCTGCGCGAAGGCTGGCGGCGGCGCTGGCGCGGCGCTCGATGCGGGCGCGGCTGGCCGCGGCCGCCGCGGCTGTCGGGGACGGGGTCGACGAGGCGCTGCGGCTGCTGCGGACGGGCGACCTCGCGATCGTCGCCGGTGCGGCCGGCTACATGCTCTTCGACGTCGCAATGCTCAGCGTCTGCTTCGCCGCGTTCGGCAACGACGTCCCGCCTGCCGGCGTGTTGCTCGTCGCATACATCATCGGTCAGCTCGGCAGCCTGATCCCGATCCCGGGTGGGATCGGCGGCGTCGACGCCGGCCTGATCGGCACGCTCGTGCTCTACGGCGTCGACCCGGCTGAAGCGGCCGTCGCCGTGATCGCCTATCGCGGGCTGCTGTTGGCGATCCCGGCGCTCCTGGGGCTGCCGGCGCTCGCGATCCTGCGCCGGCGGCTGCGCGACGAGGCGCACGACATCGCCGCCTGCGCCCCCGGTGAGACGGTCGAGGTGCTCGGCCGCGGCGTCGTGCAGCGGCCCGCGCCCGTCGTGCGCTGACCCTAGGCGGCCTGGAGCAGCTCCTCGAGCCGGCGGTGCGCGAGCCCGACCGCCATCGCTCCCTCACCCACCGCGCCGCCGACGCGCTTGGTCGAGCCGTGGCGGACGTCGCCGGCCGCGAACAGCCCCGGGATGCTGGTCTCGAGCGCAAGTGGATCGCGCGCCAGGGGCCAGTCCGCCGGCCGCTGCCCGGCGTCGAGCAGGTCGGGACCGGTGAGGATGAAGTCGGAGCGGCCGAGCCGCACGCCGCCCTGCGCCGCCCAACCCGTGCGCGGTAGGCCGCCGAGGCAGAGGAACAGCGCCTTCGCCGGCAGCCGCTCGGTCCGGCCGCCGGCATCGCGGACTCTGACCTGCGCGAGCACGCCCGCGTCGGCTTCGAGCGCCTCCACCTGCGTGTTCAGGCGCACCTCGATCAGCGGGTGCGCGTCGATGCGGCTGACGAGGTACGCCGACATCGACTTGCCGAGCCGGTCGCCGCGCACGAGCATCGAGACGCGCGCACCGGTGTCCGCGAGGTGCATCACCGCCTGACCTGCCGAGTTGCCCGCTCCCACGACGACCACCTCGCGGCCGCCGCACTGCGCGGCCTCGCTGCGGCCCGCCCCGTAGTAGACACCGCGGCCGAGCAGCTCCTCGACACCCGCGACGTCAAGCCGCCGCCACGCCATCCCGGGAGCGACCAGCGCGATTCGCGAGCGCACCACGTGACCTCCGCGCAGCTGGAACGCGAACTGCCCGTCGGGTCCGCGCGGGCCGCCGCCCGTCACGCCACGCAACATCACGAGCTCGGCGCCGAAGCCCTCCGCCTGGCGGCCTGCAAGCCGGCACAGCTCGGCGCCCCCGATCCCGTCGGGGAAGCCGAAGAAATTCTCGATCAGCGACGTGTGCGACGCCTGCCCGCCCTGGCATCTGCTCCTCGATCACGACGGTGGAGAGGCCGTCCGACGCGGCGTAGACCGCCGCCGCCAGGCCGGCCGGCCCGCCGCCGACGATCGCGAGGTCGTACTCGGCGCGTGAGGGCGGCGCGCCGACGCCCCACTGGAGCGCCACGCGCTCGACCGTTGCGCCCGCTATTAGCACCTCGCCGTCCAGCAGGACCGGCAACGCCGCCCCGCCGGCGCCGCGCTCGGCGAGCAGCGCGTCGGCCTCCGGCGTGCCGGCGTCGAGCCAGCGGTACGGCTGCGCGCCGCGGGTGAGGAAGTCGCGCAGCCGGTGGTGCTCGGGATCGGGCTGCAGCCCGACCACGGTGACCTCGGGCCGGGCCGGGCTCACGAGGGCCGCAGGCGGAACATCAGCTCGTCGACGTAGCACCAGCTCCAGTCCTCGGCCGGCTCTGCCGAGCGGATGATCGGGTGCCCGGTCGCGGCGTGATGCGCCGTCGCGTGACGGCCGGCCGAGTTGTCGCAGCAGCCGACGTGGCCACACGCCTGGCACATGCGCAGGTGCAGCCACTGCGCGCCCGTAGCGAGGCACTCCTCGCAGCCGGCGACGGGTTCCGGAAGTTCGAGCAGCTCGACCGTGTCGAGGTGTGAGCAGGCGGCTATCACGTCATCGTCGCAGCCCGGATCGACCGGCGATCAGCGCCGCCGCGGCGGCGACGAGCTCGGGGTTGCCGCGCGCGGGGCACGACATGATCCACGACCGCGGCCGCGAGCGACTCGAGCCCGTCCGCATCGCGCGGATGCAGGTGGATCGCTTCCGCGCCTGCCCGCACGCACGCGAGCGCGTCAGCCGCCAGGCTCGCCACGCGCACCGGCAGCGCGGGATGCTCAGTGACGTCCCGAGGACCGTTCAGACAGGCGTTGAGCAGCATGCCCGCGCCTCGCCCAGAAGCCGTAGAGCGCCGCCGTCACCAGCAGCCCGACGATCCAGGAGACGTCGGCGCCACCGAACTCCTCGGCCAGCGGGCCGGTGTACAAGCTCTGCGCGACGAACGGCACCTGCACGGCGATGCCGACCGCGTAGCTCACGAGCGCGGTCACGTTCCAGCGACCGTAACGTCCGTCCGGGTCATACAGCGCAGGGACGTCGTAGCGCTCCTTCGAGATCAGGTAGTAGTCGATCAGGTTGATCGCGCTCCAGGGCGTGAAGGCCGCCAGCAGCAGGAGCACGAAGTCCCGGAACCTGCTCAGGAAGTCGTCCGACGCGAGCAGCGCGATCAGCACCGAGACGAGGATGAAGCCGAAGATGAAGCCGGCCCGCACCACCGATGACACGCGGTCGTTGCGCGTGAAAGCCGTCACGGTGGTCACGAGCGTCATGAAGCCGCCGTATGCGTTGAGCGTGTTGACGGCAAGCTTGCCGATCACGATCACGAGGAAGATCAGCGTTGCGACGGCGCCGCCGCCGGCGAGGTCGCCGACGAACACGACCTGCGAGTCCAGGAACGCGGCTCCGGCCGCAGCCGCGACGAGCACCCCGAGCGTCATCGACCACTGCGATCCCAGGACGCTGCCCAGGAAGGTCGCGACGAACGTGGTGCGCCGGGGGGTCGTCCGCGGCAGGTAGCGCGAGTAATCCGCGACGTAGGGACCGAAGGTGAGCTGCCAGCCCGCGCCCAGCGCGATCGCGAGCAGGAACGTCGCGAGCTCGAAGCGCTGGTCGCTGAGTAGCGCCGTGACGTCGTACTCCGTGAACACGCGGATCCCGAGATAGGTGAACCCGATCGCGCCGACGACGCTTGCGATCCGCCCGAGCGTGTGGATCCAGCGGTAGCCGAAGAACGCGACGAGCAACGTCAGGGCGCCGAAGACGAGAATGCCCACGATCGGCTTGTCGACCCCGACGATCTCGTTCACGGCCTGGCCGGCGAGCACGGTGCCGGTGGCCGCGAACCCGAGGTACATCAGCACGACCAGCAGCAGCGGCAGGCACGCTCCGTAGACGCCGAACTGGGCGCGGCTCGAGATCATCTGCGGAATGCCCAGGCCCGGCCCCTGCGCCGAGTGCAGTGCCATCACCACGCCGCCCGCGACGTTGCCGATCAACAATCCGATGATCGCCCACAGCGGATCGGCGCCGAACACGACCGCGAGCGCCCCGTCGACGATCGCGGTGATCTGGAGATTCGCGCCGAACCAGAGCGTGAACTGGCTCACAGGCGAGCCGTGCCGCTCGTCGTCGGGAATCACCTCGATCGTGCGGCGCTCCGCATGGACAGCCATCCGGACTCCCCACTACCCGATCAGCGGGCTCCAGGCGCATGCGGCATTGCAGCTACGTCAGCAGAGCGCGCGCGAGCCGGTCGACCGCAGCCTCCCCGCGCAGCGCCGCGCGCACGTGGCGCTCGTCGCCCCACAGCCGCCCCGGGCCACGAACACCTGCTGGGAGGCCAGCCGCGCCGCGATCGAGGGGCCGTCCTCCGCGGCGGACGAGATCCAAGCGAACGGCACGGTCGCGGGCAGGGCGGAGAGCGGCGAGCCGGCGAGCCGGCGAGCGCTGCCGCGAGCCGCTCGTGTGCCGCGGCGGCCGCGGCGCGCCGGCGCGCGGCGATCTCGCGCCCGCGCTCTGACACGCCCGCCGTGGATCGCAATCCCGATCGCCGGCGCGATCGTGCTCGGGGTCGCCTTCGCCGGTCTGCGGCGTGGCTTCCGGAGCCGTGGATAGGCTGGGCGGCGATGGCGACCGAAGAGAAGCGCATGCAGCTGCGCGGGCTACATCACGTCACGGCGATCTGCCGCGACCCGGACCGCACGATCGCCTTCTACCGCGATCTGATGGGGATGGCGGTGATTCACGACGGGCCGTCAGACGACGACCCGGAGTCGCGCCACGTCTGGTTCGGCGCGCAGGACGGGCGCGCCGGCATGCTCGTGTCGTTCATGAGCTACCCCGAGCTGCCCAAGGGCGTCGTCGGCGTCGGCTCCACCCACCACTTCGCCCTCGTCGTCGCCAGCGCCGAGGAGCAGGAGGCGTGGCGCGACTACCTGCGCGGCCAGGGCGTCGAGTGCACCGACGTGTTCGACCGCGGCGCCTTCCGCTCGATCTACGTGCGCGACCCGGACGGCCACATCGTCGAGCTCGCGACCAGCGGGCCCGGCTTCACCGCCGGCGATCCATCCGCTTAGCGGACAGACCGCCGGCAGCCGTCAGCCCTACATCGCCCAGCTCACGCCGGACGTCGAGAACGTGTCGAGCGCCGCTGCCTCGGCCAGATCGCCGCGCAGCCTTGCCGACAGCGCGCGGCGCTGGCGCTCGGTCATCGAGGCGACGGTCTTGGTCTCGGACATCGGGATCGAGGCGAGGAATCTGCGGCACCGCGTCCGTCCCCAGCGGTGCTGGCTCAGCAGCAGGTCGGCGATCGCCATGCTCTCCGCCTCCCATGGGCATTCGAGCACGATGTCCGCGACCGTGGTCTCCCCTTCGGCGACCTGGCGCTTGAGCTCCGCTCGAGCCAGTCGGACACGATTCGCCTGGGCGAGCGCGCGCATGTGCTGCGGCGCGCGCGCCGTCACTGTTGTGTCCAATGGAACCTCCCTGCGGCCTACGGGCACGCCATGTAGTTGTGGTCGATATGCCAACCGGGCTCGTTGCCGCCCGGAGAGACGCGCAGGCACACCCACACCGCCACCCGGTCCCTCCGTCCGAGCGCCCCGGCAGTGCTCCTGCTTCATCTCTTTGCTTCTCGGAGCGCCGAAACGCTCGACCGGTTGAGGAGGCTAGACACCCCTCGTGCCGGGTGCCATCGCCCCACGATCGGATCATTCGCAATAAGCGGGCGATTCGTGCCGGCGGCGGCCTGGCCGGCGGTAACAAGACGAACGTCCCATGCATCGCACCGCGCAGAAGAGCAACGCGAGACAGGCAAACCGGCTCGTCAGGAGGTCCACGCGCCGGTCAGGCGCTTGGCAGCGGTCCGTGCGAGGACTCGAAGGCCGCCTTCACGGAGGCGAAGCGCTCGAGCGCGGCGTCGAGCGTGGCGCGTTCGTGGGTCGCCATCACGCTCGTCCGCAGCAGTGCGCCGGCCGGCGGGACGGCCGGATGCAGCGCGACGTTGACGAACACGCCGGCGTCGTAGAGCGCCCGCCAGAGCAGCACCGCCTTCCAGTCGTCGCCGACCACCACCGGGACGATCGGGGTCACGACGGTCGACCCGTCGGGCAGCGGCTGGGGCTCCACGACCTGGAAGCCGAGCTCGTGCAGCCCACGGTTGAGGTATGCGGCGTTCTCGAGCACCCGGGCGAAGAGCGGCGGCCCGTCATCCGAGCGCACGACACGCAGCGCGGCGAGCGCCGCGCCGACGGCCGCGGGCACGGCGGCGGCGGTGAACAGGAACGCCCGCGACGTGACGCGCAGGAAGTCGACCACCTCGTGCGAGCCGGCGATGAAGCCGCCGCAGGAGGCGAGCGACTTCGAGAAAGTGCCCATCCGCAGGTCGACGCGGTCCTCGACGCCGAACAGCTCGCACGAGCCGGCGCCGCGCGCGCCGAGCACACCGGCGGCGTGGGCCTCGTCGACCATCAACCGGGCTCCGTGCGCCTCGCAGAGGTCGGCGATCTGGGGCAGCGGTGCGACGTCGCCCTCCATCGAGAAGACACCGTCGACGACCACGAGCACACCGCCGCCGCTGTCGGCCCCGCCCACGTCGCGCGCCGCGCGCTCGAGCATCTGCTCGAGCTTGTCGAGCCGGTTGTGGCGGAACGGGCGCAGCTTGGCGCGCGAGAGCAGGCAGCCGTCGAGGATCGAGGCGTGGTCGCCCGAGTCGGCCACGACCGTGTCGCCCGGTGAGAGGATCGTCCCGAGCGTGCCGACGTTGGCCTGGTGGCCGGTCGTGAAGACCAGCGCGTCCTCCGTGCCCATCCACTCGGCCAGCTCGCGCTCGAGCTGCAGGTGGAGGTCGAGGGTTCCGTTCAGCAGTCGCGAGCCAGTCAGGCCGGTGCCGAACTGCTCCAGGGCATCGCGCGCGCCCTGCATCACGCGCGGGTCGGCGGTCAGCCCGAGGTAGTTGTTGGAGCCGAGCATGATGCGCTCGGCACCCTCCATCTCGACCACCGGCGCGGCGGCCGACTCGAGCGTGCGGAAGTACGGCAGCAGGTCCGCCTCGCGCGCGGCCCGGAGCTGCTCGGCACGCTCGTGACCGCGGACCTTGCTGAACACGTCGCTGGCTGTCTGCATGTAGCCTGCCCGCCTCCATGGGGTCGCTCGAGATCCGGCCGGTGCATTCTACGGGCGACCTGCGTCGCTTCATCCGACTCCCGTTCAAGCTCTACCGCGATGAGCCCAACTGGGTCGCGCCGCTGATCTTCGAGCGCAAGCAGTTCCTGGACCGCCGCAAGAACCCGTTCTTCGAGCACGGTCGCGCCGAGTACTTCCTCGCGCTGCGCGACGGGCGACCGGTGGGCCGGATCACGGCTCAGGTTGACGACAACTTCCAGCGCTTCCAGGAGAACAAGTGGGGCTGGTTCGGCTTCTTCGAGTGCGAACGCGACCCGGCCGCCGCCCGCGCGCTGCTCGACCGCGCCGAGCAGTGGCTGCGCGGCCAGAACTGCGACCGCATGGTCGGGCCGGCCGACTTCACCACCAACGACGAGTGCGGCCTGCTGACCGAGGGTCACGAGCGCACGCCGCTGATCCTGTCGCCCTGGACACACCGCTACTACCCCGAGCTGCTCGAGGGCGCCGGCATGGCCAAGGCGATGGACCTCTTGATGTGGGAGCTGCACATCTCCGGGCGCGACAGGGTCAATCCCGTGATATGGAAGCTCGCCGACCAGCTGGAGGAGCGCCACGGCATCCTCGTGCGGCCGTTTCGCAAGCGCGACCTCGAGGCCGAGGTCGCCCGCTTCATCGAGATCTACCACTCGGCGTGGGAGAAGAACTGGGGCTTCGTGCCGCTGACCGAGTCCGAGGTCCGTCACTACGCCTCGCAGCTCAAGCCGTTCCTCGACGAAAACTGGGCCTACGTGGCCGAGAAGGACGGGGAGACGGTCGGTGCGGCGCTCACGCTGCCCGACTACAACCAGGTGCTGCTGCACCTGCGCGGGCGGATCCTGCCGTTCGGGTGGGCGAAGTTCTTGTGGTACCGGCGCAAGATCGACCGCGTGCGCGTGTTCGCGCTCGGCGTGAAGCCCGAATGGCAGCACACCGGCATCGCCGCGCGCTTCTACCAGTGCCACTTCGACGCTGCCGAGACCACGCCGCAGAAGTACGGCGAGATGGGCTGGATCCTCGAGGTCAACAAGAGCATGAACAGCGCCATGGAGGCGCTGGGCGGCAAGGTGGTGCGGCGCTTCCGGCTCTACGAGCGCGACTTGGGCGGGTAGCCCCACCGAGCGGTCGCTGACTTTCAGTTAGCTTGCGCGGCATGCGGCGCTCCGAGGTGCTGAAGGACTCCCCGCCGATGTTCGGGTCGCCGTGGCTGGATCGTCTCACGCGCGTGCATCCGCTCGTTCCGGTCGTGATCTATGCGCCCGCGATCGTGTTGACGTTCACGGCCGGCGCGGGGCGCGCGGGTCCCTGGAGCGCGATCGGCCTCGCCCTCGGCGGCTATGCCGTCTGGACGCTGACCGAGTACTGGCTGCATCGGGTCGTGTTCCACTTCGAGCCCGAGCGCGGCCTCGGCGCGCGGCTGCACTGGATGGTCCACGGGGTCCATCACGACCACCCCGGCGACCCGCTGCGACTGGTGATGCCGCCCTCGGCCTCGTTGCCGCTCGCCGCGCTGTTCGCCGGCGTGTTCTGGCTCGTGCTCGGCGGGGGCTGGTGCTGGCCGTTCCTGGCGGGATTTCTGGCCGGCTACCTCGCCTACGACATGATCCACTACGCCGTGCATCACCACCGGCCGCACACGCGCGTCGGGCGGCGGCTGCGCGAGCTGCACATGCGCCACCACTTCCAGGACGACGAGCGCGGCTTCGGCGTCTCGGCGCCGTACTGGGACCACGTGTTCGGCACGCCGCCGCAGAAGCGCACGCGCTGAAGGCGGGTCCCTTGCCCGTATGCTGAGCGGCTGAGTGGGCCCTGAACCGGACATCGCGAACGAAGGCGAGATCGTCGACGGCCTGCCCGTGCCGGTCGCGCCGGCCCCGGTAGCCGTGGTCTCGCGCGCGGCGCAGCTGCCCGCCGTCCACGCGGCCGCGCTGGCGGCGACCGGCTTCGTCGCGGGCGCCGCGACGGTGGCGGTGGTCGCGCGCCGGCGCGGAAAGCCGCGACGTCTCGGGCGCAAGAAGAAGGGCGTGATCGGGGAGATCGTGGGCTCGAACTCGTTTCTCGTGGACGTGCACCTGGTGCGGCGGGGCTAGCCGTTATCGACCTGCCGCCGGCGAACGTCAACGGCGGCAGGTGAGGGGGAGAGGGTTCCGTTGCGGGCGGCGCTCCTATGCGCCGCGGCAGTTCGAACCTCCCCTTATTGCCGCAGTTTGCGCCGGCGCCGGGGCGACGAGATGCGGAGACCGCCGCCTCACCCGGTATCAACCGTCCCGATGCACCACGAGCTGCGCGTCGAGGTGACACCGCCATGGCCGTTCCGGCTGCGCGGCGGCTCCGCCGACGGCCTGCTGCGGCGCCGCGGCGCCTCGCTCCAGCGGCTGCTGCACCGCGACGGCGCGCCGGTGCACGTCGCGGTCGTCCAGCCCACGCCCGACCGCGTGATCTTCGGCGCGCGCGCGGACTCCGAGCCCGACGCGATGTGGGGGATCAGGCGGCTGCGATTCGCGACCGGGGTCGACGACGACCTGCGCCCGTTCCACGAAGAGTTCCGCGACGATCCGCTGATCGGCAAGGCGGTGCGCGCGCTCCCGGAACTGCGCGTGCGGCGCGCGCCGCTGCCATGGGAAGCGTTGTCGAACGCAGTGACGGAGCAGTTGATCGAGTTCGAGCGTGCGGTCGCGATCCAGCGCCGGATGATCGCCGCCCTCGGCACCCGTTGCCCGCAGACCGGGCTGCGCGACGCTCCCACGCCGACCGCGGTTGCCGCAGTGGCGCCCGCGCGGCTGGCGGCCCTGGACCTCGCGCCGACGCGCGCGCTCGCGCTGCGGCGCGTGGCCGCCGAGGTGGCGGCCGGCCGCGTCGACCTGCTCGCCGCCGACCCGCTGCCCGGCTGGCGAAGGCTGCGCTCGGTCCCAGGTGTCGGGCCCTGGACGCTCGAGATGCTGGCGCTCCACGGCCAAGGCCACCACGACCGCCTGCCGGCGGGCGACCTCGGCTACATCAAGCTCGTCGGCCGCATCACCACCGGCAACCCGCGCGCACGGGCGAGCGAGGACGAGGTGCGCGCGTTCTTCGAGCGCTTCGGCGCCTGGAAGGGCCTGGCAGGCGAGTACCTGCGCGCCGCTGCGTCCCGCGACCTGCTGCCGCTCAGTCCTGCGAGAGCCTTCCCGGGTCGAGCCCCTCGCCGGCCAGGAACTCGTTCGTCAACGCCCGCTCGGAGACCTGCCGCTGCGTGAGCAACCCCTGCTCGAGCATCCAGTCGGCATAGCGCTGCCACTCGGCGGCCTCCTGGTAGCCGAATGGTCGCGCTTCGTCGGCCGGGAAGAACACCGGCAGCGTCGCCTCCACGACCGCTGCTTGCAGCCCGCGGTCGAGCCCCTTGTCGGCCTCGAGGAGGCCCGCGAGCCCGGCCGAGGGCTCGGCCTCCAGCGTCTCATGGCCGCGCGCTGTCGCCTGGATGAAGCGGCGCACGCGGGCGCCGAACTGCTCGTCGAGATCGCGCCGGCGCACGACGAAGACCAGCTCGGGATAGGTCGGCACGCCGAGCCGCTCGACGCGCTGGATCGCCGGATCGCGGCCACGGCGCTCGAGGTCGATGCCCTCGTAGTTCCAGAACGCCCCGAGCGTTGCGTCGACCTTGCCCGCGAGCATCGCCGGGACGAGGTTGAAGCCGACGTTGATCTCCTTGACCGATCCGGGGTCCACGCCGGCGGTCTCGAGGATCGTCTTCAGGTACGCGGACTGGTAGGGGATCCCGGCGGTGCCGACGCGTCTGCCGCGCAGGTCCTGGGGCGTGCGCACGCCTGCCTTGCCGACGGCCATCAGAGATGTCAACGGCTTCTGCACCAGCGCTCCGACGGAGACGAGCTCGGCGCCCTTGTCGCGCGCGAGCAGCAGCTCCGGCGCGTAGGAGATCGCGATGTCGGTGCGACCCGCGAGCAGCAGCTTGAGCGGCGCGGAGGGGTCGGGCGGCGGGATGATCTCGACGTCGATACCAGCCTGCTCGTAGGCGCCTGACGCCTGGGCGGCATAGATCCCTGCGTGGTCGGCGTTGGGGAAGTAGTCGAGCATCAGGCGCAGCGGCTCGGTCGGGCCGCCGCCCGCCGTGCTCGGGTCGGGCTCGGACTTCTCGCCGCAGCCCGCGAGCAGCGCCGCGCAGGCGAGCACGAATGCGATCGCTCGCGTCACGGCCGTCCGGAGCCTCCGCGCGGGGTCCAGTCGACCACGCGCCTTTCGAGCAGCGCGCAGGCGCCGTACAGGGCGATGGCGAGCAGGAAGAGCAGCAGCGTGGCGGCGAACGCGCGCGCGCTCTCCAACTGCCCGTTGGCAGTCAGCAGCGCATGCCCGAGTCCGCGCTCGGCGCCGGCCCATTCGGCGAAGACCGCGCCGATCACGGCGACTGCCGCGGCGACCTTCAGGCCGGTGAACGCAGCCGGCAGGGCAGCGGGGGCCTCGACGAGTCGCAGCGCCTGCCAGCGGGTCGCCTGCAGCGAGCTCAGCAGGCGTCGTGCGTCGGGGTCCGCCGCGCGCAGGCCGTCGTAGAGGTTGATCGTGATCGGGAAGAAGCAGACGAGCGCGACCAGCAGCAGCTTGGGGGCGAGGCCGAAGCCGAGCACGAGGATCACGAGCGGCGCGATCACCGGCACCGGCACGGCCTGCGAGCCGATCACGAGCGGCCGCAACGCCCGCCGCAGCGCGGGGGAGATGTGCATCGCGACGGCGAGCGCCGCGCCGGCGAGCACCGCCGCGGCGAGCCCGAGCACGACCTCGTAGGTCGTTGTCCACAGGTCCGGCGCGAGCAGCGCCCGATCCTCCCACAGCGCCTGGAGGATCTGGGTGGGCGCGGGCAACAGCAGTGGGTCGACGCCGCCGAGGCGGACCAGCGCCTCCCAGCCACCGAGCAGCGCCAGGAGTCCGATCGCCGCCGTCATGGGCAACGCCGCTTCGATGCACCATCGTGGGACCGGCTCGCCCCGAGTTGTGCTCCAGGTCTGACGAGTCGCCTCACGAGCTGGGCCGCTTCGCCGCGCCATCATCGGACCGGTCCGCGACGAGGATCTCCAGCGCGCGCTCGCGGAGCTCGACCACCGCACGCTCGCCGCGGGCGCGCGGGCGCAGCAGCCCGACATCGAGGATCTCCAGGACCTGACCCGGCCGTGGCGACAGGAGCACGATGCGATCGGCGAGCACCACGGCCTCCTCGACGTCGTGGGTGACAAGCAGCACCGTGCGCGGCTCGCGCGCGAGGGCATCAGCCAGCCAGCGCTGCAGCTGCAGCCGCGT
>Ga0136612_10000426_pt1 | contig 14932 bp, 12 predicted proteins | sample AntDryUQ224A2306_2_FD_106644 | JGI IMG/M metagenome (GOLD analysis project Ga0136612, IMG submission 106644) | Polar desert sand microbial communities from Dry Valleys, Antarctica - metaG UQ224A (23.06) | ecosystem: Environmental > Terrestrial > Soil > Desert | place: Antarctica: Dry Valley... | reverse complement strand
CGGATCGCGCCGAGGTGGTTGCCGAGGTGCTTGCGGCCGGTGGGTTGGATGCCGGAGAAGATGCGCACTTCGTCGACGGCGCAGCCTATGCCATGCGGATGCGCCTGGCCGAGCAGGCGCCTACTCGTATGCGACTTCGTCGCCCGTGATCCAAGCGGTCTTCACCCCGGCCGAGCTGCTCGCGGCGGCACCCTGGACCGTTTCGCCCCACGGCGGCAGCTCGGTGGAGTCGGGCTGTCGTCGGATCGCGCAGGCGGTCGGGGCGCCGCGCGCGTCCCTGGGATCCGCCTAGAGCGGCTGGCGCAGGACGGGCCGCTTGGCCGCGCCCGCCTCGTCCAGCCGCCGCACGGGCGTCGTGTAGGGCGCGTTGCGGGCGATCTCCGGGTCCTCGGCGCCCTCGCGCAGGATCTGGGCGATCGTGTCGGCGAACGCGTCGAGCGTCTCCTTCGTCTCCGTCTCGGTCGGCTCCACGAGCAGCGCCTCGTCGACCAGCAGCGGGAAGTAGACCGTCGGGGGATGGAAGCCGAAGTCGAGCAGCCGCTTGGCGAGGTCGAGCGTCTTGAGGCCGAGCTCGCGCTTCATCGGGGCGCCCGAGAGCACGAACTCGTGCATGCACAGGCGGTCGTAGGCGATCGGCAGGTAATCGGCCACGCCCTGCTCCTTCAGCCGCGCGAGCAGGTAGTTCGCGTTGAGCACCGCCGTCTCCGACGCCTCGCGCAGGCCGTCGCCGCCGAGGGAGAGGATGTAGGCGTAGGAGCGGACGAAGACGCCGTAGTTGCCCTGGAAGCCGCGCAGGCGGCCGATCGACTTCGGCCGGTCGTGGTCGAGGGCGAAGGTCCCGTCCGTGGCCTTGACGACCTGCGGCCGCGGCAGGTAGGGCTCGATGCGATCGGACACCGCGATCGGCCCGGCGCCCGGCCCGCCCCCGCCGTGCGGCTGGGTGAACGACTTGTGCAGGTTGTAGTGGACGATGTCGAAGCCCATGTCGCCGGGGCGGGAGACGCCCATGACGGCGTTGAGGTTCGCCCCGTCGTAGTAGAGGGTCGCCCCCTCGCCGTGGACGATCGACGCGATCTCCTCGATGTTCTGGTCGAACAGCCCGAGCGTGTTCGGGTTCGTGAGCATCAGGCAGGCGACCTGGTCGTCGGCCTTGGCGCGCAGATCGTCGACGTCGACGCCGCCGTCGGCGTTGGTGCCGACCTTGACCACCTCGTAGCCCGCCATGGTCACCGTCGCCGGGTTGGTCCCGTGGGCGGTGTCCGGGGTGAGGACCTTGGTGCGGTGCTCGCCGCGGTCCTCGTGGTAGGCCCGGGTGAGCAGGACGCCCGCGAGCTCGCCGTGGGAGCCCGCCGACGGCTGCAGCGACACGTGCGGGAGCCCGGCGACCTCGCCCAGCGCGACCTGCAGCTCGTGCATGAGCTGGAGCGCACCCTGCGCGCGCTCGGGCGACTGGAGGGGGTGCAGCCGGGCGTTGCCGGGCAGCGCCGCGATCCGCTCGTGCAGCTTCGGGTTGTGCTTCATGGTGCATGAGCCGAGCGGGTAGAAGCCGGTGTCCAGGTCGAAGTTGCGCTTGGAGAGCCGGTTGTAGTGGCGCACGATCTCCGGCTCGGCGATCTCCGGGAGCCTGGGCGGCTCGGTGCGACGCATCCGGGCGGGCAGGAGCTCGTCGAGCGGCTGGGCGTCGACGTCGAGCGCGGGAGCCACGAACGCACGCCGGCCGGGCTTGGACTTCTCGTAGATCGTCACCGCGCGGTCGCGCTGCAGCGGCGTCTCTGAGATGGCGATCCGGTGCGCACCGTGCTCGGCGTGCGGATCGGTCCGCTCGATCCCCGGGTCGCCGTGCAGGCGGTTGTCGTTCACCGTCGAGCTCATGCCGGCACCCCCGTGCGCTCGGCGGCCACCGCGGCGCCGAGCGTCCGCACCAGCCGGTCGATGTCCGCACGTGAGCGCTGCTCGGTGATCGCCACGAGCAGGCCATCTTCTTCCAGGGCGAAGCCCGGATTGACACCGTCGGCGGCGCAGCGCTCGATCACCCGGTCCACCGGCGCGTCGAGCTTCAGCGCGAACTCGCGCACGACGGGCTGCTCGTGCAGGAGCTCGACCCCGTCGAGGGCGGCGAGCTCGCGCCGGGCGTAGGCGGTGCGCTGGAGCATCAGCTCGCCGAGCTCCACGATCCCCGCGCGCCCGAGCCAGCTGAGGTAGATCACCCCGGCCAGGGCGTTGAGCGCCTGGGCGGTGCAGATGTTCGAGGTCGCCTTCTCGCGGCGGATGTGCTGCTCGCGGGTCTGCAGGGTGAGCACGAAGCCGCGGCGGCCCTCGACGTCGACGGTCTCCCCCGCGATCCGGCCCGGCAGCTTGCGCATGAGCGCCTCCTGCACGGCGAAGAAGCCGAACGACGGCCCGCCGAAGTCCAGCCGGTTGCCGAGGGTCTGCCCCTCGCCCACGCAGACGTCGACCCCGAAGTCGCCCGGCGCGCGCAGCACCCCGAGGGTCAGCGGGTCGGCGGCAACCACCACCAGCGCGCCGGTCGACTGGGCGGACGCCGTAAGCGCCTCGAGGTCCTCCACCGCGCCGAGGAAGTTCGGCTGGGCGAGGAAGACGGCGGACACGTCGTCGCCGATCGCGGCGGCCAGCGCGTCGAGGTCGGTGACCCCGTCGGTGAGCGGCAGCTCCTCGACCGTGACGCCGAAGCCGTGGGCGTTCGTCCGGATCGTCTCCAGCGCGTGCGGATGCAGGCCCTTCGACACGAGGAAGCGGGAGCGCTTGTTGTGGATCCGGGCGAGGTAGCCGGCGGCGGCGACCGCGCTGGGGCCCTCGTAGACCGACGCGTTGGAGATCGGCAGGCCGGTCAGCTCGGACATGGCGGTCTGGTACTCGAACATGACCTGCAGCCCGCCCTGGGAGATCTCGGGTTGGTAGGGCGTGTAGGGCGTGAGGAACTCCGAGCGGCTCGTGATCGAGTCCACGATCGCGGGGACGTAGTGGTCGTACATCCCCGCGCCGAGGAAGGTCACCTCGTCCTCCGCCGAGACGTTGCGCGAGGCGAGGTCGCGCAGGTAGCCATAGACCTCCTGCTCGGGCTTGCCGGGGGCGATGTCGAGCGGCCGGTCCAGGCGAAGGCTTGCCGGGATGTCGGCGAACAGGTCGTCGATCGTCTCCACGCCGATGGCGTCGAGCATCTCGCGGCGGTCGGCGTCGGTGGCGGAGGTGTAGCGGCTCATCTAGTCGAGCGTCCCCTGGTAGGCGGCGGAGTCCATCAGCGTGTCCAGCTCGGATACGTCGGTCAGCCGCACCTTGACCATCCACCCCTCGCCGTACGGGTCGTCGTTGACCGTTTCTGGCGCGTCGCCGAGGATCGCGTTCACCTCGACGATCTCCCCGGAGACGGGCGCGACGACGTCGGAGACCGCCTTGACGGACTCGACCTCGGCGTACGGCTCGTCCTTGGTGATCGCCTTGCCGACCTCGGGCGGGTCGAAGAACACGACCTCGCCGAGGGCGTCCTGCGCGTACCAGGTGATGCCGAGGACGGCGGTCTCCCCGTCGACGCGTGCCCAGTCGTGCTCGGGGTGGTAGCGCAGATCGTCGGGGTAGCTGGCCTCGGCCACTAGGTCTCCTCTGGCTTGTACAGCGGCTTTCGGGCCACGACGGCGTCCCTGACCTTGCCGCGGACGTCGATCTGGATCGGCGTGCCGGGCGTCGCGAGCTCGGCCGGGAGGTAGGCCATGCCGATGCCGACCCCGAGGCTGGGCGACAGCGTGCCGCTCGTCACCTCGCCGCCGGCAAGGACCGGGTTGCCCTGGCGGGCGATGCCGGCGCCCTCGATCAGGAACGGGACGAGCTTCTCGCGCGAGCCGTGCTCGCGCACGCGAGCCACGTGGTCGGCGCCGACGAAGCCCGTCGCCTCCTTGCAGCACCAGCCCAGGCCGGCCTCGATCGGCCCACGGGTCTCCATCAGGTCGTTACCGTAGAGGTGGAAGCAGACCTCGAGCCGCAGCGTGTCGCGGGCGGCGAGGCCGATCGGCGCCGCACCGCCGGCGACCAGGGCGTCCCAGACGGCAGGGGCGTGCTCCGGGGCGACGAGCAGCTCGACCCCGTCCTCGCCCGTGTAGCCCGTGCCTGCCACCAGCACGCCGGGCGCCCCGGCGACCGTCAGGCGGGCGGTGCGGAAGCGGGCCGGCAGCTCGCCGTCCGTCATGCCGGTGAGGAGCGCGCGGGCCCGCGGCCCCTGCACGGCGATCATCGCGAAGTCGGGCAGGCGGTCGCGGAGGGCGACGTCGAAGCCATCGGCGTGCGCCTCGAACCACGCGAGGTCCTTCGCGTGATTGGCCGCGTTGGTGACGGTGAGGAAGGCTCCGTCCGCGAAGCGGTACGTGAACAGGTCGTCGAGCACTCCGCCGTCCTCCCGCGTGAGCACGGAGTACTGGGCGCCGTCGACCGGCAGCCGGGCGACGTCGTTGGAGAGGACCCGCTGCAGGAACGACTCGGCGTCGGGCCCCGCGGTCTCGATCTCCCCCATGTGGCTGACGTCGAAGATCCCGACGGCGGAGCGCACCGCCCGGTGCTCCTCGCGGATGTTGCCGTACTGCACCGGCATCTCCCACCCGGCGAAGTCCACCAGCTTTGCTCCGGCGGCCGCATGGCGGGCGTGCAGCGGGGTCCGCTTGAGGGTGTCGGCGGAGGTCGCCAAGGCGCTCGCGACAGTAGCAATCGGATGAGACCCCTCCGGCCGGCGCGGCGCGCGGCTCCGAGGCCGTTACCCGGGCGGCCTGGCGCATGTCCGCTTGGGCGGCTCCGATCGCGCTCAACCACGAGCGAGGAGTGGCCGATAGGGGCACGATGACGGCGCCCCCCCTCACTCCGAAGCCGTCGCGCGACAGTGCCGCGCCGATCGACGCCGAGCGCCGGGCGCGGCTGTTCGCGTCGGTGATGGCCAACGCCAAGGACTCTGTGCTCGTGACGGAGGCCGAGCCCGTCGATCTGGCCTCGGGGGGCCCTCGGATCCTCTACATCAACGAGGCCTTCACGGCGATGACGGGCTACTCGTCCGCCGAGGCCGTGGGTGCGACGCCGCGCATCCTGCAGAGCCCGCGGACCGACCAGCGCGAGCTCGACCGGCTGCGCCGTGCGCTGCGCCGCTGGGAGCCGGTGCAGGTCGAACTGCTCAACGTGCGCAAGGACGGCAGCGAGTTCTGGGTGCAGTTCATCATCGTCCCGGTCGCCGACGCGGACGGCTGGTACACGCACTGGGTCTCCGTCCAGCGCGACGTGACCGCGAGGCGCAGGCACGACGAGGAGCTGTCCGCGATGGTGCGCGGCGCGAACGAGCTCATCGCGGTCGTCGACCCCGGCGGCGGCATCCGCGTCGCCAGCCCCGCCGCCGAGCGCGCGCTGGGGACCGCCGGCGGCCGGCTCGCCGGCCGCAGCGTCATCGACTTCCTCCGGCCCGGGGCCGAGATCGCGGGCCGCGCTGCGCTCCAGGCCGCCGGACGGCCGGGCGGCCTCGACCGCTCCTGGGAGGTGGAGCTCGACACGGTCGGCGGCTGGCGCTGGTTCGAGGTGACGCCGCGGCTGGCGTCGCTGCAGGACGAGCACGCGACCGTCGTGGTGACCGCCGTGGACGTGAGCGTGCGGCGCCGGGAGCGCGCCGCCCTGCGCCGGGCTCAGCAGCGCTTCGAGGGGGCCTTCGCGGACGCCCCGATCGGCATGGCGGTGCACGGGCGCGACGGCTCAATGCTCGAGGTCAACGAACAGCTCTGCCGGCTGTTGGGGCGCGACGAGGGCGATCTGCTCGCTCTCGGCCTCGACGAGCTCGTGCACCCGGACGATCGCGACGAGAACGAGGCCGAGCGTCGCGCGGTGTTCGGCGGGACGCTCGCGGTGGGCCGGCGGGAGACGCGCATGCTGCACGCCGACGGACGCGTGGTGGGGACCATGCTCTCCACCTCGGTCGTACGCCGCGACGACGAGGTGGCCGAGCTCGTCGTCCACGTCGAGGACATCTCCGAGCGCAAGGCGCTCGAGGCGCGCCTGACCCACCAGGCGCTTCACGACGCCCTGACGCGGCTGCCCAATCGCGCGCTCTTCCTCGATCGCCTGCAGACCGCCCTGCGGCGCAGCGAGCGCGACCGGGCGCCGGTCTCCGTCCTGTTCATCGACATCGACCGCTTCAAGCAGATCAACGACTGGCTGGGCCACGCGACGGGCGACCGCGTGCTGACGACCATCGCGCACCGGCTCACGACCCTGCTGCGACCCGGTGACAGCGCCGCCCGCTTCGGCGGGGACGAGTTCACGATCCTCTGCGAGGGCACCGGGGTCGGACCGGCCGCCGCCGTCGCCGATCGCATCGTCAACGCCATCGAGGCACCGATCGACCTTCCCGGCCACGGTGAGATCGCCATGCGCGCGAGCATCGGGATCGCCACCGCGAGCTCACCCGATGTGACGGCGGACGTGCTCCTCCGTGACGCCGACGTGGCGATGTACGCCGCCAAGCGGAGCGCCGGGGTGCGCTACGAGGTGTTCGACGAGCGCCTGCGCGCCCGTACCACCACCCGGCTCAACGACGAGCAGGAGCTCCGCCGGGCGATCGACGGGGAGGAGCTCGAGCTGCTCTACCAGCCGCTCTTCGGCGTGGACGCCGGCGACGGGCCGCTCGAGGTCGAGGCCCTCGTGCGCTGGCGACATCCGCAGCGCGGGCTGCTCGCTCCGGCGGTCTTCATCGGGCTCGCGGAGGAGACCGGCCTGATCGTCGACGTCGACCGCTGGGTGCTGCGGCGCGCTTGCGAGGACGCCGCCGGCCTGCCGCTCTGCGGCGCGAGGGTCTGGGTCAACGTCTCGCTCAGGAGCCTCGGCGACCCTCGGCTGGCCGACCACGTGCGCGAGTGCCTCGAGGCGGGCGGCCTTGCGGTCACGACCCTGGGTCTCGAGATCACCGAGCGGGCCGTCGTGGAGGGCGGCGACGAGGTCCGCGCCCAGGTCGAGCGCCTGCGCGGCCTCGGCGTCGAGTTCGCCGCCGACGACTTCGGCACCGGATACTCGTCGCTGTCGGCACTGATCGAGCGGCCGGTCGACGTCCTGAAGATCGACAGCTCGTTCGTCAGCGCGATGCCGTCCGCGACGGCCGTGGCTGTCGTCCGCGCGATCGTGGCCATGGCGGCGGCGCTCGGGCTGCGCACCGTCGCCGAGGGCGTGGAGAACGAGGAGCAGCTCGACGCGGTGCGCGCGCTGGGCTGCGACCGCGTGCAGGGATTCCTGCTGGCGCATCCGATGAAGCTCGCCGCGCTGGCGGAGCGGTACGGCGGCGTCGCCGTGCCCTCCTGAGCCGCCGGCTCGACCTCCGAGCCCGCTCCTCGAGCGCTAGGAGGCGACCCGCGTCTCCCGCTCCGCCCACACGGCGCCGAACGCCTCGACCACCTCGGGGTCGAACTGCCCGCCCGCGCACCGCCGCAGCTCGGCGAGCGCCGCCCCGGGCGTCCGCGGGCGGGAATTGGACCGGTCGGCCGTCATCGCGTCGAACGCATCGGCCACCGCGACGGCGCGCGAGCCGAGCGGGATCGCACGCCCGGCCAGCCGGTCCGGATACTTGGCCATCTTGCCCACGTCGTGCAGCTCGGCCGCGTGGCGGATGTGCTCCACCTGCTCCTCATCGAGGGCCAGGCGCCGGGCGATCGCCTCGGCGAGCTCCGCGACCCCGTCGACGTGGGAGGAGAGCTCGAAGCCGTCGAGGTCGAACAGCGCCAGCACCAGCGGCCGCTCGTCGGACGCGTCGGGCAGGTCGCATTCGAGGCGCCGGGTCAGTGCCCGCCGGTTGGCCAGCCCGGTGAGGGGATCGGTCAGGGCCTCGTCGCGCGAGGTCTGCAGGCTCCGATCAGGGCCCAGGGCCGGCGCTCTGAGCCGGTGCGGCACGGCGCGCGCGAGGCGGAGGCCGGCCGCCACCGCGAGGACCACGTCGTGGGCGAAGCGCTCGAAGAGCGGTCCGACCTGTGCCCCGGGGGCGAGGACGTCGCGGCCGAGCTTCGCCACGAGCCAGGCCGAGGACCGCGAAGAGCCGGCGGATCGCGCGCGGTGCGGCGCTCACCACCGGTTCAACGACAGGACCGGGACTCCGCCTTAGCCGGCGAAGGCCGCCTGCCCATCCGGAACGCCTCGCCGCGATCGCCGAGATGGTGCTCGACCCGCTCGCCCAGCCGGACCAGCAGCGCGTCACCCGCCGGGCTCGGCACAGGCTGCCGGGCGGCGAGGGAGATCAGGAAGAGCCCGATCCACCGGCCGGCGTCGAACCACGAGTCCGACACACGCGACTAATCGGCGCTTGGGGACCCGCCCTGAGACCCTTCGGCCTTCGATCGCCGCTAGCGGCAGAAGGGTTTCGCCCGGCCACCCTTCGCTGGCGCTCGGGCTCTGGGCGACGCTACCGCAGGAACGGCGGGATCTCGATGTCGTCGTCGGAGATCTCGAGCGACGAGCGCTGGCGATCGTCCATGGTGACGTCGCGGTCGCGGCGCGTGGAGCGGGTCTCCTCGCGGGCCGAGCGCGGCCGGGCGCGGCCGTGGTCGAAGCCGGTCGCGATCAGCGTCACGCGGATGTCGTCGCCGAGGTTCTCGTCGATCACCGCGCCGAAGATGATGTTCGCGTTGGCGTCGGCGGCCGAGTGGATGATCTCCGCCGCCTCGTTGACCTCGAAGAGCCCGAGGTCGCGCCCGCCGGTGATGTTGAGCAGGATCCCGGTGGCGCCCTCGACGGACTCCTCCAGCAGTGGGGAGGAGATGGCCGCCTTGGCCGCCTCGGCCGCGCGAGACTCGCCCGACGCCGCGCCGATCCCCATCAGTGCCGAGCCGGCGTCGGCCATGATCGTGCGCACGTCGGCGAAGTCGAGGTTGATCAGGCCCGGGATGGTGATCAGGTCGGTGATGCCCTGGACGCCCTGACGCAGCACGTTGTCGGCCTCGCGGAAGGCGTCGAGGATCGAGGTGCGGCGCTCGACGATGGCCAGCAGCTTCTCGTTGGGGATGACGATCAGCGTGTCGACGTTCTCGCGCAGGCGGTCGATGCCCTCCTGGGCCTGGCGGCCGCGCTGGGCACCCTCGAACTCGAAGGGCCGGGTGATGACGCCGACCGTCAGCGCGCCGATCTCCGTCTTGGCGATCTCGGCGATCACCGGCGCGGCGCCCGTGCCGGTGCCGCCCCCCTCGCCCGCGGTGACGAACACCATGTCCGCGCCCTTGAGCGCCTCCTTGATCTCGTCGCGCGACTCGGCGGCGGCCCCCTGGCCGATCTGCGGGTTGGCCCCGGCGCCGAGACCCTTGGTCAGGTCGTGCCCGATGTTCAGCTTGATGTCGGCGTCCGTCATCTGGAGCGCCTGGGAGTCCGTGTTGGCCGCGATGAACTCGACTCCGGACAGCCCGGCGTCGATCATCCGATTGACGGCGTTCGTGCCGCCGCCGCCGACCCCGACGACCTTGATGACTGCGAGATAACTTCCAGCTTCCATGGGTTCTGTCCGGACCTCGAGAGAGAGTTGAGCGTTTCGCAACGCTGGCGCGGGACGCGGAGTACCCGCACCTTAGGGACTTCTCGCGCCGAAGGTCGGCGCGGGCGAGCGCCGCAAGCTTCGTTGCAGAACGCCATAGTCTCGACCCTGGGTCGAGACCGGCCAAATTCTAAGGCTGGGGTTGAGGGTTGACCGGTGCCGGCGTCGGGGTGCCGTCGGGTACCTCGGGCTCCACCGGCCCGACCCCACCGGCGGCGGTCCACTCGGGCACCCGAGCGTCGATGTAGGTGGCGCCCTGCGCGCTCGAGGCGGCGAGCACGCGCGACGCCGCGAGCCACTTGGCGCGGATCCGGGCGGCCGAGCCGAAGAACAGATCCGGGCCGTCACGCAGCTCGACGGTCAGCCCGCGCGGACCCGATCGCGCGCGCTCGAGCCGTCCGCGCAGCGGGCCCGGCGCGGCGCCCAGCACCGCGATCCGGGCCCGGATCGCACGACCGGCGATCCGGTCGTCGGTCAGCGGCCGGTCGACCCGCACGACCGGCAGTCCGGCCTCGGCGCGGACCCCGCGCAGGAGTCGTCCCTGGCCGTCGACGGGGATCTCCGACCCGCCCGTCACGGCGAGCGCGGCCGGGCGGCGCTCCACCACCTCGATCCAGAGCCGGTGCGGGAACGCCGCGTCCACCTTCAGGTCGGCGACCGAGGCGTAGGGGGCGACCGCGGCCCGGAGCTCCTCTTCTCGCACGGCCAGGGTGGTCATCCCGAGCGCCGCCCGCCGCAGGGCGCCGCGCACGCGCGCCTCCTGGCTCGAGGAGACGCCGGTGACGGACACCTCGCGGACCTCCACCAGCGAGGACTCGCGCAGCCACCCGTACCCGGCGCCGAGTAGGGCGGTCAGCACGCCGAGCGCGACGAGCGCGCGCACCGCCCGGCGGCCGGGACGGGCACGGCGGACCCGCGAGCGGGCGCTTCCCCGGGCGGCGAGGCGGTTCGGCGCGGCGAACGCGGGCATCTCCTACCGCGGGTTCGGGGCGGCCGCCCGATCTCCTGCCCGCCGTCACCCGCGGCGCAGCGGCGAACGCCCGATCAGCGCAGCGACGGGCCATGCCCGGTGAGCGCCCGGCCCAGGGCGTCCACGTCGCCCGCGCCGAGCGTGAGCAGGAGATCGCCCTCGCGCAGCTCCGCTCGCAGGAAGGCCTCGGCCTCGGAGAAGCCCGGCAGCCAGGCCACCCGCCGCCCGTCCGCCGCGTCGGCCGCCGCCGCGGCGACGAGCCGGCCGGTGATCCCCGGGTGGTCCTCTGTCCGCTCCCGGGCGGGGTACACGTCGAGGACGACCACCACGTCCGCGAGCGCGAGCGCCACGCCGAACTCGCGCGCCTGGCGGGCGGTGCGCGAGTACAGGTGCGGCTGGAAGGCGGCGACGACGCGCCGCGGGCCGAGGGTCCGGGCCGCCTCGAGCGTCGCGCGCACCTCCGTCGGGTGGTGGGCGTAGTCGTCGACCACCTCGGCGCCGGCCGGCGTCGTGCCCAACCGCTCGAAGCGGCGGCCCGCGCCCGTGAAGTCGCCGAGCGCCGCGGCCGCCGCCGCCAGGTCGATCCCGGCGAGCCGGACGGCGGTCAGGGCCGCCGCCGCGTTGCGGGCGTTATGGGCACCAGGCACAGACAGCGCGACCTCGACCCCGTCCAGCTCGAAGCGGGAGCCGCCGGGATGCAGCTCGAGCGTGGCGGCCGGGACGTCGAAGGTGGTCAGGCGCTCCGGGTCGGCGAGCGCGGTGAGCTCGGGCCGATCCCAGACCACCGCCTGCTCGGCCAGCGCGAGGAAGGCGCCGAAGGTGGCGTCGACGTCCCGGCGCGACGCGTAGGTCGCGTGGTGGTCGAGCTCGGCGTTGGTCAGCACCGCGATGGTGGGGGAGAGCTCGAGCAGCGAGCGATCGGACTCGTCGGCCTCCACCACGAGCCACTCACCGGTTCCCCAGCCGGCGTTCGCGCCCGTGAGGCGGACGTCCCCGCCGACGACGTAGGCCGGGTCGGCGCCGACCCCGCGCAGCGCGTGCACGAGCATGCTTGACGTGGTCGTCTTGCCGTGGGTGCCGGTGACGGCGATGGTCGGCTTCGCGCGGGTGAGCTCTCCAAGCAACTGCGCGCGATGCAGCTCGCGCAGGCCGCGTTGCGCGCCGGCGACCCGCTCGGGGTTGTCGACGGCGATCGCGGTGGAGACGACGAGCTCGACCGCCTCTCCCGGCGGGACGTGCTCGGCGGCGTGCCCGTGGGCGGGCTCGATCCCGGCCGCCCGCAGCCGGGTGAGCGCCGGCGAGTCCGCCGCACGGTCAGAGCCCGTCACCCGGGCGCCGAGCCCGTGGGCGACGAGCGCGAGGCCGCTCATGCCCGCGCCGCCGATCCCCACCAGGTGCAGCCTCCGCCCGTGCCAATCCATCGGGCGCTGAGGCTAGAGAACGCGTCGGCGGGGCAGTTCCGGCGCCAATGGCGCGCTCCTCTCGGCGAGATCGCATCCTGCGCGTCGCCCGCGAGGCCTTCGGCTACGACGAGCTCCGTCCGGGCCAGCTCGAGGCGATCGAGGCCGTGCTGGACGGGCGCGACACGCTCGCGATCCTCTCCACGGGGGCCGGGAAGTCGGCCATCTACCAGATCGCCGGTCTACTGATCGACGGGGCCACCATCGTGGTGAGCCCGCTCATCGCCCTCCAGCGCGACCAGGTCGAGGCGCTGCAGGAGCACGCCCAGCACGGCTCCGCGGGTCGCACCGACGGCCCGGCGGGCGAGCCCGCCCGCGGACTGGGCGCGGCGCGGCTGAACTCGACGATCCGGCGCTCGGAGCGGGAGGAGGCGCTCGCCGAGCTGGCCGAGGACGCGCTCGAGTTCCTCTTTCTCGCTCCTGAGCAGCTCTCCAACCAGAAGCTCCTCGACGAGCTCGCCGTCGCCCGACCGTCATTGCTCGTCGTCGACGAGGCGCACTGCATCTCTGAGTGGGGGCACGACTTCCGCCCGGAGTACCTGCGCCTGGGCGCCGCCGCCGAGGCGCTCGGCGACCCGACGATCCTCGCCCTGACCGCGACCGCGGCCCCGCCGGTGCGCGAGGAGATCGTCGAGCGGCTCAGGCTCGCGGACCCGGCCGTCATCGTCCGCGGCTTCGACCGGCCCAACGTCCGCCTGTCGGTCGACCGCTTCTACGATGAGCGCCCGCTGCGCCGCGCCCTCGTCGAGCGAGTGGTGGCGGCGCCCAAGCCCGGCATCGTCTACGCCGCCACGCGCAAGGGCGCCGAGTCGATCGTGGAGGAGCTGATGGAGGCGGGCGTGAACGCGGCGGCCTACCACGCCGGCCTGCGCGGCGCCCGCCGCGAGGAGGTCCAGGAGGCCTTGATGCAGGACGAGCTCGACTGCGTGGTGGCGACCACGGCGTTCGGCATGGGCGTCGACAAGGGCAACGTGCGTTGGGTGTTCCACTCCGCGCCGGCCGATTCGGTGGACTCCTTCTTCCAGGAGCTCGGGCGCTGCGGCCGCGACTCAGAGCCGGCCGAGTCCGTCTCTTCTACCGCCAGGAGGACCTCGGGCTGCGGAGGTTCTTCTCCGGCTCAGGGCAGGTCGGCGAGGAGGAGCTCGACAAGGTCGCCTTCCTGCTCGAGGTCGCCGGCCGGCCGGTGGAGCCGACCGAGCTGCAGCACGAGTCCCGTCTCTCGCAGTCCAAGCTGACCACCGCCGTATCCGTCTGGAGGACGCGGGCGCCGTCGAGGTGCTGCCGTCGGGCGAGGTGGCCGAGAGCAAGGATGCCCCGGAGCGAGAAGCGGCGGTGGCCGAGGCGCTCGAGATCGAGGACCACCGCCGGAGCTTCGATCGCTCACGGATCGAGATGATGCGGCGCTATGCGGAGACCGACGGATGCCGGCGGGCCTTCCTGCTCGCCTACTTCGGCGAGCCGTTCGAGCCGCCCTGCGGCAACTGCGACAACTGCTCGGCCGGGCGCACGGAGGCCCCGCCGGGCGACGTGCCGTTCACGCTCGGGGCGCGCGTGCGCCACCGGGAATGGGGGGAGGGCGTCGTCCAGCGCTACGCGGACGACGCGGTGAGCGTCCTCTTCGACGACGTCGGCTACAAGACGCTCGCGCTCGACGTGGTGGTCGAGCGCGAGCTGCTCGAGCCCGTCTGAGGCGGCGGGCTCAACTCGGCAGCTGGGCGAGCACCTCCCGGGCCACCGCCCGGGCCGCGTCGGGACGGGCGAGCCTCCGCGACGCCTCGGCCATCGCCACTCGGCGCTCGAGCAGCACGGCGACCGCCTCGCGCAGCCGGTCGGCGGTCAGCTCCGCGTCGGCGATCACGATCGCCGCGCCCGCCCGCTCCATCCACCGCGCGTTCGTGGTCTGGTGGTCGGCGGAGGCGTGCGGATAGGGGACGAGGATCGCCGGCAGCCCGTAGGCGGCCACCTCGAAGATCGATCCGCCTGCGCGGGCGACGACGAGGTCCGCGGCCCGCAGCGCCCGACCGAACGGCTCGAAGTAGGGCCGCAGGTCGTAGTGCGGGCCTGGCGCGGTGAGGCTCGGGTGGTCGCGGTGGCCGCTCAGGTGCAGGACGCGCAGGCGCGGCTCCGCGAAGGCCGCGACCGCCGCCCGGTTGATCGAGCGGGCCCCGAGGGAGCCGCCGAAGACGAGCACGCAGACGTCGTCGGGCGCGAGGCCGAACTCGGCGCGGGCGGCGGCGCGGTCGGTCTCCGGCGGCGGGATGGGCCGACCCGTGACGACGTAACGGGGCGGCTCCCGCCCCTCGAGCGGGAAGGCGAGGCAGACGCGGCGGGCGCGCGGTGCGAGCAGCCGGTTGGTCAGGCCGAGGTGGGAGTCGGCCTCGGTGAGCACGAGCGGCAGCCGGTGAGCCAGCGCGACCGCACCGACCGGACCGGCCACGTAGCCGCCGCCGCCGACGACCACGTCGGCCTCGCGGTCGCGCACGATGGTGGCGGCCCGGCCCAGCGAGGCGGTGGCACGTGCCACCGCCCGCGCCGCCTTGAGCGGATTGGAGCGCGAGATGCCCTCGACCCGGATGGCGTCGAGCGGGTAGCCCGCGGCCGGCACGAGCTCGGCCTCCGCGCGCTCCCCGCCGACGAAGGAGACCTGCGCGCCCTCAGCCCGCAGCGCGTCGGCGACCGCGATCGCCGGCACCACGTGGCCGGCCGTCCCGCCCGCCGCGATCACGATGCGCGGCGTGGTCATCGGCGGCGCCCCGGCCGCGGCGCGGAACGCCGGCCGCCTGCCGGCCGGCCCCCTCTGAGCTCGCGACGTTGAGCAGCAGCCCCATCGCGCAGAGCAGGACGATCAGCGATGTGGAGCCGGAGGAGATGAACGGCAGCGGGACGCCGGTCAGCGGCACGAGGCCGAGGACGGCGTAGACGTTGAGAAGGGCTTGGCACAGGATCAGGGAGGTGAGGCCGGCGGCG
>Ga0136612_10000425_pt1 | contig 14941 bp, 16 predicted proteins | sample AntDryUQ224A2306_2_FD_106644 | JGI IMG/M metagenome (GOLD analysis project Ga0136612, IMG submission 106644) | Polar desert sand microbial communities from Dry Valleys, Antarctica - metaG UQ224A (23.06) | ecosystem: Environmental > Terrestrial > Soil > Desert | place: Antarctica: Dry Valley... | reverse complement strand
GTCACGATCTCATCGATACCGGGGGACTGACCGACGGAAATGCCGGCCAGCACCTCCGCCACAGGCCCGCGGAGAGGTACAGCCGACCCTCCGTTTGCGGCCTCCAGGATGGCTGGGGGAGTCGACTCTGAGCCCGACGCCCAGGTGTGGTCGCGGCCCAGCGACTCGGCGTCAGAGTGTTGCAACACGGCGGTACGCATCGTCGGGGCGAGCCACCGCTGCGGGCGAGAGGCGAACTCCGGGTAGAGGGTGAGCCTTGGTGCCAGGGTCAGCCCGGCCGACTCGGTGGCGGTCTGGAGCACGGCTGCTGCCGGCCACGGACGCTCCGGGTTGACGTGGTCGGGGGTTACGGCCGATACCCCTCCCCAGTCGTCGATCCCCGCATCCAGCACCGACGGCAAGTCGGCTACGAGGTTCGGCGGCGCCTGCAGGTGCACGTCGGCGGGCAACATGATGCGGGCGGCAGCCACCGTCCAGAGCAACTCCGCCGGTGAGCAGGCCGCCGCGCTGTGCATCGAGGTTCCGGCCTTGGGCAGGAAGGGCTGCACGATGACCTCTTGGACATGGCCATGCCGGCGGTGTGAAGCGGAGATGGCCTCGAGCGCATCGAGTCGGTCTTGCCGGCTTTCGCCGATGCCCACGAGGATCCCGGTGGTGAAGGGGATCGACAGTTCGCCCGCCCACTCCAGGGTGTCCAAGCGGCGCTGCGGGACTTTGTCGGGAGCACCCCGGTGGCAGTCCAAGTCGGGGTTGAGCGACTCGATCATCATTCCCTGCGAAGCGGAGACGCTCCTCAGGCGGAGGAGGTCATCCCTGTTCAGTGCGCCCGCGTTTGAATGGGGCAGCAACCCCGTCTCGTCGCGCACCAAAGCGCACATGGCCACCAGGTAGTCGACGGTGGAGGACCATCCCCGCTCGGTCAGCCAGTTTGAGGCCGCCGGATAGCGGGCCTCGGGGGCTTCACCGAGAGTGAAGAGAGCCTCGTGGGCTCCGGCGACCACGCCCGCTCGGGCGATGTCGAGCACCCGCTCCGGGTCGAGATAGGCCGCCTCGAGATGGGCCGGTGCCTTGGCAAAAGTGCAATACCCGCAACGGTCCCGGCACAACTCGGTGAGGGGAATGAACACCTTCGGAGAGAAGGTCACCCGGCTTCCCGCGCCCGTCAAGCGAATCGCCCTGGCCGCCTCCATGAGGGTCTCGGTGGGGGAGTCGACGGCCACACCTGGGTTCATTGAAGCTCCAGGCCTTGGGCGGCGGCCGGGTCGATCAGCCAAACGAGCTTCTCGGGGTCGAGTTGAGCAGGCGGCAGATCTTCGCCGGCCTCAAGGCGTCGAAGGGCTTCAGCCTTGCCCTCGCCTTCCACGGTGACAATGACCAGGCGGGCGCGGTTAATGGCTTTGATGGTCAGGGTCATGCGGTCATGCGGATTCCGACCGCTCGGGTCGGAGTTCAACACCACCAGCCTTCCCTGGCCGGAGTCGAGAGCGTCGCTACCCGGAAAAAGGGAGGCGGTATGACCGTCGGCTCCCAGACCCAGATGCACCAAGTCGAAGGGCCCGAGGTCGCCCACCTTCAGCTGGTAGGCGTCGGCCCCTTCGGTGCAGCGCATGGGATGGACGTTGCCCGCGGCGCCTACCCGCTCCAGAAGGGCCTCGCGCACGAGTCGCTCGTTGGAGTCGGGGCTGTCGCGAGGCACACAGCGTTCGTCGCCCCAGTAGACGTCGACCGCCCACCAGTCGATCGCCTCGCTGTCGTCGGCAAGCCTTTCGTAACAACGGCGGGCCGTCCCTCCCCCTGAGAGCGCAATCGAGAACTTCTCCGCGAGCTTGGAAGCGAAGGCGGTCAGGAACCGGCGGGCGAACTCGCCGGGCACATCGTCGACGACAAGAACCTCCCCCTTCACCCGCGGGACAGTACCGGGCTTCAGAGCTCGCGCCAGCGGCGAACATCGCCTGCCAGGAGTAGATCTGCGTCGCGGGGGCCCCAGCTGCCCGCCGGGTAGTGGTCGAGGTTGGTGGTGGGATCAGAATCCCAAGCGGCCAGCACGGGTTCTACGACCCGCCAGGCCTCATGGACCTCGTCGGTTCGGATGAACAGGGTGGGATCGCCCGCCATCGCGTCGAGGAGAAGGCGCTCGTAAGCCTCCGCGGGCTCAGCACCAAACTCCTCCGACCAGTCCATGTCCATTGACACACTGCGAACCTCAAAGGCCTGCCCGGGAACCTTGGCCCCGAATCGGAGGGTGATGCCCTCATCCGGTTGGATACGCAGGATGAGGGCATTGGGACCGAGCCCGCGCGACAGCGCAGCCGCGAAGGGAAGGTGGGGGACACTCGTGAATTGCAGGGCGACCTCGGTCACCCGCCGAGGGAGCCGCTTTCCCGTCCGCACATAGAAGGGGACACCGGCCCATCGCCAGTTGTCGACGTTGAGCCGCATAGCGACGTACGTCTCCGTGGTGCTGTCGGCGGCAACGCCTTCCTCGCCTCGGTAGCCCTTCACCGGCTCGCCGTCGACCAGGCCCTCGTCGTACTGAGCTCTCACCACGTTGCGGGTGACTTCCTCCGGCGTCATCACATCAACGGCGCGCAACAACTTGACCTTTTCGTCGCGGATCCCTCTGGCGTCGACAGAGGCAGGAGGCTCCATGGCGACGAGAGCCAGCACCTGCAGGACGTGGTTCTGAACGATGTCGCGGAGCGCTCCGGCGCCTTCGTAGAACCCGCCCCGGTGGCCGACGCCCCCGGACTCGGCGACGGTGATCTGCACAGAGTCCACGTAACGGCGATTCCAGATGGGCTCGAAGATGGCGTTGGCGAATCGAAGGGCCAACAGGTTCTGGACGGTTTCCTTACCCAAGTAGTGGTCGATCCGGAAAACGTCGGCTTCGCCGAAAACGGCGTGGACACAGGCATCGAGCTCTTGGGCGGTCTTCGCGTCGCGGCCGTAGGGCTTCTCCACCACGAGGCGGGAGAATCCACCGTCGGGCTCCCCCCCAAGGCCGGCAAAACCAAGACCGGCCTCACCGAGGCGGGCGACCACGGTGGGAAACACCTCGGGTGGCGTTGCCAGGTAGAAGGTGCGGTTGCCGGCCGTGCCGTGCTCATCGTCGAGTTCCCGCAAGACGCCCGACAATTCTTCGTAGGTCGAGGACTCGGAATAGTCACCCTGGACGTACCGGAAAGGGGCCGGGACCTTCTCGAAGACCGCGGGGTCCATCTGCGAACGTCCAAGGCCCACGATGGCGAACTTCTCCGGCAAGCGGTCCCGCGCACCCAGCTCGGCGAGAGCGGGAGCCAGCTTTCGAGCGGTCAGGTCGCCAGAGGAGCCGAAGACGACGAGCACCTGCGGCTCCGGCCGGGTCGGGCTGCCGTTCAAACCGGGGGATCCCGCTTCACGGCGTGGCCTCCGAACTGCTCCCGCATTGCGGCCAGAAGACGATGGGCGAAAGAGCCGGGCTCGTCTCCCGCGGGAAGCTGACGCGAGCCGAATCTTTCGAAGAGAGCGGCCGTTATCGCCGGAAGCGGCACCGCCCGCCGCACGGCCTCCTCGACCGTCCAGCGACCCTCGCCAGAGTCGTCTACCCAGGGCTTGACAGTAGAGAAGCCATCGCCGTCGAGGGCGGCGGCGATGAGCTCCAACAGCCAGGAGCGGACTACCGAGCCCTCACCCCAGAGCTTGGCGATCGCCGGGAGATCCAGGTTCAACTCATCGGCGGCCGCCATCAGTTCGAAGCCCTCGGCATAGGCCTGCATCAAGCCGTACTCGATACCGTTGTGCACCATCTTGACGAAGTGGCCTGCCCCGCAGGGGCCCACATGGAGCCAACCGTTGACGGGCGCCAGGGCGGTGAGAATGGGCTCGATCTGAGAGACGGCCTCCGCCGGGCCGCCGACCATCAGGCAGTATCCGTGTTCGAGGCCCCATACGCCGCCGGAGACGCCGGCGTCGACCAAGTCGATGCCCTTCTCGCCCAATTTCATGGCCCATTCCTGAGACTCTCGGAAGTTGGCGTTGGCTCCATTCACCACGATGTCGCCCGACTCCAGCGCGTCGCCTAGGAGCTCCAAGGTCTCGTTCGTCGGTCCACCCGCTGGCACCATGCACCACACGGCCCGTGGGGGCTCGAGCTTCGAGCAGAGCTCCTCTATCGACGAGGCGGGGTCGACACCCTTGCCGGCGGCGATCTCTCGGGCCTCCTCGTGGGGGTCGAACCCGACCACCTGGTGCTCACTGAGCTCCAGTCGGGTCGCCATGTTCCCCCCCATCCGACCCAAGCCGACGATCCCGATCTTCATGCCGGCACCAACGCGTCGAGCTGGCTGCTTTCCACCCGCACGACGCGGCGCCCGCGTTCTCGCAGGGTGGCGAGATCACCGGCCGCCTGAGCGTCGATGAGGGTGGAGAACCCGTAGTCCCGATCGGGTATCTCGATACCTGGAGACTGTTCCGAAGGGACGATCTGGACGGCCACCACGGAGTTGGGTCCGCCCTTGTGGAGCTGGCCGGTGGAGTGCAGGAAGCGGGGACCGAAGCCAGCCGTGACCGGTGCGCCCCGCAAGAGATCGCGGGTTCGCCGTCGCAGGTCCTCCAGATCCGTCTGGAAACCGAAGGGGAGGTAGGCCTGCAAGCTGATGTAGTCGCCCTCGCTCACCTCTGCGGCCAACCACTCAGGCAGGTCGGCAGGGGGGAGGGTCGGCACCTCGGGGAGGGGTAGGTCGGCTAGGGCCTGGCTGGTCGCCTTCTTGGCGGCGGAGACATCGGGTTCGTCGAAGGGGTCGATCCCCAGTTCGGAACCGGCGATAGCTGTGGCCACCATCCACCTGCGGAACTCCCTACCCAGGTCGCGGAGACCCCCGATATTGACTTCTACATGTTGGCGATCTGGACCGCCTTCGGATTCGTCGCCCACGGGTATGGGGATTACACCCTTGCCCTGCTTGCCGGTGGACTCGGCGATGAGTTGCTCCGCCCAGAGCCCGAACTCATGCGGGCCGACGATGGTCAGCTTGTCCCGCCCCTCTGAGGCAGCCCGCGCCATCTCCATCCCCATTTCGACGGCTTCAGTCATATCAACGTGGTGGGCGCCGTCGAGCAGCTCCGTTGTATCGGCGCCGGCCAGGACGGCCGGCACCAGACCGAAGAGCGACAAGACCGAGTAGCGCCCGCCGATGTCCGGGTCGTTGGGGAATTGGCGAGACTCGGCCAAACGGCCGTCGAGGAGAGGGCTGCCTGGGTCGGTCACCACGGCGTAGCGGGAGGGATCCGGCAGCTTCGACCAGCAGTGGGCCAGAAGACACTCGACCTCCAGCGTGGTCCCCGACTTGGAACTCACCAGGATGAACGCGTCGGACAGATCCTCGGTGGCCCGAGCGACCTCGCCGGGGGCAGTGGTATCGAGCACCTCCAGCGGCCGCCCCTCGCTCCAACGGGAGATCACCAGCGGGCCAAGGGAGGATCCACCCATTCCCAGGAGGATCACCCGTTGAGCGTCGAGGGATCGGGAGAAGTTCTCTAGCTCGTCTAGCTGGGATCGGTAGCGGTCGTGGGAGTCGAGCCAGCCGAGGCGGGTAGCCGAGACATTGCCGTCGGGCCACAGGCTCGGGTCGCGGGCCAGGAGAAGCTTGAGCGACTCTTCCGCCGTCACCTGGCGAGCTGCGATCGCTTGTCCTCGAGCGACTGCAGCAATTCGTCGTAGGACTTGCTGAACGACGCCACGCCCTCGTGCTCCAGGGTGGCGGCCACATCCGCCACATCCACGCCCACCTCGGCCAGTTCGCTCAGCACCTGCTTGGCATCAGTGACTTCATCATCGACCGTCCGGTTGACGACGCCGTGGTCGCAGAACGCTTCGACGGTGTCGTCGGGCATGGTGTTGACGGTGTCCGGGCCGATGAGGCTGTCGACATAGAGCAGGTCGGGATAAGCCGGGTTCTTGGTGGAAGTCGAGGCCCATAGCGGCCGTTGCACCCGTGCTCCCCGCCCCGCCAGCGCTTCCCACCGCGGCCCGCTGAACTTGTCTTGAAAGAGCTCATACGCCAGCCGGGCTTGAGCCACGGCGGCCCGGCCCCTTAGCGCGAGCGCCTTGTCGCTTCCGATCTGGTCGAGTCGGCGGTCCACCTCGGTGTCCACCCGGCTAATGAAGAACGAGGCCACGCTGGCCACCGGAGTCGGGTCGCCGCCGCTCGTTACAAGAGCTTCCAGGCCGGCCAGGTAGGCCTCGATGATCTCCGCATACCGGTCGATGCTGAAGATGAGAGTGACGTTGATACTCCGACCCTCTTTCAGCATGCGCTCGATGGCGGGGACGCCTTCGGCGGTGGCCGGGATCTTCACCATCAGGTTCGGTCGGTCGATGTCCTCGTGCAGTCGGCGCGCCGCGTCGATGGTGGCTTGGGTGTCGGCCGCCAGCGAGGGCGCCACCTCCAGAGAGACGAATCCGTCGGTTCCCCCCGAGGCGTCGAAGACGGGGCGGAGCACGGCCAATGCCCCGCGGATGTCGTCGCACACCATCGCCCAGTAGGCGTCCTCAGTGGACATGGAGCCGGCCAACTTGCGGAACTGCTCGTCGTAGGCGCTACCCGACGACATGGCCTTCTGGAAGATGGTCGGGTTAGACGTCACCCCTCGGATTCCGTCCGCCACCAGCGACTTGAGCCGCCCCCCGGAGATTCCTTCACGGGTGAGGTTGTCGATCCATGGGCTCTGGCCCTGGCCTTCGAACAGCTCGTTCAGTCTGGTCACTTAGCGCTCCCTTGGCCCGTCACTGAAACTCCCTTGCTCTTGATCACCTAACGCAGGCCGTCCGAGCCTTCTTTCACCAGCCGTCGGACCGCTTCGACGATGGCCGCAGAGTCGATCCCCGCAGCCGCCAGCAGTTCCGCGGGCTTACCCGACCCGGGCAGATCACGAACGGCCAGCTTGATGAGCCGCAGGGCGATCCCTGACTCGCTCAGGGCGTCGAGGACGGCGTCGCCAATGCCACCCTCAGCCCAATGGTCTTCGACGGTGACGGCTCGGCCGGACGTGGCCGCCACGGCTTCGCGCACGCCAGCCCCGTCGACTGGCTTGACCGAATAGACATCGACCACCCGAACCGACACTCCTTCGCCAGCCAGTTCGTCGGCCGCCTTCAAGGCTTCGGGAACGGTGATGCCGGCGGCGAAGACCGACACCGCGTCGTTGTCCGACTCACGCAGGGTGCGACTGCCCCCGATCTCGAAGCTCTCGCCCGGGGCGTAGATCACCGGTGTGTTGCCGCGCGTCGCCCGCAGGTAGCTGATCCCTTGGTGGTCGTCGAGGAGGCGCATCAAGTCCGCCGTCTGGTTGGCACAGCAGGGGTAGAGCACGACCGAGCCGTGGACCGCCCTTAAGGAGGCGAGATCTTCGAGCCCCATCTGAGAGGGCCCGTCCTCGCCGATGGAGACACCCGCATGGGTTCCACAGATCTTGATGTTGGCCCGACTGACCGCAGCCATCCGAACGAAGTCGTAAGCCCGCGACAAAAATGCCGCGAAACTGGATGCCCAAGGGCTGAGGCCCCGAACCTGCATCCCTACGGCGGCCGCAATCATCTGTTGCTCAGCGATGTAGAACTGGAAAAAGCGCTCGGGAATCTCCTTGCCGAAGATGTCGGTGAAGGTGGAGTTGCCTACCTCGCCGTCGAGCACCACCACGTTCGGCCGAGCGGCCCCCAGCGCGGCGAGCGCATCGCCGAAGGCTTTACGGGTGGCTACCTCGGTGCCGACCTCGTAGGTCGGCGGCTGGTACACGGCGTCGGGGGCCTGAGGTAGCTCGAAGTCGGGAGGTGCGTGCGGGCTGAAGGTGATGCCCGGGCTCTGCCCGAGTTCAGCGAGGGCCTTCGATTCCTCGGGAACGGGCTTGCCATGAGCGTCCTCGGCATCGGCCACGCTCTCCACTCCCGCGCCCTTGATCGTGCGGGCGACAATGGCCGTAGGCCGTGGATCGCCATCGGTGGCGGTGGTCAGAGCCTCGTCGATGGCCTCTAGGTCGTGACCGTCGATCTCGATAGTGCGCCAACCGAAGGCAGCCAACCGCCGGGAGTACTCGCTGAGGTCCCACCCATAGCGGGTAGGGCCTCGTTGACCCAGACGGTTGACGTCGACGATCATCACCAGCTGGTTGAGGCCCTCGAAGGAAGCCGCGTCCACGGCCTCCCAGATCGATCCCTCGGCCATCTCACTGTCGCCGCACAGCACGAAGACGCGTGAGGGGGCCGATTGGAGGCGGGCAGCGAGAGCGATGCCCACGGCGATGGGTAGGCCTTGCCCCAGCGACCCGGTGGCCACATCGACCCCCGGAATCAGCGGGGTGGGATGGCCCTCCATGCGACTCCCCAACTTGCGAAAGGTGAGCAGCTCCTCGTCGTCGATCGCCCCCATGGCCTTGAAGAGCGAATAGAGCAGGGGAGAAGCGTGGCCCTTGGAGAAGACGAGATGGTCAGCCCCGGGATGGTCGGGTTGCGCGGGGTCGTAGCGCAGATGCCGGCTGGCCAGCACGGCCACGAGGTCCGCGGCGGACATCGAGGAGGTGGGGTGGCCCGAATTGGCGGCACCGGCGCTGCGCACGCTGTCGATGCGCAATTGCCGGGCCAGATCGGCGGCTTGATCGAGGTGATTGGGGTGCGCGGGCACGCGGCGAACCTATCCCGGCGGCAGAAGGGTCAGGGGTACGACCATCCAGGGTCCGTCACCGAGTCGACAGTGGGCCTCGATAGTCCCGTATTCCTCGAAGGTGAGCTCTCCGCGCACGAGCAGCCGCCCGAACTTGCCGGCTTCCACGTTGACCGGTTGAACGTTGCGGGCCACTTGCTCTCCCGTCTCATTTCGGAACACAACCTCCAACACGCTCTGGGGTGCCCCCCCGTTGGGGTTTCGGGCCAGCACCACCAGATGGGGCCCGATGGTGACCGGCGGCGGATTCGGCGCGGCGAAGGAGAAGTGAACTCCGGTGAGGTCGATTCGAGTCGAAGGACCCGGGGCTTGCCGGGTACCGATGTCCTCCACGAAGAGGGCGGCGAGGATGTCCATGTTCAGGCGCCACCCTCGGGACTGAGAGCGGCCAGCACGTCCTGATCGTCGGGGCCCGCCTCTGGTCCGTACTTGAGGACCACGGTCCCCTTGGTGGAGCAGTGGGGACACATGATTCCCGCCACTGCGGCCATGTCGTCTGGGTCGGAGGCGCCCTCCACCCGGAGGAGCTCGTCGGCTTCAATGCCGGCGGGATCGAAGGCCGTGTCGCAGGTCAGGCACTTGAGCTGACCGTCCTCGGCCATTAGTTGGGCCTCGTATCCCTTGGCCTCGAGCTTGCCGAGGGTCTCGAGAAGGGTCGCTCCACCTGCGGCCGCCTGCTGGTCTTCTTCGGTCTCGTTCGCCATGGGCGCATCGTAAGTCGCTCCCTCTGTAGGTCTATCCGCCGTGGCACGCTTCCACGGTGTCGACAACCCCCCAGGTGCCCCCGCCCTGTGATCTCACCCTGGGGATGGCATGCACCGACAAGTCGGAACCGGGCGTCACGGTATGGACGATGACGGCCGACGAGCGCTTCACCAATCCGGTGGGCGTCGTGCAGGGTGGATTCTTGGCGGCCATGTGCGACTCGGCGATGGGTGCGTCGTCAATCACCTGGGCCGTTGGTCAGGGCCGTCGGCTGAAGCGCACCGCCAACGCGGAGATGAAGGTCAGCTTTCTCAAGGCCGTACGCCCGGGCGATCAGCTCATCTGTACGGCGCGGGTGATCAGCGGAGGACAGAGGGTGGCCTTCGTGGAGGCCGAGATCCAGAGTGGGGACGAACCGGTGGCGCGGGCCTCCTCGACCTACCTGCTGAGCGATGCCTGAACCCGCGCCGTCGGGTCGCCACCGGTCCCTGCTGGCTCGAGTCTCGGTCGCAGGGATTCTGGCTGTCGGCATACTTGCCACCGGCCTCGCCTTCGTGTCGCAACCCAAGGCTCCCGAACAGGCGACGCCCCGCCCTCGGCTGTCCACTCCCGTCCTCTCCGTGCGAAGGATCCCTGGCTTGGTGGGGCGAGAGCTCGCCGATCGGCGCCTGCGCTCCCGGCTCGACGGCGCGCTTTCGGACCCTGCTTTCGGCACGGCCGCCTCGTCCTCATGTGTCTCGGTCGCGTCAGGCGGCCGCAGCATCCACGAGGCCCGCGCCTCACTGGCCTTGGTTCCGGCGTCGAACCTCAAGCTGCTCACCGCCTCGGCCCTCCTATCTCGCTTCGGTCCAGACCACCGCTTCGTCACCGAGTTCCGGGCGAAGGCCGTTCCGGTCGACGGAGTCATCGCTGGAGAGCTGTGGATCGTGGGGGGTGGAGACCCTGTGCTGATGACATCGGATTACGCCGCCTCCCAGCGCTATCAACCCCAACTCCTCAATCCGGTGGACGCGTTGGCTGAGGCCCTTACGGATGCCGGGATACGCGAGGTGCGGGGAAACTTCGTAGGCGACGACTCCCGCTACGACCAGGTCCGTTACCTGCCGACCTGGAAGCCCAGCTACCGCGCCCTGGGCGAGGTCGGACCAGTTGGCGCGCTCGTCGTCGACGACGGCTTCGCGGCCACGGGTCGCGGATGGGCACCGGCCCCCGATCCCGCGGGGCATGCCGCTGCCTTAGTAGCCGGCGCCGCCGAGCGACGGGGCCTGATCGTCGCCGGATCCACGTCAGGCACAGCCCCCGGCGGACTGGTGACAGTTGCCCGAGCGGAGTCCCCGGCATTGGGGGAGATCGTGTCGGCGCTCCTGCGGGTCAGCGACAACAACACTGCGGAGATGGCGGTAAAGGAACTCGCCGCTCGAAGCGGTACCCCGGGAACCACGGCAGGCGGGCTTGAACAGGTGCGGAGCGAGCTTGCCAAGTTGGGGCTCGACTTGGCCGACGAGACCCTGGCCGACGGGTCCGGGCTCGATAGGGGATCCCGGGTCTCCTGTGAGACCCTCGGCGAGCTACTCGACCGCGCCGGATCTACCGGTCCGATCGGATCTGGGCTTGCTGTGGCTGGCCGAACGGGCACATTGGCCGACCGTTTCATCGGAACTCCGGCCGAAGGTCGTCTTCGCGCCAAGACGGGCGCCCTGAGCGGAGTCATCAGCCTGTCGGGTTGGATCGACCCGGACGTCGGCGATTCGTTGCGCTTTGCGATGATCGTCAACGGGCTACCCGGCGAGTCGGCGGGGCGGATCCTTCAGGAGCGCGTCGGCGTGGCGCTGGCTTCCTATCCCGAGGCCCCGCCAACCGCGACCCTGGGTCCGAGGTAGGCCGCGTCACCGTAGGGGCGCGGCTGAGGGTACGAATGGGGGATGGGTGCGACCCCTCTGCCGATGTTCCCGCTGGGAACTGTGCTGTATCCGCACGTCGCCATCGGCCTCCACCTTTTCGAACCTCGCTACCAGGCCCTCGGACGGGATCTGGCCGCAGGGGACGGACGATTCGGCATCGTGCTGATCGATCGTGGGTCGGAGGTGGGTGGGGGAGAGTCGCGAACCCTGATCGGCACCAAGGCGAGGGTGACCGAGGCGATGGAGCTGGCCGATGGTAGATGGCAGTTGATCGCCCGAGGGGAGGAGCGCATCCGGGTCGTCACCTGGCTACCCGACGACCCGTATCCGATGGCTCTCGTGCAGGAGCTGCCCGACCTGCTTGCCGAGGGAGACCCGGCGTCGGAGCTGCGTGACGAAGCCGAACGAGAAGTCCGTCGGGCATTGGCCCTGAAGGCGGAGCTCGACGAGCCCGCCCAGTCATCGGCGGTACCGATTTCAGACGATCCGATTCGAGCCGGTTACGAGTTGGCCGCCGCCGCTCCGATCGGCCCACATGACCACCAGAGGCTGCTCGAGGCGGAGAGCGCTTTTGCCCGCCTGGCTCTGGTGACCGAGTTGAGCCGCTCGGCAGCCGGTGACTTCGTGCGTCGTCTATCGACGGGGGGATAGCCGCTCGACCGCGCCACTCGCCCTATGGGGAGGAAGCCGGGGCTATTGGGCAAGAATGGCGTTGTGGGTGCGCACAAGAAGGATGAATCCGGCAAGGGACTCTTCTCGGAGTTCGGGGAAGTCAAGGATCTCGTGGTCGCCTATGCGAAGCAGGAGACCATCGAGCCGATCAAGGGCCTTGGCCGTTTTCTGGCCTTCGGCATGGCGGGGTCCTTCCTGCTCAGTATCGGCCTTCTCTTGCTGTTGCTGGCCGGTTTGCGGGCGCTACAGACGGAGACCGGGACGACCTTCACCGGCAACTGGTCTTGGGCCCCGTACATGATCGTTCTGACTGTGGCGGCCGGTCTGGCCGGCCTTACCCTCAGCCGAATCGGAGGCAAGAAGTGAGCGCACCCCCCGGCACCGACCGGATCACCCCCGAAGAGATCGAAAGCCGCATCCGTGGCTTGCTCCCCGACAAGGAGAACAGCATCGGGCCGGTGCCGAAAGACGCGCTCCCCGCGGTCGCTGTCGTGGGAATCGTGGTCGTGGCTGCAGTGCTAGGGGTCGCTTATCTGATGGGCCGTCGCAAGGGCCGTCGCAAGTCGACCTTCGTCGAGATCACCCGTCTCTAGGGAGCGAGATTGCCCAAGCTCGACCTAATCGGTCGCGCCAGTCGCCTCGGCACGATGAAACTCGTCAGCGGCGGAGCCGGGCGAATCTGGATCCTCATCACGCTGGCCAGCTGGGTGCTACGTCTGGTGCGCTGGCTGGCCAACCGCAACAACGACGTCTACCGCCAGGAGCTCAAGCCCGGACAGAAGCTCGTGATCGAGCACAGCCGCGACCCTCTCGGCAACCGTCCCCGCCACGAACCGACCTGACCGTGTACCCCTCCACCCTGGAGTCGGGGGAGCGGGTTCTGCTGATCGACCGTCGCCGTCGCCGGTACCTCGTGACGCTGGAGACCGGCCGACAGTTCCATTCCCACGCAGGCACCATTGACCACGACTCGATGCTCGGCACCGAGCCCGGCGGCATCGCCACCTCGTCCAACGGCGCCCGCTTCGTGGTGCTTCGGCCGACTTTGGCCGACCTGGTGGTGGAGATGCCGCGGGGCGCTCAGGTCATCTACCCCAAGGATCTGGGGGCGATTCTGCTGCTGGCCGACATTTACCCCGGAGCCCGGGTGCTGGAGTCAGGTGTGGGGTCGGGGGCGTTGTCGATGGCCATGCTGCGGGCCGGGGCGGAGGTGACCGGGTACGAGATCCGCGACGACTTCGCCGAGAAGGCCCGGCTGAATGTGGGCCAGAGTCTGGGGGAGAGGGAGTTATCCCGCTATGAGGTCCGGCTCGGCGACGTCTATGCCGAGATGGACACCCCTGCGCCGGATCTTCGCTACGACCGGGTGGTACTCGACCTGCCTGAGCCCTGGCGGGTGATCAAGGCGGCCGAAGAACAGCTGACTCCCGGCGGAATTTTCGTGGCCTACCTGCCCTCGATCATCCAGGTTTCCCAGCTGCGAGACGCCCTCGACCAGAGCGCCTTCGGTCTGGCCGCCACCCAGGAGGTTCTCCTGCGGACGTGGCACGTGGAGGGGTTAGCCGTTCGCCCGGATCACCGGATGGTGGCCCACACCGGCTTCCTCACCGCCGCCCGACTTCTAGGCCCCGAAGCCACCCGCTGGGACCGCAAGGCCGAGCCGGCCCTCGACGACAAGGCTCCCCGAGAGGTCCGTCGGGGTGGCGGCGGCAAGCGACGCCGTGAACGGGACCCGGCTCCGGAGGCCGACAGGGCGGCCGACCCCGAGGCCAGCCCAGAAGCCAGCCGGGAGTGAACGCCTTCGATCTGATCGTCTTGGGGGCCGTGATCGTGGCGGCTACTGCGGGTTTCCGCCTGGGCTTCGTAACTCGCGCTGCCTCTTGGATCGGCTTGGGGCTCGGGTTCTATCTCTCGGTGCGGTTCCTGCCGTCGCTGGTCCGTTCCTTCGGGGGGGATTCGCCGAGCACGCGCCTGGGCGTCGCCGCCCTGACGATCTTCGGCGGCACCTTCATGGGCCAGGCCCTCGGGATGGTGGTGGGGAACCGGCTCGCGTCGGCCGTGCCCCGACGAGGCGGCCTTCGAACCTTGGACAGCGGCCTCGGCCTGGGTCTGGGAGCGTTCGGCGTTTTGTCTGTCGTCTGGCTGATGCTGCCCACGCTGGCCGCCGTCCCCGGTTTGTCGGCCCAACTGACCCGGGGGTCGCTGGTGGCCCGCACCATCGACCGGGTAGCCCCCGCCCCGCCAAATGCAGCCGACACCGTGCGGCGGCTGGTGGGCGGCGACCGGTTTCCCCAGGTGTTCGAAGCGCTGCGCCCGGCACCCGACCTCGGACCTCCGCCAGAGTCGCTGGCCTTGTCGCCGGAGGTCCAGGCGCGGGTCGCCGCCTCCACAGTGAAGGTCGAATCCAACGCTTGCGACCGCCTCCAGCAGGGGAGCGGCTTCGCCGTGGCGCCTGAGTTGGTGGTTACCAACGCCCATGTGGTTGCTGGTGAGGTGCGCACCGTCGTACTTCGGCCCGACGGGAGGCGGAGGGCCGCGATGGTGGTCCTCTTCGACCCCGATCGCGACCTGGCGCTTCTGTCGGTGCCCGGGCTCGACCAGGAGCCGCTCCCCGTGGGCGACGGCAAAGTCGGCATGGAGGCTGCCGTGTTTGGTCATCCTGAAGGCCAAGAGGCCTTGCGCATCGCGGCCGCAGCCGTCCGTCAGCGGGTGGAGGCGGTGGGTCGGGATCTCTACGACCGCGAGCCCACCGATCGCGACGTCTTCATCCTGGCCGCTCGCTTACAGCAGGGTGACAGTGGTGGCGCGCTGATCGCGCCCGATGGTCAGGTGATTGGGGTGGCTTTCGCCGTGGCGCCCGACAACCCCGACACCGCCTACGCCCTTACGTCGGACGAGCTACGGGAGGTACTGGCTCAACCGACGCGGGGAGAGGCTGGCACCGGGCCCTGTCTCCGGGCCGACTGAGCC